>Ga0164242_10007239_pt1 | contig 12149 bp, 8 predicted proteins | sample OricomgcompostMG_FD_108783 | JGI IMG/M metagenome (GOLD analysis project Ga0164242, IMG submission 108783) | Miracle-Growth compost microbial communities from Emeryville, California, USA - Original compost - Miracle growth compost (MG) ... | reverse complement strand
GCAATCCGATCGAGATCGTCGACGTCACCGATCACTTCAAGGGATCGGGCTTCGGCCTGTTCGCGCGGATGGTGGAAAGCGGCAATGTCGTGCGCGCGATCCGGGCGCCGGGGGCTGGCGCGAAGAGCCGTAAATTCTTCGACGACATGAACGAATGGGCGCGCGCGCAGGGCTTTGCGGGCCTCGGTTATATCAACATCAAGGGCGGTGAGCCCGGCGGCCCGATCGCCAAGAACCATGGCGAGGAAGCGACCGCGAAGCTGATCGCGGCGCTCGGCCTCGGCCCCGACGACGGCGTGTTCTTTGCCGCGGGCAAGGAAGGGCAGGCGGCCAGGCTCGCCGGCCTCGCCCGCACGCGCACGGCGGAGGAACTGGGCCTGATCGAGCAGGGCGTGTTCAAATTCTGCTGGATCGTCGATTTCCCGATGTTCGAATATGACGAGGACGCGAAGAAGATCGACTTCAGCCACAATCCCTTCTCGATGCCGCAGGGCGAGCTGGAGGCGCTGGAGACCAAGGATCCCCTCGATATCCTCGCTTATCAGTACGATATCGTCTGCAACGGGATCGAATTGTCATCGGGCGCGATCCGCAACCATCGCCCCGACATCATGTACAAGGCGTTCGAGATCGCGGGCTATTCGCAGGAGCAGGTCGACACCAATTTCCCCGGCATGATCAATGCGTTCAAATATGGCGCGCCCCCGCACGGCGGCTCCGCGCCCGGGATCGATCGCATCGTCATGCTGCTGGCGGACGAGCCCAATATCCGCGAGGTTGTGCTCTTCCCGATGAACCAGAAAGCGGAAGATTTGATGATGAACGCGCCGTCCGCCGTGAGCGCGAAGCAATTGCGCGAACTCAATATCCGCATCGTCGAGCAGCCGGGTGCGAGGGCGGGCGCGCCGGTGGCGGCCGCGGTGGCGCCGGACGCGGGTTAAATCCACCACCGTCGCCCCTGCGCAGGCAGGGCCCCATCTCTGTCACAACAACTGGTGTCGATCGTGATGAGAGACATGGGCCCCTGCCTGCGCAGGGGCGACAGGGTAATGGGCGTTACCGCCCAAATCGGGCTCATGGCGAACGGCCAGGGGCAGCAGGCTCAGGGGTAGGTGATACTCACCACCTCATATTCCCTGGTGCCGCCGGGCAGGTCCACCTTGCGCAGATCGCCGACCGCCGCGCCGCGCAGCGCGCGGGCGAGGGGCGCGCGCCAGCTTATGCGGCCGGCAGACGCATCCGCCTCGTCCTCGCCCACCAACGTGACGGTGCGTTCGTTGTCGTCCTCGTCCGCGACGGTCACGGTCGCGCCGAACCATGCGCGGCCGCGGTCCACCTGCTGCGCGGGATCGACCACGCGCACCGCCTTCATCCGGCGGGAAAGGTGGGAAAGCTCGCGGTCGATCTCGCGCAGGCGGCGGCGGCCGTAGATGTAATCGCCATTCTCGGATCGATCGCCGTTCCCCGCCGCCCACGATACGATTTCGACCATCTTCGGCCGCTCGACCGAAAACAGCGCCTCATAGCGCGCGCGCATCGCCGCGAAGCCGGCCGGCGTGATCGGCGCTCCGTCCGCCATCGCCGTCAGCCGGCGCTCTTGTGCCCGAGATAGTAAGTCAGCCGGTCGCGCTCCGGCGTGCGCGCCCGATCGGGATTGAACAGATCGTACACCACGGCGTTCTCAAGCACCTTCTGGACGTAACCGCGCGTCTCGCTGAGCGGAATCGCCTCGATCCAGTCGACCACGTCCACGCCCGGCAGACGCGGATCGCCATTGGTGCGGATGAAGCGGTTCACATTGCCCGGGCCGGCATTGTAGCTCGCGATCGCAAGCACATAGCTGCCGTTATAATAATTCAGCATCCGATCGAAGAAGCTCGATCCGAGCATCACGTTGTAGCCGGTGTCCTCGGTCAGCCGGGCGGGCTGCCACGGCAGGCCGAGCTTGCCCGCCTGCTCCCTGGCGGTGGCCGTCATGAGCTGCATCAGCCCGCGCGCGCCGACGGGGCTCATCGCCTCGCGATCGAACTGGCTTTCCTGGCGCGTGATCGCGTGGATCATCGTCCAGTGCGATTCCATCGCGGGCGGCACCCGCACTTCGGGGAAGCCGATGCGGATCGGATCGCGCGTGCCGCTCGCCCGCGCCTGACGGGAGACCATCACGCCGAGATCGGGGCGGGCGATATCGCGCGCCAGCTCGCCCGCCAGCACATGCTCGGTGTCGCTGTCGGCGTCGGCCGCGATCTGGCGGACGAACTGCGTCTGATCCTGCCAGCGCCGCTGCTGGCCGAGCAGGCGCGCCGCGCGCACGATTTCGCGGTTCATGAAGGCTTCGCGCTGGGCCGAGGAAATCGCGACCGGCGCAGGATCGGGCGGCAGCGACAGGGTGCGGCCCAGCCGTTCGGCGGCAAGCTGGCCGTAGAACTGGTCGATATTGACGGCTGCCTCGGCAAAGCGCGCATTCGCATCGGTGGGATCGCCCGCCGCCTGCGCCGCGCGGCCCGCCCAATATTGCCCCTTGGTTTGCGTGCCCGGCGTCTGTGCGGCGGCGGCATAGCGCGCGAACATTGTTTCCGCATCGCGCGGGCGGTTGAGCTTCTTGAGCGCGGTCGTCCCGCCCAGCCAGACGAGGCTGGTATAGGGATCGCGCTCGTTCAGCGGGCGCTGGCGAATGTCGGTGCCCGCCGGGAAGGCGCCCTCCGCCTGCTGCGCGATGGCGTAGGCGATCCCGGACTGGTCGTCCGTCGCGGCCTGGCGAGCGAAGGCGAGAAGCGTTTCCAGATAACGCCGCGCATCGAATGGCGGGCTGTCGAAGGTATGCGGCGCCGCCAGATAGGCGCGCGCAGCGGCCCATTGATTGGTATCGCGCAGCCAGAGCGCGCGATCGACGACATAGCCCGCATCGCGATCGGCTGCTGGGCCGAGCGCCGCCGCCAGCGCCTGCGCGTCGGGCGCCTTGGTCTGCAAGGCGAGCCGCGCGGCGTAGAGCGCGCGCCGCGCGGACGTTACCAAAGCGAGCTGGCGGGCGGCGGCGCCTGTCGCGCGATCCCACAGCAAGCGCTCCATCCGCCGATCCTGCTCGGCGGGCGTGAACTGGCTGCCGAAGCGGGCGGTCAGGCGCGCCTCGTCGTCGCTGGCGAGCTGGCCGCCGGTCCACGCGGCGGCGGCGGCGTCGCGCGCGCGCGCCGTCTGGCCAAGCTGTGCCAGCGCCTCGGCATAGCGCACGCGCCCCGGCGCGGTGAGCGGCGGCATCGCATCGAAGAAGGCGGCGATTCGCGTCGGATCGGTCTGGCCCGGCACGATCTGGCGCTCTGCCGCGCGGCGCAGCGCGGCTTCGCCCGGCCAGCCGCGATGGGCGATCAGGAACGCGGCATAATCGTTGAAGGAATAGCGATCGCTCTGCCGCAACCGGTTCCACTCGTTGATCACCGTCCAGAGCGGATCGGAGCGGGTGGGGACGGACGCGGCGGTGGAGGATGCCGGCGCGGCGGACGAGGCCGCGGGCGTGGCCGCCGCGAACTGCCGGGGTTTGTCCATCGTCAGCGTCGCCGCGGCGGCGGCAACGGAGATCAAGCCCAGCGAAGCAGGGCCGATCCGCCGCGCCGCGCTGGACAGAAAGGCGCGCGCGTCCCTATCAGGCGTCGGGCGATCGTCAGGCGAACGGTGGAAGGTCGGGTTCATCGACCCAATATGACCCGGACGACGCGCAACGTGAAGGGAGCGAAGATGTTCAGCGGGTCGATCCCTGCATTGGTGACGCCGATCAGCAACGGCGCGATCGATGAGGCAGCATTTCAGGCGCTTGTCGATTGGCAGATCGAGAACGGTTCGTCCGCGCTGGTGCCGTGCGGGACGACGGGCGAAAGCGCGACGATGAGCATCGCCGAGCATGATCGCGTGGTGGCGCTCTGTGTCGAGCAGGCGGCCGGGCGCGTGCCGGTGATCGCGGGCTGCGGATCGAACGACACGGCGGTCGCGCTGGAGCATATGCTATCGGCCAAGGCGGCCGGCGCCGCCGCTGCTCTGGTCGTGCTGCCTTATTACAACCGTCCGAATCAGCAGGGGCTGATCGCGCATTTCACCTGGCTGGCCGAGCGCTGCGACCTGCCGATCATCCTCTACAACGTCCCCGGCCGCACCGTGACGGACATTACCATCGCGACGATGGCGGAGCTGGCGAAGCTGCCCACCATCGTCGGCATCAAGGATGCGAGCGGCAAGGTGGAGCGCGCGTCCGCCCAGCGGCTGGCCTGTGGCGCGGATTTCTGCCAGCTTTCGGGCAATGACGATATGGCGCTGGGCTTCATGGCGATGGGTGGAAAGGGCTGCGTTTCCGTCACCGCCAATGTCGCGCCGCGCCTCTGCGCCGATTTCCAGGCGGCATGCCTGGAAGGGCGCTGGGCAGATGCGCTGGACTTGCAGGACCGGCTCTATCCGCTCCATGCCGCTTTGTTCAGCGACGCCTCGCCCGGCCCGGTGAAATATGCGCTCGGCCGCGTCCGTCCCGGCTTCCCCACCGATCTGCGCCTGCCGATGACGCCGCCGTCGGCGGAAAGCCGCGCGACGGTGGATGCGGCGCTGGCCCATGCGGGGCTGGTGTAACCCCATTATGGCCCGTCCGCGTCCCCCCGAGTTCGACAAGAAGAAAGTCGTGGCCGAAAACCGGCGCGCGCGCTTCGAATATTTCCTCGAGGATTTTTTCGAGGCCGGCATCGCGCTTACCGGCACCGAAGTGAAATCCTTGCGCTTCGGCGAGGGATCGATCGCGGAGGCCTATGCCGAGGTGAAGAACGGGCAGGTCAGCCTGATCAACGCCAACATCCCCGAATTCAGCCACGGCAATCGCTTCAATCACGAGCCGAAGCGGCCGCGCAAATTGCTGCTGCACGAACGCGAGATCGAAAAGATGCACACGGGCGTCAGCCGCGAGGGCATGACGCTGATTCCGATGTCGGTCTATTTCAACAGCCGGGGGCGCGCGAAGGTCGAGCTGGCGCTGGCGAAGGGAAAGAAGCTCCACGACAAGCGCGAGACGGTGAAGGAACGGGACTGGAAGCGCGATCAGCAGCGGCTGTTGCGCGAGCGGGGCTGACGGTCGCCGCGATCGGCAGGAGGGGTTGGATCGGATATGGTCGCGCGGTATCCCGCTTCCAGAGAAATTTCAGGAAGATGGCTTCATGACGACCAAACCTCTCCTGCTGGTGGCGGCAAGCATGCTGGCGCTCGCCCCGGTTCTGGCGGCGTCGCCCGCCGCCGCGCCATCGGGGCCGGCCGCCTTGGCTAAGGCGCAGATCGGCAGCTTCGGCTTCGACGAAGCGGGCATGGACCGATCGGTGCGGCCCGGCGCGGACTTCTATCGTTACGCCAACGGGACGTGGAGCAAGACCACGCCGATCCCCGCCGACAAATCCTCCTATGGCGCGTTCGAGGCGCTGGCCGATCTGTCGCAGGAGCGCACGCGCGGCATTCTGGAGAAAGCGCAAGCCGATCCGAAATCCAAGATCGGCATCGCTTACGCGACCTTCCTCGATACGAACGCGATCGAGGCGAAGGGGCTGGCCCCGATCAAGCCGTGGCTCGACAAGGTGAAGGCCCTTTCATCCAAGACGGCCTATGCCGCGCTCGTCGCGGAAGCGGACCGGCGCGGCATCAGCGGGCCGTTCGGCGCCTGGATCGGCCAGGACGACAAGAACCCGCAATCCTATGCGCTCGGCCTCGCACAGGGCGGGCTCGGCATGCCGGACCGCGATTATTATCTGAGCAAGGACTCCAAGCTCGCCGAAACCAAGGCTGCCTATCAGGCGCATCTCGCGAAGATGCTGACGCTGGCGGGCGAGCCCGATGCCGAGGCGCGCGCCAAGGCGGTGGTCGATTTCGAGACGCGAATTGCCGAGGTGAGCTGGACGCGGACCGACAGCCGCGACGCCGACAAGACCTATAACAAGATGGCGGTGGCCGATCTCGTCCGTACCGCGCCGGGCTTTGATTTCGTCGGCTATCTGAAGGGGATCGATGCGCCGGTCGACAGCCTGATCGTCGCCCAGCCGAGCGCCGTCACCGGTATCGCCAAGCTGATCGACGGCGCGCCGATGGAGGTGCTGAAGGACCAGTTGCTGGTGCGTTCGCTCGACGAGTTCGCGAGCGTCTTGCCGGCGGCGCTGGACCGTGAGCATTTCGCTTTCTACGGCACGATCCTCTCCGGCACGCCCCAGCAGGAGCCGCGCTGGAAGCGCGCGGTGAACTTCACCACGGGCGCGCTCGCCGACGATGTCAGCAAGCTCTACGTCGCCCAATATTTCCCGCCCGCGACGAAGGCCGCGGCGGACCAGCTCGTCAAGAACATCATCGCCGCGATGAACGCGCGGATCGACAAGCTCACATGGATGGCGCCGGAAACCAAGGCGAAGGCGCATGCCAAGCTCGCGGCTTTCACGCCCAAGATCGGCTATCCGACCAGGTGGCGCGATTATGGCGGCCTCGCGATCACGGCCGGCGACGCCTATGGCAACGCGGTGCGCGCGGCCGAGTGGGACCATGCATTCGAGACGGGCAAGCTCGGCAAGCCGATCTACCGCTGGGAATGGGGCATGACCCCGATGACGATCAACGCGTACGCCAATTTCTCGATGGTGGAGATCGTGTTTCCCGCCGCGATCCTGCAGCCGCCTTTCTTCGATCCCCATGCCGATCCGGCGATCAATTATGGCGGTATCGGTGCCGTCATCGGCCACGAACTCAGCCATCATTTCGACGATCAGGGATCGAAATATGACGCCGAGGGCAAGCTGACCCAGTGGTGGACGCCTGAGGACCGGAAACGCTTCACCGCGCTGACGGCCAAGCTGGTCAAGCAATATGACGCCTACGAGCCGCTGCCCGGCATGCACGTGAAGGGCGCGCTGACGCTGGGCGAGAACATGGCGGATCTGGCCGGGCTGACGCTGGCTTACGATGCCTACAAGCTCTCGCTTGGCGGCAAGCCGGCGCCGGTGATCGACGGCTTCACCGGCGATCAGCGTTTCTATCTCGGTTGGGCGCAGGTGTGGCGGCGGACCTATCGCGAGGCGAACCTGCGCCAGCGCCTGCTGACCGATCCGCATGCGCCCGCGATGCAGCGCGTCTGGATCGTGCGCAACATGCGGCCCTGGTATGATGCCTACAAGCCGACGCCGGGCGATGCGCTCTACCTTGCGCCGGACCAGCGCGTGGTCGTCTGGTAGGGCGCCGCGCCGGGGGAGGGGCTATGGCCACGACACGATCCGCGCTGGTCCCGATCCTGCCGACGGGCGGGACGCGACTCGGCGCCACGTTCACCGCGACGATCATCGCCCTGCTTGCGGCGGGATCGGTGCTGCTCGGCTGGTGGATGCTGGATCGGGCGATGTTCGGCGCGGCGCTGATCGCGCTGCTGCTGGGCGGGCTGATCGTCGCGGCGGCGCTGCTGCTGCGCGTCCGCGAGCCCGAGGTGGATGTCGCGGTGGACTGGATGCTCGTCAGCGCCGCCTTCGCCGATACGGCGGACGCCGCCGCGATCACACGCCGGGACGGGCGGCTGGTCTGCGTCAGCCCGGCCTATGAAGCGATGTTCGGCGCCGCCACCGCGCCCGACGCATTACCGCTGGAAGATGCCGTTCTCCGGCGCCTGGGCGAAGCGGCGCGGCTCGCCCTGCGCGACGGTTATGCCGAGGTGACGGACGTACCGCTGGAGGATGGCCAGGCGGTGGCGATGTTGCGGCGTGCGGGCCGGCGCGACGATCATATCGTCTGGCGGTTCCGCCACATCGGCCTGCAGAACCCCTATGGCATCGCCCGCACCATGCTGGAAGGCAGCGCCGGGCGGCGGCTGGGCGAGGCCGGCGTCATGATGGTGCTGGTGGATCCGGCCGGGCTCGTGCTCGCCGCGAACGAGGTATTCGCGCGCCGTGCGCTGGGCGATGCCGGGGCGGACCCGGCCGGCACCGCGCTGACGGCCCTGCTGGAAACCGCCGCCGACGGATCGGTACGGCTGGCGCACGATCCCGATGACGCGCCGCCGCTCAGGGTGGTGCCGATCCCGGTCGGCGACGATGTCGAGCGCGGGCCGAGCGTGTTCCTGCTGCTGGATGAAGACCCCGCCTCCGTCAGCGCGATGGCGGCGAGCGAGGCGGCGACGGCGCACCTCCACGCCTTGCTGGCGATGCTTCCGCTGGGATTGGCGCTGGTGGAGCGGGACGGGCGCTTCTTGTTCATGAACGCGGCGTTCGGGCGCGCGGCCGGGCTGGGGCCGGAAGAGGTGGCGGTCTATCCGAGCGACCTCGTCTGTGAGGAGGATAAGCCGATCGTCTCCGATGCCGTGCGCCGTTTCGCCGCCGGCCGCGCCTTGCCCGGCGATCTGGCGGTGCGCTTCAAGGACCGGCCAGAGGAGACGGTTGCGCTCACCATCGCCAACGCCAAGGGCCTGGGCGATGCCGCGGTGCTCCTCAGCCTGAAGGACGATACCGAGGAATCGAAGCTCAAGCGCCAGGTCGCGCAGGCGACCAAGATGCAAGCTGTCGGCCAGCTTGCCGGCGGTGTTGCCCATGATTTCAATAACATCCTTACGGCCATTATCGGCCATTGTGATCTGATGATGATGCGCCACACCCCCGGCGACATCGATTATGACGATATCCAGCAGATCAAGCACAACTCGAATCGCGCGGCATCGCTGACGCGGCAGTTGCTCGCATTCTCGCGTCAGCAGACGCTGAGGCCGCAGATCCTGCAGCTTCCCGACGTCATCGCCGAGATCAGCAACCTGCTGCGCCGCCTGCTCGGCGAGACCGTCAGGCTGGAGGTAAAGCACGGCCGCAATCTGGGCCTGATCCGCGCCGATCCGGGCCAGCTCGAGCAGGTGATCGTCAACCTTGCCGTCAATGCGCGCGACGCCATGCCGGACGGCGGCACCGTCACGCTGGAGACCCTGTCGGTATCGGCCGCCGAGGTACGCGCGATGCGCAGCGAGATTCTGCCGATCGCCGATTATACGGCGCTGCGCATCTCGGATACCGGGATCGGCATTCCGCCCGAGCATATCGGCAAGATCTTCGAGCCGTTCTTCACCACCAAGGAAGTGGGCAAGGGCACCGGGCTCGGCCTTTCCACCGTCTATGGCATCATCAAGCAGACCGATGGCTGGATCTTCGCAGATTCGGAAGTCGGCAAGGGCACCAGCTTCACCATCTACCTGCCGGTGAACCATGCGCCCATGCCCGAGCCGGCGGCCCCCGTGCGGGCGGAACGGACCGGCGAGATCTGGGGGACCGGGACGATCCTGATCGTGGAGGACGAGGCGATGGTCCGCACGGTCGCCGAACGCGCGCTCGCCCGACAGGGTTATACCGTGCTCACCGCCAGCAACGGTGAGGAGGCGCTTGACCTGCTCGAGAATGGCGAGCCGGTCGACCTGCTCATTTCCGACGTGGTGATGCCGATGATGGACGGGCCGACCCTGGTGCGCGCGGCGCGCGAGCGCTTTCCCGATCTCAAGATCCTGTTCATGTCGGGCTATGCCGAGGAGCAGTTGCGCAAATCGATCAACATCGATCGCATCTCGTTCCTGCCCAAGCCATTTTCGGTGCAGCAGCTCGGCCAGGCCGCGCGTGACGTGCTGGCGCCCAAAAATGCCTAGTGCATCGGAAGAGGGGGCTCTATGCCGGACGCCATGACCACGCCGCTCGCGGTCCTCATCATCGAGGATGAGCCGCTCATCACGATGATGATCGAGGATTTCATCGACATCCTGGGCCACAAGGTCGCGGGCACCGCCGATAGCGTCGCCGGCGCGCTGACGCTGGTTGAGGCGGGCGGCTTCGACGTGGTGATCCTCGATGTCCACCTCAGCGACGGGGCGTGCTGGCCGGTGGCGGATGCGCTGACGGCGCACGCGACGCCGTTCCTGATCGCGACGGGGGGGCATGTCGAGCCGCCGCCGGACCGGCACGCCGCCGTCCGGCAGCTGTCGAAGCCGTTCACGATCGACGGCATCAAGGCGGCGCTGGAGGCGATAACCGGGGGCTGACCGGCACAGAAGTTCCCCTCTTGTTCTGATGGAACGAATGCGGTACAAGCCGGGCTGGCGCGAACGGGCGCTGGACGATCCTGGCTTGGAGCGACACTATGGCGGCGCAATTGAAACTGATCGGGTCCGAAAAGGAAAAGGCCGGGATGGAACGGGAAAAGGCGCTCGAAGCGGCGCTCGCGCAGATCGACCGCGCGTTCGGCAAGGGCTCGGCTATGAAGCTCGGCAGCCGTGAGAAAGTGGAGATCGAGGCGATTTCCACCGGCAGCCTTGGGCTTGATATCGCGCTCGGCATCGGCGGCCTGCCGCGCGGCCGCGTCGTCGAGATTTACGGGCCCGAATCGTCGGGCAAGACGACGCTCGCGCTGCACGCCATCGCCGAAGCGCAGAAAACGGGCGGCACCGCCGCCTTCATCGACGCGGAACATGCGCTTGATCCGAGCTACGCCAAGAAACTCGGCGTCGATATCGACGATCTGATCGTGTCGCAGCCCGATACGGGCGAGCAGGCGCTGGAGATCGCGGATACCCTGGTGCGTTCCAACGCGATCGACGTGCTGGTGATCGATTCGGTCGCGGCGCTGGTGCCGCGCGCGGAGATCGAGGGCGAGATGGGCGATAGCCATGTCGGCCTGCAGGCGCGGCTGATGAGCCAGGCGCTGCGCAAGATCACCGGATCGATCAGCCGGTCGCGCACGCTCGTCATCTTCATCAACCAGATTCGCATGAAGATCGGCGTGATGTACGGCAATCCGGAAACGACCACCGGCGGCAACGCGCTGAAGTTCTATGCGAGCGTGCGTCTCGACATCCGCCGCACCGGGCAGATCAAGGACCGCGACGATATCGTCGGCAATACGACGCGCGTGAAGGTCGTCAAGAACAAGGTCGCCCCGCCGTTCAAGCAGGTCGAGTTCGACATCATGTATGGCGAGGGGGTGTCCAAGGTCGGCGAGATTCTCGATCTGGGGGTGAAGGCCGGGATCGTCGAGAAATCGGGCGCTTGGTTCAGCTACGATTCGGTCCGCATCGGCCAGGGCCGCGAGAACGCCAAGACCTATCTGCGCGAAAATCCCGAAATCTGCGCCCGCTTGGAAAATGCCATCCGGGGCAAGACCGACGCCGTGTCCGAAGCGCTGATGACGGGCGACGTCGGGGAGGATGATCTCTGATCGTCCTAAATTGAGGCTTGTTTCTCAATTATCGTCATCCCTGCCCGCGCAGGGATGGCGAGGCACGCTCCAATTCGGGATTGCCGGACCTTGCGGCGACGCTTGTTCTGCGGGGCCCATAATAGAGGCGCGATTGGTATGACTCTTCGGTTCGATCCGCATGCCCGCCTGCATCCGATGCCGCACGGATGCGTCGCGGATGTTCTGCCGCTTGAGAAGGCGGGGCTGCTCCACTAAGTCGAGCCCATGATTTCGACCAACGACATCCGCCGCTCCTTCCTCGATTATTTCGGGAGGGAGGGGCATCAGATCGTACCGTCGGCGCCGCTGGTGCCGCATAACGATCCCACGTTGATGTTCGTCAACGCCGGCATGGTGCCGTTCAAGAACGTCTTCACCGGTCTTGAGACGCGCCCTTATTCGACTGCCGCATCCAGCCAGAAATGCGTGCGTGCCGGGGGCAAACATAACGATCTCGACAATGTCGGCTATACCGCGCGCCATCATACCTTCTTCGAAATGCTCGGCAATTTCTCGTTCGGCGATTATTTCAAGGAACGCGCGATCCTGCTCGCGTGGAACCTCATCACGAAGGAATGGGGCATTTCGCCGGATCGGCTGACGGCGACGGTCTACCATACAGACGACGAGGCCTATGATCTGTGGCGCAAGATTTCCGGCCTGCCGGAAAGCCGCATCATCCGCATCGCCACCAAGGATAATTTCTGGGCGATGGGCGATACCGGCCCGTGCGGCCCGTGCTCCGAAATCTTCTACGATCATGGCGACCATATCTGGGGCGGCCCGCCCGGTTCGCCGGAGGAGGAGGGCGATCGCTTCGTCGAGATCTGGAACCTCGTCTTCATGCAGTTCCAGCAGGAGAATAACGCGATCGTCGGCGATCTGCCGAAGCCGTCGATCGATACCGGCATGGGGCT
>Ga0164242_10007238_pt1 | contig 12150 bp, 9 predicted proteins | sample OricomgcompostMG_FD_108783 | JGI IMG/M metagenome (GOLD analysis project Ga0164242, IMG submission 108783) | Miracle-Growth compost microbial communities from Emeryville, California, USA - Original compost - Miracle growth compost (MG) ... | reverse complement strand
TTCACAATATCCAGCACTACCGGCCTTCTTTCATAAGCAGTTGTGCAGCCATTGCGAATGGCTTGAACATAATAGGTATGGTAACCAAGGCTCTGTCCCGCAGGCACCGTATAGCTGTCCCCGGACGTAAGTTGTGTACCTCCCGAAGCCGCATCCCACCATGTGTAAGTCACATTCGCATCTGGATTTTTAAGACTTAAAGTTGCCGATAAGTCCGTACATACGATACCCGTATCTTTAACCTTCCCGTCTACCTGAATATCGGGGACAGGGGTGATCATTTCAATTTCGTTCAGATTAAGAGAAGATAACACGCTAGCGACTCCTCCGAGACGGAGTTCTACCCGGTCAAAAACCCCGGAAGATTTAAAACTGACGGCCACCTTATCGCTGGTACCCGATAATAGCCGCAATACCAATAACGAAGAGCCCGATACTGCATCTACTTGGGTTCCACCATTGTACGTCACGAAACTGATAGAATTTAATAAATCTGCCGTAACGATAGAAGACGGGTAGGACAGGACTGCTCTTACTGAATCACCGGCAAATGACGGAGAGGAAAAAATGACCGTTTCTTGGGTGAAGGCTGCTACACCGACGTTTGCTTCAAGTTTAGAGGCGGTATTTTCATTCCCATCCATCGCATTGGCAGGATCATTTACCTGGCCCGCAAAAGTGGCGAGGTTTAACCCGGGCACCAATGCCCCAACACCAGTCAGGTAATCCACAGGGACCGCAGAACAAATCCCTGAAGCGGGTTTTCTGAAATAGGCCTCATACACCTGTACACTTGAAGCCACGGCTAGCAATGCCTGAAAAGTCACCCGAACACCATTATAATTTACCCCGGGGGTAAAAGTGATCTCGCCCTGGTTACTGCCTCCTAACAGACCAACCAGCGCTGCACTGTCGAGCACATTGCCAACCGGCGAACCGTTCAAAGTCGCCTGGACAGTCAAATTCCCTAATACCTTGAGCACTCCTACACCCATCCCCAATTTTACGGTCACCGGATCCGATGCGGAGGGTGTACTTCCTGCAGGAAACTGAAGATTTTGCCAGGTAGTTCCCCCTAATAACAGCCCTAAGTTTAAGGAAGAGGCACTCGTTAAGTTTCCGTCCGCGGCATTGCCTGGGTCCGATACGGACGCCAGCAAACCCGAGGCATGATGGGTCTCAGTGGTCGCATATACACGGGTATACTGCTGTGAAAAGCCTCGAAAAGAGAACGCCAGAAATATTAAAAAGAGGCACGATTTTGGCAGGAAACCTGTGAATAGGTTTTTCTTACCGGCAGAACGCCGATGGGTACAGGTATTTTTCATAGGTACAATAGTTCAGGATGACAATTAAATGTTCTAGGGTACACAATTTATTTCACCCCATTCTCGTTCTACTATACAGGAAGCCATCTAAATGCGGGTATGATTGCTTCCAGAAGTAAAACTCAATCAAAATCACCCGTTTAATTCACTGCTAAAGTAATTAAGTAGGATTGCCTTAATCTGTTCAAGGCATTCATTCTGAACAGGACATGTTCATTCCGTTCATATCGTTCAGCCCCTGGTTTTTCCATTGGATAAAATGACTCATACCCATCACCAGTTTAGTGGAAAGGGTATTCCCAAAACGGAAAGTCAGGCTTTTCCGCAGTTTCCCGGCAACCACGAACAAATCGTAGCAGCTGTCACCGGAACGGAGACCTATAAAGTATTAGATAAGTTAGGAAGTGGTGAGCAAGAACGCGACCACGGGCTAAAAAGGAATGGAATGAGCCAATAAATAGGCACTCCAGATAATGACCAGGATCCCTACCGCCAATAACATCGGTCTGGCAGGAATTTTACCAACAAGCCGGGCTGCGATAGGCGCAGCGATGATTCCACCAATAATAAGTCCTACGACAGCTTTCCAATGGCTTACACCGATCATAATAAAAAAGGTCACGGTGCTGCCGAAGGTGAGAAAGAAGCGGGTAATATTGACAGTACCCACGACATACTTCGGCGCTCTTCCTTTTGCGATCAGCGTACTGGTAACCAAAGGACCCCAACCGCAGCCTCCAAAGGCGTCTACAGCAGCGCCGATTGCTGCCAGCCAGCCGACACGCTTTACGGGCCTTTTCTTTCCTTGGGAACTTCTGGCCTTATTCAGCAAACGAATACCGAGGAAAAGCGTATAACCTGCGATTAATGGCTTAACGTATTCAGAATATTCTTTTCCCAATATGGATAAAAGTACGGCACCAAGAATACTCCCTACCACTGCTGGTACCAGCATATGCTTCAGAAGTTTCTTATTGACATTTTTTAATTTATAATGACTGTATGCAGAGGCTCCGCATGCCAGGAATTCCGCTGTGTGAACACTGCTACTGATGGCCGGTAAGGGAATTCCCACCCCCAGCAAAACTGACGTAGAAACTAATCCGAAACCCATGCCCATAGAACCATTGATCATTTGGGCAAAAAAACCGGTAAGAATCATCATAAAGAGTGATTGATCTATATTCTTACTCAGCTCAATAATGTCATTAAAAATCGTCAAAATACAATCACTTTATATATACTATATCTATATATTTGCCTTCGTCCCTTCGAAAAACGTACAAAGATACTCGGAGTTGTTTAATTTTCCTATAAACCCTATAAAGATATAGATTTATAGCCCGCCTACCGTAAAACACCCTTAAATCAGCTTTATATACTTATTTTGGCAAAAAATGGCGGTGCCATTAGTGAATCGAAAACAAAATACACGAAGGAGCGGAGCAGTAGGGTAAAATAGTCTACTGCCCGAAATTAAGCATAGCCCTTTTGACGTTATTTAACGCATGACCAATACATTTAGACTTTAAAAATGATAAAATCAATTTCGGCCACACTTTACTTGGTGATTTTGCCGTTCGCGCTTTTTTCGCAAACGATCAGTATTAAGAACCTTCGTTGCGAATACAAAGTCAACCCAGCTGGAATTCAGGTCTCCCATCCTCGCTTAAAATGGGAAATTAGCGCAAAACAACATAATATACTTCAGCATGCCTATCGGGTGATTGTTTCGGACAATCTCTCCGATTTGCAAGAAGGAATAGGCAATTTGTGGGACTCCAAAAAAGTCCTTTCTGATGCGTCGATTCAAATTCCTTATGCAGGTAGCCAACTCGACGCTGCCATAACTTATTACTGGAAGGTAATGGTATGGGATAATCACGGAGATTCTGCCTGGAGTTCCCCGGCAAACTGGCAAATGGGATTGCTGAAACCCGATGACTGGAAGGGAGCATCCTGGATAAGCTATCATAAAATGCCCGATTCGCAAAAAATTCTTCCTGGCCACTCAGGTGATGTGAAACCGCTAAGTAACGATACCTTACCACTATTGAGAAAGGCATTTATGATAGACAAAGCAATTCATCGCGCTACCGTTTTTATTTGCGGACTGGGGCAATTTGAATTATATCTCAACGGCCATAAGGTCGGCAATCATTTTCTGGATCCATCCTGGACACAATACGAAAAAGAAGCGTCTTATGTTTGTTTCGACATCACTTCCCAACTGAAGAAGGGAGGTAACGCGATTGGCGTGATGCTTGGAAATGGATTCTATTTTATTCCCGGAATGCAAAACCGCTATCGTAAATTACTAGTACAATATGGTTATCCAGCAATGATCTGCAGAATAAAAATTAGCTATGCAGACGGAACTGTAGATAACATTGTCAGTAACAAAACATGGGAAGCCGCACCAGGCCCCATTATTTTCTCAAGTGCTTACGGAGGAGAAGATTATGACGCCAATAAAGAAATCGCAGGCTGGAATCTTTTTGGCTTTAATGCATCCCATTGGAAAAATGCAGTAGAGGTCAATGGCCCAAAGCGGCTTACCGGTCAAATTGAAAACCCGATCCGGATATTCGACAGTTTTAAACCTCAAAAAATATATCAAGTAAAACCAGGGGGCTGGATCTATGATCTTGGACAAAATGCTTCGGGAATTCCCCGAATCACAGTAAGGGGATCTAAAGGCGATACCATCCGGATTACTCCCGCCGAAGTGGTAGACAAGAATGGCATGATTTCACAGCGGGGATCCGGGGGGCCTTCCTTTTTTACTTATATATTAAAAGGAAAGGGAAGCGAGACATGGCAACCACGCTTTTCCTACTATGGATTCCGGTACTTGGAGGTAACCGGAGGCATACCCAAAGGAGAAGAAAATGTTTCGGGGCTTCCTGTAATTGAGCAAATTGAGGGATTACATATTCGAAACTCAGCAGACATCGCAGGAACGTTTTCATGCTCCGACACGCTTTTTAATCGCATTTTCAAGCTAATCAATTGGTCGATAGAAAGTAATATGATGAGCCTCTTTACGGATTGCCCACACAGGGAGAAATTGGGATGGCTGGAAGAAGCGCATCTGATGGGCAGCTCGGTTCACTACAATTTCGATATTGCAAATCTCAACCGAAGAACCATCTTCAATATGGAGGATGCCCAAACACCCGACGGTTTGGTTCCTGACATTGCCCCGGAATACGTAAAATTCAGCGATGGTTTCCGGGATTCTCCCGAATGGGGGAGCAGCAGCATATTGGTCCCGTGGTATACCTATAAATGGTACGGTGACCTCGGGATAATCAAGCAAAGTTATTCCATGATGAAGCAATATCTGGATTACCTAGCAAAAAAGGCACAGGGCCACATTCTGGCTTATGGCCTAAGTGATTGGTTCGATATAGGACCACGGGCACCTGGTGTTGCCCAACTTACACCCATGGGGGTGACCGCCACAGCACTTTACTATTATGATCTTACCATATTTTCCAAGGCAGCAGGACTTCTACAGCGACCTGAGGATTCGATCAAGTACGCAACGCTTGCTCAAGCGGTTAGAAAAGCATTCAATGCAAAATTTTTCAATTCCCAGACCAAACAATATGCAACAGGCAGCCAGACTTCAAACGCGATGGCGGTATATGTAGGTCTTGTTGAACCTAAGGACCGATTGGCTGTAGTAGACAATATTGTAAAGGACATCAGAAAAAGGGGAAATAGCCTTACTTCTGGCGATATAGGATATCGTTATTTGCTGCAGGTACTTGAGCAATCGGGAAAATCAGAGGTTATTTATGATATGAATAATCGGGTAGATGTCCCTGGTTACGGATACCAATTGGAGCACGGGGCTACGGCCCTTACAGAATCCTGGCAAGCATTTGCCAATGTATCAAATGACCATTTTATGCTGGGGCATCTGATGGAATGGTTTTATAGTGGGATGGCTGGAATAAAGCAAACCGATCATTCTGTTGCGTATCATCATATTGAAATCGCCCCGCAGCCCGTAGGGAGTATTCAAAGCTGTAAAGCCAGTTTCAATTCACCTTATGGACTGATTAGCAGCAGTTGGAAACAAAACAAAAAAACCTTTATCCTTAATATCCACATCCCTCCAAATACAAAGGCCCGGGTATTGTTACCCGCAACAATGAATCAACACTTAACAGAAGGAGGGAAGCCAATTACGAAGAATATGCCATACAGTTATCAGCATGGAAAGATTGGAATCAACGTGGGATCGGGAGACTATCAATTTGAAGTACAGTAATAAAAAACACATTTAATTCAAGGGCTTCATAAATTATAAGACCAGTATAATCTCCTAACTGCTCAGGAAGCTACATTCCCCTCCCAGCTTTCCTTGTGGGCTACGCCCCAATTTTCCAATTGCTGCCAGACGGGTATGAGCGATTGGGCACTCTTTGTAAGCCTGTAATCCACTCGCGGCGGCACCTCGGCATAGACCGTGCGGTTAACTAGTCCATCCCGTTCCAGTTCTTTAAGATGCAGTGTAAGCATTCGATCTGTAATACCCGGAATAATCTTTTTCAGTTCGCTAAAACGCAACGTCCTTTTTTGCAGTTTATAGAGGATGATTAATTTCCATCGGCCGCCTAGCAGATCAATGGCGTACATCATTCCGCAGAAGTCAATTAGTTTTTCGCGATTAATATTATTGGTGGATGTGACTTTTCTAGTGCTCATTACTTACATTTTTGTGTGTTTCACACAATTCGCCGTATACCAACAAATATAAAGATCAATAAATAATTTTGCGCCAGAATTATCAAAAATACAAAAATAATCTGCATGAAAATCCTGATTGTATACGCCCATCCCGAACCGCGAAGTATGAATGGAGCCATGTTCACTACCGCCATCAAGACCTTTGCCAATGGCGGTCATAAAGTAAGGGTATCCGATCTGTATGCTATGCAATTTAATCCTATTTCCGGTCGAGCTAATTTTACAAGTGTAAATGACGCCACTTTTTACAAACAACAGTTAGAAGAAGTGTATGCAACCGAAGTTAACGGATTTGCAGCTGATATTGAAGAAGAACAGCGAAAAGTAGAGTGGTGCGATCTGATGATATTACAGTTCCCCCTTTGGTGGTTCGGTTTACCGGCCATCCTGAAAGGATGGGTGGACCGCGTATTTGCCATGGGTCGTTTTTACAGACACGGTCATATATATGAAACAGGCATTTTTAATAACAAAAAGGCATTCCTGTCCCTTACTACGGGTGGTGAAGAAAGAGCTTATCTTGCAGGCGGTTTCAATGGCGATCTTGGAGGAATCCTACGGCCACTGCATAGGGGGATACTGGAATTCACTGGCTTTTCGGTGTTGCGCCCTCAAGTTATTTATGGACCGGTCAGGCAATCGGCTGCAGAACGCCGCCAGGCATTAGAGACATGGAAAGCCCGACTGGTCAATATTTTTGATGAATCCCCCTTCCAGGTCGGAGCCTACTAAAAATAACGCTCTGGTCATTGGACCAATAATCCGCAGCCGGAAAAATGCCAATCGCTAAGTAGATGTCTGGAAGGCATATTTTATTTCATACCACATAGCGAATTTCGAAACGCAGCAGATGTTTCCCCACTGCAGTCTCCGTTTTAACCTGTGATTACCCACGATAAAGCGAGATGGGACCTAGCATATGAAATAAATCATCTATATAATTGACTCTCAATATGTTACGCCGCATCATGGAAACGGGGCTGGCGTGTTAAAAAGCGATCCATTACTCACATTCATTTGATGGGAGCAATTCAATCGATTTTCGTCAAAATATTTGCGTAGTTAAATAACTACACATATATTTGTAGCCAAATAGCTACACGATGAATTTACGAAGGGATGTATTTCAGGCAATTGCCGATCCGACCAGAAGATCTATTTTATTGTTAGTGGCTTCTCAATCCATGACTGCGGGAGCGATTGCCTCAAACTTTAACACAGCAAGACCAACGGTTTCAAAACATTTGCAGATACTTACTGCATGTTCATTGCTTGAACATAAGCAAAACGGCAGGGAAATCCACTATCACATTAATGCAAAAAAAATGAAAGAAATAGCTGACTTTATCGAACCATTCCGCAAAATGTGGGATGACAGGTTTAACAAATTGGAAAATATCATGGAAAAATATAAAACAAAAAAATAGATACTATGGAACAAAAAACAAAAATCCGCGCCGATGACGGTAAGCAGGAATTGACGATTACAAGGGAATTTGATTTACCATTGGAATTACTTTTTAAAGCGCATGTAGTACCCGACATTGTGGAGCAATGGATGGGGACCAAAGTGCTGAAGCTGGAAAATAAAAATCATGGCAGTTACCAGTTTGAAACAAGCGACGCCCAGGGAAAGGTAGTATTCCGGGCCAATGGGGTCATTCACGAATTGCGCCCGAACCAAAAAATCATCCGGACATTTGAAATGGAGCATACACCTTTTGGCGTTCAGCTTGAGATTCTGGAATTCGAAGAACTCACCGCCGATGCCAGTAAACTAAAAATTCACACCATTTACGAATCAGTTGCGCAAAGAGACCAGGTGCTCCAGTTACCTTTTACTTATGGTATCAATATGGCGCATAACCGATTGCAAGATGTCGTAAGCAAACTAAAATAGCACTCCATGCGAAAAAGAAATAGAATTATCTATTGGATTGCGACCCTTTGGCTGGCATTGGGTATGTTTTCCACCGGAATGGTACAGTTAGTAAAAGCGAATGAGGGAGTAGGAGGGGTAGAAAGCATGACCCATTTGGGTTATCCGATCTATCTGCTTACCTTACTGGGTGGCTGTAAAATTCTAGGTGTTATAGCCATCCTCATTCCAAAATTTCCGGTACTCAAGGAATGGGCTTATGCAGGCTTTTTCTTTATCTTGCTGGGAGCGATATTTTCACATATCGCAACAGGTGATGCTGCAAAGGAAATATTACCCGCGTTGCTCTTGGTGGTCCTGATGATCTTATCCTGGTATTTCAGACCAACGGATAGAAAAATCGTTCCGCTAATCGATGAATCCTCAGTAAGATAACGCAATTATAAAGCTGATTGTTTTACCCAAAAAAATATAGTCATTAAATTTTTTTTATACGTCAATCATGGATATTTTTGGCAAATCATATCCGGCACATAAGTCTTCAAAACGACCATAAATGGAATACCGCATTTGTTACGGATCATTCGGCCCACGATATTGCAAATATGACGGTTATGATTGGTTTGCATATTATTCAGTTATCCGATTGTCTTGCGCGTATTATCAGGACCTAACATTAAAATTTTATGCTAAATCTGCATGATGACAAAGAAAAATAAAAGGGAGCTATCGCCCGAACAATCTAAAGAGCTGTTGAAAGCGTTGAAAGCCCGTTTTGAGAAAAATAAGGGCCGGCATAAAGGCATTGAATGGCCCGAGGTTCAGGCAAAGTTGGAAGCACACGCCGGAAAACTCTGGTCGCTCCGTGAAATGGAAAGCACCGGCGGTGAACCGGATGTTATCGGCTATGATAAAAAGACAGGAGTGTACCTTTTTTGCGATTGTTCACCCGAAAGCCCCAAAGACCGCAGAAGCCTTTGTTACGACCGGGAGGCGTTGGAGTCAAGGAAAGAACATAAGCCCCAAAATAGCGCCATAGATATGTCAGTAGAAATGGGTATTGAGCTTTTAACTGAAGAACAATACAGGGGATTACAGCAATTAGGGAACTTCGATACTAAAACATCGAGCTGGGTCAAAACGCCCGCTAATGTCAGAAAGCTGGGAGGTGCCCTGTTTTGCGACCGTCGGTACGATAAAGTCTTCCTGTATCATAACGGTGCTGACTCTTATTATGCAGCCAGGGGGTTCCGGGGAGTACTAAGCGTCTGAACATAGCATGGCAAACCTATGTGATTATAAAATAATCTTCCAAAATGACAGCATACAGCACCAACTCCACAGTTGATTGGTTTTTCGATAAAGACTCAAAGTGGCAGAAAGAATATAAACAATTGAGAAAGATCGTATTGAACTGTGGTTTAATCGAGGAATTAAAATGGGGCGTTCCCTGCTACACTTTTCAGAGAAAAAATATTGTCTTAATACATGGATTTAAAGAATATTGTGCACTTCTGTTTCCCAAAGGCTCCTTATTAAATAACGCCGAAGGCATTCTGATCCAACAAACGAAGCATGTACAGGGGGCACGTCAGATCCGCTTCAAAAATAGCCGGGAAATTGCGGAACAGGAAGCCACTCTGAAGGCCCATATTTATGAAGCTATTGCTCTGGAAGAAGCCGGTATAAAAATAAAACTTAAAAAGACTTCGGAGTTCAACATGCCAGAAGAGTTCCAAAAGGAGCTAGATAAAAGTCCCGTTTTGAAAACTGCTTTTGAAGCCTTGACTCCAGGACGGCAAAGAGGATACCTGCTGTATTTTTCCGCAGCCAAGCAATCTAAAACCAGAATGGCCAGAATTGAAAAATACAGGAAGCAAATTCTAAATGGAAAAGGATTAAATGACTAATAAATCAATGAGATAAACTAATCAGGCTTTAAGACATTAGCAATTTTTCATGTATACAAATGCTTTGACCTATTATCGGATAAAATTCCACATTAAATGTTGCAAGGGAAGATATTTAAACTATTCGCCTGATTAATTGGGTTAAAGACGAACGAAATGAAATTATAGTCCGGGTATATTCTCCACAAGTTAACAAACTGCCAGAATAATTTACATATCGGGCAAAATAAAAAACGTGACGAATATTATATGAGTTCATTTGTGTTTGATTTCCAGGATATTGACAAATCAAAATTCAATCTCGTTGGCGGTAAAGGCGTGAATCTGGCAGAACTTACCAGGATTAATGGAATTCATGTACCGGATGGCTTTTGTATTTCTACGGAAGCTTTTAAAAGAATCCTTCGAGAGGCACCTTCGATTAACGAATTACTTGATCAGCTATCACCTTTAAAGGTGGAAGATTGGGATAAAATCTGCAAACTGAGTGGTGCAATTCGTATGGCCATTGAAGGGATTGCCATTCCTCCAGACATTCATGAAGCAATTACAGATATCCTCTCCAGACAGGATGAAAAAAACGCCTATGCAGTACGATCCAGCGCAACTGCGGAAGACCTACCGACGGCCTCTTTTGCAGGCCAGCAGGATTCGTATCTGAACGTCATTGGAGAAAAGGCAATCTTAAATCACATTGGCAAGTGCTGGGCATCACTATTTACAGAGCGGGCAGTAATTTACCGCATTCAAAATGGTTTTGACCACCGTAAAGTCCACCTATCTGTCATTGTACAGAAGATGGTGATCCCGCAGGCAGCAGGAATTTTGTTTACTGCCGACCCCGTCACTTCCAATAGGGGAGTGTTATCCATTGATGCCGCCTTCGGCCTTGGAGAAGCGTTGGTCTCCGGCCTCGTAAATGCAGATGTGTATAGCGTGTATAAGGGTAAGGTCGTTGATAAGAAGATACACGCCAAGAATCTGGCTATTTACGCCTTAAAAGAGGGCGGTACGAAAGCACAGAAAATTGAGCTGACGAGGCAAAAAAGGCAAACGCTGACGGATAAACAGATTTTGCAACTTGAGCGCATCGGTAGAAAGATTGAAGAACATTTTGGCAGTCCGCAAGATATTGAGTGGTGCTTGGTTAACAATACATTTTACATTGTCCAGAGCCGGCCAATTACTACATTATACCCAATTCCTGAAACGAACGATGAAGAAAATCACGTCTATATATCTGTCGGCCATCAACAAATGATGACTGATCCTATGAAACCATTAGGGTTATCATTATTCCAATTAACAGCCCTTCGACCAATGTTTAAAGCCGGCGGCAGACTATTTGTTGACGTCGCGTCGAATCTCGCTTCGCCCATTGGCAGAAAACCCTTATTGAATGTCATGGGAGAGCACGATCCGCTGATAAAAGACGCACTCATGACCATTATAAAGCGAAAAGATTTTATCAAATCCGCGCTAGATAACAGCAAAATACCCAGGGGTGGCAATCGAAATAAAGAAATAACATGGAGTTTTTTGACACAATTTGAAAACGATTCGACAATCGTTCCTAATTTGATTAAGCATAGCCAAACATCAATAGACGAGTTAAAACGAAATATCCAAACAAAATCAGGATCGGATTTATTTGATTTTATCTTGGAAGATATTCAGCAATTAAAAAAGACCCTATTGAACCCACAAAGTTCGGATGTCATTAGGATTGCTATGTATGCTTCATCATGGATCAATAGGAAAATGATGAAGTGGTTAGGTGAAAAGAACGTAGCTGATACCCTTTCTCTATCTGTACCAAATAATATTACTTCGGAAATGGGTCTGGAGCTATTGGAGGTCGCAGATGTGATTCGCCCTTATCCAGCAATAATTAATTATTTAGAGCATGTAAAAGATGACAATTTCTTAGATGAACTGGTTAAATTTGATGGTGGAAAGAATGTCCAAGACGCTATCTGCGCCTACCTCAACAAATACGGAATGCGATGTGCTGGTGAAATCGATATTACTAAAAGTCGCTGGAGTGAAAAGCCAACAATCCTTATCCCCACTATTCTCACAAATATCAAAAATTTTGAACCCAATGCCAGCAATCAAAAATTTGAGCAGGGGAGAGAGAAAGCTCTGAAAAAAGAACAAGAGTTATTAGACCGACTGCAGCAATTACCGGATGGTAAACGAAAAGCCAAGGAGACAAAACGAATGATTGACCTGATCCGAAATTTCATCGGTTATCGCGAATATCCCA
>Ga0164242_10007237_pt1 | contig 12151 bp, 11 predicted proteins | sample OricomgcompostMG_FD_108783 | JGI IMG/M metagenome (GOLD analysis project Ga0164242, IMG submission 108783) | Miracle-Growth compost microbial communities from Emeryville, California, USA - Original compost - Miracle growth compost (MG) ... | reverse complement strand
GAGCCGAGCGGCAGCAGGATCTTGTTGACGTCGGCGCCGACCCGGGAGCCAGACCCGGCGGCGAGGAGCACGATCGCGGCAGCCATGCCCGCAGGCTACCGAGCCGACACGGTGGAGGTGGTGACGATCAGCGCCGTCGCGATCGCGGCGACGCCCTCACCGCGGCCGGTCAGGCCGAGCCCGTCGGTGGTGGTCGCCGACACCGTCACCGGTGCGCCCAGGGCCGTCGACAGCGCGGCCTCGGCCTCGGCTCGGCGCGGGCCGATCTTGGGCCGGTTGCCGATCACCTGGACCGCCACGTTGCCGATCTCGAAGCCGGCCGCACGCACCCGTCGCGCGGTCTCGCCCAGCAGGGTCGCGCCGGCAGCGCCGGCCCACTGCGGCTCCGCCGTACCGAAGTTCGCGCCGAGGTCGCCGAGCCCGGCCGCGGAGAGCAGCGCGTCGCACGCGGCATGGGCGGCGACATCACCGTCGGAGTGCCCCTCGAGCCCGACCGGGGAGTCCGGCCAGGACAGGCCGGCCACGTGCATGGGGACGCCGGGGGCGAGGCGGTGGACGTCGGTTCCGATCCCGATCCGTGGCAGGTTCACGTGGGTGATCATGCCTGAGGGACACTGGTGGGCGTGACCCCGCGCCGTCGATCTGGGCTCAGCTGGCAGTGGCCCACGGCCGGCCTGGTCGCGGGTGGCTCGGGCCTCGCCACCAGCTGGTTCGCCGCCAACGCACTGCACGTGCGCGCCTGGCCCGTCGTCGCGGTCGCCGAATGGGTCATCCGGCACACGCCCGGCGGCCTGGCCGAGTCCGCCATCGAGCATCTGGGACATCGGGACAAGCCGGTCCTGGTGGGCGTCATCCTGGCGTCGCTCGCAATCCTCTTCGCCGTCCTGGGGTGGGCCGGGAGACGGCACTGGTGGCTGCCGATGCTGGGCTTCGTCGTCCTCGCCGTCGTCGGTGGGCTCGCGGTCGGGGCGGAGCGCGCCGAGGGGGGTCACGGCCAGCTCAGCGTGGTCGTCGGGCTGCTGACCATGGTCGGCGGCTTCGGGCTGATCACCGAGCCGCTGCGGATCTCGGAGGCCGTCGAGGGCGCCGAGGGTGACGGCGTCGGGCGGCGGGCCATGCTGCGGCTGGGTCTGGTGGCCGCGGCCGCGGTCGTCGTCGGCGCGGCGGCGCCGTACATCGGGCGGGGGAGGCGGGCCGTCGAGCAGGCCCGCTCGCGGCTGCGGTTGACCGGTGTCACCAGGCCGGTGGTGCCGGCCGGCGTGGACCTGGGGCTGGCGGAGCCGTGGGTGACGCCGGCGACGGGCTTCTACCGGGTCGACACCGCGATCTCGCCGCCCGCCGTCGACCCCGACGAGTGGCGGGTGCGGATCCACGGCCTGGTCGAGCACGAGCTCGAGCTGTCGCTGGCCGATCTGCTCGCGCGGCAGCGCACCGAGGCCTGGATCACGCTCAACTGCGTCTCCAACCCGGTCGGCGGCGACCTGATCGGCAACGCCTGGTGGAGCGGCGTGCTGCTGCGCTCGCTGCTGGCCGAAGCCGGTGTGCAGCCCGGGGCGGACGCGGTGTTGCAGACCAGCGCCGACGGTTGGACCTGCGGTACGCCGCTCGCGGCCCTGACCGACGAGCGGAACGCGATGCTCGCGGTCGCCATGAACGGATCGGCGCTGCCGATCGAGCACGGCTTCCCGGTGCGCACGATCGTGCCGGGCCTCTACGGCTACGTCAGCGCCTGCAAGTGGGTGGTCGACCTCGAGGTCACCACCATGGCGAAGGCGGTGGGGTACTGGATCCCACTGGGCTGGGCGGCCGAGGGGCCGGTCAAGCTGGCCAGCCGGATCGACCGGCCCCAGGACGGTGACACGGTGCCGGCCGGGGCCTACACGCTGGCCGGGGTGGCCTGGCAGCAGGAGAGCGGCATCGCCGCGGTGGAGGTCTCGGTCGACGGCGGCCCGTGGCTGCGGGCGACGCTCGGCCGGGTGCCGAACGAGGACACCTGGGTGCAGTGGCGCGTCGACGTACACCTGGCCTCGGGACACCACCGGGCGCAGGTGCGCGCGGTGGACGCGAGCGGCCGGGTCCAGACGGCGGTACGGCGCGACGTCGTTCCGGACGGCGCGACCGGGTGGCACCAGATCGGGTTCGAGGTCTCCTGACCACCTGGCGGCCTCGGCGGAGACATCGAAAACGGCCTACCAACGAGTACGTTACGGGTGTGACTTGTCACACACCGAACGGCTAAGCCGGGCGCAGTGGGCGACGAAGGACCGCTCGTGGACCGCCCCCTCCCAGCCCTGCCCGGACCCGTCGAGTCGGCCCGCGGCTCGGGCCCCGGCCCGGCCGCCGGCCGGTCGCCTGCGCCGACCACCGCAGGCGCGTCCGGACCGGGTGCCGAGCTCAGCCGCGACTACATCGCGGGCCTGGGACGACTATGCGCCGCCGTGGTCGTCGCCGGCGTGTTGCTCGACGCCGGCCGGGCGGAGCGCCGTGGCCTCGTCCCGCAGCCGCGCCCCGGCCGCGACGAGTGAGCGGCCGAGCCGGCTCGCGCGCCGAGAGCTCGCCGCCGAGAGAATGAGGCGCGAACGCTGCGCGTCCCTAGACTTGGCGGGTGACGTTCCGGATCTATGACAGCGCGACCCGCGAAGTGCGTGACTTCGTGCCCCTCGTCGAGGGCAAGGCATCGCTCTACGTCTGCGGTCTGACCGTCCAGTCCGAGCCGCACGTCGGTCACGTGCGCAGCGGCGTCAACTTCGACGTGCTGCAGCGCTGGCTGCGCCACCTCGGCTATCAGACCGAGTTCATCCGCAACGTCACCGACATCGACGACAAGATCCTGGCCAAGGCGGCCGAGCAGGGCCGGCCCTGGTACAACCTCGCCTACGACATGCACCGCGAGCTCTCGAAGGCCTATGCCGCGCTCAACGTCGCGCCGCCGACCTACGAGCCGGCCGCGACCGGTCACGTGCCGGAGATGATCGAGCTGATCTCGGGGCTGATCGAGCGTGGTCACGCCTACCCGGCCGAGGACGGCTCCGGCGACGTCTACTTCGACGTCCGCACCTGGCCCGCCTACGGCGAGCTCACCGGCCAGGCCGTCGACGACATGGAGCCCGCGGGCGACGCCGATCCCCAGGAGACGGCACAGCGCAAGCGCGATCCGCGCGACTTCGCGCTCTGGAAGGGGCGCAAGGAGTCCGAGCCCGAGACCGCGTCCTGGCCCTCGCCGTGGGGCCGGGGTCGCCCGGGCTGGCACATCGAGTGCTCGGCGATGGCCGGCAAGTACCTCGGCGACGCCTTCGACATCCACGGCGGCGGCCTCGACCTGCGCTTCCCGCACCACGAGAACGAGCAGGCCCAGGCCAGAGCAGCTGGGCGGGCGTTCGCGACGTACTGGATGCACAACGCCTGGATCACCACGGCCGGCGAGAAGATGTCCAAGTCGCTGGGCAACTCGCTGACCATCCCCAACGTGCTGGAGCGGTTCCGCGGCATCGAGCTGCGCTACTACCTCGTCTCGGCGCACTACCGCTCGCACGTGGAGTTCAGCTTCGAGGCGCTGGAGGAGGCGGCCGTCGGGTTCGGGCGGATCGAGGGCTTCCTCGAGCGGGCCGCTGCGGCGCTGCCGAAGGGCTCCTGGACCGCCTCATACGGTCTGGGCGCCTTCGAGGAGGCCATGAACGACGACCTCGGCACGCCGGCGGCCGTCGCGGCGATTCACGACGCCGTCCGCGAGGGCAACAAGCAGCTCGCCGAGGGTGATGTCGAGGAGCTGAAGAACACCTACGCCAGGGTGCGCAAGATGCTCGACATCCTCGGCCTCGACCCTGCCGACCCGGCCTGGGGACCGGCGGCGAGTGCTGACGTGGAGCTCACCTCCGCCGTCGATGCACTGGTGCGCGGCCTGTTGGAGCAGCGTGCCGCCGCCCGGGCCGCGAAGGACTGGGCGGCGGCCGACGCCGTCCGCGACCAGCTCAAGGCGGCCGGCATCGAGATCACCGATACCCCCGACGGACCGAAGTGGAGCCTCGCCTGATGGCAGGAAACAGCCAGCGCCGCGGCGCTATCCAGAAGAGCAGCAAGAAGGGCCCGACCATCGGCTCGGGCGGCAAGGTCCGTCGCGGCCTGGAGGGCAAGGGCCCGACGCCGAAGGCGGAGGACCGGCCCTATCACAAGGCCTACCGCAAGAAGGAGCTTGCCGAGCGCTCGGCGAACAAGCGCGTCGGCGGCGGCCAGGGCCGGGGCGGTGCCGGCCCGCGCAAGCGCGGCAGCGGCGACACCGAGTGGATCATCGGGCGCAACCCGGTCGTCGAGGCGCTGCGTGAGGGCGTCCCGGCCAATGCCGTCTACGTCGCCGAGGGCGCCGAGCGCGACGGTCGGCTGCGGGAGGCGTTCCAGCTGGCCTCCGAGCTGGGCATCGGCCTGCTCGAGGTGCCCAAGCCCGAGCTCGACCGGCTCACCGGGTTCAACGGTCACCAGGGCCTGGCCGCGCGGGTCCCGGCCTACGAGTACGCCCATCCCGCGGACCTGATCGACCGCGCCGCGGACGCCGGCCAGGACGCGCTGATCGTCGTCGTCGACCACGTCACCGACCCGCGCAACCTCGGCGCCATCGTCCGCAGCGCCGCCGCCTTCGGCGCGCATGGCGTGGTCATCCCCGAGCGGCGTGCGGCCGGCATGACGGCTGCCGCGTGGAAGACCTCGGCCGGTGCCGCGGCCCGGATCCCGGTCGCGCAGGCGGTCAATCTGACCCGGGTGCTCAAGGAGTACCAGGACGCCGGCTGTCAGGTCGTCGGCCTGGACATGGACGGTGACCTCGCGCTGACCGACATCGGCGAGGTCGCCGACGGCCCGCTGGTCGTCGTGGTCGGCGCCGAGGGCGGCGGCCTGGCGCGTCTGGTCGCCCAGACCTGCGACCGGATCGTCTCGATCCCGATGGTCAACGCGGTGGAGTCGCTCAATGCGGGTGTCGCTGCCTCGGTGACGCTCTACGCAGTGGCCCAGGCCCGAGCCGCCCGAGGTTGAGAAGTCACTTTCGGCGGGTTGAGAGGTCACTTCTCGCGGGCTGAGTGTCGCCGAAAGTGACGCCTCGACCCGCGGAAGCCGACCTCTCGGACTATTTCGGGACGGGGGCGGTCACCGCCTCCTCGGGCCGCTCGGGAAGTACGACGCCCATGTAGTCCTTCGCGGCGTCGAGCAGCTTGACGCTGTGGCCGGCCTTCTCGGACATGAACCACCGGTGCACCAGGATCTCGTGGAAGACCTCGGCCGGCTCAAGCTTGCCGCGCGAGCTCTCCGGGATCATCTCCAGGATCGGCTCGTAGATCTCCTTGAGCCAACGCTGTGCGACGACCTCGCGGGAGAGGCCGCCCAGGTCGCGTGAGGCGGTGTAGGCGGCGATGTCGTTGAGCATCCGGCGGGCCTGCGCGTCCTCGGCCTGGATCCCGGTGAGCGCGCGCAGCTCGCGCTGGTGATGGCCGAGCTCGACCACGCGCGGGCGCAGCATGACGGTGTCGCCGTCGTAGTCGGTGACGATGTCGAGCTCCTCGACGTCGAAGCCGAGATCGTTGAGCCGCTCGATCCGCTGCTCGATCTGCCACATCTCGTCGGCGGGGAAGCGGATCTCGGCGGTGAGCTCGTCCCAGAGCGCCTGATAGCGGCTGTGCAGCCTCGCGACCACGCCCTCGACCGGGAAGTCGTCGGGCAGGGCGCCGCTGGCGACCAGGTCGAGGATCTCGGCGTACACGTTCTCGCCCGCCACGTCGAGGTCGTAGTCGCGCATCCGGTCCGAGAGCGACGGGCGTAGCTCACCGGTCTCAGCATCCACGAGGTAGGCGGCGAAGCCGCCGGCATCGCGGCGGAAGAGCACGTTGGACAGCGAGACGTCGCCCCAGTAGAAGTCGGCCAGGTGGAGGCGCACCAACAGCACGACGAGGGCGTCGATGATCGCGGGCAGCTGGTCGGCGGTGAGGCCGTGCTCGAAGAGACTGCGGTAGGGGAGCGAGAAGCGCAGGTGCTCGGTCAGGAGCGTCGCCGGGAGCGGGTCGCCGGTCTCGCTCTCACGGCCGGTGACCACGGCCTGCGGGACCACCGACGGCAGGCCGAGCCGCTGCAGGTCGCGCAGCGTCCGATACTCCCGGAACGCGATCGGCTCCTGGGTCTCCTTGACGGCGTAGATCCGCTGACCGAGGCGCACGATCCGCACCACGTGCCGCGACAGACCCCGCGCGAGCGGTACGACGACGTCCGCCGGCCACTCCTCCAGGGGGATCGACCAGGGCAGCGTCACGATCGCGGGATCGGGCCGGCTGGCGACGATGCGCAGAGCCATGGGGAAACCCTAGTCAGGACTGTCGGTGGGCGGTGCGACGGTGGCTGTGTCCTAGCGTGCGGGTCGGGGAGCTCGGCGAGGTCGGGCTCGACCTGCCTGCGATCCTCGACTGCTCCTTACAACGCGCGGATCTCCAGCCACGCTCCGTCGGTCGGTCCGGTGCCGAGCAACACCTCGCCGTCGAGGCTCTCGATGCCGGCGGTCGGGTCCTCGCCGGCCGCGCGGCGGGCCACCACCAGCAGCGTGCCCTCGTCGTGCTCGCGGAGGAACGCCAGGGTGTCGTCGTCGGCGTAGACCCAGCGCAGGCTGCCCTCGATCAGGGCGGGGTGCTCGCGGCGGAGCTGCGCCAGGGCGCCGTACGTCTCGAGCGTGGTGGTGTCCCACGTGTCACGGCGCGACCATGGCATGGTGCGGCGGCCGTCCTCGCCGAGGACGCCCTCGAGTCCGATCTCGTCGCCGGCGAAGACCATCGGCACGCCCGGCAGGGTGAACTGCAGGCCGGCCGCGACGCGATGCACGGCGGGGTCGACGACCATCGTGCGGATCCGGGCGGAGTCGTGCGAGGACAGGATGTTCCAGGACTGCTGCGCCGCCCGCCAGCCGTAACGGGCGCGCCACTCACGCAACGCGCGCATCGTCTGCTCGCCGCCGCGCCGTGCCACCGCGATCGGCCGGCCGAAGGGGCGGGCGTCGGTCTGCTCGGCGCGCAGCCACGACCAGATCGGCCAGGAGAATCCGGAGTAGTTCATCGTGCCGTGCCAGCCGTCGCCGTCGATGTCGCTCGACGCGTCGTGGTTGTGCTCGCCGATCACCCACGCATCGGGGTTGAGCACGGTGGCGGTGGCGCGGATGGTCCGCGCGACGTCGTGGTTGACGTCGACCGCGCCGAGCCGGCCGCTCATGTTGGCTACGTCGATCCGCCATCCGTCGAGGGAGTACGGCGGCCGGAGCCAGCGGGCGACGGCGGAGTCGGGACCCTCGGTCATCGCGCGGCGCAGATCCGGGTTGGTGTGGTCGAGCTTGGGCAGGGTGGCGTGACCCATCCAGCACTCGTAGGAGCCGTCGTGGTGGAAGTAGTACCAGTGCTGGGTCGGGCCGCCCGCCAGCGCATGCTGGAACCACTCGTGGGTGTCCCCGGTGTGGTTGGCGGTCAGGTCACCGAGCAGGTGCCAGCCGCGTTGGTGCACCGCCTCGCTGAGCCGGGCGTACGCTTCGTCGCCGCCGAGGAGCGGGTCGACGGTCTCGAAGGTCGAGGCGTTGTAGCGGTGGTTGCTCTCGCCGGGGAAGACGGGGGTCAGATAGACCGTGGTGGCGCCGACCTGCTCGATGTGGTCGAGCTGTTCGACGATCCCGTCCAGGTCGCCACCGTAGAAGCCGAGCCAGGTGCGGTCGTCGTCATCCTCGTAGAAGGGCAGGCTGTCCCATTTCTGCGGCTTCGCCCAGCCCGGTGTCGGCCGGGCGTCGGCGGCTGCGCTGCGGGCGAAGCGGTCGGGGAAGATCTGGTAGACGACCGCGCGCCGGGTCCACGCCGGTGCGGCGTCGTGTGCGCTGAGCTTGAAGTCGAAGGCGTCGCTCGGGTCGTGGTCGATGACTCCGAACGCGTTGACCCAGCGCTGCGAGCCGTCGCTGTCCTCGGTCAGGAAGCGGTAGTGGGCAACCGGGTTGTGCGCCAACAGCGTGCCCTGCCACCAGGTCGCGTCGACGCGCTCGCATTCGTGGAAGACGGGCTCGGCGTCGTACGTCGTCCTGATCCAGACCCGCTGGGCGGGGTCGGCCGCGTTGACGCGCAGGCGGACCGTGACGGTGTCGCCGAGGGCAGGCGAGGGTCGGTCGACGTAGAGCGGGGATCCGTCGTGGTGCGGCTGATCGAGCAGGCTCATGCAGATATTGAACAAGGTCCTGTCTAGCAACGCTTCGCGTTGCTGGCTCCCTCGCTCGGCGAAAGCACGAGCAAGCTCGGCTTTGCCTCGCTCGGTCCCCTAGGATTGGCGCGCTGCTGCGGCAGCACGCCGCGTTAGCTCAGTTGGCAGAGCGTCGATCTTGTAAATCGAATGCCGGGAGTTCGATTCTCCCACGCGGCTCGAAGTGTCAGTGGTCCCCTCTAGCTTGACGTCATGAGTGCATGTCGAGGATGTGGCAGCGGCCTGACCAAGCGAAGCCAGGCTGCCTACTGCAGCAACGCCTGTCAGCGTGCAGCTGAGCGGAGGATGAAGACCAGGCTCTACCTCGCGGAGGCACAGGACGGCCGCTGCGCGATCCGTGACAGCGATGCGTTATGGCAAGGTCTTGCTCTGACCTTGATCCTCGACCATGTCGACGGCGATTCGACCGACAATCGTCGGGAGAACCTGCGCCTGGTGTGTCCCAACTGCGACAGCCAGCTCTCGACGTTCAAGGCGCGCAATCGGGCAGGGGCCGGGCTTGGCGCAAGCAGCGGTACGCCGACGCCAAGTCGTACTGACGACGACATACCGTGCTCGGGTGCCTGCCTTCGACCACGCCCATCTGCAGTCCGAGCACGAGGTCCGCTTCGAGTGGGGGCCGACCGGCGCCGAGGCACTGTCCGACGCGGACGTCGCGGTGGTGGTCGACGTGCTCTCCTTCACCACCAGCATCACGGTCGGTGTGGGGCGGGGCATGGCGATCTGGCCCTTCCCGTGGAAGGACGAGCGAGCAGAGGAGTTCGCCCGCGCGCACGACGCAGCGCTGGCCCGGACGCGGGAGAACGGGCTCTCGCCGGGAGCGCTGCCGCGTACCAGTCAAACCCGCCTGGTCCTGCCGTCGCCCAACGGCTCCACCATCGCGGCGACGCTGGCCGGACGGGGCGCGCCAGTGGTCGCCGCATGTCTGCGGAACGCAGCGGCGGTCGGGCGCTACCTCGAGGACCTCGCGCCCGCCTCGGTTGCGGTGATCGCCTCCGGCGAGCGCTGGCCCGACGGCTCGCTGCGCCCGGCCGCCGAGGACCTCTGGGGTGCCGGCGCGGTCATCGCCAGGCTCGGTGGCACCCGCAGCCCCGAGGCACAGCTCGCGGTCGACGCCTACGAGGCGGTCCGCGGCGACCTGCCGACGCGACTTCTCGGCTCCGCCAGCGGCCTGGAGCTGGTGGCGAAGGGCTACGCCGGCGACGTGCGCATCGCCGGCGAGCTGGACATGGACGACGTCGTGCCGGTCCTCGGCTCGGACGGTGCCTTCGCCGTCGGATGAGTCGCAAAGCCCCTTGCCACGTCCGCGCAGATGCGGGGAGGGTGCAGGTATGGCCGAGATCCTGCTGATCCATCACGCCCGCGGCCTGACCGCCGGCGTACGGCACTTCGCCGAGATCCTCCGGGCTGCCGGGCACACGGTGCACACGCCCGATCTCTACGAGGGCGAGACCTTCACCGACACCGACGAGGGTGTCGCCCATGCCCGTGGGCTGGGCGAGGAGCTGCTGGCCCAGCGCGCCGCCGCAGCTGCCGACGAGCTGCCCGGGGCGGGCGTCGTGTACGCCGGGATGTCGATGGGCTGCGGCTATGCCACCTGGCTGTCCCTCATCCACCGCCCGGGCAGTGCACGGGCGATGCTCTACCTCTTCGGCAGCGTCGACCCGGCGTGGTTCGACACCACCTGGCCGCCCGGTCTGCCGGCGGTCGCCCACCAGACGCTCGACGACCCCTGGCGCGAGGCCGAGGCCGACGAGGGCTTCCGGGCGCGCGTGCCCGGTGGCGAGCTGGTCGACTACCCCGGCAGCGGCCACCTGTTCCTCGACGACAGCACCGAGGACCACGACCCGACCGCTGCGGCGAAGGCGACCGAGCACATCCTGGCCTGGCTGACCGCCCTGGACGCGGCAGGTCAGCGTAGTTGAGTCGCCTCGAACCGCGCCGGCGGGCTGGCGATGTCCTCCTGCGAGGCGACCAGCTCGAGCTCGCGCCGCCCCGACGCGAGGGTGCGCTCCAGGACGGCGTACATGGTGTTGGCGGTCCGCTCCAGCGCCGTCGGGGTGGAGCTGCTGCCGAGCAGGTGTGCGAGATAGACGGCGGCAGTCACGTCGCCGCCGCCGTTGGGGGTGATCGGCAGGTGCGGGGTGGTCACGCTCCACGCGCCGGACTCGTCCACGGCGATCAGCGACAGTGAGTCCGCGGAGTCGGTCACGACCGAGGTCACCAGCACGTTCCGCGGTCCGGTCGCGCGCACCGCATCCACGGCGGCGAGCACGTCCGAGACGGTCGAGGAGCGCTCCACGCCGGCCAGGAAGTCGAGCTCGAAGTGGTTCGGCGTGATCACGTCGGCGGCCGGGACCACCTGGTCGCGCATGAACTCCGGGATCCCCGGCCGCACGAACATCCCCCGCCCGACGTCACCCATCACCGGGTCGCACGCGTAGAGCGCGTCCGGGTTGGCCGCCTTCACCCGCGCCACCGCGTCCAGGACGACGGTGCCGACGGCAGGGTCACCCTGATAGCCGGACAGTACGGCGGAGACGTCCGGCAGCGCGCCGCGCTCCTCGATGCCCTCGATCACGGCCGCGACGTCGGCCGGAGCCTGGACCGGACCGCGCCACTCGCCGTACCCGGTGTGGTTGGAGAAGTTCACGGTGAGCACCGGCCAGACCTCGTGGCCGAGTCGCTGCAGCGGGAAGACGGCCGCCGAGTTGCCGACGTACCCGAACGCGACGTGGGACTGGATCGAGAGGATCTGCATGGTGGGTATGGTGCCAAGATGAGCGATTCGATGGACTATCGGCCCCTCGGTGACTCCGGCCTCATGGTCAGCGCCGTGGGCATCGGCTGCAACGCGTTCGGCCGCCGGGTCGGCCTCGACGGGGTCAAGGAGATTCTCGCGGCCGCCCGCGAGGCGGGCGTGACGCTGCTCGACACCGCCGACATCTATGGCGGCCAGGGCGCCAGCGAGGCTCTGCTGGGCGAGGCGCTCGAGGGGCAGCGGGAGCACTTCGTGGTGGCGACCAAGTTCGGCATGTCGATGGAGGGCCTGTACGGCGACGACTTCGGCGCCCGGGGCGCCCGCCGCTATCTCCGCCGGGCGGTGGAGGGCTCGCTGCGCCGGCTCCGCACCGACCACATCGACCTCTACCAGCTGCACCGCCCCGACCCGAACACGCCGATCGAGGAGACGCTCTCGGCGCTCACCGATCTGGTCCACGAGGGCAAGATCGGCTATCTCGGCTGCTCCAACTTCGACGGCTGGCAGCTCGCCGACGCCGAGTGGACGGCTCGGACCGCCGGGCTGGAGCGGTTCGTCTCGGTGCAGAACCGCTACTCGCTGCTCGACCGGACCGTCGAGGCCGAGGTTGCTCCGGCCGCCGAGCACTTCGGCGTCGGCGTGCTGCCGTTCTTCCCGCTCGAGTACGGCCTGCTCACCGGCAAGTACAAGCGTGGTCAGGCCGCGCCGGCGGGCTCGCGGGCGACGACCGCCCCCAGTCCCTGGCTGGAGAACGCGGACTGGGACCGGATCGAGGCCATCGAGAAGTACGCCGCGGCCCGCGACCTCACCATGCTCGACGTCGCCATCGCCGGCTTGGCCGCCCAGCCGGCCGTCTCCTCGGTGATCTCGGGCGCCACCAGCGGTGCTCAGGTCCGGTCCAATGCCGCTGCCCTGCGCTGGCAGCCGACCGAGCAGGACCTGGCCGAGCTGGACGAGATCACCCAGGGTTGACAGGGTCGAGTGGTCAGTTTCGGCCGGTTGAGTGTCCAGCGAGCTGGAGGCGGTCTCAGCCGGTCGTTGCAACAGCGAGTAGTTGGTTGAGCCTATCGGCGGGTGTTTGCCAGTCCAGGGTCTGGCGGGGTCGGATGTTGAGGAGTCGTTCGGTCTCGGCGATCTCGGTGT
>Ga0164242_10007236_pt1 | contig 12151 bp, 14 predicted proteins | sample OricomgcompostMG_FD_108783 | JGI IMG/M metagenome (GOLD analysis project Ga0164242, IMG submission 108783) | Miracle-Growth compost microbial communities from Emeryville, California, USA - Original compost - Miracle growth compost (MG) ... | reverse complement strand
AGACATGCCTAAGAAAGCCAGGATCAATTTTTTCAGCGAGGGGTCAACGGCCAGGGGAGCCTGGAGATATTTTTTTTCGCTGATGAACGGCACCTCGATATCGGAAGAAGCGCTACGGATTACCCCTCGTTGATCCTGCGGCGGTGCTTCCCCGGCCAGTTCGGTACCGGCCAACTTGTAACGCAACGCACGCTGCCTGTCTTCCAATAATTGGTCGACAACGGAGCTCTCCGCGTCGCGCAGTGTGGACTCCAGAGACGCCTGCTGCTTTTTCTTTTTTTCCAATCTTGCCTCGACGATCAATTTATTTACCCGGGCGGCAAGAATGAGCACCAGCAATACCAACAATAACACGGCAACCACAATAGCGCCAATCACGCCGGCATGACTGAACACAGAGGTTGTGGGCGCCTGCTGCCTCGCAAAAGCTTGCAGCGGAAGTGCGGCCACCCATAGAGCGGCCCATAGGAAGGATTTACAATAACTCATAAATGACAGAAATTTGTGTATCCGATAGTCGGGGGCTATGCACCCTCATTGTCAAGAAACCTTGGAACCCACCGCATGGCCTTGGCGTTTTTTCCTTTCTCCGATCAGCCACTCAATCTGGTCCTCATCGAGGTTTACCACCTGGTGCCGGGATACCCGTGGAGATGCAGGGGGATGCTCTTTCTTACGCAGTGTTCCCCGGAGTTCATTGACGCGGGCGGCCAGCAATAAACTGAGGAAAACCAGCACGATAATGGTCAATACCAAAAATCCCGTCAGCAGCGCATGCCGGGTGAATGCTTCTTCGGCAGCAAGTTCCTGGGCCTGTCCCATCGCTGGAAGCAGCATCAGTGCTCCCAGCGCAGCCCTTGTTCTTCCAAAAAAGTTCATCGGTTCTCTATTTAATTGCTTTGTGTGTATATGGTGCGATTAATCAGTTAATCGGCTTTTCGATTGTATAATTTCAGTCCCCACCTGCTGGATGGTCTGCTGTTCAAACAAATTCTTCAAGTCCGCCCTGATCCCTTTATAATGATGGTGCAATGGGCAGGGATGTTCTTCGGAACACTCCTGTAGGCCCAGCACACATCCGCCAAAGATGGCGTTCCCATCTATCGCTTCCACTACCCGGATCAGCGGAATTTGTGGAACATTAGGGTCTATGTAGAATCCTCCATGAGGACCTTTCGTCGAGGACAGGATGTTTTGCTTAGACAAACGTTGCAACAACTTCGCGGTAAAGTGCCTTGGCGTACCAATGGATCGCGATACCGCGTCTATACTCACCTTTTTATCGACATTGGCATGAACCATAATATACAAGATGGCACGAATAGCATATTCACAAGATTTTGAAAACATAGTCATGTGTATTCATCATAACAGATTTATCGGATCTTCCGCGGATCCGGTAGTGTCACTGATCACTTGATCCAGAAGGCATCTTCCCATTGTTCGCAGAACACATCGTGGGTACGACTGATTACCTTCTCTATCTGGGCAAGTTCTCCTTCCGGTAATCTTTCCTCCAGGTAGGGAAAGAGTTCACGCTCTTCATAACGGACATGTCCTTCCATGAGGTCAGCAAAGTGGTAGAACAAGCTCTTGTCTTTGCTGTGCCCCTCGCATATTTCCATAATAATCTCCCGGATTTGGGTATGCTCATCTCTTGTGCGCTGGCACAAACTGTCCTCTCTGGGAAGTTGATCCAAAAGCAGCCTCTCTTCATCGGAAAAATGTGAACCGATCAATTCCTCATCCAAATAGCGGATGTAAGCCGCTATGCGGGGAAGGGCCACCTGTTCGGAGAGGCCTTGCCTGATCTTCCACGCCAATAAAAGATCGAAATGATGTTCCCTGGACAAGGGTAACAGGGCTTTGCTGCGTGTAATCGGCCTATATGACATCATAAATTCGTTCGTGGTTCATCCCTGGACGGCCGAAACATATGCGAGACTGCCGCAGGGGAAAAATATTTTACCAACCCAATTTTGTTCTGCCCTCTTCGGTAATTTTATCCGGGCTCCATTGAGGATCCCACACCAGGTGAATGTGAATATCCTTATCAGGAAAATGTTCCTGCAACACTTCACTGGCGTTCTGGGTAATCATCGGTCCCATCGGACATCCTCTTGAGGTCAGCGTCATGATAATACGAATAGTGTTATGCGGGTCATCAAACTCTACCGCATAGACCAGTCCCATATTAATGATGTCCAGCCCCACTTCCGGATCGTAAACGCCCAGAAGTAAATCCCAGACTTCCTGCCGCAGAAAAGAATGCGGATCCTTGATATCCATGTCAGTTTGCATGCACTAATTTTTTCGGTCTGTGCCCTAGCACAAAAAACACATTCACATTATAACATATTGCCGTCGCCAGAAGCCCCAAACATCCTAGTAAAAGCAGTGCGGGGATCCGCGTCAGCGCGCCGGCCAGCAAAGCCGGATATCCGATGAGATAGGCATAGCTCTGATACTGGACCCATCTTTCACGATAAAGCTCCCGCGGCAGCGGCGTCTTTTCTTTTCCCACCCGGGTCCGGTAACGATGCATCCATACGATAAAAGGCAGTGTTTTAAAAGTCTGACCCAGAATGATGGCCGTCACAAAGCCACCCAGGATGCTCATTCCATAAGCCAGGCTGAACGCTACCGTTTGGGGCGCATTTACCGGGAGGAAGGCGAGCACACCCAGTAAGATAAAGGGCAGACCCATCAAGGCTATGGCAATCAGCGACAGCGTCATGGGCTTATCGGTCTTCTTACGCATCGCAGATTTCCACACTTTTCGGATATACCATCCATAAGCACATACTCCGGCGAAAACCAGCAGCGCAAAGACCGGCCAGAGACGGAGATAACCAAACACCAGGGCGGTCACTAAAAATCCTACCAAACCGGCATTGACCAAGTAATAGGCGGCCTTTACCCAGCGGCCGGGTTCCAGATGGGCCAGCAGAAACATCGGCAAAAGGCGCGATGCCACTCCCATCACCAACAAAAGAAACCATCCGGCCATACCCAGATGCGCGTGTATCTTCAGATAATAAAGATGATCATGGGGAAGAAAAGCATACCGCAGGTTAAAGACCAATAATACCCCCAACACAGCAGTCAACAGCAACCATATGGAGGCAGTGACCATGCAATCCGCCGAGATAGACCAACGCGTATTCTTCCGGGCGGTACCATAAGTATTGATGACATAGAGAATCACCGCGATGAGTACCAGTACACCACCTGTTTCCATCATCCAACCCGGATTGAACTGCCAAAACGCGATCACAAGCAATACGACCCCGGGCAGCAAAAAAGCATAACACCAGCCCGCCAGTTTTTCGCTATACAGATACACTTCCATCACCACGGGCAACAACTGGTGGGAGGCCCCGAAAATGATCATCGTACCCCAACCCAGCGTGGCCAGATGGGTAATGGCCAGCAAGCGAGGCTGAAAAAAATGTCCCGTAAAGGCGCCACTGGAGATGACCATCATGACCGACAATACCAGGAAAGCCACCGCAGCCGTGCCATAAAATGGCATGACAATGGATGCCGAAGGGGCTCGCTGTGTACCGAAAGGCGTCATCATATTATATTTGTTCCCGGATATCCGGGCAGAGATATATCGTCCACATGGGCTTGCCGGCAAAAAGGCTTGGTGCTTGCTACCAATCTCTATACTTCTTTCCAGATCAGCAATCGAATGTCATGCTCAGACAACTGGCGCACCATAAAACCACATTTCCGCTGCCTCAGTTCATCGAACAGGAATATAGGCACGCGTTTGTGAGTCACGAGCAGGGCACTGTCACTAGCCAGATCGCTTATCGACTGCAGTATGGTGACCATGGGAAGAGGCATTTCCAGTTCACTCACATCCAGGGGAATAAGCCGAGCACCAAAGTCTTGTTTTCGCCGGTCAAAATCTGCCGCTTCAGTTAACCCGGGTATGACACCTGCACCTTCCTCGGGCATCTCCGGGGATGGGACCGAAGCGCGCCTGAAATACACGTGTACTTCAGCGGAATCTTTTTTTTCCATATGACTTTCCCAGCCTTTATGGCCTAAAAGCTGGATCAATGGCGTAGGTTCGAAGGAATTAATCAGATGGAGTACCTGACCATCCGGCAGCTTCTTAATCACGCCCATGATTTTCTTCAGCGGATCGGCGCCTCCTTCCAGATCGGCCCGCACATCCAGGGTAACCTGCGGATACTCGTCCAGATGGCGAGCAAAATCAGGATTGATAAAAGAAGCCCCTTTACTCTCCTCAGTTAACTGACTCCTGTCTATAAATTCAAATCCAAGGGGCTTCAATGCATCGGTAATATCGCAGAGAGGATGGCCGCTGATCCGGGCTGCATCGGCCAACGTAGTCCGAGCAGCCATTATTTTGCGGATCAGCGGATTACGAAGTTTCTCCAGCGGTTTAGCCACAGACGCAATTGCCTCAATACTTCGTTCATTCGCCCGGATCAACTCCGAAATTTTTGTATCTCTATGAATAGCAATCATGCGATCATCATTTTCGGTCAGCTGCTGGCAAGTATGCTCTTCTTGCCGAGTTTCTCTTCATGCTCTGGATGTTTCCATGAGATCTTCCCACCGCCGGCCAGCACGATATAAGCTTCAAAGTCGTCCAACACCTGCAAGGCATGTTCTCTGGACTCCGGGATCAGAAAGGTCGTTCCTTCGGTGAGGGTCACCTGGCGAACCTGAAAGTCCAGGACCGCTGTCCCACGGGATACAATCAAAAATGCATCCGATGTCGCACAATGTGGCGGCACACTAGTGCCGGCCGGAATGGTGGCTTTTAAAATAGTCCGGTAGGCATCGCCAAATATTTGTTCAATAGCCATGATCAATATGCTTTAACTAATCAACTCCTTTTCCAGCTCGACGGCCTTGGGAAAAAGAATATTATTTTCCAGGTGCAGGTGTACTTCAAGATCTTTATTGAACTCCTGCAGCTTGGCAAAATAGAGCCTATAACTATCGCAACCGTCGGAGGGAACCTGATAGCCCGAAGTCAGGCGCTCGATTTCCCGAACGTGCGCAGCAGCCGTAGCATGGTCGTCAATCATCATCTGTACGGGGCTTTCTACGGTACCGAAGGGTGGATTTCCCGCCTTTTTATGCTCCCTTAAACACTGGGCAAGCTGCCTGATGAAGGGAAACAGGACCCGCTCCTCCTTGATCTGGTGGGAACGCATTTCGGTAAGCAGGGCCACCACGTGCCTTTTCAACTCCTGCAACTCAGGATGGGCTCCCCCGTGGCGATGCGTGACCTTCTGGCTGAGGTCGGTCAATGCCTCAAGGCTACCGGTCACGTACTTGTGATGCACCTGCACAATATAGTCGGCCAGAAAATCCAGGTCCCAGTTGTTGTAATCTTTGTCGGGACTGGGGTGCGGTTGACCCAACTGCTCCAGCTCCTGTTTGATGGCCTCGATGTCCACGCCTGCATCCTCGCAGGCTTCCTGCAGGGACCTTTTCCCGCCACAGCAAAAATCAATGCCATGCCGGCGAAATACTTCCGCCTTCCGCAAATCGCGCGCGGCGATCGCCCCGACTGTTTCGGAATTATTCTCCTGTTTCTTTTTGGTAATACGGATCCGCCATTCCATCGGACCCTGAACCTGGTATTCCCAGGTAAAGATGTCGCCACGTTCACCCAGCAACTGGTAATACAGGGGCTTCGGATCGTGATCGTTATGAATAATGAACGCCTCCCCCGCCTGTAAGGCGTCAAAATATTGGAATATGGTGGGGTGCTTTAACCTGGGCTCTATCAAGGTTACATCCAGGATTTTTGGTTCGGCCATGACAGTATGTATTTATTGACCCCACAAAGATATTTCAAAAAAAGATAAAAATATCTTTTTATCGTAAAATATTTTTTGAAGAAAGAAAATCTGGACATAAAAAAACCGCCTCAAAGAAGGCGGTCCGTCCGGTAAGATTATTCTCTGGCCCTATTAAGACAAGCCGAAAGCTTTCTTGATTTTGTCGACATAGTCTAGTTTCTCCCAGGTGAAGAGCTCCACCTTGAGGTTCTTCTTTACGCCTTCCGGGGTCACGAAAACCTTGGACACTACTTCGTTTTTCCGGCCCATATGTCCGTAGGCCGCCGTTTCCGCATAGATAGGATTGCGCAGCTTCAGCCGGGTTTCGATCGCATAGGGCCGCATGTCGAACAGTGTGGAAATCTGCTTGGCGATTTCTCCATCTGATTGTTTCACATGAGAGGTGCCAAAAGTGTTGACATAGATACCCATGGGTTTGGCGACTCCTATGGCATAAGACACCTGGACCAACAACTCATCGGCCACTCCGGCAGCCACCATGTTTTTGGCGATATGGCGGCAGGCGTATGCCGCAGAGCGATCTACCTTGGAAGGATCTTTACCGCTGAAAGCTCCGCCCCCGTGGCCACCCTTGCCTCCGTATGTATCGACAATGATTTTACGACCGGTGAGCCCGGTATCTCCGTGAGGGCCGCCAATGACGAATTTACCCGTAGGGTTCACGTGATACTTCACGCGGGAAGTGAATAACCGTTGCAAAGCCGGTTCAAGTTGCTTTTTTACCCGGGGGATCAGAATATTGATCATATCCTCCTTGATCTTCTTGGCCATTTGCGCATCCGTACCAAACTCATCGTGCTGGGTAGAGATCACTATCGCATCAATGGCTACCGGCTTATGATTATCGTCATATTCAATGGTCACCTGCGATTTGGCATCAGGCCTCAGGTATTTAATCTGCTTATTCTCTCTGCGCAACACCGCCAATTCTCTCAGCAGCCGATGGGCGAGATCAAGGGCCAACGGCATATAATTACTCGTCTCATTAGTGGCGTAGCCAAACATCATTCCCTGATCGCCTGCCCCCTGATTTTCCCGGTTTTTGCGCTCTACCCCACGATTAATGTCCGCAGACTGTTCATGGATGGCAGACAAAACGCCGCAGGAATGGGCCTCAAACATATATTCACTCTTCGTATAGCCGATTTTACGAATGACTTCCCGTGCAATCTTCTGCACATCCAGATATGTATTGGATTTCACTTCCCCGGCAAGCACTACCTGTCCGGTGGTTACCAGCGTTTCACACGCCACCTTGCTATCGGGATCGAAAGCAAGGAAATGATCAATAAGCGCATCTGAAATCTGATCAGCTACTTTATCGGGGTGGCCTTCGGATACAGACTCCGAAGTGAAATAATACGACATGAAACGGAATTTTGAATTTGGTTCTCGGATTTACCGCATGCAAAAGTAGAATAACTTAATCAATTTTTGTATAGACCACGTGCAGCTTGATAGGATATCGGGCATGGGTACCTCCACCGAGAATAACCCGTCCGGGATCACGGCTAGAACCACTCGCATCGAGCACTTCCAGGCGAAAACCAAAATTAGTTTCCGGATAACTCGGACTCTGGCGAACCAGATGTTGTAAGTACCGGGTAATGTTAATGTGGTATTGGGCCACCTGTTTGCCGTCTTGATTGGTAATCGTACGCCGGCTTCCATCAAAGTAAGTGAGATTAGTCAGTTGCAGGCCATAGAGGGCATTATTGACGGCACCTACATCAAAAATGTAATCCAAAGAATCCTTGGCGGCGTTTTTATACTGCCAAAGGAAAAGCCAATCTGGTGCGCGGAATATATCCGACGCCGCGTCAGGGATCTGGGTAATGATCAGCTCGGCTTTATTGATAATCGCATTCGGGAAGTCTTGTAAATACGGAATCTCAATATCCGCATACAATCCCGGTTTACCTTGCAGGTAAATCAGGGAATCACCCTTGACATTTAGGGTATCGCCGAAGTGCTTGGACGCTTCACTGCCGGTATAATCCCGGTGCACATAGTTAGAAAACCCGCAGCTGCTGGGGTTGAACGGAAAGAATGCCTGCAAGGAATCATCGCTTTCATTATGATAGAATACGGTAATCCCGGTATAATCGCTGTTCAGCTCGGTAAAAAGCAGCGCCCGGCGGCCCGGAGTCGTACTATCCGGTACTATAGCCAGCCCATTGAGCCATACGTGGAAGGCCGAATCATTGGACAGCGCCCCATCAGGGGATTGCTGCATGATGGATTGCCCAAAGGAATTGTCCAGCCGGATGCGGATCTGAGGAGCCTCCATCGTCCCATAGACATTGACCGAATCGGAGGAATTTTTAGCGGTAGTCTCCACGGTTCCCAGCGGATGGGCTGCCTCGATGTTTAGCTGTTGATGGGTGTAATATAAGGTAGTATCGTTAAAGTGCTTGTCGAGAATCCGGTATACGGTAAACTTTTGTTCTCCCAGAGAATCTCCATAATAGCCGGCATAGGCCAGGGACAATACGACAGAATCCAGCACCGGTTTGTCCCCCTGGAACTTATAGGAAGCCGTACTTAATCCAAATTGGCTATAAGTGATCGCCACAGACCGGCCGAACACCGGGTCATCATTGATGGCTCCGGCCGTCATTTCTGTCTGGTAGTTGGCAGCCAACGAATCATCGGGCCGAAACCAGGTATGCGTCCGCACCGTAAAAGTATCCGTATTTAGCGTGGAAACCCTGTCTGAGTCAGGTATAAGGCCTTCCCCCAATAACGTAGATTCATTGCAACTTACCGAAGTGAACAGAAGCAAAGCCGCGGATACCGCCAGGGCCAGCCTTCCAATCATCTGATTCATCATAGACAGCTGAGCTGATTTCGATTATTTAATTAAAGCCCGGACAGATATCGGATCCTATGCTCCTCACCGGTCAAACCTATCGCTCCGGCCATTCTACTCCGGCCCACGGCCGGGCCAAGATATACCTATAGAAACGCCCACTGCTGGACTCTGGTATTTTTTGCCGGTTGCAAAGTAAAGGGATTTTAATCAGCCGCCCCTATTTTTTCGTAAAACTCCATGTAATCCTCTACATCTTCCTCGAGGTTCTTGTTATAGGGCAACAATTTGGTGTCACTTTCGCTTCGGATCAATTCAATGAGTTTTTTGTCCGCCTTGGTATCGCCGATTGCCACCGCGTCGGCGTAATCGCAGGCTCCGCGGTTCAATGCGCTGTTGGTGCCGGGCGCATACAGTTCAAGATCCTTTTCCTTAATCTGGTTACTGATGCGGGCCTTTTTCAGGAAGGAACTGCCCATTTTTTCTTTAAACGAATTTCCCTGAAGCGTATAAATCGTCTTCGCATTCGCAAACACAGGCTCCTTCTTGTATGCCGTTTTGAGGTACATGGGAATCAGGGAGGTCATCCATCCACTGCAGTGAATGATGTCAGGAGGCCAGCCGAACTTCTTGACCGTCTCCAGGGCACCCTTGCAAAAAAATACCATACGCATGCCATTGTCATCGAACCAGTTATCTTCCGCATCCCGAAATACAAATTTCCGTTTGAAGAAGTCCTCGTTATCCATAAAATACACCTGTAGACGGGCCGTAGGCAGGGAGGCTACCTTGATCAGCAAAGGATGATCGTCATTATCAATAATCACGTTGATTCCGGAAAGCCGGACCACCTCATGCAGGCGATGGCGCCTTTCATTGATCACGCCAAACCTGGGCATGATCACCCGCACTTCCATGTTGGAATCATTGGATTTCACCACCAGTTCATTCAATATCTTTGCATAGTCAGTCAATTCCAGGTAAGGAGACATTTCATGTGCAATAAACAGGATACGCTTCTTATTATTGGTAATCATTGACAGGCATTTGGAAGATCAATACATATAATTCCGATGTGCAAAGGTACTGATTTTTCAGCAATTGGCCGGCGGAAGCCCTCGCCGGCCGCATTTTTAGGAAAACCTTAGGATATTGAAAATCGCTTTCCGTGCGAAATAACCCTACTTTTGCCATCAGTTTTTAAACCGGCTTCATGCAGTTGTTTAAAGAAGGGAAAAGCCTCTCTGCCTACCTGAGTGCCTTACGCAGGAAAGATAAGACCGTCGGATTTGTGCCCACCATGGGGGCGCTCCACCGGGGACATCTTTTCCTGATGGAGACCGCCGCCCAAGCCTGCGATATCGTGGTGTGCAGCATTTTCGTCAATCCCACTCAATTTAACGATCCCCAGGACCTTGCCTTATATCCCCGCAAAACCGATTCGGACCTCCGGCAATTGCTGGAGAGCGGGACCCATGTGTTGTTCCTGCCGGGAGTGGAAGAAATCTACCCGGAAGGAACCGAACACTTGCCTTCTTACGACTTTTCTCCCCTGGATAACCTCTGGGAGGGCGCCTTCCGGCCCGGCCATTTTCAGGGTGTAGGTCAGGTCATGGCGCGGCTGCTGGACATCATCCAGCCCCACAAGCTTTTTATGGGCGAGAAAGACTATCAGCAAACATTGATCGTCCATCGATTAATTGAATTACTCGCCATAAATACGACCTTAATTACCTGCCCTACCCTGCGGGAACCCGACGGCCTGGCGATGAGCAGCCGAAATGCCCGGCTTTCCCCCGAAGCACGCACCAAGGCCCCGCTGCTGTATGCCACCTTGCAGCTGATCCGGGACAGGGCTGAGGATGAGGTTTCCTGGACATCCTTGACCGAAGAGGCGGCTGACCGGCTGAACCGGGCCGGGTTCCGCGTGGAATATTTATCCATTGTTTCGGCCAGGGATCTGCAACCGCTGCCCGAAGCCAGCGACTCCCCCGCGGTGATTATTGCCGCCGCCTGGCTGGGGGGCGTCAGACTCATTGATAATCTTTCCTTGAGAACTACCCGGTGAGCGACAGACAGATACTCTGTCGCCGTCTCAGCCACGTTGGTTTTTTCGTTAATTTTGCGCCATGCAGATTCAAGTATTAAAGTCTAAAATTCACCGGGTCACCGTGACCGAAGCGGACCTTAACTATGTGGGCAGCATCACGATCGATGAGGCTTTGATGGAAGCCGCCGAGTTACTGGAAAACGAGAAGGTCCAGGTGGTCAACATAAATAACGGGGCGCGTCTGGAGACGTACGTCATCAAAGGGAAGCGAAATTCAGGGATCATCTGCCTGAACGGCCCGGCCGCACGGCTATGCGCTGTCGGGGACATTGTCATCATCATATCTTATGCACTGATGACTCCCGAAGAGGCTAAGGCCCATATCCCGGTGGCCATATTCCCCCGGGACGGAAACAAATTATAACCGACTTTCCCTCATCTGTGTATATGAACAAAGCCCTTGGAAACCTGATCAAACTTGTTATTTTCCTGGGGCTGGGCATTTTTCTGGTCTGGCTGATCACCCATAAGCTTACTCCGCTTCAATGGCAAAGAATCCACGAAGCCGCCCGGACAGCCAATTACTGGCTGCTGATTCCTGTGTGCATCATTGGTTTTTTTAGTTTTCTGTTTCGCGCCTTGAGGTGGCGACTGCTGTTGCTTCCTCTCGGATACCGGGTAGGCGTGTTCACTATCTATAGCGCTGTCGTCGTAGGGTATCTGGCCAACCTGGCCATTCCCCGCATGGGCGAGGTGACCCGGTGTGGCATGTTGGCGCGCTATGAGCGGCTACCGGTAGATAAAGTGATCGGGACGATGATTGTGGAACGTACCTTCGATGTGATTTGTTTGGTCTTATTGATGGCGGTAACCATTCTCTGGCAAATTGATGTGGTGGGCGACTTTTTTTATGATAACGTCCTGGTAAAAGTGGCGACCTGGTTTCGGGCCGAGAATCTGGGCAGCCATTTGCTCTGGCTTGGCGCCATCCTGACCGGAGGTGTCATCCTGTGGATTGTGCTCCGCCAGTTTCGCCAGTCGCGGTGGTATCGCCGGGTGAGTCGCCTGTTTGCCGGCATTAAGACCGGCTTCGTCTCGGTCGCACGCCTGCGGCAGAAGAAGCGTTTTCTGGTCTATACCGGGCTGATATGGCTCTGTTATTTCCTGATGGTCTACCTGGGATTTTACTGCTTTCCGCAGACCGCAGGATTGGGTACCAAAGCGGCACTTTCAGTCCTCATCTTCGGCAGCATAGGAATGATCCTCACCCAAGGCGGGATCGGTGCTTACCAATTGATCGTGGAACGGGTATTGTTGCTTTACGGAGTCGCGAAGGCGTATGGTTTCGCCTTTGGATGGCTGAGCTGGTTGTCCCAAACCGGCCTTATTCTGGTACTGGGCTTTGTCAGTTTACTGGCCATGTCATTT
>Ga0164242_10007235_pt1 | contig 12152 bp, 9 predicted proteins | sample OricomgcompostMG_FD_108783 | JGI IMG/M metagenome (GOLD analysis project Ga0164242, IMG submission 108783) | Miracle-Growth compost microbial communities from Emeryville, California, USA - Original compost - Miracle growth compost (MG) ... | reverse complement strand
GTGACCAGGTCGGTGTCGTTGGTGGCGGCCACGCGGGTGGTGCGGCCGGGGGTCTGCGGCAGCTCGGCGACCATCTCGGCCAGCTCGGCGGTGTTCACCAGGTTGCCGTTGTGGCCCAGGGCGATCGAGCCGTGGGCGGTCGCGCGGAACGTGGGCTGCGCGTTCTCCCACACCGAGGCACCGGTGGTGGAGTAGCGGGCGTGGCCGACGGCGATGTGGCCGTTCAGCGAACCGAGGGAGGTCTCGTCGAAGACCTGGGAGACCAGGCCCATGTCCTTGAAGACGAGGATCTGGGAGCCGTTGCTCACCGCGATGCCCGCGGACTCCTGTCCGCGGTGCTGCAGTGCGTACAGCCCGAAGTAGGTGAGTTTGGCGACCTCTTCCCCCGGGGCCCAGACACCGAAGACGCCGCAGGCGTCCTGGGGGCCCTTCTCACCGGGAAGGAGGTCGTGGCTGAGTCGTCCGTCACCACGAGGCACACTTCGAGTCTAGGGCAGGAACGCGGATCGGCCGAACGAGGGACCGCCGATGACCTGCGTCTACGCGCGTCACGCCTTGGGGCGCACCGAGTGTGACGTTGCCGACTGCCACGGCGCGGGGTCCTCCCCCGGGCTGCCGCGTCCCGGCCCGGAACGCCCGCGGGACGCTCATCCGAGGACGGGCAGGTACGGGGAGAGGTCGGCGCGGTCGCCGCCGGCGGAGACGTGCGCGGCGGCCAGCTCCTCCGGCCACGGGGAGCGTCCCGCGGCGAGCCGCAACCAGGTCGTGGGATCCGTCTCGACGACGTTCGGCGGCGTCCCCCGGGTGTGCCGCGGCCCGGCCACGCACTGGACGGCCGCGTACGGCGGCACCCGCACCTCCACCGAGTTCCCGGGCGCCTTCAGCGCGAGCGCGTCCGCCAGCACCCGTACCGCCGAGGCGAGCGCGTGCCGGTGCGCGCCGACCGGGATGCCCGCGGCCCGGGCCAGATCGTCGCTGTGGACGGTCAGCTCCACCAGCCGGGTGACCGCGAAGTCGGACGCCGTCATCGGCCCGAACGGCGCAGGCACCAGCCGCCCCGGCCGCACCGTCTCCGCGTGCAGCTCGGCGAGCTGCACGGCGGCGGCGTCCAGCGCGGCCAGCGGGTCCGCGGTGCGGGCCTCCTGCTCGCGGGTGCCCGCGTCCAGCTGCTCCGCCAGCGCCGCGGTGCCCAGTGCCCAGGCTGCGGGCTCCACCAGCGGCGCCCCGGCCCGCGGCTCGGGCTCCTCCAGGAGCAGCCGCACCGCCTCGATCTGCCGCACGACGTGCACGACGAGCAGCCGCACGTCCCACCCGCCGAGCCCGGACGGCCACTTCCACTGCTCCCCGGTCAGTCCGCGCACCGCCGTCCGCAGGTGCCCGACCTGCCCCACGAGGGCGTTCCAGGTCTTCTCCGGATCGTAGGACCGTGCGCGGCGTCGGCCGCCTTCCCGGGCGTTCGGCATGCCCCGAGCTTAGGCCGCCCGCCACACACCCCCCACCCTCCGCACCGGCGCCCACGTCGAACGCGCCGACGACGCCCGCCGCCGGTGGCGGGAGGACTTCGTCACCGCCGTCCTCGCCGTGGTGCCCGTGGCAGGAGTACACCTCAACGCGGCCCGCGTGCCCGCCGGACTGCTCGCCCACGTCCGGCGGCAGGGCGGGCCGCGAGGCCCGTACGACCTGCTGATCGCCGCCACGGCCGCGGCGACCGCACGCGCCGTCGCCACCCACGACCGGAGGGCCGTCTTCGCCGGGCTGCCCGGCGTGCGGGTGGAGGACGTCACCGCTGGCGCCCGGGCCCCGTGCGAGGGGCCCGGGCGCCGGGGGTCACCCCTGGCGGGGGCGTTCGAAGGTGATGAGGAGGCCGTCGACCGCGCCGGGCCCGACGCGGCCCTTGACGGCGCCGGACGTGATGTCCTTGAGCGCCCAGCCGTCCTCCGCGTGCTTGTTCAGCACCTTCTCCAGCTTGTCGCTGTCCAGGGCGTCGCCGATCAGCGCCTCGCGGAAGGTGACGACCTTGTACTCGTACATGCACGGGCCTTTCGTGGTGGGAAGCCTCGTCCCTCCAGGACGCGCCCGCCCCCGTTCCCGGTTGCGTCCCACGGGCGTCGGGCCGCGGGGACGCGAAGGGCCGCCCGCGCGCCCGGTGAAGCCGGGGAGACGCGGACGGCCCTGAGACGTGCCGGTCAGCCCGCTTTCGGTCAGCCCACCAGCGAGGGCAGCACCGACTCGTGGACCTCGCGCAGCTCCGCGAGCGGAACGGCGAACTCGCCCTGCACCTCGAGCGCGTCGCCGTCGACGACACCGATCCGCACCGCCGGCAGCCCGCGCGCCCCGCACATGTCGGTGAAGCGCAGCTCCTCCGAGCGCGGCACCGAGACGACCGCCCGGCCCGCCGACTCCGACAGCAGGAAGGCGAACGCCGACAGCCCGTCCGGCACCACCAGCCGCGCCCCGTGCCCGCCGCGCAGGCAGGACTCGGTCACCGCGGCCAGCAGGCCGCCGTCGGACAGGTCGTGCGCGGCGTCCACCATGCCGTCGCGGGAGGCCGAGACGAGGATCTCCGCCAGCAGCCGCTCGCGCTCCAGGTCCACCGCCGGCGGCAGCCCGCCGAGGTGGTCGTGGACGACCTGCGACCACACCGAGCCGCCGAACTCCTCCCGGGTCTCCCCGAGCAGGTACAGCAGCTGGCCCTCCTCGGTGAACGCGATGGGCGTGCGCCGGGCCACGTCGTCGATCACGCCGAGCACCGCCACCACCGGGGTGGGGTGGATCGCCGCGTCACCGGTCTGGTTGTACAGGGAGACGTTGCCGCCGGTCACCGGGGTGCCCAACTGGCGGCAGCCGTCGGCGAGTCCGCGCACGGCCTCCACGAACTGCCACATCACGTCCGGGTCCTCGGGCGAGCCGAAGTTGAGGCAGTCGGAGACCGCCAGCGGCCGGGCGCCGCTGGCCGCCACGTTCCGGTACGCCTCGGCCAGCGCCAGCTGCGCCCCGGCGTACGGGTCGAGCTTGGTGTAGCGGCCGTTGCCGTCGGTGGCGATGGCGACACCGAGGCCGGTCTCCTCGTTGACCCGGATCATGCCGGCGTCCTCGGGCTGGGCGAGCACCGTGTTGCCCTGCACGAACCGGTCGTACTGGTCGGTGACCCACGCCTTGGAGGCCAGGTTCGGCGAGCCCAGCACCCGCAGCGCCTGCTCGCGCAGCTCGTCACCGCCGGCCGGGCGGGCGAGCCTGCCGGCGTCGTCGGCCTGGAGGGCGTCCTGCCAGGACGGGCGGGCGTAGGGGCGCTCGTAGGTGGGGCCTTCGTGGGCGACCGTGCGCGGGTCGACGTCGACGATCTTCTCGCCGTGCCAGAAGATCTCCAGCCGGTCCCCGTCGGTGACCTCGCCGACGACGGTGGCGATGACGTCCCACTTCTCGCAGATCTCCAGGAAGCGGTCGACCTTCGCCGGCTCCACCACCGCGCACATGCGCTCCTGCGACTCGCTCATGAGGATCTCCTCCGGCGAGAGCGTGGAGTCGCGCAGCGGCACGTCGTCCAGAACGACCCGCATGCCGCCGGAACCGTTGGAGGCCAGCTCGCTGGTGGCGCAGGACAGTCCGGCCGCGCCGAGGTCCTGGATGCCGACGACCAGCTTCTCGGCGAACGCCTCCAGCGTGCACTCGATCAGCAGCTTCTCCTGGAACGGGTCGCCGACCTGCACCGCGGGCCGCTTGGACGGCTTGGTGGCGTCGAAGGTCTCCGAGGCGAGAATCGACGCACCGCCGATGCCGTCGCCGCCGGTCCGGGCCCCGTACAGGATCACCTTGTTGCCGGCCCCGGAGGCCTTGGCCAGGTGGATGTCCTCGTGCCGCATCACGCCGACCGCGCCGGCGTTGACCAGCGGATTGCCCTGGTAGCAGGCGTCGAAGACCAGCTCGCCGCCGATGTTGGGCAGGCCCAGGCAGTTGCCGTAGCCGCCGATGCCGGCGACCACGCCGGGCAGCACCCGCTTGGTGTCGGGGTGGTCGGCCGCGCCCATCCGCAGCGGGTCCACCACGGCCACCGGCCGGGCGCCCATCGCGATGATGTCGCGCACGATGCCGCCGACCCCGGTGGCCGCGCCCTGGTAGGGCTCGACGTACGAGGGGTGGTTGTGCGACTCGACCTTGAAGGTGACGGCGTAGCCCTCGCCGACGTCGACCACGCCGGCGTTCTCGCCGATGCCGACGAGCATGGCGTCCGACTGCGGGGCCTTCTCGCCGAACTGCCGCAGGTGCACCTTGCTCGACTTGTACGAGCAGTGCTCCGACCACATCACCGAGTACATCGCGAGCTCGGCGCCGGTCGGGCGGCGGCCCAGGATCTCCCGGATCCGCAGGTACTCGTCCTCCCGCAGGCCCAGCTCCTTCCAGGGCTGCTCGGCCTCGGGGGTGCGCCCCGCGTTCTCGACGGTGTCCAGGGTCATGCCGCCACCAGCTTCTTGAGGACCGACGTGAAGAAGCCCAGGCCGTCCGTGCGGCCGGTGCCGATCAGCGACTCGACGGCGTGCTCGGGGTGCGGCATGAGGCCGACCACGTTGCCCGCCGCGTTGGTCACGCCGGCGATGTCGTTGAGGGAGCCGTTGGGGTTCACGTCCAGGTACCGGAAGACCACCCGGCCCTCGGCCTCCAGCTCCGCCAGGGTGCGCTCGTCGGCGGTGTAGCGGCCGTCGATGTTCTTCAGCGGGACGGAGATCTCCTCGCCCGCCGCGAAGTCCGCGGTCCAGGCCGTGGCCGCGGTCTCGACCCGCAGCCTCTGGTCGCGGCAGACGAAGTGGAGGTGGGTGTTGCGCAGCATCGCGCCCGGCAGCAGGTGCGCCTCGGTGAGGACCTGGAAGCCGTTGCAGATGCCAAGGACCGGCATTCCGCCGCGCGCCTGGTCGATCACGCTCTCCATCACCGGGGAGAAACGGGAGATCGCGCCGGCCCGCAGATAGTCGCCGTAACTGAACCCGCCCGGCAGCACGACCGCGTCGACCTGCCTCAGGTCCTTGTCGCGGTGCCACAGCGGGACGGCCTCGGCACCGGCCAGCCGCACGGCGCGCTGTGTGTCGCGGTCGTCCAGCGTTCCGGGGAATGTGACGACACCAATGCGGGCAGTCACGACTCCACCTTTACGGTGAAGTCCTCGATCACGGTGTTGGCGAGAAACGTCTCGGCCATCTCGCGAATGCGGGCGAGGGCGGCGGCGTCGACGGGGCCGTCGACCTCCAGTTCAAACCGCTTTCCCTGACGGACGTCGGAGATGCCCTCGAAGCCCAGGCGGGGCAGCGCACGCTGAACGGCCTGGCCCTGGGGGTCGAGGATCTCCGGCTTGAGCATGACGTCGACGACGACGCGTGCCACTGGCACTCCCGGTGGTGTGGTGCGTGAGGTTCCCCCAGCGTACCGGCTGAGAAAATCTACCCGCATAGATATGGAACGTGGCCATCCGCACACGACGGATCCGCCCCCTTCCGCCCCGGGTTCCGGCCGCCCCCGATCACGTTTGGATATCGGCTGGCAAAATAGGTGGGGAAACGGCGCCCGAAATCATAGGGTCCCCCGTGCGATGAGGCTTGGCGCACGCGTTGTGCGGGAATTATCAGGAGCAGCGGGCAGGTCCGCGCGCACCGCCCATTACCGGCCGCCGGGAGGGCCCGGACGCGGCCTCGTGCCGGATCCCGCCCGGCACCCGGCCCCGTCGCGACGGCAAGCCCACAACAAGCCTGTGCAGAAATTAGGGCGTAGGAAAGGACCGATTCCCCATGGCACAACGTGTGCTGGTGACTCTGGCCGACGATCTCGATGGCGGCGTTGCCGAGGAGACCATCGCGTTCGGAGTCGACGGCCAGTGGTACGAGATCGACCTTTCAGCCGCGAACGCGGAGAAACTGCGCAGGGAGCTCGCTCCGTACGTCGAGGCCGGCCGCCGGCGCACCCTGTCCGGCCGCGCCTACAAGCGCACCCCGATCGCCCCCACCCCGGCGACCGTCCGTGCCTGGGCCCAGTCGAACGGCTTCGAGGTCCCGGCGCGGGGCCGTATCCCCAAGAAGGTCTACGAGGCCTTCAACAAGGCGAGCTGACCGCGGTGCCGCTGCCGCGCGGGGGGACGCGCGGCACGGCGGACCGGTGAGCCGGCGGGGCGAGATCCGCCCCGAGGCGCGGCCGGCGGAGTCCGGGTTCACCCGACCGGGCGACCCGGCGGAACCGGTTGCCGCCCAACTCCCCTCGAACGGGGGGCAGCTGCGCCCGGGTGTCGATTGGACAGGCACCCAGGGGCGTCCGCTAATGTGGGGGCACGCCAACGGCACGGGGCGAAAAACCCCAGGCCAATGGGTACATGCGGGTGTAGCTCAGTAGCAGAGCGCCCCCCTTCCAGGGGGGAGGGGCAGTGTGCAATTCCTGTCGCCCGCTCGGACCGCCTACCAGGTCGGCCGCCTTCTCGGCGGATCGGGTAGAGTGGTCGCGGCACATGCGGACGTGGCTCAGTTGGTAGAGCATCACCTTGCCAAGGTGAGGGTCGCGAGTTCGAATCTCGTCGTCCGCTCCAGCAGAACGAGGGCCCCGGTCATATCCGACCGGGGCCTTCGCCGTACCCACGCCCACTGTCGCCGGTTTTCTCCCCTCGCGGCAGTTCGTGTACAGTGTCCTCACGCCCTGCGGACGTGGCTCAGTTGGTAGAGCATCACCTTGCCAAGGTGAGGGTCGCGAGTTCGAATCTCGTCGTCCGCTCCAGCAGAGCGAAGGCCCCGGTCATATCCGACCGGGGCCCTCGCCGTACCCGGGCACCCGCCCCGGACGGGACGGGCCGGCAGGCCGCGCTGCGGGCGGGTCAGCTCCAGGGGGTGCCGGTGAGCATCTCGTAGACCTCGATGTAGCGGCCGCGGGTCCGGTCGACGATCTCCTGCGGCAGCGCGGGCGGCGGCTCCTCGCTGTGGCGGTCCCAACCGGAGGCGGGCGAGGTGAGCCAGTCGCGGATGGTCTGCTTGTCGAACGAGGGCTGCCGGCGGCCCGGCTGCCACGCGTCGGCGGGCCAGAAGCGGGAGGAGTCCGGGGTCAGCACCTCGTCGCCGATCACCAGGGTGCCCTCGTCGTCGTAGCCGAACTCGAACTTGGTGTCGGCCAGGATGACGCCGCGCTCGCGGGCGATGTCCCGGGCCCGGGAGTACACCGCGAGGGTGGCCTGCCGCAGCAGCGCCGCGGTCTCGGCGCCCACCTGCTGTGCGACCTGCTCGTACGACACGTTCTCGTCGTGCTCGCCGACCTCCGCCTTGGTGGCCGGGGTGAACAGCGGCGCGGGCAGTTCGGAGCCGTCGACCAGCCCCTCGGGCAGCGCCAGCCCGCAGACCGTGCGGTCCTTCTCGTACTCGGTCAGGCCCGAGCCGGTGAGGTAGCCGCGGGCCACCGCCTCCACGGGCACCATCCGCAGCGGGCGGCACACCATGGTGCGGCCCTCCCAGTCGGCCGGGGCCCCCTCGGGCACCTCGGTGGAGAGCACGTGGTTGGGGATCAGGTCCGCGATCCGGTCGAACCACCACAGCGACAGCCGCGTCAGCACCCGCCCCTTGTCCGGGATCTCGGTCGGCAGCACCCAGTCGTGGGCCGAGATGCGGTCGCTGGCCACCATCACCAGTTCGCCGCGCTCGTTCCGGTACAGGTCGCGCACCTTGCCGGTGTGCAGATGGACGAGGCCGGGCACCTGGACGGGCTCGGGACGCTCGACGAATCCGGGCATGGATGGTCCTCCCCACTCGGTGGTTCAGCCACCGATTCTCCCGTACGGGGCCGGGCGGGCGCGCAACGGGCAGGTGGGAGGGTCTCGGCAGGGGTGGGACGGCCCCGGCGGGCCCGGGCAGGGACCGGGCCTCCGCCCGGGCCGGCGGGCGACGGTCCCGCAGGGACGGGACGGTCAGCCGGGCGCCGCCGGGATCAGTCGCGCTTGCAGATCCGGTCGAGCAGGTTGGCCGTGGCCCGCTGGATACGCGCGTCCACATGGCCGGGCCGGTCCAGCGCCGGCGACCAGGCGAAGGTACCCGAGGCGAACACCCAGGCACCGCTGGGCGCCCGGTACAGGGACGTCTCCTGGTGGCCGGGGCGGCCGTCGCCCCCCAGATACGGGGAGTGGGCCAGCAGGATCCGCTCGGTGCTCTCCGGCAGCGGGGTGCGCGGGAAGTAGTGGTCGGCCTCGCCTGCGACCAGCCCGGGGATCTCGTCGCCCTCGCCGGCGCCGGTGGCCTCCCACAGCCAGTGGTCGGCGTTCCGCACCACCAGCGGCGACGGCTGCGCCACCCGCCCGGCGTACTGCACGCCCAGCATCAGCTGCTCCGGCTCGCCCTGGTCGCGCCACAGCGCGCTGCGGCCCCGGGGCGCCTCGCCCTGGCCGCTCTCCGGGCGCCGCTTGCGGCAGCCCAGCAGCCGGTCCGCGTCCCCGGAAGGAGCCGGGGCCAACGCCACCTGCCAGTACATGGTGTTGGCGGAGAGGAAGACCAGGGAGGTGCCGGCCTCCCGGGCCAGCTCCACCGCCCGCCGCATCGGCACCGACCAGTACTCGTCGTGGCCGGGGAAGACCAGGCCCCGGTAGCGGGCCGGGTCGACCCGGCCCGCGTGCAGGTCGCGGGCGTCGGCGTAGGCCAGGTCGTAACCGTACCGCTCGGCGAACCGGACGAAGTCGTAGGCGTGCCCGATGTGCAGCGGCAGGCCGGCGCCGGCGTAGGGGCGGTCGAAGGAGACCGTGGTGGCCGCCTTCTCCTCGCCGAGCAGCCGGCCGTGGTCGTCCCAGGCGTGGTAGAGGCTGGCGCCGGTACGGCCGTCCTCCGGGTAGAGGTTGTACGCCTGCCAGGTGACATCGGGCAGCAGGAGCAACAGGTCGGCCGGGGCCTCCAGGTCGCGCACGGTGAACGGGACGTGGCTGCGGTAGCCGTCGACGGTGGTGAGGACGGCCACGTACGCGCCCGTCTTCCAGTACGGGGGGACCTGGAGCCGCCACGACTGCCACCAGTGGTGGCAGGAGACGGTCCGGCCGGCGGTCAGCGGCTCGGGCTGGGCGATCCCCGACAGCCGCGGGCTCGCGCTGACCTGCGCGGCTCCGTCGCCCCCGTAGTGGCCGATCCGGTACACGTCGACGGTGTACTCCTGGGGCGGGTTGACGGTGATGCGGAAGTCGATCGCCCCGCCCGGGGCGACGGCGCCGCCGTCGGCGAAGCCCTTGATCTGCCGGTGCACGTCGTCCGCCGTGCGGGGGCCGGGCAGATGGGAGCGGCGCGGGGGCCGGCCGCTGCTCGCGGTGAGGTCCACGTACCAGGGGACGACCTGGCCGTCGTCGCCGAGATACTGGGGCTCGCCCCGCAGCCAGGGCAGCGGGCCCTGGCCGAAGGGGTCCGAGACCCCGTGCGCCAGCGCGCCCGACTCCCACCGCCGGACTTCCCCCATGCGATCGGCCTCCCCTCCACGCCCCGCGGCCGCGATCCGCACGGAGGGCGCGGCCTGCTGACCCCAGCACATCACAGAAAGCTCCGCCCCCGTCATGTTTCGTACGGCTTGCCTCCGGTTCCCTCCGGCACGGCATGATGTGCGGGGTGGCGGAGGTCACACCCGGGTGTCTTCCGCCGGGCTCGCGTGAGGCGTCCCCGGGACCGTTCCGGGGTGGCCGTCACGGGCTCCGCCGCTGCTCGCAGCAGGGGCCGCCCGTTCCCGGGAGCCGTCCGGCGGATGCTTCGCCGGACGGCTCCCGGGTGCGGTGCTCCGTCCCCCGAGGGGGAACCCTCGCACCCGTGTCCAGGGCCCCTCCGGGGGTCCGCCCCGGGCAGCCGGCTGACCCCGGGCTCGCCGCTCGGCCCCCTGCGGCTCGCCGACCAGTGCCGCGCCGCTCGTACGCCGGGAAGCCGTGCGGCCCTTGCGGCTCGCCGCCGGGGGCCGAGCCGCCGGGGTTCCCCGTGCCCCCGGCAGGGCGTTCTGTCAGGGGAGACGGAGGGGCTTGTCCGTGCGGATGCCGAGTTCGGCGAGGCGGCGCCGGAGGGGTCCCGGGTCGCCGTCTTCCGTGAGGCGGAGGACAAGCGGCGGGAGGTCGGAGTGCCGGGAGCCGTCGAGCAGGAGGACGGGACCGTCGAGCCAGTCGAGGCCGGCCACCGCGCCCGCCGTGTCGACGGCGGCGCAGCACACGACGGCGGTCACGTGGTCGGCCAGAAGCTCGTGTCCGGTCCGGGGCGGCAGCAGCGGAGGGATCTCTCCGTGCCCGACCGGCTCGGCCGCGGCCAGCCGTACCGCCTCCTCGCGTGCCGTGAGCGCCGCCATCCGCCCGGCCAACTCCTCCGTGCCGCCGGCGGCGACCTGGTCGAGGACCCGGCCGAGCGTGGCCCCGCCGGCCTCCTGCCGGACCCGGGGCGCGGTCCGCCCGCCGAGCAGCAGCCGCCCGCCGCGCCCGGACGCCGTTCCCCATCCGTACCGCTCGCCGTGCTCCTCGGGTGCGGCCGGCGGGCCCCCCACGGCTGAGGCTCCGTGCGGCTGCGGCCGCATCTCGTCCAGCAGCCGCACCAGGCGCGCGGCCTCGCTCCGCCAGAGCCGGTCCACGACCTCCTCGGGGTAGGCGGCCCAGCCGACGGGGTGCCAGCCGGGGGCCTGCCGGGCCGGGCCGCCGTGGAAGATCCGCGCGGCCAGCAGCGACACCGCCTCGTCGATCGCCCCGGGCTCGTCCAGCAGGTCGCAGGCGGGCCGTTCGCCGAGGCGGGACTCGAAGCCGTCGGCGAGCCGGTCCCGGCGGGAGAGCTCGGTCAGTGCCGCGACCACACCGGCGTCCAACCGGGACGGCCAGCGGCCCAGCCGCCAGGCGGGCAGAGCGACCCGGGTGAGCAGCCGGTCCCAGCCCGCGTAGGCGAGGCCGACCTGCTCCTGGGCGACGATCCGCAGCCCGTAGTCGACCTCCTGGGCACGCTCGGAGGCCGACGCGGCGACCCCGCGCTCCATCTCGGCGGCGTGCGCGCGGCACCCGTTGAGCATCACCCGGGTGGCCGCGCCGAGCACCGCGTACCCGGGCCGCAGCAGCGTCCGGCCGAGCCGGCGGGCCGCCGGGACGGGCCGGTGACCGGGGGCGGGCCGGGAGGCGACGGCGGCCGCCGCGTCCAGGCCGCGCACGAAGCGTCGGGCGGCGGATATGCCCGGGTCGGCCGCCGGGCCGGTGCCCGCGACGACCGGGGCGAGCAGGGCGCGCAGCTCCGCCACCCGCATCCACCACAGGAACGGCGACCCGATGACCAGCACCGGCGCCGCGCCGTCGCGGCGGGCGGAGCGGACCGGGCCGCGCTGTTCCAGCCAGCTGTCGCAGTCGGGGGTGAGCTCTATCGCCGAGGGCGCCGGCACCTGGAGGCGGTCGGCGAGGTCGCGGACCATCAGGTACAGGTCGGGCGCCGAGGACTCGGCGACGCGAACGGTGGGGCTGACAGCGGGCCGGGCCCGGGCGACCACCGCGGCGACGGCGGCGGCCGCCACCAGCACCACCAGGGCCGCGCCGGTGACGCCCCAGCGCACGCCGTCCCACGCCTGGCCCTGCCAGCGCCCGGCGGCGCGCCCGACGTGGAGGACGACGGCCGCGGCGGCCGGCAGCAGCGCCAGTCCGAGCGCGGAACCGCGGACCCGCAGCACCGCTGCCGCGCGGGTGCGGGCGAGGGCCTCCCCGGCTTCCCCGGCCATCGGCTGCACCCCCTCCGCTCGTGGCGGCCGCCCCTGCGGCGGCCTCTCCCCACTGTCGCACCGGCCACGGACATCGCAATGCCGTACGGCTGTTTGCCGCAACGCCCCGCGGTGCGCTTCCCGGGCACCATAGTTGGGCCCTGGGGAGGAGTCAGCCGTATGGCCGAGGCATCACTCCTTGGAGTGGCATTTCGAGCGGTAGCGCCCCGCGCGCCCGCTCCCGTCCGTCCGTGGCCGGGACCCGATCACGGGCCGCCCGGGCCCGACCGGTCGGGGCCGTTTCGTGCCCGCTTCCCGGGGGTGGGCGCGTCCGCCGGGTCCGGGCGGGCGATCCCCCTCTGCGCCGAGCGGCGGACGCCCCGCGCCCGTCCGGCCGCACGGGTCCCGCGGCCTGCGTCGTCCGGGTCGCGCCGTCCGCCGTACGGGTCCTGCGGCCTGCGTCGTCCGGGTCGCGCCGTCCGCCG
>Ga0164242_10007234_pt1 | contig 12153 bp, 10 predicted proteins | sample OricomgcompostMG_FD_108783 | JGI IMG/M metagenome (GOLD analysis project Ga0164242, IMG submission 108783) | Miracle-Growth compost microbial communities from Emeryville, California, USA - Original compost - Miracle growth compost (MG) ... | reverse complement strand
CCGTCCAGCAGGTTGGTGACGAACAGCGGGATGACCTTCTCCGGGAAGTGGTACGGCCCGTAGTTGTTCGAGCAGCGGGTGACGGACACGTTCAGCCCGTAGGTGACGGCGTAGGCGCGCGCGATCAGGTCGCTGCCGGCCTTCGCGGCCGAGTAGGGGGAGTTGGGTTCGAGCAGGTGGTCCTCGCGCCACGAGCCGGACTCGATGGAGCCGTACACCTCGTCGGTCGACACGTGCACGACCCGCTCGACGCCGTGCCGCAGGCAGGCCTCGAACACCTGCTGCGCGCCCAGCACGTTGGTGAGCACGAAGTCGCGCGCGGCACCGATGGACCGGTCGACGTGCGACTCGGCCGCGAAGTTCAGCACGACGTCGTGGCCGGGCAGGGCGGCGTCGAGGTCCAGCGCCGAGCAGATGTCGCCGCGCACGAAGCGGTAACGCGGGCTGTCGGCCACGGGCGCGAGGTTGGCCTCGTTGCCGGCGTAGGTCAGGTTGTCGAAGACGGTCACTTCGGCGTCCGCGAAGTACGGGTACTGGTCCGTCAGCACCGAGCGGACGAACCACGAACCGATGAACCCCGCGCCACCGGTGACGAACACGCGCATGAGAAAGACCCCCTACCGATCACCTGATAGATCGGCACTAATTCAGCTGGGAAAAGGCCGGGGCGGCCGAATCCTTCGCCGAGATCATCGCCGGATCGGCCGGGTCGACGGGTACCGGCCAGGCGATGCCGAGTGCCGGGTCGAGCGGGTTGACGGCGACTCCGGCCATGCCGGGTACCCACTCGGCGTCGAAGCAGTACAGGTACTGGCACCCCTCTGGGGAGACGGCCTGGAAACCGTTGCACACGCCGGCCGGCACCAGCACCTGCACGCCGACCGTCAACGGCAGGGTGACGACGGTCCCGAAGCTGGGTGAACCGGCCCGCGCGTCCAGATAGGCGCCGTAGGCCTCGCCGGACGCGACCCCCACGAGCTTGGTCATCGCCTCGCCGTGCAGCCCCCGGAGGGCACCCTGCCGCGTCCAGGTGAGGTTGACCTGCTGCCAGCGCTCGGGCACGTCGATGCCTGCCTCGGCGAAGCCGCTGGTGCGGAAGAACTCGCGCACCGTGCCGCGTTCGTCCGTGACCGCCTTGGTGACGATCTGGCACAGCCCGTCGATCGCCGTGGGCTGCACCGATGTCGGCGTGACGGTCACTCCCATCCGGCGGCGGCCTCACTCGGGTACCCGGTCATGAACTCGGTGGCCGTGCGCCGCAGGTAGGCCGCGTAGCTGGACTTGCCCATCTGCTCGCCGAGATCGAGCGCGCGTTCCGGCGTGATGAATCCGCGCCGCATCGCGATCTCCTCGAGGCACGCGACCGTGATGCCCTGCCGGTGCTGCAGCACCTGGACGAACTGGCCGGCCTCGAGCAGCGCGTCCTGTGTCCCAGTGTCCAGCCATGCGGTGCCGCGGCCGAGGTCGAGCAGGCGGGCCTGTTCGCGTTGCAGGTACACGCGGTTGACGTCGGTGATCTCCAGCTCGCCACGATCGGACGGCTTCAACGAGCGGGCGATGTCGACGACCTGGCCGTCGTAGAAGTAGAGCCCGGTGATGGCCAGGTTCGAGCGCGGTCGCGCCGGCTTCTCCTCGATGTCGACCAGCCGGCCGGACCCGTCGAGGACGGCCACGCCGTAGCGCTCGGGGTCGCCGACGCGGTACCCGAACAGGGTGCAGCCGCCGTCGCGGACGATCGACTCGGCGGCGTCGGCAAGGCGTCCCCCCATGCCGTGGCCGTGGAAGATGTTGTCGCCGAGGACGAGCGCGACCTCGTCCGAACCGATGTGATCGGCACCGATCAGGAACGCCTGGGCGATGCCGTCGGGCGAGGGCTGGACGGCGTAGCTGAACGAGACCCCCCACTGGCTGCCGTCACCGAGCAGTCGCGCGAACTGGTCGTGGTCGTCCGGCGTGGTGATCATCAGGATGTCCCGGATCCCGGCCAGCATCAGGATCGAGATCGGGTAGTAGACCATCGGCTTGTCGTAGACCGGCAGCAGCTGCTTGCTGACACCGCGGGTGACCGGATGCAGCCGGGTGCCCGATCCGCCGGCCAGGACGATGCCCTTCACCCGGCCGAGCCTAGCGACCCGCCGTGTCTCCTCGGCGCAGCGCGCGTCGGGGCCGCGCGTCACGTCGTCGCACCGTCAGCCCAGGCCGAGGGCGGCGACGATCCCCTCGATCGCCTCGGCGACCGAGACCGCACAGCTGCGCGCGACGGACAGGGTCGCCCCGAACGGGTCGCCGATGTCGTCCGCGCCCGGAGCGGCCGTGTCCGCCCAGCCACGCCGCGCCGCGACGTCCGCGACGCGCGCGCGCAGGGCGTCCTCGCTCGGGGCTTCCAGCGGACCGAGCCCGGCGCCGAGACGGGCGAACTCGCGCATGGTGAACGTCTTGCGGAAGGCGAGCGGTACGGCCTGCACCACGTGCGCGCGGTGGTCGGACTGGGCGGTCAGCACGAGGTCCGCGGATTCGGCGAGGGCGCCGGCGAACTGCCGCGCCACGTGCCCGCTGCTGTCGCCGCCCAGCTCGCGCAGCGCGATCAGGGACGGCGTGTCCATGCCGTGACCGACCACGGCGCGCGTGCCGGCGCTCGTTGCCACCACGTCGAGATCCGCGGACAGGGCGGACGCCGTCCGGGCGGCGAACAGCCTCTCGGCCATGGGGGAGCGGCAGATGTTGCCGGTGCACACGAACAGCACCTCGAACGCCACGGCGCGACTATGCCAGATCCGCGACCATGCCAGACCCGCGACCATGCCAGACCCGCAGTGCGCCCATCGCCCGCCCGGCTTCGCGCGCCGCACTGTGGCGTACGACAGTGATGTCGGCACATGCTGTCGGATGCCCTAACTCGTCCCGCGCGGCCTCGCCGGGAGGATGGACCCGTCGACGGGAGGTAGGAGTGTCCGCTGGATCGGTGGGTGACCGCATTCGGGTCGCCGACGCCCTGGTCGTGGACGGCACGGGATCAGCGCCGTATCCGGCCCACATCCTGCTGGACGGCGGCCGGATCGCCGCGATCGAGCGCGACGCCGCGACGGCCCAGGCGTGGGACGCCGCTGTGGTCGATGCGGGCGGGCAGGTCGTGTGCCCGGGGTTCATCGACGTCCACTCGCACGCCGACAACGCGCCCTTCCTTGGCACCGACGACCTCACCAAGATCGCTCAGGGGGTCACCACCGAGGTCACCGGCAACTGCGGTCTGTCGATGGCGCCGCTCGACGGTCCGCACGCCGCGGACGCCCGCGAGGCGATGTTCGAGCACTTCCCGCTGCGGGACGGCGCCTGGTCCAGCACGGAGCAGTTGTTCGCCGCGATCGATGAACTCGGCAGTGTCACGAACCTGTGCCCGCTCATCGGCCACAGCACGCTGCGCACCGCGGTGATGGGAAGGCAGGCCCGGCGGCCGACGGCGGAGGACACCGGCCGGATGGCGGACCTGCTGGGCGAGGCTGTCGCGGCGGGCGCGTTCGGCCTGTCCAGCGGGCTGATCTATCCGCCCGGCCTGTATGCGAACACCGAGGAGCTGGCCGCGTTGGCCGCCGTGCTGCCGGACGGGCGTGTGTACGCAACGCACATGCGCAACGAGAGCGACCTGCTGATGGAGAGCATCGAGGAGTCGCTGCGAACGGTGCAGGGTGCCCGGTGCCGGCTGCAGGTGTCACACCTCAAATCGTCCGGACGGACCAACTTCGGCGGGGTGGAGCGCGCGCTCGAGCGACTCGACGAGGCCAGGGCGCAGGGCGTGCCGGTGGCGCAGGACGTCTACCCGTACGACGCCGCATCCACCTTCTTGAGCGCCTGCCTGCCGCCGTGGGCGCATGACGGGGGAGCGGCCGCGACACTCGAGCGGCTGCAGGACCCCGCCACGCTGGAGCGGCTGCGCAGCGAGATCGAGACCGACGAGCCGTGCGGCTGGGAGAACTTGATCCAGGGTGCCGACGGCTACCAGGGCATCCTGGTCGTGAGTACGGGCAGTGGCCGCTTCGCCGGTCGGACGCTGCAGCAGCTGGCAGCGGACCTCGACGTGGAGCCCTTCGACGCATTCGTGCACGTTCTCGTCTCCGAGCACCTGAACGCGCAGATGGTCGAGTTCTGCATGTCCGAGAACGACGTGGAGACGGTGCTGCGCTCGCCGTACACCGCCGTCGGGTCCGACGGGCTGTCCCCGGGCCGGGCGGGTTGCCCACATCCGCGCCTCTACGGCACCTACCCGCGGGTGCTGTCGCGCTTCGTCCGCGAGCGCCGCGTCCTCGACCTGGCTGAGGCGATCCGCCGGATGACCTCGCTGCCCGCCGAGCTGTTCTCGATTCCGGAGCGTGGCACGGTCGCCGTGGGCATGGTTGCCGACCTGGTGTGCTTCGACCCGGCCCGCATCGCCCACAACGGCGACTTCCTCAACCCGTCCGTTCCGCCGGAGGGAATCGACTGGGTGATGATGGCCGGCCGTGCGGTCATGACGGGCGGAGCGTGGCACGGAACCCGGCGCGGCCGCCGGCTGGAGCCGGCCTGATGCCGACCCCCCACCCCCTGCTCGAGCGTCTTCGGGGCCAGCGCGAGCAGTTCGTTGCGACGTTGGCGGAGTTCGTCACGGCGGAGTCGCCGTCCGCCGACGAAGACTTGCTGCGCCGCTGCCAGGATGTCGTCGCCGAGCACGGGGCGCGCCTGCTGGGACGCGAGCCCGAACGGGTACCCACCGGCCCGGGGCAGAGCCTGCGGTGGCGCTTCGGCCGGCCGCGCGTGCTGCTCGTGGCGCACCTGGACACCGTCTGGCCCGCGGGCACGATCCGGCGCTGGCCGTTCGAGGTCGACGGGAACCGGGCCACCGGCCCGGGCGCCTTCGACATGAAGGGCGGCTTGGTGCAGGCGCTGTACGCCCTCGCCGCGCTGGACGACGTGGCCGGCGTCGAGTTGCTGGTGACCGCCGACGAGGAACTCGGGTCACCGCACTCGCGTGCGCTCATCGAGCAGGAGGCGCGTGGCGCGCGCGCGGCGCTCGTGCTCGAGCCCAGTCTGGACGGGGCGTTGAAGACCGAGCGCAAGGGCGCGTCGGACTACCGGCTGCACATCACCGGGCGCAGCGCGCACGCGGGCCTCGAGCCGGAGCGCGGCGTCAATGCCACGGTCGAACTGGCGCATCAGGTGGCCCGGATAGTCGAGTTCGGACGGCCCGCGGACGGCACGACGGTGACACCGACGGCGGCGCGTGCGGGCGAGGTCAGCAACCAGGTGCCCGCGCATGCGAGTGTGGCTGTGGACGTGCGCGCCTCGACGCTGGCCGAGCTGAACCGCGTGGACCGCATGATGCGGCAGCTCCGCCCTGTCCTCGACGGCGCGGAACTGTCGACCAGCGGCGGAATCAGCTGTCACCCCCTGGATCCGGAGCCCGCGCGCTGGCTCTACGAGCTGGCGCGGCGCAGCTGCGGGGAACTCGGCCTGGACGAGGTCGGGCAGGCGAGTGCCGGCGGCACGTCGGACGGCAACCACACCGCGGCCGTCGGAACTGCGACCCTCGACGGGCTCGGCGCGGTGGGCGGCAACGCGCACGCTGAAGGGGAGTGGCTTGACGTCAGTGCCATGCCCGACCGCGCCGCGCTGCTGACCCGGTTGCTGACCCACCTGTTGGACGACCGGTAGCGCCGTGCCGGGCTGGGTGCCGGACGCCTATTGTTATGGCGTGTCCGATGCGCATCCGAGCGCGGACGGTGCATCGCTGGCGGCGGTGCTTGCCATGCTCGACCCCTCTGTCGTCTCGGCGGTGGGTTCTGTTCCCGACGAATCTGTGGTCGTCCGTGAAGTGGTGCTGTGGGACGCGCTCGAACGGCTCGCGCCGTCCCGGGACGGTCTGCTCCTGCTGGTCGGTTCCGGGCCCGCGCACCCGCTGATCGCCGAGACGATCGCCGACGCCGGGCGGTCCGGCCACTCCGCGGTGGCGATCAAGACCCGCGGCACGCACCCGGCGGCCGCCGCGGAAGCCGCCCGGGCTGCCGGGGTCGTGCTGCTGAAGATCGCCGACGACGTGCCGTGGGTCAGCGTCGAGTCGCTGTTCGTGGCGGCCATGTCTGCGCACGGTGCTGACGCCCGGGGCGGGTTCGGGGACCGCGCGACCAGTGATCTGTTCGCGTTGGCGGACACGGTGGCCGCCCTCACCGATGCGGCGGTGACCATTGAGGACGTGGAGCGGCACGTGTTGGCCTACTCCAACGTGCCGGGACAACGGATCGACGCCAGCCGGCAGGACACGATCCTCGGTCGGTACGTGCCCGACCTGCCTGAACACCTGGCCGAGTACCGCGAACTGGCGCGCTCGCCCGGACCGGTCTGCTTCGCCCCGTACGACGGCACCCTGGCCCGGGTGGTGATGCCGGTGCGGGTCGGCGGCCGGCTCATCGGGTCCATCTGGGCGATCGACGCCAGCGGTGTGCAGGGCGACCGGATCGGCAAGGAACTTGCCGCGGTCGCGCCGCAGGTGGCGCTGCACCTGCTTCGCGCGGCGAACCGCAGCGATCTCGAGCGGCACCGTCGCTCCGAACTGCTGTCCGCCCAGCTCACCTCGTCGGGGACGTCGCAGGCTCACGGCGGACGGACCACGAAACATCAGTTGCCGGTGGCCCTGGTCGGCTTCGGGCCCGTCCACGGCACGGACAACGTCGTGGACGAGTACCGCCTCACGAACATGATCGCGCTCAACGTCGAGTCGGCCTGCCGGGACGCGTGGTGCGCGCAGGTCGACGACACCATCTTCGTGCTGTTGCCCCGGGTGGACCGATTCGCGGACGGGTGGGTCGAGCGGCTGGCCTCGTCGACGGTCCGGGCGATCACCAGCGCGCTGCAGGTGCGGATCGGGTGCGCCTACGCGCCCCGGATCGTGTCTCACGAGGTGGTGCCGCTGGCCCGGGCTGACATCGACACGGCGCTGCGCCGCCAGGCGACCCAGGCGGAGCCCCGCCTCGTCGACGTCGCACGGGACCGCTACGTGGTGCAGCTGCAGAATCTGGTCGAGTCCGGCATCGCTGCCGCGGGCCAGCTGATACCGCAGGTCGCGGAGTTACTCGAGTACGACCGCGCTCACCGCTCCTCCTATGCGCGGACGCTGCTCACGCACCTGGACTGCTTCGGTGACGTGCGCCGGGCGGCCGAGCTGCTGTCCGTCCACGAGAACTCGCACCGCTATCGCATGCGCAAGCTGGTGGAACAGTTCCGGATAGACCTCGGCGACCCGGAGCTGCGCCTGATGATGTGGCTGCAGCTCCGGATCGCCGTTGGGTCCGAGACCGCGGGAGCTAGCTGACCGCTCCGTTGATCGACGGCTGCGTGACGGTGCAGCACTGGGTCAGGCCCCACTTGGTCATGATCTTCTGGTAGCTACCGTCCGTGATCAGTTGGGACACCGCGGCCTGCAGTGCCTTGGCCAGCTGCGTCTGGTCCTTGCCGAGCGCGATGCCGAGCTTGCCGGTGGTGCCGGGCGGGTTGTCGGACGGCGTGAGGGACGCGAACTGTCCATTGCTCTGGCTGGCGATGTACGCGGCCGAACCGCCGGTGGAGATCAGCACCTTCGAGCGGCCGCTGGTCAGCGCCAGCACGCCCTGGTTCTGGGTCTGGTAGTCGCTCGCGGTGATGCCCTTCTTGCCGCTCGACGTGCACTTCGCGGACTGGGCCTGCACGTCGCTCACCATGGTGGTGCCGCTCTGCACCGCCACGTTCAGACCGCACAGCGAGGCCCAGGTCGGATAGGTCGCCTTGTCGGGGGTCAGCACGAGGAAGGCGTCGCCGTTGGCTGCGTAGTCCACGAAGCTGACCTGCTTCTCGCGGTCGAGCCGATCGGCCATGCCGGACATCGCGAGGTCGTACTTGCCGGCCGCGATGCCGGTCACGATGCCGTCGAAGCTGGCGTTCTGCAGGTCCATCGTGATGCCCAACTCGGAGCCGATGGCCTTGGCCAGCTCGATGTCGGCGCCCTCGAGCGTCTTGTTGTCCGAGGCGTAGAACTCGAACGGCGGGTACGAGGCGTCGGTGGCGACCGTCAGCTTGCCCGAGCTCTTGACGGCCGCGGGCAGCAGGTTGCGGGCCGCCGCGTCGGCGTGCACCGAGACGCCCGACGTCCCCTTGTCGCCACCGCTCGGTGAACTGCCCGAGCTGCTGCACGCGCTGAGCACGGACGCGGCGACGGCTGTCAGCGCCACCGCGATCCCGATCCTTCGATTACGCATCGTGACTTCCTTCTGGTCGCTGGCTTGTGGGTTGGGGTGCTTACAGATCGATGGCGGTGAGCTGCTCGGTCATGCTCTCGAGCGCCTCGAGGTCGACTTGCGCGCCCGTGCCGGCGCCCGCCGGTACCTCGAGGTATCCATCGCTCAGCTCGAACGACTGGGTGATGTCGCGGCTGAAGTACCGGCTCGTGGCCGAGATGTCGCCGGGAAGTGTGAAGTTCTCCAGGGATGCGAGCGCCAGGTTCGCTGCGCGTCCCACACCCGACTCCAGGACCCCGCCGCAGAAGACGGGGATTCCTTCGGCCAGGCACAGATCGTGAATCGACCGGGCCTCGAGGTAGCCGCCGACCCGAGCCGGTTTGATGTTCACCACGTCGCAGGCACCCAGGCCGATCGCCGCCGCAGCGCTGTGCAGTCCGGTGACGGACTCGTCCAGGCACACCGGCGTGTCGATCCGGCGGGCCAAGCCGGCGTGCGCGCGCAGCTCCTCCTTCGGGAAAGGCTGCTCGAGAAGGAGCAAGCCGAACTCGTCGAGACGGCGCAGCGTCTGGAAATCGGCGGGCCCGTAGGCCTGGTTCGCGTCCACCTGCAGGTTCAGCTCGGCGCCGAACGCCTGCCGGACCGCCGCGACCGGCTCGACGTCCCAACCCGGCTGGATCTTGAGCTTGATCCGGGTGTAGCCGTCGGCCAGGTAGCCGCCGACCCAGTCCAGGAGCTCGCGTATGTCGGCGGCGATGCCGACGGAAACGCCGACCGGGATCCGCGTCCGGGAACCGCCGAGATAGTCGATCAACCGCATGTCGTGGGCACGCAACTCGGCGTCCAGGATCGCGCTCTCGACGGCGGCCTTGGCGAGCTGGTTGCCCGGTACCTCACGCATGATCGCGTGGGCGCGGGCGGCGGACATCGCGCCCGCGCGCTGGTCGGCGAGCATCGGGAGCAGCACCGTCTCGATCATGCTGTGCGCCGATTGGAGCGTCTCGGGGAAGAAGACCGGCTCCGGGTCGGCCGCGCACTCGCCCCAACCGTCGGCCTCGCCGGAACACCAGCGCACCACGAGCAGGTCACGTGCTGTTTCGGTCGAGCGGGACGTGCGGAAGGCACGGACCAAGGGCATGTGTACGACGCGTAGCTCGACGCGGACCTTCGACATCACGTCTCCTGTTCGAGGACGTACTGACCGGACTCGGTGAAACCGGTGATGTGGTGACCTGAGCGCTGCGCGTCCTGCATCACCTCGCGGATGCTCATGCGCCACCGGCGGGCGAGCGTCGCGTCCTGCACGCGGATCGCCTCGATGTCCCTCGGGGTCCCCACCAACCATGCGGTGCCCGCCGTCGCCGACCGCACCGGCTCGGAGTCGGCGTCGGCACGCAGGACGACGGTGGCGTCCGCGGGGTCCGGACCGCGCAGCCGCGGAGCCAGCAGGTCCCACACCGCCACCAGCCGGTCGGTGAGATCGGCGCGGTTCAGCGCGTCGTGCATGGGCGGGTAGAAGTCCGGGAGGTACTGCTCGATCCGGGCGCCGAGCCGGTTGATGTTGAAGTGCGCATTGCGGCGGATCAGCGGATCGAAGGTCCACACCATCGAGGTCGCCCCGTGTTCGAGCGCCCACACCCGCTGGGCGAGCTTGAGCGCCAGGCCCACCCCGCGGCCGGCGTGGCCGGCGTCCACGCCGGCGATCATCGAGTAGAGCTCGTCGGTCTTCGGGGCGCCGGCGATGCCGACGGTGAGGCCGATCATGGACGGACCGTCGAAGGCGCCCAGCACGCATCCGCCGGCGTGTAGCAAGCTGGTGAGCACGTCCCCCGTGAAGGGCGCCGACTCGAGCTGCGTTCCCCAGATCCGGGCCAGCAGGGCGGAGCCGTCGGCGCACTCGTCGCGATCGGCCAGCTGGCGTACCGCGACGCTGGCCTTGGCCGCCGCGCTGTCGGCCTCGCCGCGGGCACGGTCAGCGGCTGCAGTGGGCTCGAAGGTCACGCTGGACAGGTTTGCGCCCGGAACCCGATCGCGGCTTTGTCGAGAAGGACAAGATATCGGCCGATTGTTGGCCGCTGGCGGGACGCGCGAGCGGTGGTGGCTGTCGAGACTCTTCAGGCAAGGCGTCTGGGGATGCCATCCAGAGGGGAGTGCGTATGCGCGCGGCGCAGCACGACGGAGCGCAGTTGGCGGTCGTCGGCGACCGGAACGGTCCCGGCGCGCCGATCAAGGCGGTGCCGGTTCGCCATCCGGGGCGGTGGGTGGCCACGGCCGTCGTCCTGGTGCTCCTCGCGATGGCCGTGCACAGCCTGTTCACGAACCCGCGGTTCCAGTGGTCCGTCGTCGGCCAGTACTTCCTGAGCTCCACCCTCGTCCACGGCCTGTTGCTGACGCTGCTGCTGACCGTGATCGCCATGGCCGTCGGCATCGTCGGCGGCCTGATCCTGGCGGTGATGCGACTGTCACCGAACCCGGTGGTGGCCGGATGCGCCGGCGCGTACGTGTGGTTGTTCCGCGGCACTCCGGTGCTCGTCCAGCTGATCTTCTGGAACTTCCTTCAGGCGCTGTATCCGAAGCTGGGCCTCGGCATACCGTTCGGGCCGACGTTCGTGACGTTCGAAGCCAACAGCCTGATCACCCCGTTCGTCGCCGCGTTGCTCGGTCTCGGCCTGAACGAGGCCGCGTACATGTCGGAGATCTTCCGCGGCGGCCTGCTGTCGGTCGACGTGGGTCAGAGCGAGGCGGCGGCGGCGTTGGGCATGACGCGGTGGCTGGCACTGCGCCGGATCGTCATCCCGCAGGCGATGCGGGTGATCATTCCGCCGACGGGCAACGAGGTCATCGGCATGCTGAAGACCTCGTCACTGGCCAGCGTGCTGGCGATCCACGAACTGCTCTACAGCTCGCAGATCGTGTACTCGCGAACCTTCCAGACCATCCCGTTGTTGATCGTCGCCTCGCTCTGGTACCTGATCGTCACGACGGTGTTGTCCTTCGGGCAGGGCTTCATCGAGCGCTACTTCGGCCGGGGGACGGGCAGTCGGCGGACGTCGCCGGGATCGATGCTCGGCTCCCTGCTCATGCCGCTGCTACGAACCGGGCGCACCTCGCAGGGTCTGGGGCACTCATGACGGCCGCCCCGATGCCGTCCTCCGCCCCGGCGCCGCAGGCGACCGTTCGGGCCGTCGACGTCTACGCGCGGTACGGACACACCGAGGTGTTGCGCGGCATCAACCTGACGGTCGGCGCCGGCGAGGTGCACTGCCTGATCGGTGCGTCAGGCTCGGGGAAGTCGACGTTCCTGCGCTGCATCAACCACCTGCACCCGCTGTACGCCGGCCAGCTGTGGGTGGACGGCGAGTTGGCCGGCTACCGGCAGCAGGACGGCAAGCTGCACGAACTCAACGATCGGCAGGTGGCGGCCCGTCGCGCATCGATCGGGATGGTCTTCCAACGCTTCAACCTCTTCGGGCACATGACCGTGCTGGAGAACATCGTCGAAGCGCCGATCCGCGTGAAGCACGTTCCGCGGGCCGAGGCGAAGGCGACGGCGCACGACCTGCTCGGACGGGTCGGGTTGGCCGACAAGGCGGCGGCGTACCCGTCAGAGCTGTCCGGCGGGCAGCAGCAGCGGGTGGCGATCGCCCGAGCGTTGGCCATGCAGCCGCGGCTGATGCTGTTCGACGAGCCCACGTCCGCCCTGGATCCCGAACTCGTCGGGGAGGTGCTGGACGTCATGCGCGGTCTTGCCGAGTCGGGCATGACGATGGTCGTCGTGACCCACGAGATGGGTTTCGCGCGCGAGGTCGCCGACACGGTGTCCTTCCTGCACGACGGGACCATCGTGGAAGGCGGCCCGGCGCGTCAGGTGCTCAGCGACCCGCAGCACGAACGCACCCGCTCGTTCCTGGCGAAGGTG
>Ga0164242_10007233_pt1 | contig 12154 bp, 7 predicted proteins | sample OricomgcompostMG_FD_108783 | JGI IMG/M metagenome (GOLD analysis project Ga0164242, IMG submission 108783) | Miracle-Growth compost microbial communities from Emeryville, California, USA - Original compost - Miracle growth compost (MG) ... | reverse complement strand
GGCACGGCCGAGGACGCCGCCGGTGCGGAAGGGCGCGGCCATGTCAGGCGGGCCCGTCGGCGTCGGCGGGCCGTTGCGGGGTGCCCACGGTGACGCGGACGCCGTAGGTGCCGTCGGCCAGCCGGTCGGTGACGGTGACCTGGATGCTGCCGTCCGGCGGCGACCAGGACTCGCCGACGCCGAGCGGGGCGTCGGCCAGCGGCGGGTAGACGGAGGTGGCCGGGCAGGCGGAGGTGCCGGGGTGGCCGTCGACGACCTTGACGGGGCCGTCGCCGGAGTCGACGTCGGAGCGGACGGTGTAGAGGAGCACGCCCTGGCTGCACGCGCCGGCGTCGTTGCCGGCGCGGCTGCGGGCTTCGACGGCCAGCACCTTGTCGGGTCCGGTCCGCACCACCAGCAGCTTGGTGCCGCCGGGCACCTCGTCCGGGCTGAGGTCGCGGTAGGTGGTGCCGACGCCGGTGACACAGCCGACCTGGGCGGGCGCGAGCCAGCCGAGCCGCCACTTGTGCCAGGCGAACGGGTCGGGGGACAACCCGAACTGGCTGCCCATCAGGTCCCAGTCGCCGACGTCGGTGTCCCAGTCGGCGTCGCTGCCCGGCGGCGGGCGGTGGTAGAGGTCGGGCAGGTCGAAGACGTGGCCGGTCTCGTGGGCGAGCACGTCACGGTCCGGCGGGTGGTGCTCGAAGACGGTGACGAGGCGGCGCAGCGGGTTGCCGTCGGCGGTGATGGGGGTGGCCAGGTTGACGACCTTGGTGGCGTCGGAGTCGACGCCGGGCGCGTCGGGGTCGGCGACGAGGTAGACGACGTCGTAGCCGCGGAAGTCCACGTGCGGGTCGGCGGTGGCGATGGCGTCGCGCAGGTAGGCGGCCCGGTCGGGGGCGTCCCAGTCGCGGCTGATGAGGTAGTCGCCCGCCGGGTGGGGCATCTGCAGCCAGGTGCTCTCGGCGTGCAGGTGGAGCCGGAACTGCCCGAAGGAGGCGTTCTCCCAGAACCGCGCGGTGTTCGGGTAGTGGTCGGCGGCGACCTGGGCGGGCGTCAGGTCCGGGGTGGTGCCGGGGAAGGACAGGAAGACCATGAGCGCCTTGATGTCGCCGTGCGGGCGGGCGTAGGAGGTGTCCCAGGCGTTGGCCTCGGAGTGGCGGGCGGCGGCGCGCGGCAGCAGGCAGGGGGTGTCGCCGGTGACGGCGTTCGCGGACGGGCCGGTCATCAGCGTCCAGGCCACCAGGGCGGCGAACCCGGCGACCGCGGCGGCCGCCGCGCGCAGCACCCGGGTCCGGGTGCCGGGCGGTGGGGTGGCCGGGAGGTCTGAGCGGGGCACCGGGTCCTCCGTGCGGGGTGGCGTGCGGCGCGCCCAGGGGGCGTCCGTCCGGGATCTCCCTCACCCTGCTATGGAATGTGGCGATATGCCCGGTTCGAGTGCTCCGGGAGGGTGGCGGCCGTACCGGCCCGGCGGATGCCCGCCGCCGCCCGAGTGGCTACCGTCCGTGATGATTTCCGGAGAGGCAGCGGCCGTACGGGGGACGCGGCAGGAAATCGGACAACCCGTCCGAACCCGAGCCGCAAATCACCACGGCGACGCTGGATCGCCAACTCCGCCAGCCCATATGATCACCGGTGACGGAAGCGCGGACAGGAGCAGTCCATGGGCACACCCGCGGGCGGCTCCGGCGTCGAGCCCGGCAGCGCGGCCCAGACCATCACCCGCAGTGATCATCTGCGGCCCGCGCCCGGTGCCGACCCGGAGGACCCGGCCCGGCACGCGGAACCGCCGGCACCGGCAGGCCCGGTGGAGCCGGCGTGCCCCGCGCCCTGCGCGCCCCCGGCCGAGCCGGACGGCGCCGCCGCGGCCGAGGCCGCCGACTACCGGGCGGCGTTCGCCGTCGCCCGTTCGGCGATGGCGCTGCTCGACACCGACGGCACCGTGGTGGCCGCGAACGGTGCGCTCGCCCGGCTGCTGGGCACCTCGCCGGAGCGGATGGCGGGCGGCCCGGCCGGCCCGCTGCTGGGTCTGGCCCACGACTCGGACGCGCGTATCGCGTTCGAGGAGGTGGCGGCCGGGCGCCGCGGCCGGCTGCGGTGCGTGCGCCGACTGCTCCGGTCCGATGGCGGCGGCGTCCAGGCGGAGCTGGTGCTCTCCCGCACCGCGGCGCGGCCGCTGCTGCTCACCGTCGAGGACGTCGGCGAGCGCGAGCAGCTCCGCCGCGAGCTGCGCCACCTGCGGATGCACGACGCGGTGACCCGACTGCCGAACCGGGCGCTGTTCTTCGAGCGGCTCTCCGACGCCTGCGCGCGGGCCCCGCAGCGCGGCACCGGCCGGATCGGCCTGTGCTACCTGGACCTCGACGGCTTCAAGGCGGTCAACGACACCCTCGGCCACCGGGTCGGCGACGAGCTGCTGTCCGCCGTGGCCGGGCGGCTGCTGGCCTGCGCCGAGGCCGGCGGCCACCTGGTGGCCCGGCTGGGCGGCGACGAGTTCGCGCTGCTGCTGCGGGACTCCACCGGCACCGGCCAGGCCACGGGGCTGGCGGCGGCCGTGCTGGACGCGCTCCAGCGGCCGTTCGACGTGGCCGGGCACCGGCTGGCGGTCTCGGCGAGCATCGGCGTGGTGGAGCGCGAGGCCCAGGGCACCACGCCGACCGGCCTGATGCAGGCCGCCGACACCACGCTGTACTGGGCGAAGGCCGACGGCAAGGCCCGCTGGACGCTCTTCGACCCCGAGCGCAACGAGCACCGGATGACCCGTCAGGCACTGTCGAGCACGCTGCGGCAGGCCGTGGAGCGGGGCGAGTTCGTGCTGGAGTACCAGCCCCTGGTCGCGCTGGACACCGGCGAGCTGCGCGGGGTGGAGGCGCTGGTCCGCTGGGAGCACCCGCACTTCGGCCGGCTCGGGCCGAACCGCTTCATCGGGCTGGCCGAGGAGGACGGCTCGATCGTGCAGCTGGGCCGGTGGGTGCTGGCCGAGTCCTGCCGGCAGGCCGCCGCCTGGCAACGGCATCGCCCGGCCACCCCGCTGGTGGTGAGCGTGAACGTGGCGGTGCGCCAGGTGTGGGACTCCGACCTGGTGGCCGATGTGGCGCGGATCCTGCACGAGACGGGGCTGCCGCCGCGGCTGCTCCAGCTGGAGCTGACCGAGTCGGCGGTGATGGGCTCGGCCGGCCGGCCGCTCCAGGCGCTCCACGCCCTGCACCAGATGGGGGTGCGCATCGCCATCGACGACTTCGGCACCGGCTACTCCAACCTCGCCTACCTCAGCCGCCTTCCGGTGTCGGCGCTGAAGCTCGACGGCTCTTTCGTGCAGGGCTTCCGGTCCGCCGAGCATCCCAACCCCGCCGACGAGACGATCGTCGAGGCCCTGGTGGATCTCGCCCACCGGCTGGGCCTGACGGTGACCGCGGAGTGCGTGGAGAGCGCCGAGCAGGCCGAGCGGCTGCGCCGGATCGGCTGCGACACCGGCCAGGGCTGGCACTACTCCCGGCCGGTGGCGCCGGAGTCGATCTCCCGCCTGCTGTGACGGGGGCGGCCGGAAGGCGGGAGGTTCCGCCGTCGCGCGGTGGCCAGGCGCGGAAGGGCCCGCGTCCTCGGGGGGAGTGAGGACGCGGGCCCGGTGGGCCGGGGGCGGTGGGGGCGGTCCCCGGCCGGCTCCCGGAGGGGGTCCGGAGGTCAGCGGCCGGCCGGCCGCGGGGTCAGCAGGCCCCGAGGTCCTCCCAGACGCCCCACTCCCCCGTGGTGCCGGGGACCTCGTTGGTGGTCCACCACTTGGCCTGCCACTTGTGGCCGTTGTACGAGACTTGGTCGCCGCCCACGTAGACCGCGCTCGCGCTCCAGGCCGGCACGTCGCCGCAGGAGGCCGGCGGGGTGGTGGGGGGTGTGGTCGGCGGCGTCGTGGGAGGCGTCGTCGGCGGGGTGGTCGGCGGGGTCGTCGGCGGCGTGGTGCTGCCGGAGCCCGAGCAACTGCTCGCCGAGCCGTCGGTGGCCGTCACGATCTTGTTGAAGAGCGTCGCGGAGCTGTCCAGGTCCAGCAGCGAGTACATCATCGACCCGCCGAGTCCGGCGCAGTGCGCGTAGTCGGCCTTGGCCTGGATCTCCTGCGCGCCGAGCCCGGCCCAGAACTCGGTGCCGTCGTAGAAGTAGTTGGACTGCGTCTGCGGGTCGAAGAAGGTGTCCGAGGGGTTGTCGACGATCCCGCTGAGTTCCTTGTAGTAGGCCACGCCCGCGGTCTGGCTGAGGCTGCGCGCCGAGGCCGGTCCGGTCGCCGACTGGTACAGGCCGTGGTCGCTGCCGGCCGGGACGCCGGTCCAGCCGCGGTAGTACAGCGGATAGCCCATGGTGATCTTGCTCGCCGGCATGCCGCCGGGGATGCCGTAGGCCGAGTCGCCCTGCGTCCATGCCTTGATCGACGCGTCGGTGTTGTAATTCTCGTTGCCCGGCGGGATCACCGCCGACGGGTCGTCGGGCGAACCATACACCGGGTCCTGGACGTTGGTGGGTCCGGTGGCGTCCCACGCCCCGTGCATGTCGTACGTCATGACGTTGGCGTAGTCGAGGTACTGGCCGATCTTGTCGGTCTCGATGTTCGCGATCTTGTCCTGGCCGGACGGCAGCGCCGCCGTGAGCAGCATGTGCTTGTTGCCGTCGGCCGCCCCGTACGCGTCCAGCTCGCTGCGGAACTCGGCCAGCAGCGCGGTGTAGTTCGCCTTGTCGTCGGCGCTGTAGTGGTTGCCCACGTGGCCGTCGGGCGAACCGGGGTACTCCCAGTCGATGTCGAAGCCGTCGAAGATGCCGGCCGCGGCGCCGTCGCCGCCGTAACCGCCCTGTACCGGCAGGTTGCCCTTGATGAACATGTCGATGCAGGAGCTGACGAACTTCTTGCGGCTGGCGTCGGTCTTGGCGACGTCGGAGAAGTACTTGGAGTACGTCCAGCCGCCGATCGAGACCAGGATCTTCAGGTTCGGGTACTTGGCCTTGAGCTCCTTGAGCTGGTTGAAGTTGCCGACCAGCGGCTGGTTCCAGGTGTCGGCGGTGCCGTCGACGCTGATGTCGGAGCCGAAGGACTTCTGGTAGTCGGCGAACGCGTCACCCGCGCCGTCCCCGGCGTTGGGATCGCTCTCGTTGGTCGAGTCCGACGCCTTGGTGGCCTCGAAGCACGTCAGGTTGGTCGGATCGATGTTCTCGAACGAGTAGTTGAGGATGTCGAGCTTGCCGGCGATGCCCTCGGTGTCGAGGTTCTTGGGGTAGAAGGCGTTGCCGTAGACGCTCCACTGGTCGTAGTAGGCGATGTTGACGCCACCGCTGCTGGCGGCGGGCGCCGCCGCCGCGGGCTTGGCCGCGGCGGACGTGGACGCCTGCGCGGTGCCGACGCCGGCGACCAGGGCGGCGAAGGCCCCGATGCCGATCGCGGCGCTCGCGACCGAGGCCACGAACGCTCTCTTCCTTGACCTGGACTGCACGAGAACCTCCGGGGGAGAGGAGGACGGACGGGGGTGGTGCGCAGCATGGTCAGCCCTTGGTCAAGTGCACGTCAATGGTCTGAACCAGACTTGGACTAGACCAATTGCGTTACCCCGGCGGCGCCCGCCGCCCCCCGGGGACATGGCGAAAGCCCCTCGCCACCACGGTGACGAGGGGCTTCGCGGAAAGGGCGGCCATCGGTCGGCGGGCCCGCGGGGCCGTACCGTGGCCGAACCACCACCGCGCGGGAAACCGGGGATTAACGCCGGGATCCCTCGACTGACGCCCCGTCAGCGGTTCGCCCGGTCCCGCGGGTCGGCGGTGTCACCGGGCGGCGACGTCCTTGGGGAAGCCGTACGCGTCCGCGACCAGCTCGTAGCTGCGCAGGCGCGCCGAGGGGGTGTGGACGGTGGAGGTGAGCACCAGCTCGTCCGCCCCGGTCCGTTCCACCAGCGCGTCGAGCCCGGCCCGCACCTGCTCCGGGTCGCCGTACACCACGTTGGACGCCCAGGACTCGACGAACTCCCGCTCGGCCGGGCTGAACGCGTACGCCGCCGCCTCGTCGGGCGCCGGCACCAGCCCGGGCCGGCCGGTGCGCAGCCGCAGCATGCTCAGGGCGCCCGTCATCACCTGGCGCCGGGCCTCTTCGGCGTCGTCGGCGGCCAGCGCGGCCACGCCGATGGACGCGTACGGGCGGTCCAGCACCTCCGAGGGGCGGAAGGAGTCCCGGTAGAGGGCCAGCGCGGGAACGGTGTTGGCCGCCGAGAAATGGTGCGCGAAGGAGAACGGCAGCCCGAGCATGCCCGCCAGCTGCGCGCTGAACCCGGAGGAGCCCAGCAGCCAGATACTCGGCCGGGCCGGGGACTGGACCCCGCCGGGCGCGCTGCCCTGCACCGGCCCCGGCACCGCGTGGATGCGGGCGTACGGGTGGCCGGGCGGGAAGGAGTCGTCCAGGAACCGGGTGAGCTCGGCCAGCTGCTGCGGGAACTCGTCGGCGCCCTCGTGCAGCGACTCGGCGCGGCGCAGCGCGGCGGCCGTGGCCCCGTCGGTGCCGGGCGCTCGGCCCAGGCCGAGGTCGATCCTGCCGGGCGCGAGCGCCTCCAGGGTGCCGAACTGCTCGGCGATCACCAGCGGCGCGTGGTTGGGCAGCATCACCCCGCCGGAGCCCAGCCGCAGGGTGCCGGTGTGCGCGGCCAGGTGCGCCAGCACGACGGCCGGCGAGGAGCTGGCCACGCCGGGCATCGAGTGGTGCTCGGCCACCCACATCCGGTGGTACCCGCGGGTCTCGGCGATCCGGGCCAGCTCGACGCTGGTGCGCAGCGCGTCGGACGCGGTGTAGCCGCTGCCGACCGTGGCCAGATCCAGCACCGACAGCGGTACCGGCGCGGTGCCGCGCACCGGGCCGCGGATGCCGCTCCCGGGACCGGCCGCGCCGACCGCGCCCGTCTGCTGCCCGCTGTCCCGCTCTGCCTCGCCCACGGCGCTCGCGCCTCCTTCGTCCGGCCCCTGTTCCCTGGCCAACCCGTGCCGACGGCCGCGCTATTCCCGGGCCCCACCGCCACGGGCGGCGCATAGCAGAACGAGATCGCCCACGCACCCTCCGTAGAAGAGGGGAATGCTGGAGGCATATGCCAGAGTGCCCTCTTCCTGCACAGACGCCCGCCGCCCCGCGAAGCGGGCGTCAACGCTCTCTGCGGAGACCCCCGTTGGGACTATCGTGGAGGCCGGTCCCCGCGGGCCGGACTCGCGTCCGGCCCACGACCAGCGTCGGACCGCAGCCGGAGCAATGCCGGAGAGGGGGTCACCGTGGCGCTTGAGCACCGGCCGGCCACGCCGGGCGTGCGCACCGCGCGGGACGCGCTGCGCGTCCTGGAGACCGTCGACACGCACCGCCACGGCGTCGGCGCCGACCAGCTCGCCAAGGAGACCGGCCTGCCGATGAGCCACCTCGCCCAGCTGCTGTCCATGCTGCGGCGGGACCGCTACCTCGGGCTGCTGCCGGGCGGCGGGTACGTGACGGCGGCCGGCGACGTCGGGACCGGCGACGGCGAGGACGCCCGGGCCGAGCGGCTGCGGGCGGCACTGGCCGAGCTGCGCGACGCGGTCGGGGCGGCCGTGTACTTCTGCCGGTACGACGACGGCGAGGTGCGGGTGGTCGACGTCGCCGACAGCCCGGCCACCCCACGGGTGAACGAGTGGGTCGACTTCCGCTCCGCCGGCCACGCCAGTGCCGCCGGCAAGTGCCTGCTCGCCCAGCTCGACCACCGCGGCCGGCTCGACCACTTCTCCCGGCACCGGCCGGCCCGGCTCACCTCGCACACCGAGGTCGACGAGCAGGTGCTGCTCGCCCGGCTGGCCCGGCAGCCCGCCACCGCGCCCACCCTGGACCTCCAGGAGTACGCGTTCGGCACCGTCTGCGCCGCGATCCCGGTGACCATCGGCCGCTCCGCCGCGAGCCTGGCGCTGTCCATGCCGCTGGCCGAGGTGCACCGGCTGCGCCAGGCAGCCGAGACCCTCCACGAACAGGCCGCGCCGGTGCTGCTCGCGACGAGCCTGTGACCGCGCCGGCGGCGCCGACCGCCGCCCCGGCCGCCGGGACGACGATTTTTGCAGGCTGCCGGGCATAGGGTATGGTCTTCCACGTCAGCAGGCGCCGCTAGCTCAGTTGGTTAGAGCAGCTGACTCTTAATCAGCGGGTCCGGGGTTCGAGTCCCTGGCGGCGCACCTGAGGAGCGAAGGCCCTCCGCGGAAGCGGGGGGCCTTCGCCGCGTCCGGAGGCCCGTGCGGGTTGCCCGGGGCCGCTTCGGTGGCCGGTACGGCTCAGGCCATCCAGTGGTCCGGGCGCCGGACCGTCTCCGGCAGGCGGGTACGGGCGTCACCCCGGGCCGCGTCGACCTGGGCCTGGGCCAGGAAGAGCGCCCCGCCGAGGTCGGCGCCGCGCAGGTCGGCCTCGCGCAGGTCCGCCCCGATCAGGTCGGCCAGCCGCAGGTCCGCGTCGCGCAGGTCGGCGCCCATCAGCCAGGCCCCGCGCAGGTCGGCTGCGCCGAGCCGGGCCCGGCGCAGCCGAGCCCCCGCCAGGTCGGCGCCCCGCCGGTCCGCGCGGCGCCCCGGGACCTGCGCCCGGACCAGGGCGCTGGCCCGCAGCAGCAGCGGGTTGACGGCGGCCCGTTCGGCGGCCGGGTCCACCGTGGCCAGCCCCGCCGGGTCGCGCCGGGTCAGCGCGTCGATCCGGGCCAGCTCGGCCGCGGCCGGCCCGTGCAGCGGGCGGGCCGCGGGGCGCTCCAGGACATCGGTGAGGTAGGCGAGCAGCTCGTGCAGCTGCCGCATGAGCGGCAGCGCGGCGAACATCGCGGCACCGCCGTCGGGTGCCCCGCGCCAGTCCTGCCCGCCGAACGTCAGCTGCGACAGTTTCTGGCCGGCGCCGAAGCAGTCGTAGACCGTGCAACCGCGGTAGCCGGCGCCGCGCAGCCCCGCGTGGATCCCGCAGCGGTGGTCGGCGCCCAGGTGGCCGCAGGGGGTGCCGGCGGCCTTGTCGGCGGCGAAGTCCGCGGAGCGGGTGAAGGCCAGGGCCACGCAGCACAGGCCGAAGCAGGAGCCGCAGTCCGCCCGCAGCCCTTCGCGGCCGGTCCGCGGCCCCGCCGTCCCCGTACCGTCCTCCACGCCGCTCCCCTGTCCCTGCGATGCGCTCCGCGACCCGGCGCCGGGTGCTCCCGACCCATCGTGCCGCACCCGGCGCCGGCGCCGTGCCCCCGGGCCGGGCTCGCCTGGGTTGCGGGCGGGAACGGAGCGCGGAAGCGTGGTGCTGTTCCACACGTCACCACGAGCGCCGGCGTCCGCGCGGAGGCGCCGGCCCGCCGAGAGGGACGCCATGTGAAGAACGCCTGGAAGAGAGCGATCCAGCGGCTGGAGAACGCGTACGTCTCCCGGCTGGGCATGTCCCTGCCCGTCGCGGCGCTGCTGGTCGTCGTGGCGGCCGACCTGATCACGGGGCAGGGGCACTACCTGACCCCCGGTATCGTCGTCGTGCCGGCGCTGGCCTCCCTCACGGTGAGCTGGCAGCGCACGCTCCTGCTCAGCGCGCTGGGCGGGGCCGTGCAGGGGGCGCTGTCGCCGTACGACGGGGTCACCAGGATCCCCGACCACGACGTGGTCATCGGCCAGGTCACCGCGTACGTGCTGGTCAGCCTCTTCAGCGTGTACACCGCGTGGCGCCGGGAGGCGGGGCTGAAGGCGTTCTCCGCGATCAGCTCCGTCGCCGAGGCGGCCCAGCAGGCCCTGATGCGGCCGCCCGAGCCCCGTGTCGGGCCGGTCCGGCTGGCGGCGCGCTACGTCTCGGCGGCCGACGCGGCGCAGATCGGTGGCGACCTCTACGCGGTGCTCGACACGCCCTACGGGGTGCGGGCGCTCATCGGCGACGTCCGGGGCAAGGGCCTGCCGGCGGTGCGGACGTCGGCGGTGGTGCTGGGCGCGTTCCGCGAGGCCGCGTACGACGAGGGCGGTCTCGAGCGGGTGGCCGCGCGGGTCGACGCGAGCGTCAGCCGGCACGTCGCGTCCGGCGAGTTCACCACGGCGCTGTTCGCCGGGTTCGACCGGCCCGGCAGCGTCGAACTGCTGCACTACGGGCACGTGGCGCCGCTGCGGGTGGCGCGGGACGGGACCGTGGACACGCTGGAGCCCGCCGATCCCTGGGTGCCGCTCGGGCTCTCCGACATGGTCGGGCGGGGGGCGGGCGCGGGCCGCGCCGCGCCCGCGCCCTGGCGGGCGCGGCTCGACCCGGACGACGTGCTGGTGCTGTGCACGGACGGGGTGGTCGAGGCGCGCGCCCCCCGCGACGGCTCCTTCTACCCCCTCGCCGACCGGGTTGGCTCCCTCGTCGCCGGCTGCGGAGGGGAGCTCGAGACGGCGGTCGAACGGCTCTACGGCGACCTCCTGCGCCACGCCGGCGGCTCCCTCTCCGACGACGTCGTCCTTCTCCTCCTGTCCCCCTCCCCCCGCAACGGCCGCTGAGACCGCCCCCGAAGCGGCGAGGGCGCCCGCGCGACCGGCCACGACGAGAGCCGCGCCCGGCAGCGCGCCCCCGTGGCGGGACGGGAAGCCGCCCCGGCGCACCCCCATGGGGGGACGGGAAGCCGCCCCGCCCGAACTACCTGCTCGCGCGCTCAAGGGCGACCAGAACCGACTCGTACGGCTCCCCCGTGGCCCGTTCGAGGGCGACCTCGCAGGAGCGCCCGAAGGACACGTACCCGTCGTACGCCCGCTCCGCCACCTCCTCCGCCTCCCCGCGGCACGCGGCGGCCGACAGCCTCCCGTCGAACACCCCCCGCTCGGGGGCGAACCCGCAGCACCCCGCGTCCAAGGGCACGGCCACCTCCCGGGCCAGCGCACCGGCCAGCCGCAGCAGCGCCTCGTCCGCGCCGAGCGCGGCCCCCGCGCACGTCGGGTGCGCCACGACCGCCCCGAGCGGCTCCGCCACGCCCAGCTTGGGCAGGAGCTGGTCCGCGGCCCAGCTGACCGCGTCGACCACCGTGAGCTCCTCGTGCAGCTCCCGGTTCGCCTCCGTCAGGTAGGGGGCGACATCGCGGCCGAGCCCGAGCGCGCAGGCGGGCGCGTCGACGACGACGGGCAGCCGTCCACCCCCGCTCCACGCCCAGGCGTGCTCGACGACCCGGTTGGCCATCACCGCGCACCCCTCGTCGTACCCCTGGCCGTACCAGGGCGCGGCGCAACAGGTGCCGGGCACGTCCGGCGGGATCCACAGCGGGGAACCGGCCCGTTCGGCGAGTGCCACGAGGGCCTCGACCACCCAGCCGCGGCCGGCCGGGGGCCGCGCCAGCCGGTTGGCGCAGGCCGGGACGTACACCGCCGCGGCCCCGCGCTGCCGTGTCCGGGGCATCCTGGGGGCCCGGCCCGGCACGCCCGGCAGCCGGCCGGGAAGCGCGACGCCCGGCAGCCGCCCCCCGGAGCCGGCCTCGGGGCCACCGGCGGGCTGGACCGGCGGGGCGGCGGCAGGGTGCGCGGCGAGGCCCCGGACGGTCCCGGCCAGCCCGCCCGCCACGGCGGCCGCCGTCGCCGCCGCGCGCGCGGTCCGCTCCACCGTGCGCCAGCGGCGCGCCAGCAGTGCCGCCGTCCGCTCCTCGCCGCGCTGGTGCCCGGTCCGCCGGAACTCCCGCATCAGCGCGCCGGTGTCGATGCCCGCGGGGCAGGCCGCCGCGCAGAGCGAGTCGCCGGCGCAGGACGCGACCGCGGCCGGCCCGAACCCGGCCAGCAGCTCCTCCAGCACCGGCGACCCGGCCGGCTGCCGGTGCTGCTCGCGGCGGACGGCGATGCGCTGCCGGGGAGTGGTGGCCGGCTCCCGGCTCGGGCACACCGGTTCGCACAGCCCGCACTCGGTGCAGGCGTCGAAGCCGGGACCGGTCGCCGGCACCGTCTTCAGGCCGCGTAGGTGGCCGCGCGGGTCCTGGTCGAGCAGCACCCGGGGGGCGAGCACCCCCTCGGGGTCCAGCAGCCGCTTGATCCGCCACATCAGGGCCGTGGCCTTGGCCCCCCACTCGCGCTCCACGAAGGGCGCGCCCTGCCGTCCGGCGCCCCGCTCGGCCCGCAGCGAGCCGCCGAGCCGCTCGGTGACGATGCCGCACAGGTCGTCGGCGAGGGCCGCGTACCGCTCGACGTCGGCCGGGTCCGCCGCGTCGACGGCCAGGTGGAGCTG
>Ga0164242_10007232_pt1 | contig 12154 bp, 7 predicted proteins | sample OricomgcompostMG_FD_108783 | JGI IMG/M metagenome (GOLD analysis project Ga0164242, IMG submission 108783) | Miracle-Growth compost microbial communities from Emeryville, California, USA - Original compost - Miracle growth compost (MG) ... | reverse complement strand
CGAACACTCCGGAGCCGGGCCACCAGCCGCAGGTGCTCCGAGACCGAGAGGTTCTCGGTCAGCGTGGCCTGGTTGGGGAGCACCACCACCGCGGTCCGCCGGGCGCGGGGCGTGAGCGGCGCGCCGTCGAGGGCGAGCGCGCCATGGGCCTCGGTGCGGTAGCCGGCGAGCAGCTCCACCAGCGCGGTGCGCTCGGCCGCGTCGGGACCCACCACCGCCGGGAGCGCGCCGGGCGGCAGCTCGAGGCGGGGCACGCTCAGGGGCGGGTCACCGTCGTAGCGGACCCCGTTCAGGGTGAACATGGGCTCGGTTGTAGAGAGCGAGGCGAGAGGGCGTCAACCGGGCCAGAACGCCAAACCGGTTGCCGGACCGAGCCAGGCGACGCGTCGGGGCTCGCAGGCGCTCGTCCCCCGGAGGGGAGGCTTCGCGCGAACGAGTCCCGAGGCGATGCTGTTTGCATCGCCGCAGCGGCGAGAGACGAAGCGGATGTGGCCCCGCGCGCGAAGCCTCCCCTCCGGGGGACGCAAGCGTGGCGATGGAAGGTAACCTGTTTGGTGTTCTAGCATCCGGCGGATGAATCGCTGGGTATGGACCGCGGTGGCGTTGAGCGCGATGGCTCTGGCCCCGCGCGCGTCGTTGGCGTCGTCGCGACACAAGCAGCCCGACGTCCAGATCTGGCCGCCACCTGCCGCGGGGACCGACCAGGCCGGTCAGGCGGTGGAGAAGCCCAAGCCCAAGCCACCGCCGCCCGATGCGGGCGATCCGCTGGCGCTCGACCCCAGCCTCACCGGCGAAGATCCCGACGCCATCCCCAATGGCCCGCCGCCCGCGCCCACCCCGAAGAAGGGCCCGCCGGACGACCCGTGCAATGACGTGGTGGCGTCGTGCCGAGAGGACTGCGCCATCAGCCACTCCAACGACGACACCCTGCACGTCAAGCCGGGACAGCCCCTGCCGGTGACGGTGTGCCTGCGGCGGTGCGCGCACCGGTACGACACCTGCGAGGAGCAGCGGGACATGGGGCTGCGGCGCTGAGGGCTGCGGCGCTGAGCGCACGCGGGGGATCCGTCCGAGGTACCCGGCCCATCGCCAGAGCCTCGATCGGCTTGGCGTTCTAGCGCCGCCGCCGCCGCCCGAGCCCCAGGATGCCCAGCGCCAGCAGCCCGAACCCGTCCAATCCAAGCGGCCCGCCGGGGTTACACCCGCAGCCGCTCTTCTTGCCGCCGTCGCCGTCCAGGGTCGGGCCTCTGCGGGTCTGAAGGGGGGTGGCCGTGTTGCCGGTGTTGCGCAGGTCGTGGTGGAAGCTCGGCCACTGCACGTTGCCGTTGGCCGGGCTGTGGGTCTTCCAGGCCCAGAGGTAGCCGTTGCGGCTGAGGGTGACCACGTCGAGGTACCCGTCGCCGTCGAGGTCGCCGACCGCGGGGGTGGCCATGTTCCAGCCGCCGGTGAGCTTGGGCCAGCCCGCCGGCTGCTTGCCGTCCTTGTCGAAGGCGGTGACCTCGAAGCCGCCGTTGCCGGAGATGACTTCGGGATTTCCGTCGCCGTTCACGTCGGCCACCGCGTAGTTGCTGACGAACTGGTAGTCGGTGGTGACCTGCGGGAACGCGCGGAGCATGGGCGCGGTGACCACCCCGTGGACCTCGTGCGCGCGAGCGCTGGCCAGCGCGCGGCCCACGCCCCAGGCGGTGACCTGGTGGTCGTAGTCGTGGCGGATGGCCCCGGCCGCGCCGCGCTCGGTGGCCAGGATGGGCACGGTGCCGTCCACGTAGTCGAGCTGGCCGTCGCCGTCCAGGTCGGCCACCGCGCCCATGTTCACCGCGATCACGTCCACGCCCTGGCGGCTGGTGGCGGTGCTGCTGGGGTCGCTGATCGTCTGCGCGGTGCTCAGGAGCTCGGTGCCGGCCACGTCGAACACCTCGGCCGAGGTGGCCACCGGGTGGGTGAAGAGCTCGGGCACGCCGTCGCCGTCGAGGTCGGCCATCAGCGGGCTGTCGGGGTTGCCGCGGCCCACGTAGGGCAGAAGATCCAGGTAGAGCCCCGGCAGCGCGATGGGCCAGCCGGGCAGGTACGCGGCGCTCCAGTGGGCGGGATCGGGCGCGCCGGTGGGCTTGATGAGGTACGCCCGGCCCACGGTCTTGTTCTCGTAGACCTCGTTGGATCCGGTGAGGATCTCGGGCCTGCCGTCGCCGTTCACGTCGCCCACCGCGGGGGTGCCGATGAGCCGGCCGCGGATGGTGAGGTCCCCGTCGCCGTCGGTGCCGCCGCGGGCGTCGCGCACCTGCACCGGGAAGCCGGGCATGGCCTGGCCCTTGCCGTTCCAGGCGTGCAGGTAGCCGTCGAGGCCCGCCTGCACGATGTCCAGGGTGCCGTCGCCGTCCAGATCCGCGAGCACCGGCGAGGCGAAGAAGCCGCGCTCCACCTCGTCCATCTGCTGGAGCTGGCGCACGGCGCCGCCGTCGGGGAGCGCCTGCGCCGCGCGAGGGGTCCACACCCCGGCCTGCTGCATCACCCCGATGTCGTTCGGCACCTCCTTGGGCAAGGTGGCCTCGTCCAGGGTCACCGGGAAGCCGGGCAGCTCGGTGCCGTCGAGCTTCAGCGCGTGCACTTCGCCCTCCATGGTGGCGGCCACGATGTCGAGCTGGCCATCGCCGTCGACGTCGCCCACGGCGCAGGTGGCGTCGATCTCCTGCGAGGCGTCGGCGCGGCCGGCGTCGTCGATGGCCATGCCGGGGTGGTGGGCCAGGATGTCGGTGGGGCCCGCGCGCACCGGGAAGCCGGGCAGCTCGGCGCCGTCTTCGTGCATGGCGTGGATGAAGCCGTCGGCGGTGCCGAAGACCATCTCGTCCTTGCCGTCGCCGTCGAGGTCCACCAGCTTGGGCGAGCTCTCGCCGCTGGCCGACGGCGCGCCCGGGTCGCCCGCGTGGGCGAGCTTGCGCGGAAAGCCGGGCAGAAGATCCGGATCGCGGTGCACGAAGATGGTCTTGCGGAACTGGCCGGTCACGTCGCCCACGCTGCCGCCGTAGTGGGCGGTGGCCAGGATCCGCAGCGCCACCGCGAACTGGTGCGGACCGCCGTTGGGGTAGCCGTGCGCGTCCACGTTCATCACCGCCGACGGATCCGGCACCAGGTGGGTGAGGTCGAGCGAGATCGCCTGGTCGCCGGTGAGCGCCAGGTGCCCGGCGCCCGTGCCGTGGGCCACGGTCTGAAAGTCCGCGTCCACCGGCTCCAGGCCGTAGGCCGCCTGCACCTGGTAGTCGAACGCCGGCGCGCGCGGGGCGTCGATCACCGCGGTCAAGGCCACGCTGGGGGTGGTCACCGGATCGAAGGTGTCGAACCAGAGCGGCGAGGTGATGTCGACCGCGGGCGGGATCTTGCCGTCGTGGAGCCAGTCGAGGGCGGCGCGGGCGTCGGGGTTGCCGTAGCCGGAGTGCGCGTCCCAGCCCTTGCCCATGTGGAAGTCCAGGTACGCGCCGCCGCCGTCGGGGTACGAATGGAAGGTGCCCGAGTCGGGGCCCTTGTCGATGTCCGTCGCGGTGTCGATGGCCAGCTGGTAGGCCTCGCCGGCGGAGAGCGGCGGATCCAGGTTGAGCTGCCGCGCGTACGAGAAGATCAGCCCCATCAGGCCGCTCACCCGCGCGGTGGCGTCGCTGCCCGAGCTCGACGGCGACGAGAGCCCGATGTGGGCGCCCCAGTTGGTGCCGTTGCTGAAGTTGGTGAAGGTGGTGTTGTTGGGGTCGTCCCAGCGGTTGCCGTCGTAGAAGTGCCCGTTGACCTCCAGCGGGTGCTCGAGGTTGCCGGGCACCATGGGGTGCAGCGAGGTCTCGTCGGCGCTGGAGGCCACCAGGATCGCCCCGTGGCTCCAGGCGTAGTCGATGGCGTCCTGCGCCACCGGCGCGTTGTTCAAGGTGATCTGCGCGGATTGAATCACCGACGCGCCGCGCGAGACCGCGTAGTAGATGGCCATGGCCTGGTGCGAGGCCTGGGCGATGAACGAGTCGCCGCCGCGCACCGGCAGCAGCATGCAGTTGGGGCAGCCGCCGATCTCGCCCTGGCCGTTGTTGCCCTGCGAGGCCGAGTCCTGGGCCTCGGCGGCGCCGTGGCTGTAGCCCTGGCCGCCGTTGCCCACGTCGTCGTGCGCGTCGTTGTCGTCCCACAAAAAGTCCCAGCCGCAGATGTCGTCGACGAAGCCGTTGCCGTCGGCGACGGTGCTGCCGTAGCCGTCCTTGCCGTCGCTGAACACCGCGATCAGGTCTTGCGGATCCAGCCAGTGGTTGCCGTTGACGTCGCCGTGATCGGGCCGGGCGAGCAGGGTCTGATCGGCGATCAGGTCGGCGGCGGGCAGGCCCCCGGGCGCGGCGGAGGTGTAGTCGGCCAGGTTGAACACGCCGTCGCCGTTGCAGTCGTAGGGATCGGCGCCCACGCAGTCGGCGCGGTTCGGGGGCGGCAGTTCGTTCTTGTTGAGCAGCCACTTGTTGAGCACGTCGCTGCGGTCCCAGATGAAGCCCGAGTCCATCACCGCGATCACCACGTGCGCGTCGCCGGTGGACCGCTGCCAGGCCGCGTCGAGCCCCATGCCGATCCCCTTGGCCTTCTCGGCGGCGGAGATGTTGGCGTTCAGCATCACTGCGTCGGGGGTGAAGCCCCACTGCATCCACGCGTTGGCGTAGTCGGGATCGTCGGGCCAGTACTGCTGCTGCGAGAGGTCTTGCCGCGACACCGAGAGCGGCGGCGGCCAGTTGGGGTTGGCGGCCCGGGCCGCCGGGGCCAGCAGGGGCAGGGCCAGCAGGGTGGCGACGATGAGCTTGCGCAAGGCGACCTCCCGAAAAAGCCGTCCGAAGACGTCGGAACGCGCCTTGTAGCCGAACCGGTGGCCCGATGACGAATCATCGAGGTCGGCGTTTGACGCCACGCCGGGACGCGCGCTATCGCCCACGTCCGTGAACGTCTACCGATCCATCGCCGAGGTGGGCAGCGACCTGGCCGGCGCCTCGCTCTGCCTGGGCAACTTCGACGGCGTGCACCTGGGCCACCAGGCGCTCTTCGCCACCGCCAAGATCCACGCCGCGCGCCGCGGGACCCGGGCCGCCGCGCTCACCTTCTCGCCGCACCCGGCCAAGGTGCTCGCGCCGGAGCTCGCGCCCAGGCAGCTCTCGCCGCTGCCCCAAAAGCTCGCGCTGATGGAGAAGGTCGGCCTCGACGCGGTGGTGGTCCAGCCGTTCGACAGGGCCTACGCCGCGCTGGGCCCGGCCGACTTCGAACGATCGCTGCTCGATCAATTGAAGATCGGTGAGCTCGTGGTGGGCTTCGACTACACCTACGGCAAGGCCCGCGCCGGCACGGTGGACACCCTGCGCGCGGCGTGCGCGGCCCGGGGCGCGGCGTTCTCCGTGGTGCCCAAGGTCACCGTGGACGGGCTGCCCGCGTCGAGCACCAAGGTCCGCGAGCTGCTCCTCGATGGCAAGGTGGAGGCCGCGTCGATGCTGCTCGATCGCCACTACGCGCTCGAGGGCGAGGTGGTGCACGGGGCAGGGCGCGGCCGCGGGATCGGGTTCCCCACCGCAAATCTTGAGACCGACTTCGAGCTCCTGCCGGGGTCGGGCGTGTACGCGGTGCTGGCACGAATCAACGACGCGGTGTGGCCCTCGGCGGCCAACATCGGTCGCAAGCCCACGGTGGCGGGGGCGGACGCGCCGGTGACGGTGGAGCTGCACCTGATCGGGTTCGACGGCGATCTCTACGGCCAGCGCCTCGAGGCGGTGTTCCTGCAGCGGCTGCGGAGCGAGCAGAGGTTCAGCGGCTTGCCCGAGCTCAAGGCCCAGATCGCGCGCGACGTCGATCGCGCCCGGGCGGTGTGCGCCCAGGCGCGCGCGCTCCCGCTCGACGCGCCGTTCGAGCGCGGCGCCAGCGGAGCGCGTTGACGCTGCCGCGAGGCGACTGTTACCGTTTTGGACACCGCGCGGCGGCTGATTCGCGCGGCCCCTCGTATCCAAAAAAGACCGGAGAATTCAGCATGGCGGGACGGCTCGGCGAGCTTCTCATCCGCGAGAACCTCATCTCCATGACCCAACTGCGCAAGGCGCAGGAGGCCCAGCAGAAGGACGGCGGCCGCATCGGCTACCAGCTCATCAAGACCGGGGCCATCGAGGAGTCGAAGCTCACCGACTTTCTGTCCAAGCAGTACGGCGTGCCGGCGATCAACCTCAAAGAGTTCGACATCGATCCGGAGATCATCAAGCTGGTGCCCAAGGAGGTGGCCGAGAAGCACCAGATCATCCCGGTGAACCGCGCGGGCGCTTCGTTGATCATCGCCATGAGCGATCCGTCGAACATCTTCGCCATCGACGACGTGAAGTTCCTCACCAGCTACAACATCGAGACCGTGGTGGCCTCCGAGGTCGCCATCCGCGACGCCATCGATCGCTACTACGCGGTCAAGGGCCCCAACCTCACCGACGTGCTCAGCGAGCTCGACGACACCGGGATCGAGGTCGACAAGGGCATCGACGAGGACGAGAGCGACATCGAGAAGGCGGCGGCCGACGCCCCGGTGGTCAAGCTGGTCAACATGATCCTGCTCGACGCCATCAACAAGAAGGCCAGCGACATCCACGTCGAGCCCTACGAAAAAGACTTCCGGGTGCGGTTCCGCATCGACGGCGTCTGCTACGAGGTGATGAAGCCGCCCATCCGGCTGCGCAACGCCATGATCTCGCGCCTCAAGATCATGGCCGACCTCGACATCTCCGAGCGAAGGCTCCCGCAGGACGGGCGCATCAAGCTCAAGCTGGGCGGCGGCAAGGAGATGGACTTCCGCGTCTCGGTCTGCCCCACGCTCTTCGGCGAGAAGGTGGTGCTGCGACTCCTCGACAAGAGCAACCTCCAGCTCGACATGACCAAGCTGGGCTTCGAGGAGAACCAGCTCAACTGGTTCATGGACGCCATCAACCGGCCGTACGGCATGGTGCTGGTCACCGGGCCCACCGGCTCGGGCAAGACCACCACGCTCTACTCCGCGCTCAGCAAGCTCAACGACGTGCAGTGGAACACCAACACCGCCGAAGATCCGGTGGAGTTCAACTTCGCGGGCATCAACCAGGTGCAGATGCACGAGGAGATCGGGCTCAACTTCGCGAGCGCGCTCCGCAGCTTCCTCCGCCAGGATCCCGACACCATCATGATCGGCGAGATCCGCGACTTCGAGACCGCGGAGATCGGCGTGAAGGCCGCGCTCACCGGGCACATGGTGCTCTCCACGCTCCACACCAACGACGCGCCCGGCACCATCTCGCGCTTGCTCAACATGGGCCTGGAGCCCTTCCTGGTCACCGCGGCGGTGAACCTCATCCTGGCCCAGCGCCTGGTGCGCAAGCTCTGCCAGGACTGCAAGAAGAAGAGCGATGTGAGCGCGCAGGCGCTGATCGACGCCGGCGTGCCTCCCGAGGAGGCCGGCACCTTCGACGTGTTCGAGCCCGGCGGCTGCCGCAACTGCAACGACCGCGGCTACCGCGGCCGCCTGGCGGTGTACGAGGTGATGCCCTTCTTCGACGCGCTCAAGGAGCTGGTGATCAACAGCGCCTCGGCGGCCGAGCTCAAGCAGGAGGCCATTCGCCAGGGCATGGTCACGCTCCGCATGAGCGCGCTCAACAAGCTCAAGAACGGCATCACCACGCTTGAAGAGGTGGTGGGAAACACCGCGCCGGATCGCTTCTAAACCTCACCTCTCTTTCGCGTTCAGTTCGAGGCCGACATGGCAAACCTGCACCAGCTCCTCAAGGCGATGGTCGAAAAAGGCGCGAGCGATCTGCACATCACCACTGGCTCGCCGCCGCAGCTCCGCATCGACGGTGAGCTGGTGCCGCTCAAGACCGCGCCGCTCACCCCGGTGGAGACCAAGCAGCTCTGCTACTCCATCCTCACCGACGCCCAGAAGCACAAGTTCGAGGAGGAGAACGAGCTCGATCTCTCCTTCGGCGTGAAGAGCCTCTCGCGCTTCCGGGCCAACGTGTTCATGCAGCGCGGCGCGGTGGCCGGCGCGTTTCGAACCATTCCCTTCAAGATCTTGAGCTTCGCCGAGCTGGGGCTGCCGCCGGTGGTCTCGGACCTCTCCAAGCGGCCGCGCGGACTGATCCTGGTGACCGGCCCCACCGGCTCGGGCAAGAGCACCACCCTGGCGTCGATCATCGACAAGATCAACACCGAGCGTCATGAGCACATCATGACCATCGAAGATCCCATCGAGTACCTGCACCCGCACAAGAACTGCCTGGTCAACCAGCGCGAGGTGGGCGCCGACACCAAGAGCTTCAAGCTGGCGCTCAAGTACATCCTCCGGCAGGACCCCGACGTGGTGCTCATCGGCGAGATGCGAGATCTGGAGACCATCGAGGCGGCGCTCACCATCTCCGAGACCGGCCACATGGCCTTCGGAACCCTGCACACCAACAGCTGCGTGCAGACCATCAACCGCATCCTCGACGTGTTCCCGCCCTACCAGCAGCCGCAGGTCCGCGCGCAGATGAGCTTCACCCTGGAGGGGGTGATGAGTCAGGCCCTGATCCCGCGCGCCGGGCAGCCGGGCCGGATCCTGGGCCTGGAGGTGATGGTGCCCAACAGCGCCATTCGGAACCTGATCCGCGAGGACAAGGTGCACCAGATCTACTCGCAGATGCAGGTCGGCCAGGCCAAGTTCGGCATGCAGACCTTCAACCAGAGCCTGTATTCGCTGCTGCAGAAGCGCCTGATCACCCAGGACGAGGCCTTCGGGCGCTCGAGCGAGGTGGAGGAGCTGCGCAACATGATCGCCAACGGCGGCGGGCGGGTGCTGCACACGCCGCAGGCCGCCCGCTGATCGCGGCGGGTGAGGTTTTTGGGGTGGGCGCGGTGTTGGCGTATCCTCGTGGGCTGGGCGCGGCGATCGCCGCACCTCGGAGGTCGTGATGGCAGGCTCAGTCGCCGCGAAGCAGGTTGGCACCGCCAAGAAGTCGCCCATGTACAAGTGGGAGGCGAAGACCAAGCAAGGCGACACCAAGAAGGGCGAGATGGAAGCCGCCAACGCCGACGCGGTCCACGCGCGTCTGCGGCAGCTCGGCTACCAGCCCACGAAGGTGAAGAAGAAGCCCACCGAGATCGTGATCAAGATCCCGGGCATGAACGGCGTCCCCACCAAGGACATCGTCATCTTCACCCGGCAGTTCGCCACCATGATCGACGCCGGTCTGCCGTTGGTGCAGTGCCTGGAGCTCATCGCCGGCCAAACCGAGAACCCCAACTTCAAGGACGTGCTCTACAAGGTAAAGGCCCGGGTCGAGGGTGGTGCCACCTTCGCCGATTCGCTCAAGGACCACCCCAAGGTCTTCAACGAGCTCTTCTGCCAGCTGGTGGCCGCGGGCGAGGTGGGCGGCATCCTCGACACCATCCTGAACCGCCTCGCGGGCTTCATGGAGAAGAACGAGAAGCTCAAGCGCAAGATCAAGGGCGCGATGACCTACCCCACCATCGTCATCCTGGTGGCGGTGGGCGTGACCGCGGTGCTCCTTCTCAAGGTCACCCCGGTGTTCGAGAAGATGTTCAAGGACTTCCACAGCGCCATGCCCGCGCCCACCCAGGTGGTGATCGACTTCTCGCACTGGATCCAGCACAACTTCCTCTACATGGTCGGCGGCATCGTTCTGGCGAGCGTGATCTTCGGGTGGATCTACCGGAACCCCAGGGGCCGGCGAATCTGTGACAAGGGCTTCTTGATGGCCCCGCTCTTCGGCAATGTGATCCGCAAGGTGGCGGTGGCGCGCTTCACGCGAACCCTGGGCACCATGATTAGCTCTGGCGTGCCCATCCTCGACGCGCTCGAGGTCACCGCCAAGACCGCCGGCAACCGCACGGTCGAAGACGCCATCTTCTATACCCGCGCCAAGATCTCCGAGGGCAAGACCATCACCCAGCCGCTCGAGGAGACCGGCGTCTTCCCCAACATGGTGGTGCAGATGATCGGCGTGGGCGAGGCCACCGGCGCCATGGATCAGATGCTCAACAAGATCGCCGATTTCTACGATGACGAAGTGGACGTGGCGGTGGCGGCGCTCACTTCGATGATCGAGCCGCTCTTGATGGTGTTCCTGGGCGGCGTGGTCGGCGGCTTCCTCATCGCCATGTACCTGCCCATCTTCTCCATCGCTGGCGCCATCAAGTAGTTCGCGTCATCGCGCGCCCCGAGGACCCCTGTTGGACGCGCCGCGCGAAGAAGAGCTCGAGCTGCACCGGCGGTTGGTGTGGCTCACGCTGTTTCGCTTGGCGGTGGTGCTGGTGCTCTTCGTGGCCAGCTTCATCTGGGCCAGCGGCGCCAGCGTTCCGGCCGACCTCGAGACCAAGCTCGTGGCGGTCTGTGTCGCCGGCTTCTGCGCCACCCTGGCGTTTGCGCTGCTGCTCCGCCGCAAGTGGGCGCTCACCGGCATCGCCTACGCGCAGATCACCTTCGACGCGTTTCTGGCGGCGGCGCTGGTGTACCTCACCGGCGGCTCCAACACCTTCGCGTTCCTCTTCGTGCTGGCGGTGGTCAACGCCGCGCTGGTGCTCTCGCAGCGCGGGGCCATCTTCGCGGCGTCGCTGTCGACGGTGCTCTACGCGGTGCTCCGGGTGGGTCTCAACGAGGGCTGGCTGCTCGCCGCCGCCGCGTTTCTCAAGGCGCCCCACGCGCCCGAGACGGACGTCCTCTTCAACATCTTCGTCAACATGGGCGCGGTGTTCCTCATGGCCGCGCTCGCCAGCTACCTGGCCGATCAGCTCCGCAAGAAGGGCGAGCAGCTCTCGGCGCGCGAGCTGGATTACACCGCGCTGGCCGAGCTCCACCGCGCCACCCTGGCCAGCATCGGGAGCGGCATGGCCACCGCCGACGAGGCCGGGAAGCTGCTCTTCGTGAACCGCGCGGGCTGGGAGATCTGCGCGCCGTGGCAGTCCGCCCGCGAGGGCGTCACCGTGGCCGAGCTCTTCCCCGGCTTCGATCTCGGCGCGGCGTCGCGCGCGGTGGTGCGCCAGGAGATCGAGGTGGCGGGGCGGGGCGGCGATCGGCACTGGCTGGGGCTCACGGTGAGCGCGCTCAGCGGCGGCGGGCAGTTCTCCGGCGGCCACGTGATCGTCTTTCAAGATCTCACCGAGCTGCGGCGGCTGGAGCTCGACGCGCGCCGGAACGAGCGGCTGGCCGCGCTGGGTCAGCTCGCCGCCGGGCTGGCTCACGAGCTGCGCAACCCCCTGGCGAGCATGAGCGGCGCGGTGCAGATGCTCGCGGGCCAGGGCACAGCAGATGCGGATCAGCGAAGGCTCGGCGAGATCGTGGCCGGCGAGAGCGAGCGGCTCAACCGGCTGGTCACCGACTTCTTGGCGTTCGCGCGGCCCACCTCCAGCCGTCCGGCGCCGCTCGATCTGTCCGAGCTGGTGGGCGAGACGCTCGACGTGGTGGCGCACGGCCCCGGCCGCGAGGCCCTGGTGATCGAGCGTCACCTCGAGCCCGTGCCCTTGGTGGGCGACGGCAATCAGCTCCGACAGGTGGTCTGGAACCTGGTGGTCAACGCGGTGGAGGCCATGGCCAGCGAGGGAAAGCTCACCGTCAGCGTGGCCCGCACGGGTGAGTGGGCGGTGCTCACGCTCGACGACTCGGGCCCAGGCATCGGCGCCGACGCGCTGTCCAAGCTCTTCGATCCCTTCTTCACCACCAAGGCCGCTGGGACCGGGCTGGGGTTGGCCACGGTGCACGCGCTGGTGGACGCGCATCGCGGTACGGTGGCGGCGGAGAATCTGGAAGGCGGCGGCGCGCGGTTCACGGTGAAGCTCCCGGCGCCGCGCGCCAGTGCTTTGGCGCCGAACTTGGAGGTCGCGAGCTGATGGGAGCAGTCCTGATCGTCGACGACGAGCGGTCGATGCGCGACTACCTCGAGATCTTGCTCCGCAAGGCCGGGCATGCGGCCAGCACCGCGGCGGATCTGACCAGCGCCAAGGCGGCGCTGGCGTCGGGTGAGCACGATTTGGTGCTCACCGATCTGAAGCTGGGTCACGACAGCGGGCTCGACGTGCTCCGCGCGGTGGCCAGCCTGCACGCGCCGCCGGTGGCGGTGGTGATGACCGCGTTCGCCGAGGTGGAGACCGAGCTTGCAGCCCAGAAGCTCGG
>Ga0164242_10007231_pt1 | contig 12155 bp, 10 predicted proteins | sample OricomgcompostMG_FD_108783 | JGI IMG/M metagenome (GOLD analysis project Ga0164242, IMG submission 108783) | Miracle-Growth compost microbial communities from Emeryville, California, USA - Original compost - Miracle growth compost (MG) ... | reverse complement strand
TCCAGGATCTGCTTCTCGGGATACATCGCGGTGATCTGCCCGCCCAGCTCGGGAAGCGAGTCGACGACCGCCACCCTCAGCCCGCGGAAGCCCGCGTAGTAGGTGGCGAACAGGCCGGTCGGGCCGGCACCGATGATGACGAGGTCGGTCTGATGACGATGACTCACCCGGCTGATCCTGCTCCCGCCAGGGTGTCGGGCTCAATAGGCTCGCGGTGTGCTTCCGTTCTCGGCCGTGCGCCGCTACCCCTCCGCAACCCTCTTGGCCGCGCAGCTGGTGGCGGTGCTCGCCTATCCGTTCCTCAGCGGCTCGACCGCCGGGCGGGCGGTCATCGGAGTGCTCCAGATCCTGGTGTTGTTCTCCGCGGTACGGGCGGTGCGGATGTCACCCGCCGAGACCGGCGTCGCGGTCGCACTCGGCCTCCCGGCGATGGTGATGGCCCTGTGGGAGTCGGTCGACCTCAGCTCGGACTGGGTCGTGCTCGTCTCGGCAGCGCTGCATGTCCCGTTCTACGGTTTCGTCTCCTACGCGATGGTTCGCTACCTCTTCGAGGACGACGACGTGAGCCGCGACGAGCTGTTCGCCACCGGCGCAGCCTTCACCGTGGTGGCGTGGGGCTTCGCCTACCTGTACGCCGCCGTACAGGTCCTCTGGCCCGGGTCGTTCGGACACCACCAGCCGTGGTTCGACCTCCTGTTCCTGTCGTTCACCACCCTGACCTCGACCGGGCTGGCCGACTTCGCCCCAGTGCTCGCGCACGCACGTTCTGCCGTGATGCTCGAGCAGGTCGCCGGCGTCTTCTATCTGGCGCTCGTCGTCACCCGTCTGGTCGGGATCGCCTCCTCTCGGCGGCGCTGACCCTCCCGACCGCTCACTCACTGGAAGGGTGTGGTGCGCGCGACCTGCAGCGAGCGCGACAACGAGAACGGCGAGGCCTGGCGGACCAGCCAGGGCCTGCCGAACCACAGGTAGCCGTCGACGTGCTTGAGCGCCTGCGCGGCCTGGGTGGCACTGAGGCCGAGTCGCTTGTCGGTGACGTCGGTCGTCGGCGGGATCCCGAGGGTGTCGCACTCGCTCTCCCCCGCTGACGTGCAGGGCTCGGCATTGTCGAAGTCACCGTGCGGATGCTTGGCGTAGTACTGCTCCCAGGTGAACGGCTTGCCGTTGTCGGCGGTGTCGATCACGAAGTGCTTGTCCGGGTGACCCGCCGCCGCGAGCGCGTTGACCAGGTCAGTGCCGTAGGCGATGTTGTCGCCGACGCTGGAGTAGTGGGTGGCGCCGAGCGCGAAGCCCCGCACGTCGTCGATGCCGGCGGCGGTCAGCAACGGCACCTCCTTGTCGACGGAGAGCCAGTCGCTGTCCGACGCATCGAGGTAGACGCTGGTGCGCGGAAGCTCGCCGAAGCGGTGTGCGGCGTACCGGACCAGGCCGAGCCGGACCGCCGGATCTGCGGTCCGCTTGTCGTGCGGATCGTTCGGTACGGCGTCGAGGCCCAGGTCGGGCTCCAGGATCATCGCGACCCTGGCGTCGCCGATCGCGTCGGCGACCTGGTCGATCCAGGCACGGTAGTCGGACTGTTCACGGCCGCTGAGCGGAGTGCCACGCCCTGCCTCCTCACGGGGCCACTGCCGGAAGATCGCCATCTGGACGAGCGTGTCGGGGTCGCCCTGCTGCTGGTCGGCGATGAGCTGCCGGACGTCGTCCCCGATCTGGCCGGTGCCGATGTTGGCGGCGAACCAGATCGCCCGCGGCTGCAACGCGATCCTGCCGAGCAGCGCCTTGTTCTCACCCGATGCGTGCTCGTAGGCGGGGTAGATGCCGTTCCAGGGCCCCTTGTAAACCCCCCAGCGCCCGCCGGTCAGCGGGTCATCGCGCTCCACCTCGGTGGTGCGGCTGTGCTTCGTGGTGGTGACGTAGCCGGCCAGGGTGCCGGTGACCTGCACGCTCAGCCGCTCGCCGGCCAGCTTGTCGGGAATGGTCAGCTTGGCGTGGTCGGCGCCGTGGACCGGCTTGCCGTCGGCCAGCCACTGGTACCTCAGCGCCACCCGCTTCGGACGCCACCGGTGCGGCACCTCCGCATGGACCACCTGGCCCGCCATCACGGTGCCGTCGATCCGCGGCTGGGACACCTTCTTGAGGTGTTTCGGCGGTGCCGCGACGCTCGGTCGGGCCGCCGGTGACGGAGGCGCTGTGCCGGTAGGGACCGTGCCGTCAGCCTTCGGCGTACTCCCGTTGCGCACGGCCAGCGCTGCCACCGCGACGACGACGACCAGCGCGAGGACGAGGAGCGTGCCAGCGAGGGCGAGCACCCGACGGGAGAGACGGGGAACGCGGGGCTCGAGGTGGGACGGCGACATCGCGAGCGAGGTTACGTGAGCAGGCCCCGCAACCCCAGTCGAAGGAGCTACGCGCTCATCCGCGGAGCCCGAACCAGATCGACAGCCGGCCGAGCCAGCGCCACGACCAGGCTGCGACCACCGCGATGATCGCTCCGACCAGGGCACCGCTCGCATTCAGCAGGACGTCATCGATGTCGGCGGCCCGACCGATCTGGTACTGGAGGCACTCGATCGTCGCCGAGAGCAGCGCGCCGCCGATCATCGCCCGCCGGACGTTGTCTCCGAGGGCGGAGACGAGCAGGAAGCCGAGCGGAGCGAAGAGCGCGACGTTCCCGACGACATTGACCAGCCCGATCCGGCCGTCGACGTCGTGCAGCTCCAGCCAGATGCTGTGGCCGGGTCGCAGGTTGACCGAGTGCAGGCCGGTCTGGCTCTGTCCGAGAGTGGCGCCGAGGATCAGCGCGACACAGGCCAGCAGCAGGAACCAGCCCGCCAGCCGGGCCACGTGCACAGTCGCCGAAGTCACGCCTCTAACGTAAATCGCTTCGGCCGACACGCCATGTCGCCACGCCTGCAACCGAACAGCCGCGGGGCGGCGCGCGAGCCGCCGTCGAGGGCCCATGCAGCTCAGGCGGCGAGGCGCACCATCGTGTCACCCGCGTCCACGGCGGCGCGCAGAACGCTCGAGCGCACCCGTCGGCGATAGCGCAGGATCATCACGAGGCCGAGGCCCCAGACGAGGTACTGGAACGACATCGCCCAGTGGAAGGCGCCGAGGGTGTACGTGTCGCCGCCGCCCGGCGTGCGCCAGTCGAGGATGAACCCGACCGCGACGATGGTGATCAGCGCGGCGACGAAGCCGGCCACGTTGATGATCCCGCTGGCGCTGGCCTGGCGGTGCGAGGGATTGCTGGTGCGACCGACATCGAAGCCGATCATCGAAGCCGGCGCACCGGTGCCCACCGCTATCACCAGGACGACCAGGAGCCAGGCCGGGGCGTGCCCGGGCCACAGCAGGACAGCGGTCCAAGTGGTGACCGTCGCCGCGACCACGGTGAGCGCCATCGTGGAACGGTGCCACGGGTGGCGGCCGGCGATGTAGCCCATCACCGGGCCGGAGACGATCGCGACCACCGTCAGCACGGTGAGCAGCTCGCTGGCACCGGTCGAGCTGATCCCCTCACCCTGGACGAAGAACGGGAAGCCCCACAGCAGACCGAGCACGGTGTTGCTGAACGGCGTGGTGAAGTGCACCCAGAAGCCGAGCCTGGTCCCGGGCTGCGTCCAGGACTGCTTGAGGCTCGAGGCCAGCGCCCGGAGCGGAAGGGCCTCGCCGCGAAGCGTCCGCGCGGACGGGTCGTCATGCACCAGCAGCGCGACCCCGATGAGGACGACCGGCCCGGCCAGCGCCGCAGAGAGGTAAGCGCTCGCCCAGCCGTGCCGCTCCAGCATCCAGCTCAGCGGCAGTGCCGCCACGATCGCGCCGAGCTGACCGACGTTGCCGGTGAGCTGGGTGAACAGGGCGACCCGGCGCAACGGGAACCAGCGCCCGACGATCCGCAGCACCGAGATGAACGTCATCGCGTCACCGGCACCCACGAAGGTGCGGGCCAGCAAAGCCTCCGGGTACGTCGTCGCGCACGCGAAACCGGCCTGCGCCACCGTCATCAGCATCGCGCCGATCATGAGCACGCGCCGCGAGCCGTAGCGATCCACCATCAGGCCGACGGGGATCTGCATCCCGGCGTACACGATCAGCTGCAGCATCGTGAAGAGCGACAGTTGCGCCGCGGAGATCCCGAACCGCTCATTGGCCATCAGGCCGGCGACCCCGAGGCTGGAACGATTGAAGACGGCCAGGAAGTAGACCGCCACCCCGGCAGACCAGATCAGCAGTGGCCGGCGAGGTGTCACACACGAAAATTTACGCCTGACTCGAACTCAGCCGCGATTCGTCGCCTGTCCCGGCCTCTCGCCGAAACTGACCACTCGCCTCGCCAAAAGTGACCACTCGACCTACTTCGTGGCTTCGATCATTTGGCGCAACTCCTTCTTGAGCTCGCTGATCTCGTCGCGCAGCCGGGCGGCGACCTCGAACTGCAGCTCGGCGGCGGCGCCCTTCATCTGCTCGGTCAGGTCCTGGATCAGCTGGGCGAGGTCGCTCGAGGGCAGGCCGACCAGGCCGTGCTCGCGGGCCTCGGCAGCTCGGTCGCCGAGCACCGGGGTCGGCGACTTCTTCTTCACGCCGCCGGCGCGTCCCTTGGCCTCGGTGCCGGCCCAGGTCTCCAGCAGCGCCTGGGTCGACTCGTCCTCGCGGGCAAGCATCTCGGTGATGTCGGCGATCTTCTTGCGCAGCGGCTGCGGGTCGATGCCGTGCTCGGTGTTGTAGGCGATCTGGATCGCGCGGCGCCGGTTGGTCTCCTCGATGGCGGACTCCATCGACGGGGTGATCCGGTCGGCGTACATATGGACCTGGCCCGAGACGTTTCGGGCGGCACGGCCGATGGTCTGGATCAGCGACTTGTCCGAGCGGAGGAAGCCCTCCTTGTCGGCGTCGAGGATCGCCACCAGCGAGACCTCGGGCAGGTCGAGCCCCTCGCGGAGCAGGTTGATCCCGACCAGCACGTCGTACTCCCCCAGGCGCAGGTCGCGGAGCAGCTCCACCCGCTTCAGGGTGTCGACCTCGGAATGGAGGTAACGGGTCCTGATGCCGGCGTCGAGAAGGTAGTCGGTGAGGTCCTCGGACATCTTCTTGGTCAGCGTGGTGACCAGGACGCGCTCGTTCTTCTCCACCCGGAGCTTGATCTCGTGGATCAGGTCGTCGATCTGGCCCTTGGTCGGCTTCACGATGACCTCGGGGTCGACCAGGCCGGTCGGGCGGATGATCTGCTGGACCGTGTCACCGCCGACCTTGTCGAGCTCGTAGTCACCCGGCGTCGCGGAGAGGTAGATCGTCTGCCCGATCCGCTCCAGGAACTCCTCCCATCGCAGCGGTCGGTTGTCCATCGCACTCGGCAGCCGGAAGCCGTGGTCGACCAGATTGCGCTTGCGAGACATGTCGCCCTCGTACATGCCCCCGATCTGCGGCACCGCGACATGGGACTCGTCGACGACCAGCACGAAGTCCTCGGGGAAGTAGTCGAGCAGACAGTTGGGCGCGCTCCCCCGCGAGCGGCCGTCGATGTGCATCGAGTAGTTCTCGATACCGGAACAGCTGCCGACCTGGCGCATCATCTCGACGTCGTAGGTGGTGCGCATTCGCAGCCGCTGTGCCTCGAGCAGCTTGCCCTCACGCTCGAACTTCGCCAGCTGCTCCTCGAGCTCGCGCTCGATGCCGTTGATCGCCCGCTCCATCCGCTCCGGGCCGGCGACATAGTGGGTCGCCGGGAAGACGTGGAGCTCCTCGTCCTCGGTGAGCACCTCGCCGGTGACGGCGTGAAGGGTCATCAGCCGCTCGATCTCGTCGCCGAAGAACTCGATCCGGACGGCGTGCTCCTCATAGACCGGGAAGACCTCGAGGGTGTCGCCACGCACCCGGAACGTGCCACGGGTGAACGCCATGTCGTTGCGGGTGTACTGGATCTCCACGAGGCGTCGCAGGATCGCGTCGCGGTCGTGCTCCTCGCCGACGCGCAGCCGGATCATGCGGTCGACGTACTCCTGCGGGGTGCCGAGGCCGTAGATGCAGGACACCGTCGAGACCACGATCACGTCGCGCCTGGTCAGCAGCGAGTTGGTCGCCGAGTGCCTCAGCCGCTCGACCTCCTCGTTGATCGAGGAGTCCTTCTCGATGTAGGTGTCCGTCTGCGGCACGTAGGCCTCAGGCTGGTAGTAGTCGTAGTAGCTGACGAAGTACTCGACCGCATTGTTGGGGAACAGCTGACGCAGCTCGTTGGCGAACTGCGCGGCCAGCGTCTTGTTGGGCTGCAGCACCAGCATCGGCCGCTGCAGCTGCTCGGCCACCCAGGCGACGGTGGCCGTCTTGCCGGTGCCGGTGGCGCCCAGCAGCACGACGTCCTCGACGCCGGCCTTGATGCGCTTGGAGATCTCGGCGATCGCCGCCGGCTGGTCACCGCTCGGCTGGTAGTCGGAGATGACGTCGAACGGCGCCACCCGGCGCTCGAGATCGGTCACTGGTCGCATATGAACGAGCGTACGTGTCGCCACCGACAACTTTGACGGCGCGGCTGGCTACATTGGCCGTGTGAGAGCACCCGACCTCGAGCGGTTCGCCCGCGTCCTTCGCCGTACTCTCCTGACCGTCGTCCTGACGCCGATCGGGATGGCGATCGTCCTGACCCTGGTCGACGCCTATCGCAGCCGGGGCAAGCGGCCCAAGCCGTTCCCGGTCACGCCGCCGCGCTCGACCGCCGTGGGCGACGGCACCATCACGACCTACACCTTCGGCCAGGACCTGTACGCCGACATGATCCAGGCGATCGAGGGCGCCAAGAAGCAGGTGCTGTTCGAGACCTACATCTGGAAGGGCGACGACGTCGGCCAGCGGTTCAAGGTGGCGCTGATGGATGCGGCCGCCCGGGGCGTCGAGGTCTACTGCGTGGTCGACTCCTTCGCCAACCTCGTGGTGCCGCCGCGGTTCAAGCGGCTGCCGGCCGGCATCAAGCTGCTGCGCTACCCGGTCTACCCGGCGGGCTGGCGGTTCTTCGACTTCCGCCGCTACGGCCGCGACCACCGCAAGATCCTGGTGGTCGACGACACCGCGGCGTTCATCGGCGGTTACAACGTCGGCACCACGTACGCGACCGAGTGGCGCGACACCCACCTGCGCATCACCGGGCCGGGCGTGGTCGACCTCAAGCGCGCCTTCGCCGACTTCTGGAATCTCAACCGCCGCAAGCGGCTGGGCGCCTCCCAGCCGCCGCTGTTGATCGAGGCGCCGAGCTCGTGGGAAGCGACCATCCGGTTCCACCGCAACGTGCCCCGGCTGATGATGTTCCCGATCCGCGCGATGTACCTCGAGGCGATCAACCGCGCCTCCACCAACGTCTGGCTGACCACCGCCTACTTCCTGCCCGACCAGGACTTCGTCGACGCGCTCAAGGTCGCCGCGCAGCGTGGCGTGGACGTGCGCATCCTGCTGCCGCTGAAGTCCAACCACATCGTCACCGACTGGATCAGCCGCGGTTACTTCACCCAGCTGCTCGAGGCGGGTGTGCGGATCTTCCGGTTCCGCGACGCGATGATCCACGCCAAGACCGCCACCGTCGACGGGCACTGGACGACGGTCGGTACGGCGAACATCGACCGGCTGAGCCTCTCGGGCAACTACGAGATCAACGTCGAGGTGATCGACCACGCGCTCGCGGAGTCGATGGAGGAGATCTTCGCCACCGACTGCACCAACAGCCTCGAGCTGACCATGGCCGAATGGCAGGCCCGCGACGTACACCGCAAGTTCACGGAGTTCGTGCTCACGCCCCTGCGCCCGTTCCTCTGAGTCAGGGCGTCGAGACCGGTCCGGGCGCGTGCGCTGCACCGCGCTGGAGCTGCGGGAACGACGCGGAGCAGTGGCCGTTCTTCTGCAACGGCCGACGCGAGGTGCTCTTCGGATCGATCGCCGAGGTGCCGTAGGAACAGCGGGCGTCCTTGTCCGCGATCAGCGCCAGGTTGAGCTTGCCGCCGTGCAGCACGTCGCCGAGAGCGTTGAGGCCCGCGGCGTACTCGGCGAGCGTGGTCCGCAGGTGCGGGTTGTAGGCGTTGAGCAGCTGCAGGAACGGCGTCACCGAGTCGAAGAACCCCGGAAGGATGGTGCCCCACTCGGTGACCAGTCCCTCGGTCGTCTTGAGCTGCTTGGGTGCCTTCTCCAGCTCCTTGACCAGCGTCGGGTTGTAGTTCTTCAGGAAGGCCGCGAGCTGCTTGGCCGAGGAGGCGAAGGTCTTCAGGTCCCCGGACTGGGACGTCGGGATCGCCAGCGCTTTGCCGCTGTTGTCGATCAGGTCGGAGGTCTGCGGCCACACCTGTTGCAGGGTCTGCAGGATCTCCTGGCCCTGGTCCACGATGTGGCCGATCTGCAGGCCGGTCCCGTTGAGGCCGGTCGAGAGCTCGTTCAGCAGCGAGTGCAGCTTCTTGGCATCGACCTGCTTGAGCAGCCCGTTGACCGCCACCACCGTCGACCCGAGCGTCTGCGGCAGCTCGGTCGAGCTGGCCTTGATCACGCTGCCGTCCTTCAGGAACGGTCCGGCCGTGCCGTTCGGCTGGAAGTCGAGGTACTGCTCGCCCACCGGCGAGAGGCTGCGCACGACGGCTTTGGTGCTCGCCGGGATGTTGGTCTTGCCGGTCAGCGACACATCGGCCTCGACGCCGGTGGAGGTCAGCTTCACCGCCGTCACCTTGCCGACCTTGACGCCCCGGTAGGTCGCCTCCGAGCCGGCGAAGAGACCACCGGTGCTGGTCAGCATCACCTTGACCGACGGCGGCGACGACGTCAGCGGCCGATCCAGGACCGAGGAGAACAGGTAGGCGAGCGCCACCACGAAGACGGCGATGACGCCGACCACGCTGAGGTAGAGCCGGTCGGTGAAGATCTTCTTCGCCCACGTCATCACAGACACACCACCAAGATGCAGATGCCCTTCGAGGGGCCGGAGGACGGCTGTGGGTTGCTGCCGCCGGTACCGCCTGTGCCACCGGACGTGCCGCCCGAGCCACCGGACGTGCCGCCCGAGCCCGTCCCGCCCGACTTCCCGCCACCGGTCGTGCTGCCGAGCAGATGGCTGAGGTCGGTGCTGAGTTTGGCGTTGACGTTGAGGTAGTCGTTCGGGATCGCGGCGTTGATCGCCGTGCCGAGCTGACTGAGCTTGTCGAGCGAGTCCGCCCACACACCCTTGTTGGCGGCCATCTCGGCCAGGATCGGCTCCGCCTCCTTGATGGTGGCGAGCAGCTGCGTCTTGGTCTCGCCGACGGTCTGGTTCGCCTGCGCGGCGAACGCCTCCAGTGACTTGAGCAGCGCGGTGAAGTCGGGCGTCTTCTCCCGCAGTACGTCGGCGGCAGGCTTGATCTGCGTCAGCGCCTTGTTGATCGTGTTCTTGCGCTTGTCCAGAGTCTGGCTGACCGAGTTGAGCGAGTTGAGGGCGTTGTCGATGTCCTTGGTCGTCTGGTTGGCCTCGATCAGGAACCCGTTGAGCTGCTGGAGCAGGTCGCGGAACGTGCCCTCGTTGCCGCCCAGCGCGGCGTTGAGCTCCGTGGTGACCTGCTGCAGCTGACCGAGCCCGCCGCCGTTGATCAGCAGCGATGCCTCGGACAGCGCGTCCTCGACCGTCGGCGCCGTACTGGTCTGCGCGGTGGTGAGGACGGTGCCGTCCTTCATGGCCGGCCCCTTGGCCGGGTTGGTGATGTCGACGAAGAGCTCGCCCAACGGCGTGGTGTAGCGCAGCCGCGCCGTCGCACCCTGACGCAGGTGGGCGTCGGTCTGGATCTTGGTGGTCGCGACCGCCTGGAAGTTCGACGCGTCGATCGACTCCACCTTGCCCGCGTTCACGCCGTTGACCTTCACGGTCGCGCCCTTGGCGAGGTTGAGGGCGTCGGCGAAGTCCATCTTGACGGTGATGGCATCGCCCGACACGCCGGTGCCGGGCAGCGGGAGATCGCCCATCGTCGGGCCGCACCCGGTCAGCGATCCGGCAGCACCGAGCGCCAGCGCGCCGAGGGCGGTGGCCTTGAACAGCCGGTTCACTTCTTGCCTCCCGTCAGCAGGCCGAGCAGCTCGTTGAGGTTGCCCAGGATGTCCGTGCCGTCGACCAGGTTGCAGACCGCCGCGGTCAGACCCTTGCTGCAGAGCTGCTGCAGCAGCCCCGAGATCGGCGTGAGGACGACCGGGTCCATCCTGGCGGGAAGGGTGCCGCTCTGGTCCGCGCGCTGGATGTTCTGCAGGGCCAGCGGCAGGTCGCGCAGGATCTCCGCGATCTGGGTCTGCTTCGTGTTGAGCTTCGAGATCAACGACGAGCTGTCGTTGAGGGTGCCGACGATCGAGTCCTTGTTGTCGGCCGAGAACTGGGCGAGCTGGGTGACCGCCGTGTCCAGCGAGTCCAGCGTCTGCTTGAACTCCTGGCGCTGCCCCGAGAGCAGCGATGTCGCGGAGGCGACCTGCTTGACGAAGGCACGCTCGGTCGACTCGTTGGCGGCGATCTGCTTCACCAGGGTGTCGACCGACGTCAGCGTGTCGGCGAACTGCTGGCGCTGCCCGGCCACGTCGGTGGTCGCCGTGGAGAGCGAGCCGATCATGTCGTGCAGCGGCTGCCCCTCACCGGCCAGCGCGTCGCTGCCGGCGTCGACGATCCGCTTGACCGCGTCCGAGGACTGCTTGTTGCCGGAGATGTCGGTGGCGAAGGTGCTGAGGTCGGCGAGCACCTCGTCGAACTCCACCGGCGTACGGGTGCGGGAGAGCGGGATGGTGGCGCCGTCCTTCATCACCGGACCGCTCTTGTAGGCGGGCGTCAGCTCGACGTAGCGGTCGGTGGCGACCGACCGGGCGACGATCACCGCACCGGCCTGCGCCGGGATCGGCCGGTCGGCGTCGACCTTCATGATCACCTTCACCTGCGAGCCGTCCGGCACGATCTTGTCGATCTTGCCGACGGTGACTCCGAGGACACCGACGTCGTTGCCGACGAAGAGGCCGGCCGAGTCCGGGAAGTACGCCGTGTACGTCTTCTCGCCGCTGCCGCCCAGGCCGCAGCCGGTGAGCGCGAACAGCGACAGCAGTACGACGACGACAGCGGCAGCTGTCCGCTTCACGAGAGGAGCCTTGATCGAACGCTTCATCAGCAGTCTCCCAACGCGCAGAGCTGGTCGTCGGCCGGAAGCATCGGGGCGTGGATGTTGAGGTCCAGCCACGGTCCGTTGCCGAGGGCGTTGGAGACGTACCGTGCCGCCGGCGCCAGGTTGTCGATCGCCGTGGTGAGCGTGCTGCTCTGCTTGTTGAGCGCCTTGATGGCGCTGTCGAGACTCGCCAGCGCAGGCTTGAGGTCGGTCTTGGTCTGGTCGATGACCGAGGTGAGCGCCTTCGAGAGCCGGGTCGTCTCGACCAGCATCGTGTGGATCGCGTCGCGCCGGCTGGTGATCTCGTTCAGGACCAGGGTCGCCTGCTTCATCAGCTCCACCAGGTCGGGACTGCTCTTGGTCAGTTGGTCGCTGACGCTGCGGGAGGCCTTGAGGAGCTCGGCCACCTGGCTGTTGCGCTTCTGGATCACGTCCGAGAGCGCTGCGACACCCTCGATGGCCGGGCCGATCTGGTCCTTGGAGCTGCCGATCACGTCGGCTGCGGAGGCGAGCGCCTGGGAGAGCACCTTCGGATCGAGCTGCTCGAGCTTGGCGCTGCCTTCGTTGAGCACGTCCTGGAGGTTGTAGGGCACGGCCGTGCGGGCCTGCGGGATGGTGTTGCCGGCGAGCGCGCCACTGCCCTGCGGGTCCACCTCGAGGTAGTGCGTGCCGAGCAGGGTGGCGACCTTCACCTCAGCGGACGTCTGGGAGCCGAGCCGGATGTCCTGGGAGACGGTGAAGTCGACCCTCACCGACGTACCGACGATCTCGACGTCCTTCACCTTTCCGGAGACGACACCGTGGACCTCGACCGACTCACCTGCCCGCAGGCCGGCGGACTGGGCGAGCATGGCGCTGTAGGTCTTCTTCCCGAAGTTGGCCTGCGAGAGCAGCACCACTCCGACGCCCAGCAGGGCGAGGACGGCGATGGCGACGAGACCGATCTTGAACGGGTCCCGTTCGGAGAGCGGCTTCACTGGCACACCTTCGAGTAGTGGCCGCCGACGACGGCCGGGTTGAGGTTGAGTCCACCCACGG
>Ga0164242_10007230_pt1 | contig 12156 bp, 12 predicted proteins | sample OricomgcompostMG_FD_108783 | JGI IMG/M metagenome (GOLD analysis project Ga0164242, IMG submission 108783) | Miracle-Growth compost microbial communities from Emeryville, California, USA - Original compost - Miracle growth compost (MG) ... | reverse complement strand
CGTGTAGAAACGGCCCGATTCCACCGCAAGCAGCAGCTTGTCCGTCGTCTGGGCGTGGAAGGCGAAGGCGGGGCCGTCACCCTCCTTGAACTTGAGCGTGTCGGCGGCGGCGAGGTCGACATGACCCTTCATCGCCCGGATCCAGCCGCGTTGCGACATGATGACGGTAATCGGCTCGCGCTCGATCATCGCCTCCAGCGGGATGTCGCGCGCGGGGCCGGCCTCCTCGATCAGCGTGCGGCGTTTGCCCAACTCGGTTTCCGGGCCATAGCGGTCGCGGATTTTTGCAAGATCGCGCTTGAGCCGGGTGCGCTGGCGCGCCTCGCTGCCGAGCAGCTGTTCCAGCTCGCCACGTTCCTTTTCGAGGTCGCCCTTCTCGCGGCGCAGCTCCATCTCCTCGAGCTTGCGTAGCGAGCGCAGCCGCATGTTGAGGATGGCTTCGGCCTGGCGGTCGGTAAGCTGGAACTCTGCGATCATCACCGGCTTGGGCTCGTCCTCGGTGCGGATAATCTCGATGACGCGGTCGAGGTTGAGGAAAGCAATGATGTAGCCGCCGACCAGTTCCAGCCGGTCGGCTATCTTGTCGAGCCGGTGCTGCGAACGGCGGCGCAGCACCACGAACTGGTGATCGACCCAGGCAAGCAAGGCCTCGCGCAAGCTCATCACGCGCGGCGTGCGCGTGGCATCGAGCACATTGAGATTGAGTGAGAAGCGGCTTTCAAGGTCGGAGAGGCGGAATAGTGAATCCATCAGCATTCCGGCATCGACCGTTCGGGTCCGCGGTTCGAGGACGATGCGGATGTCGGCGGCGGATTCGTCGCGGACATCGGCAAGGATCGGCAGCTTGCGATCGTTGATAAGCGCGGCGATCTGCTCGATCAGCTTACCCTTTTGGACGCCATAGGGGATTTCATCCACCACCGCGATCCAGGTGCCGCGGCCCTGGTCCTCGAGATGCCAGCGAGCACGAGTGCGAAAAGTGCCGCGGCCGGTGCGATAGGCTTCGGCGATGACTTCGGGGGCATCGACGAGCTGGCCGCCGGTCGGGAAATCGGGACCTTTTACGTACTGGAGGACGTCGAAATCCTCGCCATCCTCTCGGTCGCCGTTCGCTTCGAGCGTGCCGACGTCCGGTTCTCCATGCAAACTCGGCTCGGTGCTTTCGGCCTTTGACAGACTGGGGCCGACCGGTTGTTTTTTCGGCTTCCAGTCGATCAATGCAATGGCCGCGTCGAGCAATTCTGCGGCGTTGTGCGGCGGGATCGAGGTCGCCATGCCAACCGCGATGCCGCTGGCGCCGTTCGCGAGCAGGTTGGGGAAAGCGCCCGGGAACAGCTCGGGCTCCTCGTCTTCGCCATTGTAGGTCGGGCGAAAATCGGTGGCGTTCTCGTCGAGCCCGTCCATCAGGTCAATCGCGACCTGGGTGAGCCGTGCCTCGGTATAGCGATAGGCGGCGGCGTTATCGCCGTCGATATTGCCGAAATTGCCCTGGCCGTCGACCAAGGGGTAACGCAGCGCGAAATCCTGCGCGAGCCGAACCATCGCGTCATAGACCGACTGGTCGCCATGCGGATGGTATTTGCCGATCACGTCGCCAACGACGCGGGCGCATTTCTTGTAGCCCGCGGCAGGGTCGAGGCGGAGGAGGCGCATCGCCCAAAGCAGGCGACGGTGGACGGGCTTCAAGCCGTCGCGCACGTCCGGCAGCGATCGCGCAGTGATCGTCGAGAGTGCATAGACGAGATAGCGCTCGGACAGCGCGGAATCGAACGGCGCGTCGAGAATGCCAATCGGCGGATTGTCGGAGATGTCGGTCACGTCGCTAGCCATATGCGGGCGATAGAGCGGATTGAGGCGCGAGGAAACCCGACCGCCCCTGCAAGGGGATCAGACTGGACTCGGCAGGTCACGCGCCAACTCGGCAAGCAGCCATTGGTGAAAGCGCCTTATCTTGGGAACGGTGCGGCGATGTTCGGGATAGACCAGCCAATAGGCGTATCCGCGCGTCGAAACTTGATCGAACGGTCGCACTAGCCGACCCTGGGCAAGATCGTTGCGCCAGAAAAACGGGGTCAGCATCGCTACCCCCTGGCCGGCCATTGCGGCATGGCCCTCGTGTGCCTGGGAATCGAGCCGCACGCCGGTCCGTGGCGGGTCGGGCGGCACGTCGACGCCGGCCTCGCGCAGCCAGTGTGGCCACCACGGGTCGTGGGGACTGATCTGCGGCAAATCGAGCAGGTCGGCGGGGGCGGTGATCGGATGGCGTGCGACGAAATCGGGGCTGCACATCGGCGTGAAGTCGATCGCCACCAGTTTTTCCTGGCGGAGATCGGGCCACGGCCCGCGCCCAGCACGGATCGCGACATCGACGTCGTCGGCGGCGAAGTCGGTCAGCGCATCGGTCGTCTCCAACCGTACCGCCATCTCAGGATGCCTCATCTGGAATGCGCCCAACCGCCACGCGAGCCAAGTATTGGCGAAGGTATTCGAGGTCGAGACCGTGAGCAGCCCCTCGTCTTCGGCGCGCAAATCGGCGAAGGCGCCGTCGATCGCATCGAACGCGCGAGCAACCGGGGCGGCGGCACGGCGCCCCGCGTCGGTCAGGAGCACGCGGCGCTTCTCGCGGCGGAACAGTGCCACGCCCAATCGCTCCTCGAGCAGCTTGACTTGATAGCTGACGGCCGCCTGGGTCATGCCAAGCTCTGTTGCGGCCGCGGTGAAATTCTCGTGTCGCGCGGCAGCTTCGAACACGCGAACGGCGGCAAGCGGGGGCAGGCGGCGCATGGCGATTGATTGATAAGCCGTCCTTGTCATCTTCGTCCAACGATTTGTTGGCGTGCGGCCGCAATCAAGCCGATGTTGGGGCAGCGGGAATAGCCCGCGGTCTGCAGGAAATATGGTCATGAATCACGAGTTCTACGGCCCTGCCTGGGCCGACAACCATGCGCAGCTCAGCGATGCACTCGCACGAATGGCAAGCGCGATCACCAAGGCGATCGTCAAGCCGTTCGAACGACTCCTTGCTTATCAATATGCGGCGCCCTGGCGGCAGCCGCAACGGCAGGTTCGGCTGCCCGCCGCCGACTGACGGTTGGCGCCGCGTCGGGTCGCGGCTAGGAAAGGTGGCATGACCCGATCGGCCATGCCCACTTTAGCGGTACCGAGCGGCCGGCCGATGGCGTGGGACGACCTCACGAACCGCCCCCGGCCGAAGTTCGACGCGACGATCGCCTATGGTTCGGACGCGATGCAGCAAGTCGACGTCTGGTTGCCCGCGGGGAAGGGTCCCCACCCGACGGTGCTGATGGTGCACGGCGGCTGCTGGCAAAGTGCAATCGCCGATCGGTCGCTGATGGACTGGGCCGCGGCCGACCTGCGCGCGGCCGGCTTTGCCGTCTGGAATATCGATTATCGCGGGGTGGACCGCGCCGGCGGCGGCTATCCAGGCACCTTCGAGGATGTCGCAACCGCGGCCGAACTGCTGGCCAGCGAGGCGGCACGGTTCGGGCTCAATCCGAATCGGATCGTCGCGATCGGCCATTCTGCGGGCGGGCACCTGGCATTATGGCTGGCGGCGCGGCCGCGGCTGCCGGCGGCCAGTCCACTCGCCGCTGGCGAGCCGACTAGGATCGATCATGTCGTATCGCTCGGTGCCTTGCCCGATCTCGAAGCGACCGCGGCAAATCCCGATAATGGCTGCGGCAGCGATGTCGTCGCCCAGCTCGTCGGACCGGGACGGGCCGATCCCTATAGCGATACCTCCGTCGCGCGCCTGTTGCCGATCGGTGTGCCGCAGGACCTGGTGCTCGCACGGGAGGACCGCATCGTGCCGCATCGTCTGTCGCTTGATTATGCCGAGAAGGCGAGGGCCGCGGGCGACACGGTTACGCTGCATATCGTTCCCGACAACGGTCATGTCGAACTCGTCTCACCGGGGACTGCGGCCTGGGATACGGCGCGACGGTTGGTCGCGGCTGCGCTCCGATGATGACGCTCGACGAGGCGCGGGCGCGTGACGCTGCCGATCCGCTGGGGCGCTTTCGCGAGCGGTTCGAACTGCCCAAAGACGTGATCTATCTCGACGGCAACTCATTGGGGCCGCTACCCCGCGCGACGGTCGCGAAGATGGACGATATGGTTCGCCGGCAATGGGGCGAGCGGCTGATCCGCGGCTGGAACGAAGGCTGGATTGACGCGCCGGGTCGAATCGGGAGCAAGATCGCGCGGCTGATCGGCGCCGAGGCCGATGAGGTAATCATCGCCGATTCGACCTCTGCCAATCTGTTCAAGGCCATTGTCGCTGCACTCCGGCGCGATCCAGCGCGGCGTACGGTTGTGACCGAGCTCGGTAACTTCCCGACCGATCTCCACGTCGCTGAAGGCGCAGTCGGTTGCGTCGAGGGCGCGCGGTTGGAGACGGTAGCGCGGCGCGACCTCGAAACTGCGATCGGCGAGGATACCGCGCTGCTCCTTCTCACTCATGTTCACTACAAGACCGCCGAGCGGTTCGACATGGCGGCCTGGACCGAGCGCGCGCACGCCGCTGGCGCGATGGTTCTGTGGGACCTCAGCCATTCGGCGGGTGCCGTCCGGGTCGATCTCGGCGGCGCGAGCGCCGATCTCGCGGTCGGCTGCGGTTACAAATATTTAAACGGCGGCCCCGGCGCGCCGGCCTTTCTTTACGTTGCTCGCCGCTGGCAGGCCCTGCTGGGCAATCCGCTATCGGGTTGGATGGGCCATGAAGTGCCGTTCGCGATGGAGGATCGCTATCGGCCGGCGCCGGGCATCAGGCGATGGCTCACCGGTACCCCGCCGGTGATCGGCATGGCGGGGCTTGAGGCGGGGGTTGACCTGCTGCTCGACGCCGACATGGCGGCGATCACCGAGAAGAGCATTGGGCTTTTTGACGCCATGGCGGCGATCGGCGATGCGCTCGGGCTTGATTGTGTGAGCCCGCGCGACCCGGCCGCGCGCGGCAGCCATATCTCGTTTCGCCACGAGCAAGCTTACCAGCTTTGCCAGGCGCTGATCGCCGAGGGCGTGATCGGCGATTTCCGCGATCCCGACATCCTGCGGCTCGGGTTGACGCCGCTTTATCTCCGGTTTGAAGACGTCGTTCGCGCCGGCGACATCTTGCATTCCGTCCTGGATGAGCGACGTCACCATGACCCCCGCTTCGCGATCCGCAGCGCGGTCACCTGACGATACCAATTTTCAGAAGCTCTTAACGCCTTGCCGCTACGGCGGGCTCGATGGTGGGTCGCAAGCCAGAATCGGTTGCTGCCAGCGTGACGCCGCTTCCGGTGGCGTATGCCGACGCGCGGCCGCTCGACGTTCGTGCCGGCGCGCTCGAATTGCTGCCGATCCCTGCCGTGGTGGTGTCGCTTGCCGACGGCGCGTTGCAATTCGAAGACGTCAACATGCCGTTTCGCCTCGCCGGCCTGGGAGCGGCCGCTGGGCGTTCGCCGCTCGCCGCCCTACTGGGGGGACGTATTCGCAGCTTCCTGGCGTCGCAGCGAGACAGGGAGCAATTTCCCTGGCAGATCGGCGATGCGGTCGATTGCCGACATTACCGCGTGATGCTGGCCCGCACGCGCCTCAGCCCGCGGGATCGCTGCCTCGTCACCCTGGTCGACCAGACTTCCGAGGTGCGCACCGAGCAAAGCCTGCGCCGCGAAATGCTGACCGACAGCTTGACCGGACTGCCCAACCGCGCGGGCTTCTCCGATCGTTTGGAGGAGTTGATCGAGGGTGACGCCGCGCCGCGAGCGGGATGCGCGGTGCTCGTTGTCGATCTTGACCGATTCAGCCGAGTCAATGCTTGCCTTGGCTCGCTGGCCGGCGACGAGCTGCTCATCACCGTCGCGCGGCGACTCAAGGGCTCGCTCAGGGCGTGCGATACGTTGGCCCGGATCGGCGGCGACGAGTTCGCCATCTTGCTGACGCTCGATCAGGGGCGCGACGAGGCCTCGCGCGCCGCGCAGCGTATCCAGGCATCGCTGGCCGCGCCGTTCCGGCTTTCCGATCTCGAATTCCGGGTCGATTGTTCGATCGGCGTCGCGTTCTCCGGCGAGGACGAGCGTGATGCAGAGGCGCTGATCCGTCACGCCCAGTTTGCCGTGAAGCGCGCCAAGGTAAGCGGCGGGGTGGAAACCTATCATCCCAGGGCGTTCGTTATCGCCCGCGAGCAATTCAGCATCGAGACGGCGCTGCGCCGTGCAATTGACGACGAGGCGCTGACGCTCAAGTTCCAGCCGATCATCGATCTCGCCAGCGGCCGCGTGGTCGCGTTCGAGGCGCTTGCGCGCTGGACCGACGAGCTCGGTGTTGTCCACAGCCCGAGTGAATTCATTCCGGTCGCGGAGGAATCGGGGCTGATCGTGCCGCTTGGCCGCTGGGCGATCGACAGCGCCGCTCGGACGCTGGCCGAGTGGGACGCGCGGGCCGGGAGTCATTGCGGCGTGTCGCTTGCGGTCAACATCTCTTCGATTCAGATTCAGCGCGATACGATCGCGCCCGTCGTCGAACGAGCACTCGCAAGCAACGGCCTCAGCGGCGACCGCTTCACGCTGGAACTCACCGAAAGCGCGGTGGTCACCGATCCCGATCGCGTCGCTGAGACGCTGCACGAGCTGCGCACGCTTGGGGTGACGCTGGCGATGGACGATTTCGGCACCGGCTACTCAAATCTGGGCCACCTTCAAAAGCTGCCGATCGACGTGCTCAAGATCGACCAGAGCTTCGTCACCGACATGCTGGCTGATCGCGACAAGGTGGCGATCGTGCGGGCAATCCTGAGCCTCGCCCAGACGCTGGGGATGGGCACCACCGCCGAGGGCATCGAGAGCAACGAGCTGGGGCAGACGCTTGCCGCGCTGGGTTGCACCAAGGGGCAGGGCTATGCCTACGCCCGGCCGCTCGAGGCCGATGCCGCCTTCGCCTATCTCGTCGAGCGCAACCAGTTGCCGACAACCTGATCGGTGATGGCGTTGACGCGAGCCGCGTCGGGAAAGCCTTCCGCGATCCATTGTTCCTCGATCTCGCGGCGTAGCCGGGCGACATCGGGACCCTTGGCGACGCCGCGCGCGACGATCGCGCCGCCGCTCAGCGGGAACCGCGGAACTGGCCAGGCGGCGATAGCCCGCGCACCCTCGATTGGATCCGCTGCGTGGAGCAGCCACCGGTCGAGCGCCGGTTCGGTACCGATGTGATAGGCGAGAGGCTGCGGCGCGCCGAGCTCGCTCGCGAGCGCCGAAGCGAGGCGCTTGCGATCGGCATTGGAGAGCTTGAGCCTGGCTCCGACCGCTTCGCCGATCGCCGGGTCGTCTGGTAGCAGCGCTGCGAGCCGACGGACCGCATTGGGAGAGAGCCCGGCCGCGTGCTCGGCCGCGGCAATGCGCCGCAAGCGCTCAACACCGATGGCCCCTATTTCGGGAAGTACAGGTCGCAATATGCCGCGTGCGACCATCAGCGCCACCGTCTCGACCGCGCCGCGAGTCACGAGCAGCTTAGTGAGCTCCGCGGCAATCCGCTCGCGCGACAGCGCCATCAGGTCGTTTGCGCGGCTGGTGCAGGCGTCGAGACCGGCGGCGTCGGGTACATCTCCGAAACGGGCGTGGAAGCGGAAAAAGCGCAGGATGCGCAAGTGATCCTCGGCGATCCGCTGCAGCGGATCGCCAATGAAGCGCACGCGGCCTGCCTTGAGATCTGCAAGGCCGCCGAAATAATCGAAGACTTCGCCGGTCAGCGGATCGGCGTAGAGGGCGTTGATCGTGAAGTCCCGCCTCGCGGCGTCGGCCTGCCAATCGTCGGTGAAGGCGACCTTGGCGTGGCGGCCGTCGGTCTCGACATCGTGGCGCAGCGTCGTCACCTCGATTGGTCCGTCGGGAAGGACCGCGGTAATCGTGCCGTGGGCGATCCCAGTTGGCACCGCCTTGATGTGCGCCGTCTTGAGCCGCGCCATCACCTCTTGCGGATCGAGCGGCGTCGCAATGTCGACATCGGCGACCGGCAGTCCCAGCAGGGTGTCGCGAACCGCGCCGCCGACATAGCGCGCGAGACCCTCGTCGGCCGACAGCGCCTGGCCGAGTTCGGCTAGCCCCCTGCGTTGGCGCCAGGTGGCATCGGGCAAGATCAAGCGGTCCATCTAAGGCGCCTCGACAGGTTGACGATCATTGCTGCGGTGGCGCCCCAGATGCGAAAGCCGTTCCACATGATCTCATAATAATGCCGCTCGCGGCCCTGCCATTCGACGCTCGCCTCGACATGGTTGGCCGTGTCGAGCAGGAAGGCGAGCGGCACCTCAAAAACCGCGGCAACCTCGGCCTCGTGCGGGGTGAGGGGCAGGTCGGGAGGCACCACGCCGATCACCGGCGTCACCTGGAATCCGGTGACGGTGCGGTAGCGGTCGGCCTCGCCGACCACCGTTACGGCCTCACGCGGCAAACCGATCTCCTCCTCCGCCTCGCGCAGCGCGGCGGCGACGACATCGGGATCGCCGGGATCGACCCGGCCCCCGGGGAAGGCGACCTGGCCGGCGTGGCGTTTCAATGTCTCGGTGCGGCGGGTGAGAATGACCCCCGGATCGGCCCGGTCGGTCACGGGCACCAGCACGGCGGCATCGACCGCCGGGCCGCCGTTACCGAAGGCGAGATCGCGATCATCGCCGGCGAGCAGCACGATCTCGGGTGCGGGCGCGTGGAGCGCGCGGTGGAGGCGCTCGGCAAGGTTCATGTTGCGGCCATCGCAAAGAAGGCGCCGTTGCTCCACACACCCGGCGGGGCGTTATCGCCGGCCAGCGCCAGCTCGGCGAGCTCGTAGTAGAGCGGGCGCGCGACCAACGCTTCGAGACCGTCGCGTACCGTCAAATAGGGACGGGGGCCGGTGGCGTCCTCGGTGAAACGCAGTGGATGATCGGCGCCAGCGATGACGACGTCGTCGGTATTGAGCCTGAAGGCTAGCTGCGCTGCGCGCCCGTCGCCCTCGCGCCTTAGCTCGACCGCGACGAATGGCGCATCTTCGACGGTAACAGCGAGCTTCTCGGCCGGGGTAACGAGGACGTAGCCGCCGTCGGTCTCGCGCCTCAGGATGGTCGAGAATAGACGGACAAGCTCAGAACGCCGGATCGCGCTGCCCTGGTGGAACCACGTGCCGTCGCGTGCAATCAGCAGCTCGCTGTCGCCGCAGTGGGCGGGCTGCCAGTCAGCAACCGGTGGCAATCGCCGCTCGGCCGCTAGCCGCGCCAGCTCGGAAAGCGGCAGGCGCTCAAAATCGGGGGCATCGGGCATCGGCACGCGACGCGAGGTAGGCGAGGGCGGCGGCGGCGTAAAGGCGGCGGCGCGCGGCGGGGCACAGCAGCGAGAATCCCACCGCACCGCCGCTGCTATTGCAGCACGAGAGCCGAAGACTTGTTGGGAATAGATTTACCTGCACCACTTACGCATGCCGAACGCGGGGAGAGGGTCAACATGCGGCGCATTGCCTTTTTCGCCTTGGTTGGGTTGTGCTGCGCTCAGGCTGTCGCGAAAGACGCGCCGAGCTCGCGCGCATTTGGAACCGCCGTTTTTTCAGAAGTCATTCGCAAGGCAGATACGAACGTCCCGATTGTCGGCGTGCCGGATAACTCTGCCGCGCTGAAGACGACGTTGGGCGGCTTGTCGTTTGAAGACGCCGGCAAGATCCTTCTGATCGAATTCCAGCACGGAGAATGCCAAGCGGTCGGCGTTCTCAACGGTTACGGTGATATAGATTCCGAAGCGAAGCTGCTGAGTTCGCTTAATTCATTCGCGCCCGTGCTCTTTTATCCCTGCGGGCTGGACGAGCGGCCGCGACGGAGAAGCAGCAGATCAAGAGTCACGTAGATGATATGTTATCAGCCGTGGCGTACATGAAGATGCGGGCAGCGGTCGTTTTTGGCAGCTCCCTCGCACGATGTGAGCACAGGTCGCGCAACAATGCCAATCCGCGCGAACTCACGCTCGACAATGGGCCGCCGCTGCCGCGTTGCCGCGAACCCGGTGAATAATCGAACAGGTTACGAACCGAGATCACGACGGCCTTCGAGCGCTCCGGAAAATACCGGGTCTGAAAAGTTGATCCAGCGAATTCAAAGCAGCGCCGCATCGCAGTAGGGGCCAACATCAGTCGATCGCAACTGGAATTCGCCTTCCCCCGCACAACGGCTGCAGGAACATTTCATTCCTAGCAGGCCGGATTTCAGGCTGGGACCGTCAAGTCCGGCTCCAGCGTTCCCGTCACCGTCGGTACATCCTCGCCTCGAGCGAGCAGGCGATGACGCTCGACTGGGCCGGGGAGCCGCCATCCGGCCGTGCGTTGGGCGGTGAATCCGAAAAAGCGGCCGTAATATTCGGGATCGCCGATCAGCATCAGCGATCGGGACGCGCCGGTCCGCTCGGCAACGGAGAGCATGTGCGCCATCAACGCATGGCCGATGCCCCGTTGTTGGCGCGGGGGATCGACAGCGACCGGCCCGATCATCGTCAGCCTGGTTCGGGTACCATCGTCGCCGGCGAGCGCCACTGGCCAGCACTGGATCGTGCCGACCAGCTCTTTCCCGTCGAGGGCGGCGAAGCTCAAAGCGGAAACAGGGCTGGCACCCTGGCGGACGGCATAAGCGGCGCGCCCGTGACGATCGCGTCCAAATGCGCGATCGAGCAACTGCTCGACCGCGGCGGGCTCGACTTCGACAAGGGATACGAACCGCAGCATCGGCATTCTTTCGATTCGGAGCGCGAACGCTTCCGGGTGGACGCCCGGGGCGGCGCGCTTTAGCGTTCTCGACGCCGAACGCAAGCGGAATGGGAAGGAGCGCGACGATGAAGCTCTACGATGCCGCCTGGGCACCGAGCCCGCGCCGAGTCCGCATCTACCTTGCCGAGAAAGGGGTCGAGGTCGAGCGCGTGATGATCGACCTGCGCGCCAATGAACATCTCGGCGACGCCTATCTCGAGATCAATCCGCGCGGCGCGGTGCCAGCACTGGAGCTCGACGACGGCGAAGTCATCACCGAGTCGGCGGCGATCTGCCGTTATTTCGAGGCGCTTCACCCCGCGCCGTCGCTGTTCGGCACCAGCCCGATCGAGATCGCGCGGATCGAGTCATGGACGCGACGAGTGGAAAGCGACGGCTATATCGCAGCGGTTTACGCCTTCCGGAACTCGATACCTCAGCTCAAGGATCGCGGCGTTGCTGGTAAATGGCCGCCGATCCCGCAAATTCCCGACCTCGCGACGCGGGGCGCGGTGATGTGGAAGGCGTTTATCGAGGGGCTCAATGGACATCTCGCTGAACAGGAATGGATCGCTGGCGACGCCTACACTTTCGCCGATATTACCGCGCTTGTGACGGTCGACTTCGCCGCGAAGGCTGGGCTCGACATCCACGGCTGCGGCAACATCGGGCGGTGGCTCGAGGCGGCGTCGGCCCGACCCAGCGCAGGGGCGTAAGGCGCGGCTTAGATCTTCATTCAGCAGTTCGGATTTAGCAGGGCTCGAACGCGCCGCGGGCGCCGTCGATAATCCGGTCGATGGTCCCCGGGCCAACCTGGGGCATGAATTTCACCTGATCATCTAGACGAACTAGACGGCCACGCGGGCGAACCTCCGTGCGACGATTATGCGCGCCGATCGCTTTTGCTGAGCAAAATCGAAGCGCCTTTAAAGGGGCGGCCGGGGTTCGGATTGTCCGGTCATTCGCCCGTGCGCCACGCTGGCGCCCCGCGCGCGATCTGCTATGGCGCCGCCATGATCGCGGACGACAGGTTGCAGCTCGAGGTGCACGACCTCGACGTGATGGTGCTGACCGGCATCTATTCCGAAGAGACTCACCTGCCGCAGCCGCTGCGCATCTCGTTGACGGTCGATCTCGCGTGCGCGGGTCATTATGCGCCTGACACGCCACTTTCGGCATCGAAGAACTATCTCGATCTCAAGCGGGCTGCGACGATCTTTCCCGAAGGAGTGCACTTCACGCTGATCGAGGCGGTTGGCGATTACATCGCCGAGACGTTGTTTTTGCAGGACAAGAGAGTGCAACGCGTGGCGGTGAAGATCGTCAAGCTGGCGATCGCCGAAGCCGGAGAATCGATCGGGATCACGCTGGTGCGGCACCGGCGCTAGCGCCGCTTTTGCTTTAGTT
>Ga0164242_10007229_pt1 | contig 12157 bp, 11 predicted proteins | sample OricomgcompostMG_FD_108783 | JGI IMG/M metagenome (GOLD analysis project Ga0164242, IMG submission 108783) | Miracle-Growth compost microbial communities from Emeryville, California, USA - Original compost - Miracle growth compost (MG) ... | reverse complement strand
TGCTGCGGTGACCCATGGCCCGGCCCAGGCTGCGCAGCTCGGCCGACGAGGTCGGCATCAGGTGAGTGCGCCGCATACGGGACATCTGGATGCGGTGCTCGAGCACCCGCAGCAGCCGGTATGCCGCGTCGAGCTCGTAGGCGTCGACCCGGCCTATGTAGCCGCCGCGGGACAAGGCATCGATCGCTGCGAGCGTGCCTCGATCGTGCACGCTCTCGTCGGTGCGGCCGTGCACGAGCTGCAGCAGCTGGACGCTGAACTCGATGTCGCGCAGACCGCCCGGCCCGAGCTTCAGCTGTCGGGGTGCCTCGTCCGCGGGCACATGCTCCTCGACACGGCGACGCATGGCCTGCACGTCCTCGACGAACTTCTCGCGTCGCGAGGCCTCCCAGACCATCGGACGGACGGCCTGCAGGTATTCCTCACCGAGCGCCGGGTCGCCCGCGACCGGCCGTGCCTTCAGCAGTGCCTGGAACTCCCAGGTCTTGGCCCAGCGCTCGTAGTAGGTGCGGTGGCTCGCGACCGTGCGCACCAACGGACCGTTCTTGCCCTCCGGGCGCAGCGCGGCGTCCACCTGCCAGAGCGAGCCCTCCGTGGTCGGGTCCGTGCACGCGTGCATGGCCGCGGTCGCCACTCGGGCTGCAACCGCGAGCGCGGCGTCCTCGTCGGCGCCGTCGGCGGCCTCGGCGACGAAGATGACGTCGACGTCGCTGATGTAGTTGAGCTCCCGGCCGCCGCACTTGCCCATGCCGATGATCGCCAGGCGGCAGCTGTCGGAGCCCTCGACCTCGCGGTGGGCGATCCCGAGGGCAACCTGCAGCGCGGCGCCGGCGAGGTCGGCCAGCGCACCGGAGACCTCGGGGAAGATCTCGATCGCATCGCTCATCAGGTCGACGGTGGCGATCTGCACCAGCTGGCGCCGGTAGGCGATGCGCAGGGCGTCGTAACCCTCTGGGCCTGTGCGCTCTCCGACCTCGTCGGCCAGTGCGGACACCAGGTCGTCGGCCGACCGGATCCTGGCATCCGCCACATCGCGCCACTGGTCGTGGTGCAGCACCAGGTGGTCGGTCAGGGCCGACGATGCCCCGAGCAGCCGGATGAGCCGGTCGCGGCCGCCGCCGCGAGGGTCGGCCAGCAGCGCAGCGACCTCGTCACGCTCGGCCGGCGGGAGCACCTCGCGCAGCCGCACCAGGCCAAGGAGTGCGCGGTCCGGGTCCGCGGCGTCGGCCAGGTGTGGGATCAGGGACTGCTCGTCCGTGCCCGCCCAGTCCTCCAGGTCGTCCAGCAGGTGGAACGCCCGCGAGGTGTCGGCGACGCCGACCCGCACGAGGGTGCCTCGCCAGTGCTGCCAGCGAGATGCGCTCACAGCCGGCAGAGGTACTGGTCGAGCTCGAACTGGGTGACCTGGTCGCGGTAGGCCGCCCACTCGGCCTTCTTGTTGCGCAGGAAGAACTCGAAGACGTGCTCACCCAGCGTCTCGGCGACCAGGTCACTGCCCTCCATCAGGTGGATGGCGTGGTCGAGGGACGCCGGCAGCGGGTCGATGCCCATGGCTCGCCGCTCGCGGTCGGTGAGGTTCCAGACGTCGTCCTCCGCCTCGGGCGGCAGCTCGTAGCCCTCCTCGATGCCCTTCATCCCGGCCGCCAGCAGCACGGCATACGCCAGGTAGGGGTTGGCCGCGGCGTCCAGCGAACGGATCTCGACGCGCGTGCTCTGGCCCTTGCTCGGCTTGTACATCGGGACGCGGATCATGGCGCTGCGGTTGTTGTGGCCCCAGCAGACATGGGCAGGCGCCTCGGCTCCGCCCCAGAGCCGCTTGTAGGAGTTGACCCACTGGTTGGTCACCGCGTTGATCTCGGCGGCGTGCTTGAGGACGCCGGCGATGAATCGGCGACCGGTGTCGGACAGCTGGTAGGGCGACCCGGCCGCGTGGAAGGCGTTGCGATCGCCCTCGAAGAGCGACACGTGCGTGTGCATGCCCGAACCGGGGTGCCCCTGCAAGGGCTTGGGCATGAACGAGGCGAAGTAGCCCTGCTCGAGCGCCACCTCCTTGACCACCGCGCGGAAGGTCATGATGTTGTCGGCGGTGGAGAGCGCATCGGCGTAGCGCAGGTCGATCTCGTTCTGGCCGGGACCGCCCTCGTGGTGGCTGAACTCGACCGAGATGCCCATGCTCTCCAGCAGCGAGATGGCCGCACGGCGGAAGTCGTGCCCGGTGCCCCGCGGGACGTGGTCGAAGAAGCCGGCGCTGTCGACCGGGACCGGTTGACCGTCGGGTCGCAGCTTGCTCTCGAAGAGGTAGAACTCGATCTCGGGATGCGTGTAGAACGTGAGCCCCTTGTCGGCGGCCTTGGCGAGCGCCCGCTGCAGCACGTAGCGCGGGTCGGCGAGGCTGGCCGACCCGTCGGGCAGCCGGATGTCGGCGAACATGCGTGCGGTCCCGGGGTTCTCGCCGCGCCATGGCAGCACCTGGAAGGTGCTGGCGTCCGGCAGCACCAGCATGTCGGCCTCGAAGACCCGTGCGAGGCCTTCGATCGAGCTGCCGTCGAAGCCGATCCCCTCGGCGAATGCCTCCTCCAGCTCGGCCGGGGCGACGGCCACCGACTTCAGCATGCCGAGCACGTCGGTGAACCACAGCCGCACGAAGCGGATGTCACGTTCCTCGATGGTCCTGAGCACGAACTCCTGCTGACGGTCCATATGCCGATCCTGCCCTACGAGCGCGGCGTCTGCGAGTCGGGATAGCCTCGAAGCCATGACTGAGGAGACCGCACCGTACGGATCCGGCGCCGCGAGCGCAGCATCGGCCAAGCCGCGCCGCCGCACACGCATCACCCACCTGCAGCAGATGAAGGAGCGCGGTGAGCGCTGGGCGATGCTCACGGCGTACGACCAGTACGCCGCTCAGATCTTCAACGAGGCCGGCATCCCGGTGCTCCTGGTCGGTGACTCCTCCGGCAACAACGTGTTCGGCTACGAGACCACGCTGCCCGTCACGGTCGACGAGCTGCTGCCGCTGGTGCGCGCGGTGGTCACCGGTGCGCCCCAGGCGCTCGTGGTGGCCGATCTGCCGTTCGGCTCCTATCAAGGCAGCCCGCAGCAGGCCTTCGACACGGCCGTGCGCTTCATGAAGGAGGGCCGCGCGCACGCGGTGAAGCTGGAGGGTGGCGTCTCGATGGCGCCGACCGTGCGGCTGCTCACCGACGCGGGCATACCCGTGATGGCGCACATCGGCTTCACCCCGCAGAGCGAGCACGCGCTAGGCGGCTACCGCGTGCAGGGCCGGGGAACCGGCGCCGAGGGTCTGCTCGACGCGGCCCTCGCGCTGGAGGAGGCCGGCGCCTTCTCGGTCGTCATGGAGATGGTGCCCGCTCCCGCGGCGGCTCGTGTCACCCAGGCCCTCCACATCCCGACCATCGGCATCGGTGCCGGCGCCGAGTGCGACGCGCAGGTGCTGGTCTGGCAGGACATGGCCGGGCTGCGGTCCGGCAAGGCCCCCCGGTTCGTCAAGCGGTATGCCGATCTGCACGGTGCGCTGCTCGGCGCGGCTCAGGCGTACCGTGCCGACGTGGAGAACGGCACCTTCCCGGCGGCCGAGCACAGCTTCGAGTCCTGACGGACGGGCGTGATCAGGAGCAGGTGGGCGCCTTCCGGGCGGCCTTGACCGCGGAGTCGTACGCCGCGAGGCGGGCCGGCGCGCGATTCACCAGCTTCATCCACTCGGCCATGTAGGCGTCGAACTTCCCTTCGACGCTCATGGTCTGCTTGGTCTTCATGTCCTTGATGTGGGTCGGACAGTCGGACGCCACCTTCGCACCGGAGGTGGCGATCTTCGTCTGGGCAGCAGGCGCCTTCACACACGCGGTCGCATCCGAGCCGGTGGACGTCACCTTCCCGCACGCGCCCGACTTCTTCCGGTAGTCGCTCGCCGCGCGGTCGTACCGTGCCACCTCGGCGGGGCCGGGCTTCTTGGACGCGTCCTAGATCGACTCGGCTCGCTTCGCGCTCATCTTGCCCTCGTCGTACTCGGTCTGCGCCGAGGTGTGCTCGCGCCAGTGGGTCGCGATGGGCACTAGGTCCTTGACGACCTGCTGCCCCGCGGCCACCTGCTTCCGGCAGGCCGCCAGCTGCGGGTCCGCGCTTCTGGTCGACGATGACGCCGGCGACGTCGCCGGCTGTGACGTCGCCGAGGCTGGTGGCGTCGTCGTCGACCTGTGCGCGTCAGCCGTGGCGGCGGACGTCGCGGTCGTCGCGGGCGCTCCCTCCGCCGACGCGTCGGGTCCGTTGCCGCGAGTCAGACCCCACGCACCCCAGGCGAGCAGCCCGAGCACCACGACGGCGACCGCCACCACCGCCACCACCTGGAGGGCGGATCTGGACGCCGCGGCCGCATGCCGCCCTCCTGGCGCACCACTACTCATCTGCGACCTCCTCCTTCGACGGGGTCAACCTAGGACAGAGCGGACGCGCGGGGAAGGTGTGACGGATGGGACCGAGGTGCAGACCCCGGTGGCGCGACCCGGTGGGATCCACGGGGCCCGAGTCCGGCCGGCTTCCGGTTTGCGGGCTCATGTCGGGGGCGCCGCAGCCGCGAGCACGCTTGTTGCAGCCAATACCCCTGTTGCCAAGGCGAATTCAGCGCCAATGGCCACGGCGAGCGCGGCGGTTCGGGGTGCTGCGACGGGCCCGATGGGCACGGCGACGGATGTCTGCCCCAGCCGGTGCGTGTAGCGACGGCCGATATTTCCCAGGAGCAGCATTGCCGCAAAAATCGTGAGCTTCACCGCGAGCGCCTGCCCGTAGGACCCCTGCACCAGGCCACGCCAGCCCACGACCGCAGCTGCGTGCACGACACCCGTGGCCACCAGGACGATCACGCTGACGGTGGCCACCGGTGAGAAGCGCGGCAGCACCCGGTGCAGGATGTCGGTGTCCTCACCGGGAATCACCACGACGGCCAGGGCCAGCAGTCCACCCAGCCAGGCGGCGGTTGCTCCGAGGTGTGCCGTGGTCGCCACGACCTTGACGACGCGCCACGGCTCGGTCCACGCATCGGACGGCACCACATACGTCTCGATGAAGGCGAGCAGCCACGCGCCGACGAGCACGCGGTGTGGTCGGGGCGAGTGCACCAGCAGCGGCACGAGACCGACGACGGCCACCAGGACGAGCGCGATGCGGATCGGGATGCAGACGCCCGGCCAGCCGGACAGGGCGGGGGATGCCGACCGAGTCTGCAGGGCGACGGTCGTGACGATCACGATCAGTCCGCCGAGATCGGTCATCCGAATGAGAACGACCGGGATCCGACCGTTCGAGCTCACCCACGCCCGGAAGAACGGCCCACCGGCCAGCATCACGAAGCCGATGTACCCGACCGTCCGGGTCATGTCCACCCAGAGGCCCACGGGCCACACCGTAGTTTTGGCCGGCGGCGCCGGTGACCGTATTTCAGGAACTCCCTCCGGCGCTCAATAATGTCCGGACCACACCGCATCCGCGCCTGGAGACGCCCGCGCGCTCAGGCGTCGCGCGGACGGACGGTCTCGCCCCTGTCGGTCGCCACGCCCAGGCCCGAACCCGGCGACGTGGTGTGGCCGCGAGTCCTCGGCGGCACCGAGCGCCACATCACCGCCGCGGCAGCCAACCCGACGACTCCCGCCGCGAGGATGCCGGCGCTGAGGGCGATGGCGGCAGTGACCGCCGACAGCAGGGCCGGCCCCAGGGTCTGACCGAGATCCGACAGCTCGCGCCAGATCCCGAGGAACTGAGGTCGGCCCACGTCGGGAGAGAAGTCGGCGCCCAAGGTCATGACCATGCCCGACCCGATGCCGTTGCCGAAACCGAGCACCGACGCCACAACGGTGAGCATCACCGCTCCCCCGGTCAACGGCATCACCAACAGCGCCGAGGCCATCACGAGCATCGAGGGCACGGTGACCCAGCGGCGACCGCGGACATCCATCACCTTGCCCGCCGGGTAGAAGACCAGCATGTCGATGCCACCGGCGATGCCGTAGATGATCGATGCCGTCTGCGCCGACAGCCCGATGTGCTCGGCCCAGAGCGGAATCACCGCCTGCCGACTGGCCCGCACGGCCGCCACCAGCAGCACGCCCACGCCGACCGTGAGGAAGACGCGTCGGTGGTCGGCGAAGATCCCGCGCACGGTCGGCTCATGAGTGGCGCTCTGCACCGCCTGGTTGGCCGGCAGATCCTTCATCGTCGCCCCGACCGCCCCGGCGAGGAGCATCGCGACGGCCGACACGGCATACGCGCCGCGCAGGTGCCACAGCTCCATGGCCGCCGCGCCCACGAACGGGCCTGCGAAGACTCCGACGCGCTGCACCCCGCCGAGCGTCGAGAGCGCACGGGCGCGATACCGCGGCGCCACGGCCTCGGTCAGATAGGTCTGCCGGGCCAGCATGAAGACCGACCCGCAGACGCCCATGAGAAACGCGCCCGCGGCATACACAGCCAGATTCGGTGCGGCCAGGCACAGAACCGAGGCCACCACGCCGACGCCGGACGCGCCGACGATGGCGTGCCGCTCGCCGTACCGGGCGGTGATCACCGACGACGGCACGTTGAAGAGCAGCGAGCCGACGTTGATGACCATCACCATGAGCGCGGCGAGCGCCACGGAGGCACCGAGATCGCGCGCCGAGAGCGGGATGACCGGCAGCATCGCGCCCTTGCCGAGACCGAAGAGCAGAGACGGCCCGTAGACGGGTACGGCAAGGCCGCGCAGGTCCAGTCCACTCTCCTTGCTCACTGACCCCACGATACTTCGTTCTCCTATGCAGTGCGGTCGACGGTGCGCCGGCCCCGAGCTCGAGTGGTCACCAGCCGATCTCCAGCCTCGTGGCATCGCTCTCTCAGCCCGATTCGACAGCATCACCCCGTTCCCTGCGGCCCACCGAGAGGCACCGATGACTTCCGCCGACGCACCAGCACACACCGACTCGCGGACGACGGTCCGCATGCACGCGAAGGTCCCCGAGGTGACCGCGGTCTTCTGGGTGGTGAAGATCCTCACGACGGGCATGGGAGAGGCGGCCTCCGACTTCCTCGGCACGGTCAACCTCGTGCTGGCGGGCGTCGTCGGCGTCGGTGGGTTCGCCGCCGCGCTCTACTGGCAGCTGCACACCGACCGCTACCGTCCCGTGGCCTACTGGTCCGCCGTCGCCATGGTCGCGGTCTTCGGGACCATGGTCGCCGACGGGGTGCACGTCGCGCTCGGGGTGCCGTATGCCGTGTCCACCGCAGGTGCCCTGGTGCTGCTCTGCGCGGTGCTGGTCCGGTGGTACCGGCGTGAGGGCACCGTGTCGATCCACAGCATCACGACGCGATCCCGCGAGACCAGCTATTGGCTGACAGTGCTGATCACCTTCGCCCTCGGCACCGCCGCGGGCGACTGGACGGCGTCGTCCCTGCACCTGGGATTCCTCCTGTCCGGAGTGCTCTTCGCCGCCGCGATCGTCGTGCCCTGGCTGGCGTGGCGCCGGGGCCGGCTCGGTGAGGTCGCCGCCTTCTGGACCGCCTACGTGATCACCCGCCCCCTCGGTGCCTCGTTCGCGGACTGGTTCGGCAAGCCCCACTCCATCAGCGGGCTCGGCTTCGGCGACGGGACCGTCACCGGCATCGCTCTGCTCGCGATCGTGTGCCTGGTGACCTGGATCGCCCGCACCGGTTACGGCGTCCAGCGGGCGTGACGACCGGACGTCCGGCCCCGGTCACGTCGTCCGTTCGTCCTAGACTTTCAGGCATGTCGTCAGCCACCGCCACCGTCGAGCAGGGCCGTGTCGGCCCGCGTCGGCCCGTCCCCGCAGACATCGCCCGGCCCGAGTACGTCGACCGCCCCGCCCCGCGGGAGTTCACCGGGTCCGAGGTCAAGGACGCGGAGACCATCGAGAAGATCCGGGTCGCCTCCCGGATCGCGGCGCAGGCTCTGCGGGCCGCGGGCGAGGCGGCCGTTCCCGGCGCCACCACCGACGACATCGACCGGGTGGGGCACCAGTTCGTCGTCGACCACGGGGCCTACCCGTCGACCCTCGGCTACCGCGGATTCCCCAAGTCGCTGTGCACCAGCGTCAACGAGATCATCTGCCACGGCATCCCCGACGACCGGCCGCTGCAGGACGGCGACATCGTCAAGATCGACCTCACGGCATACATCGACGGTGTGCACGGCGACAACTGCGCCACCTTCCTGGTCGGTGACGTCGACGAGGAGTCGCGACTGCTCTCGGAGCGCACGCGCGAGGCGATGATGCGCGGCATCAAGGCGGCGATGCCGGGTCGCCAGGTCAACGTCATCGGCCGCGTCATCGAGAAGTACGCCGGCCGGTTCGGCCTGGGTGTGGTCCGCGACTACACCGGGCACGGGGTGGGCGAGGCCTTCCACTCCGGGCTGATCATCCCCCACTACGACGCGGCCCCCGCATACGACGACGTCATCGAGCCGGGTATGACGTTCACGGTCGAGCCGATGCTCAACCTCGGCGGTCCCGAGTGGGAGATGTGGGACGACGGCTGGACGGTCGTGACCGCCGACCGGTCACGCTCCGCGCAGTTCGAGCACACCATCCTCATCACCGAGAGCGGCCCCGAGATCCTGACGCTGCCCTGATCGCACACCGCCACCAAGGAGGACGCATGGCCAACACCTACCCGCTCGGTGTCGACGTCGGAGGCAGCGGAATCAAAGGGGCACCCGTCGATCTGGACAAGGGCGAGTTCGCGGCCGACCGGCTGCGGATCGAGACGCCCAAGAAGTCGACACCGGACGCGGTCGCCGACGTGATCGCGCAGATCGTCGACCACTTCAGCGAGCAGACGCAGGGCCAGCCGATCGGGGTCACGCTCCCGGCCGTCATCACCCACGGGATCGTGCGGACCGCCGCCAACATCGACTCGTCCTGGATCGGCACCAACATCGACGAGCTGCTGAGTGACCGTCTCGGCCATCCCGTCACGGTGCTCAACGACGCCGACGCCGCGGGTGTCGCCGAACTGCACTACGGTGCGGCGCGCAACGCGGACGGGCTGGTGCTCATGACGACCCTCGGGACCGGGATCGGCAGCGCGCTGCTCAACGAGGGCGCACTCGTGCGCAACTCCGAGCTGGGTCACCTCGAGATCGACGGCCACGACGCCGAGCACAAGGCCGCCGACAGCGCCCGCGACCGTGACGACCTGTCATGGGAGGAGTGGGCGCAGCGGTTGCAGCGCTACTACAGCCACGTCGAGGACCTGCTGTGGCCGGATCTCATCGTCGTCGGCGGCGGGGTCTCCAAGAAGGCCGACAAGTTCCTGCCCCTGCTGCATCTGCGCGCCCCGATCGTCGCCGCCCAGCTGCAGAACGCGGCCGGCATCGTCGGTGCCGCATGGCAGGCAGTCAACCATCCGTCGACCGGGGCGCGGGCGAAGGCCTGAGAAGCCGTCAGCCGCGGCGAGCGCGGATCGCCTGCGCCGCCGACTGCGCGGTGCCCTTCGGGTCGCGGGCGGCGGCCTTGGCCTTCGGCACGTAACGCTTCAGCGTGTGCCGCACGACCGGCAACGCCTTGGCGAATGCGGGGTAGAGCGGTGACAGCGGCTTGTCCCAGGTGCCGATCAGCAGGTCCTCGTGCTTGGCGAACTGGCGCTTGAAGTCCGAGATGCCGTCGTTGAGGAGCCCGTTGAAGTCGTAGCGTTCCACTCCCTGCGCCTTGACATGGGTCATCGCATGGAACTTGAGCCCGTAGTTGAGGCGCAGCTTCATGCCCCGGGGGTTCACACCGCCATACAGCTCGAACGCGGTGCGGCCGGACACCACGAGCCAGACGAAGGCGACGACCTCGTCACCCTCCCAGGCGGCCAGCAGCTGCGATGCCGGGCCCATCAGGTCGCGTATGCCGCGGTGGTAGTCGTCGGAGTGCACCGCGAACTCCGCGCGGCGGCCGGTCTCCTTGTTGATCTCGAGGACCTGCTGCAGGTCGGCCTCCGTGGTCACCTCGCTGAACCGGACGTTCTCGGCGCGGAACGACTTGCGGACGTTCTGCCGCGTCGAGGAGCTGAGCTCCTTCATGATCGCGTCCTCGTCGCGCGTGACGTCCACGATCAGGGTGCGAGGGATCAGGCCGGTGTTGCCGCTCTGCGCGAAGCCCGCGTCGGCGACCTCGGCCAGCCAACCCGTCGGTGGTGCGGCCAGATCCGCCGCGAGCTGCTCGTCGGTGACCCCCTTCTGCAGCGGTGAGAAGGGTTGTGCCCAGTCGGGTTCGATGCTGAGGGCGATCGGCTTGTCCGCGGCCTTCACGTGCTGTGCGAGCGCCGCGCACACCCGGGCACGGTCGGCCTCGGCGGCCTGCGGACCGCGCGGGACGTAGGCGAGTGAGCGGAACGGGGCGGGCAGCCGGCGCAGCAGCACCTGGGCGGAGCCGACGAGCCGGTCGCCGTCGTGCACGAGCAGCCGTCTGGCGCTCCACTCGTAGCGGGACTTGAGCTCACCCCAGCCCCACAGCTGCAGCGGGTGACCGCCGGCGTCGTTCACCAGCTGGTCCCACTCGGCACGGTCGTGGCACTCGGTCACGTTGAGATCGCTCACCCCGGCAGGGTATCCGCCACGGTCGTCGGTGAGCCGTTGGGGAGCGGGCCGTGTCAGTCCATGCCGGCGAAGTCGACCGGCCGGCCGTCGGCCAGGTCGCGCACCTCCACGCCCCCGTCCAGTCCGTAGCCGGAGATGTGCTGCAGGTAGCCCGCTCGCCCGACGTCATTGAGGAGAGCGTCGTGGATCGGGACGACGATCCGTGGGCGGATCCGTCGCACGAAGGCGATCGTCTCCTTCACCGCCTGCCAGGGGGCGTTCACGGGCACCGCGAGGATGTCGACGTCTCCGGCAGGCTCGGCGTCCAGCGCGTCGCCGGGGTGGAAGAGGCTGCGCTCCCCCGGCTCGGTGATGAGCAGACCGACGTTGTCGATCCGGTCGAGGTACTCGTGGATCACCGCGTGCCGGCTGCCCGCCGGGGTGATCTCGACGCCGCCGCAGGTGAAGGTCCGTCCGGCGACCGTGGGCTCGGCGGCGACTCCCTGGTCCTGCAGCAGGGTGACGGACTGCGGGTCCGCGTGCACCGTGGCGGCCGGGTTGGCCTCGAGCAGCGCCGGCAGCCGGTCGACGTCCAGGTGGTCGGCGTGCTGGTGCGTGATCAGCACGGCGTCCAGATCCGTGACGTCTCCGAAGTCGGAGAAGGTGCCCGGATCCACCAGCAGCCGTGCACCGGCGGCCTCGACGAGCAGGCACGAGTGACCGAGATGAGTGATCTGCATACCGGCCACCGTACGCCCGGACGTCACGGCGCCCCGTACCATCACTGACGTGAAGTTCCTCGGCGACCGCCCCGCATACGACCTGACCTACAACGACGTGTTCATGGCACCGTCACGTTCCTCGGTGACGAGCCGCCTGGACGTCGACCTGACGACCTCGGACGGCACCGGCGCGACCCTGCCGCTGGTCGTGGCCAACATGACGGCGATCTCCGGCCGGCGTATGGCGGAGACGGTCGCCCGCCGCGGCGCGATCGCCGTGCTCCCCCAGGACATCCCGGTGCACATCGTGCACGACACCATCGCCCGGGTGAAGGCGTGCCACCCGGTCTTCGAGACACCGGTGACGATCGGCCCGGACGAGCCGGTGTCCAACGTGCTCGCGCTCATGAACAAGCGAGCCCACCGTGCCGCGGTAGTCGTCGGCGACGACGGTGGGCCGGTGGGCATCATCACCGAGCGCCACTGCCTGGAGGTCGACCGGTTCGCCGAGGTCGGGCAGGTCATGACCAGTGACCTGTTCACCGTGGCCGACGACGCGGACCTCGACCAGATCTTCGAGCAGCTCACGGCCGCGCACCTGGACATGACGCCGGTCGTGACCTCCGAGGGCACCCTCGCCGGGGTGCTCACCCGCAAGGGCATCCTCCGCTCCGCGATCTATCGCCCCGCGCTGGACGACGCCGGGCACCTGCGGATCGGCGCCGCCATCGGCATCAACGGCGATGTCGCCGCGAAGGCCAAGGCCATGCTGGCCGCACGCGCCGACGTGCTGGTGGTCGACACCGCGCACGGTCACCAGGACAAGATGATCGACGCGCTGCGGCTGGTGCGGGCGGCACGTGACGAGCAC
>Ga0164242_10007227_pt1 | contig 12157 bp, 6 predicted proteins | sample OricomgcompostMG_FD_108783 | JGI IMG/M metagenome (GOLD analysis project Ga0164242, IMG submission 108783) | Miracle-Growth compost microbial communities from Emeryville, California, USA - Original compost - Miracle growth compost (MG) ... | reverse complement strand
TTTTTTGTTTTTCCCCATGCTCTTGCACCCCCCCCCCCCCCCCCGTATCTCTATTTCGGTGTTTTTTTCTTTTTCCCTCCTCCCCGCCCAAATTATATTTTTCCGGGTCGGGGGGGGGGGGGGGGGGGGACCGGGCTGAGGCCGCAGCTAGCTCATTTCTCCCCCACACCTTATCCAGTCCTAATACACAATGCTACCTATTCTCGCGACGATCCCGCCAGCCGCAAAACCCATGACGCCCCGTCGTTCACCCCCCGGTCAGGCTATCTAATGCGATAACTGACCGAACATAGTGACCGCCTGCGACTTTTTGTCCTCCGAAGGCTACTATCGTGGAAGTACAGTACATTCCAATAGGTTGCCCGACCAGCCTCCGGAGGCTCTGACATACGCGGGATGCTGGACCCCTAATTTGAGGTGATTCGGTCTCAGCTGTTCTTCCCCGGCCGCTAAACTCCAGCCGTCCTCAAGAGAGATCGGTAAATCTGAATGAGTCAAAGGTAACTGGCCAGGCCTTGTCGCACTAGATGTCTTCTTGCAGCACACAGAGCCTCACCTTTGAAAAGATTGGGGGAGGATCAACTCATCTATCCTGCAGTCACTCCGATATGGCGGGGCGAAGTGAGAGGGGGGGTGATCCTTCACATTCATACGTGGGTGGTTATTTGACTTGTAAAATGGTCGCCTCACCGTGTGCTGGCTGGGTTTGATGGTGTCCCTGCAGAGATGATGATTGGTGAACAGCCCATCCACCTAGGAGGGCGCCCGGTACAGCTTCCGGATGGGCATCGAGAGGAGGCTGGCCGCATATGTTCATGCATCCCTAGGTTCGACGGCCTACCATATGTATTGGATTCGTCTGAACAGAACGCCAATTATTTGCTGCTAAATATCGACGCAGCTAATCCATGCAGGCGAGATAATCTGTTCGGAGAGCGTCGTCCAAGGCTTCATGGCAGGCCAGACTTCCTGCTACCTACCTAGGTAAGAGCTTCTTGATGTTTATCATGTTTTGAACACGTAGAGCATCTGGGAACGAGCTCGCTCGAGGATAGTAGACTGTGGAACCTTTCCTTGGGTAAATCGATGGCGTAGCTAACTATGCGAAGGCCGACAGCCTTCGTGAAGCCGCCCGCCTAGTTTTTCAGCCTCTCTATATTCACTCGACAGTAGGTTCATGGCCAGGCGTTACCACCCCACACGCCCGCCTCAGGTAGACGATAACATGTCGCTACCGTCGAGCCTGGCTCTCCCGGAAAGAACTCCATCTTTTCGGGGAATTGGCCGTCTATAGATATCTAATATCTAGTCTGCCCTCTGCCATGTTTGCCTTGCCCCGGCCGTCTCAACTTTGTCAATGCCGCCCTCCTTGTTCAACCTGATATCAGACACTCTCTGCCCCTAAACGTCGACCGAGAGAGCACCGCTTAGCAAACTATCCGTAACTGTTCCCCTCAACCGGGTGAAACATGACTAAAAAATGGGATGATCACAAGGCAATTATTGTCAGCCTGTATCGGGAGCAGAACAAGCCCCTCCATGAAGTGCAGATGATCATGAAAAGGGACTATGGCTTCAATGCCTCGTGGGTGTAACCTTCGCTCCTTTGAAACCAGACTTCCCCCCTTGACACTAAGCTCAGGATACGGGCATACCGCTCGCGGTTCGACAAATGGGAGATCCACAAATACAACTGCCGGAAGCGAAGTGATACTTCGGACGCCCAGAGTTGTGTCTCCCCAACATCGCCCCCGGAAGCCACGGAAGTGATAGAGCCCCGCCTCTCCCTTTTGACGCCGCCCGTGAGCCCGGGACACTCCGGACGGCCGAGTGCGCCTCCAACCTCGTGGCACAGCTTCGAAGCCGCGTATCCAACCCCGCCGATGAGCGTAGAAAACGTTCTTGCGAGGTAAGCCGCCCAGTCTCACTGTCGTCTCGTTTCAACGAGGAAAACTTTCTTCGTACAAAAACACCCCGCCCTGACATGCCTTTCCTCCACAAAAAGCGGGTTGGAAGTCGAGGGAGGCAGGGCTACCGGCCCGGCAAGAACGTCATCCATTTCGCACTCTTACCGGAGCGATCGCGGATCACCAACCGCACTCGTCACCAATGGAGGCCAGGTGCATAACTTCTTGCACCCCTCGCAGGGGGGGGATTACTTCGGCCCCCATGGACAGTTCCGATCGGCCGTTGTGGATTCTTCCCAGCACCTAAACCATCCCCAAGACGGGATGTACGGCTCTGCCGCTGTCCAACGCTTCTCAATGCTGTCAACCCAAGTGCCAACGGCGCCCCTTGGGCCTCAACAAGGGTACCCATGCTATTGACTGCTGATTGTTGCGGACTTTGTGAGTCAACTACGTTCCCTTAGATGGCAAAATGCGCCAAATAAGACCAACCCAACGTTTAACAACTTCTTACGTTTATGCAATCCCCTTCCCCCCAACCGTTCTTTCTACCTTCTGTTCGTTGTTAAGCTCGGCTCCCAATGTCACTCTTTTTTCACCCTTGGTGATTTCTCAGAACGGAAGGGGTTTGTATGCCTAGAAAGGGGCTTGGGAAACACTGCAAGTCGGATTGACCCTGAGAAGGGGAGGAAGAGGGTTCACCGAAAAAGGTCGTTTCCACGCCCCAATTTGGGAATAACAACACATAACATCTTCTTATAACAATGAAATCGAGTGTCTAGAGGAAATTATGTCATATTTGTATTGTGATTCACTGCGTAACTCCTCATTATCAGGCAAATGATACGCAATAATTTGGGAAAAGGGGGGTGGGGGGAAGATCAGATCATCCACACCTAGGAAAGGGGGTAGTTTTCGATAAGAAAACTAGGAGGGATACCGCTCTAGTTCCTATGCATTGGCTTTTCAGCAAACCCGAGCACTACTATACTTTGTAGAAGCAGAATGCCACGTAAAAGCTCGCAGCTTCCATCTCCTCAGGGGTGACTAGAAGTGGTCCGGCATGTCTCTCTCTCACCCCCATCCGCTCGCTCAGCGGCCCCAGTTCCCGGTCGTCCTTCTCGGTGTCCCAGACGCTCGAGAAGGTCTTGTGGTACTGCAATTCCAGGTTGTAGTCTTCGGCCAGGGCTCTGAAGGCCTCCCACGGCACCACGTACTCAGGAACTTCGTCGACCGCCTCGTGGAGGAAGAAGTTGTACTTCCACCCAAACGGCGGGCGGAAGATGCCGTCGGCAGGAGTCTTCCCCGGGAACCTAACCCGGTAGATATCGTTGCCCCACTCCGCCGTCGGCTCAGCCTCACCTTCCTCAACCTCGCCGTCTTCGGCCGGTTCCCCCTTGTCGGCGTCCTGCTTGCGAGCTTGTCGCTCCTCTTCTTGCTTCTTGTTGAACTCCTCGACTCTGCTGCTGATCACATCCGAGTTCGGGATGCAGCCGATGAACCGACCGCCCTTCTTCAACGAACACGCCACGTTCTTCAACATCTGCCTCGCCTTCTCCTCAGTCTCGAACGCGTAGTGCATGCAGAACATCATGCTGACGACATCGAACCCCCTACTGCCGCTCATGATCGACGACGCGAAGCCTACCTGCCGCACAATTTCCACATCCCCGATCGAGCTGGAGTAGCAGTCCTTGGCCTGGAATCTGGCGTCGAACAGCGGTGGCCCCGGCCGTCTGTGAAACCCGCCGCCACCCCTGCCGCCACGCCCCCCGTGGCCCCCGCGGTTCCGCATCTGCCGGTACCGCTCCCGCGCCTGCTCGATGGAAACCTCGGCGGGATCTAGGCCGACGTACAGCTGTACGGGCTGCGTGCTCTGCTGCCACTTGCCGAGGTCGCCGCCCTTGCCGCAGCCGATGTCGAGCACGCATAGACGGTCCGCCGTGCCCACGCCGCGCTCCGCTGCGCCGGGAGCGTGGTCCTCGGCCGGGGCAAACTTCTGGATGATGCAGCTCTTGACCCAGTTGTTGAAGCTTCTCAGGCCCTTGATACGGCTGTCCGTTTTGCGCCAGTCGCGGCCCCGCTCCGGGACCGAGTTGTAGTGCGCCCGCACGACATCATTGATACCCGCCCGGCTGTTGCCGCCGGCACCCGTGGCGTCCAATGCCGCACCCGAGCTGCTCCCCGGGGCTCGAGTATCCTGCTGCGCAGCTCGCTCTCGCTCCAATGCGCGCTGCCGGATCTGCTCGCGCTCGGCCTCGCTGATACGGGCACGCTGGCCCGGCCGCTTCTGCTTACGCGGTGCAGCGGCAGCGTCTGATCCGGCACCGGCCCCTGGGGAGGAAGAGCGCTGACGTTTCTTAGCTGGCTGGAGTTTCTTCGCGTCGAATGGCTGCGGAAGGTCGTCGTTGACATCGTCATAGTCGCGGCCGGTTCTTGGTTTGGCGGGGAGCTGGGGGCCATTGCGAGCAGGCGAATCTGAGTGCTTGCGTTTCTTGGCTGGTTCAAGCGTTCCGGCGTCGAAGGTTTGAGGTTGTTGACCGTCGGTCTCACCTGCCATGCCTCGGTCGCCGGGCATGGTCGCTCGATATGATGAAAGAGAGGGGGAAGGCGGGAGGGGGGCTGGTAAGTCGGTCAAACGAAACGAGTATAACCTGTTTGAGAAGTACTGTATTTCCTGAAATTTTCGGACTTCGATGTGAGCATGTAGCACGGTGGAGAAAGAATTGCGATTGTGTTTGTGGTGGTTGATGTTTTCTCTCAGAAAGCTGAAGCAGTGCTTGATGGATACGGAGAACTGGATGGAGCTAATGCCTGCTAGCTTATCGAGAAAAGTGGATCCTATGGTACGTAGTACGCCCCAGCCAGCTGAGTGGTCCAAGCGCCGTTTGGCTGCAAGGCGGCAAAGCTCGCGTCAGCTCTGAGAGCAAAGCAACACATGCAAAGCTCCTCTCATCCAGCAAAACGCCCGACTGAGAAACAAACAAACGAAGACGTGGTTGATTGCAGCTCTTGAAATCGGAGGACCTTGATCTAATTCGCGGTATTAGAAACGACGAGGCTTCTAAACTTCCTATCCGACCTCGCCTCCGCCATTTCTCTTTCCTCCTCCAGCCATGGGTTCAGATCCCCAGTACGCAAAATGGCCCCTGCTGCCACTCTCACAACATGTCTTCACCCTGACGAACCCCTACGGCACCCGCGCATCGCAGCAGTCTTCAGTTAAGACCCTTCAGGATGCCATCACCGAGCACAAGATGGCACCCTTCTATCGGTACCTGGCCCACCCTCTTGACGGGGTTCTGAACGCCGTGGGCGAATCCGGCTCCAGCGCGCCAGGCAAGCCCATTAGCAGGAAGCCGAGCGCAGCTGGTATGATCTCGACCAGGGGCTCGGCGACAAGCGTCAGCCTGCCGTGGGATGAGACTCTGTACCAGAAGCTCAAGGAGGAGAATGACCGTGAGCTGGAGGCGTTCCAGAAGGAGGAGGACGATGCCGTTGAGCAGGCTGGCGATACCGAGGTCATGGCGGCGAGGGGAAAGAGGGCCGAATTTTGGGCGAGGACGGGCGACAAGGTACGCGAGCTGTGCTTCTTTCGATATCAAGGCGCCTTGCCTTGACTTGACTTGCCCCCCCACCACTGTGATCTGTTACTAATGTTGACCTCGATTAGGAGAAAGCAATTGCGGCCTATGAAGACGTTTTTGAGAAGACCGGCATCCTCGGCACCAAAATCGATCTTGTCCTCGCCATCATCCGGATGGGTCTCTTCTACGGTGACAAGGCCCTCGTAAAGAAGCACGTTGAGCGGGCCAAGACGCTGGTCGAGAGCGGGGGCGACTGGGACCGCCGCAACAGGCTGAAGGCCTACGAGGGACTACACCTCCTCACGGTCAGGAGCTACAACCTCGCGGCGCCCCTCCTCCTCGACAGTCTATCGACCTTCACCTCGTACGAGCTCTGCACCTACAGCAACCTGGTCGTGTACTCGGTCCTTGCAGGCTCCGTCTCTCTTAAGCGGGTGGACTTCAAGAGCAAGGTGGTCGACGCGCCCGAAATCAAGGCGATTCTCGGCGATGGCGAAGACAAGCTCCTCGCTCTCAGCGGCGCCATCTCTGCGGGGCCCGGTGTAGACGCTGACATGCAGGACTCTACTCCTTCGGCCGCCCGGAAGACTGCCGTCAACCTGACCACCCTGGGAAGCAGCACGGATCAACCCGAGGCAGAGATGGCGGTCGACTTTAGCCCCCTGGCCCAGCTAGTTAGCAGCCTGTACACGGGCCGGTACAAGCTTTTCTTCCAGGCTCTCGCCCTTGTGGAGGACCAGTTCCTTACCCAGGACCGGTACCTCCAGGAGCACAAGAACTGGTTCGTTCGTGAGATGCGTCTGCGTGCGTACCAACAACTCCTACAGAGTTACCGTGTCGTTGGGCTGGAGAGCATGGCGAACGACTTCGGCGTCACCGTCGACTTCTTGGATCAGTAAGTTCCTAATGTCCCTGTACCACTCCCGGCAAAAACGTAACGTAGGCTAACGCAACCCCTAGGGACTTGGCCAAATTCATCGCCGCCGGCCGTATCCCCTGCACGATTGATCGCGTTACTGGCAAGGGCGTCATCGAGACCAACCGGCCCGATGACAAGAACAAGCAATACCAGGACGTTGTGCGGCAGGGTGATCAGCTGATCACGAAGCTTCAGAAATACGGCCAGGCTGTCAGGTTGAGAGGAAGCGAGAGGGCATAAGCCGCGGGATTTCCCCCTGAGCTAGTCCCGAGTCCGGACACTCGAGAGTGATTACTTGGGAGGGGTAGTGATAGTACTATTACTCTTTGTAGTGACTGCAGGAGTCACCACATGAGGTGGCAGGCCATGATCGCATCGGGGCGAGGCAAGCAGCATGTGCTAATACCTGTATGATACCTAAAATAGAGTCAAAAAATGCACAATAGGGCAGGAATATCCTGGGGTTCTCTCGGGATAAAGCACTCCAAGGTTCGTTGAGCAATGTTGAAGCCCGCGTCACCCCTTGTCTATGCCTACCTAGTTGAGCCTACGATGCTTTGCCCGAGCAGCACGTGCCTGGTATATCTCTCAGCTTGAGCCTTAGTCAAAAGTAACCATTTATCCCTTTTTCCTCGATCTATGGAGTATATCTGAGTGGGGAATGCGCTGAATAGCTAGATTCAAGGTAAATTTACCAGGCCATATTGCCAGTGGAGATAGAACAGCCAAAAAGAGTTGGGGAGCTTTCCTCTAAAGACCCCAAGCCCTTACGTCGGTTATATATCCAAATCATCATCATCTATACTTGTCCATAAATCCCTTGTGGAACCCAACGATCCTGTCCATCCACTCGGTGCCGGGCGGCAGGAAGGTAGTCCTGAAATGCAGCGAGTTCTCCTTCTGGCCGAACCCGCTACCGGGCACGAGGCACACGCCCGTCGCCTCAAGCAGCCGGATGCAGTAAAACTCGTCGGGCTTGCGACCCTCGGCGGCGGCGGCCTCAGCGGCCTTGGCAGGCACGTGGATCGTGGGGAAGAGGTACATGCTGCCCTGGGGCTCCCCGCACTCGACGCCCTCCATCTGCGCAAAGGCGCGGTGAAGTGCGGTGGCGCGCTCCTTGAGGCCCGAGTAGATGGCGTTGTACTCCTTCGTGTAGAGCTCGTAGCTCGGCTCGCCCTCCCGTGGCGGGTTGACCATCAGCTCGACCAGGCACTGGCCGATGACCGGGGCGCAGAGGGTGATGCTGACGAACTTGTAGATCTCGGCCTGGACCTTGGGGTCGAAGCCGACGAGCTCGAAATAGCCGCCACGGTGGCCGCACTCGCCCACCATGCCCTTGGAGACGGAGTGCAGGCTCGTCAACTCGATGCCGTCGTAGGCGCCGGGGTTCTCCTGCTGCAGCTGGCGGAGCACGCGCTTGAACGAGTGGAACTTGCCGACGAACACGTTGGTCTGGTACACCTCGTCGGCGAGAACCACGAGGCGCTCGGCGCGGGCGAATTCAAGCACCGCCCGGATGTCCTCCTCGGAGAGCGAGGCGCCCGTGGGGTTACCGGGGTTGATGATGACGATCGCGCGAACGTCAACCCCCTCCGATCTCGCCTTCTCGTAGGCCTCCTTGATGGTGCCGAGGTCGGTACCCCAGTTCTTGGACTCGTCGAGCAAGTAAGGCACGCACGTGGCGTTTAGCACTGAAAGCGAGGCGGTGTATAGGGGATACTGAGGTATTGGGACCAGAACACCGGATTTCTCATCGGCGCAGATGACGTGGAGGAGAGTATTGACACCCGCGGAAGCACCCCCCGTTAGATAAATGTCGGCTTGGTCGGCTGGGAAGCCATCACGCCCTAGGTGTGAAGTGTTAATGTCTAACACTTTCCATAGGTAGGGAAGAGGAAAGAACAGCCGGGGCAAAGCGAGGAAAAGGGCTCACTCTCTAGGAAGTCGGCAACAGACTGCCTGATCGCTGGAACACCATTGCTAGCGCTGTAAGCCCCAACCGAGCCGACGCTGCTCAGCAGCGTTTTAGCTCTCGCAAGCACATCGGATTTGTACCCAAGCTGGTTTAGCAGTACGTCTTCGTGTTGGAGCAGCGTCGGGTTCTCCAGGAGGCTCAGTACCTGGCGGAAGAACGTGATTGGCTTCTGGTCCAGCTCCTGGGGGTTTCCGATATTTGCGGAAACCACCTGCTCGAAAGGCAGGCCGGTATCACCGCCCTTTGCGATTTTGGCACGGTAGGCCTCCGACTTCACGGCAAGCTCGCCACGCACGGCATACTTGGCTGCCTTGAGGTGAGGGTTGATGTTCTCGTAGTTGAGCCGTCTTCTCGGAGCTGAGGCCATGGTGTGAGTCAGCCGAGTGGTATGGGGCAGGGCAGGGAGTCGGCGGTGGTTGTCAAGACCGTGTCGTGTGCTAGAGAGAGTGGCGGCCAGAGAGAATGGCGGGGTAGTGGGTTCTAGGGTCGGCAAAAGAGCGGGATCGTTAGAAAAGAAGGGAAAGCAAATGGGCTAAGGGCAAGCGAGGAGGGAAGACTGCAGGAGAGGAAAGAAGCGGGAGGTCGGCAACTGATGAGTCTAAAGAAAGTGCCCCACTAGAGGCTATCCGAACCTTCGGGTCCTCTTATATGAAGTGAGTGGATGGACGGGTAAAGCAGCTAGGGAAATAAGCGCGTGTCCCTTTTATTTCTTCATCGTCAGATGAGATGCTAGCCCTAGGCAAACAGCCAATTGCCGAGAGTTTTCACTAGCAAACAGGGCGTGACTGGTGAGAGGCGTCTATCCCGCAGCTTTTGCGCGGCCGAAACCGGGAGACGATGGTGGATGGATCGACGGGCGAGTGATTTTAGAGCCGACTCGTACGTTGGTGGGGGAAGCAAACCCGAGAGGTGGGGGTTGGGGAAAGATGAGTGAAAGTAAAGTTTGAAGGAAACTCGAGCTTGGTACGTGGGTTACCTGTAGCCGTAGAGCCAAGAAATCTGCAGCAGAGTGCCGAGTCATTTGCCACCCACCCCAAGGCCCTTCTAGTCGTGATTCCAGCAGCTGCCATGGCTCGGGATGTCCAGAGAATGACAAGGAGATGCGGCCGCGTAGGAGTCGGAGCTTGGAGATACTGGCAGCTCCGGTATCAATAGAGCAGTGAGAAAAGTCAACGTCCCAAGGGAGAGAGAGCTAGCTCTCAGGACACATTGTCATAGCCATTGGGGCAGTAAGTTGTCGGGAAGCAAGAAGAACCTTTGCCATATTGCAAAACCCTCTCAAGAGTGGAGGTTGTCAGGCTTTTGCGGTGAAGGCGTGGAGGCAGCTCGTTGATAACAAGTTGATTTGCAATTGCACTCTGTCGATCATTGACGGGTGCAACTTGTAATATCGTATCTTACCCTTGTCCACCGGCAGCTGTACCCACTAACTCGAGCTACTAACTGCGACTCCTGTGACATTATTAAGGAGCCATGTAAAGTTGTTAGTAAGTTGGGGTACTCCGTACTTTTGTGGCACCATTTCTTCGCAGCACAACCTGGCTTGCTAGGCCGCTACCTGCACCTGAACCGAGCGGGACCGCGAGGGCGGAACGGAGTATCAGTCTCTCCGTCCTCCCCTTCCCATTGGCTAATGCCAAAACCTCGACTTCAATACAAATCCATTGAGCCAACCATCTAGAGAAAACCGCCGTCACGAGGCTTTGGAGGGATCCTTTCAAACATGGCGAAGAAAGGTACTGTAACGGATGAGGTTTTCCCCAATCTTCCATCCTCTCTCCCCAGCTCCAAGGCGCTAACTTACTTGCCCGCCCCGGGCTCATAGGAAAATCCCGGATTATCAGCGTGCGCCTGATCTCCATGGCCATGACGGGCTATTTCTACCAGTTCTCTCGACCGCGGACATCTATACCCATGAGCATGTTGAAATACGACCCAATTGGTACGAGATCAGCTCCCAACCATTCCCCCGCCCCCGGGTGTCATCACCTCCTGAACCATGACTGCTAACACGCTTTCCTTCCGCCCGATAGTACGGAGAAAGGTCCTCTTCCTCGAACAAAAACGAAAAGGAAAGGCATGACATCGGCCGCATATTAAATATCTACAATCCCGCCGCCGGTCACTCTCTTTTCAGGAACGGTGCTCAACCGAGGGAGCGACTAGGGTATTCGGTCGGGGAAGGGTCGGGCTCGCGAGGGAGCCCATCTCCGTGTATAACACAATACAAGCATGACAGGAGTTCAGGGGCAGGAAAGTCGACTGCTGCAACATTCTTCGCGATAAGGACGGCATGTACATCTCCAAAAGCTCATAATACCCTCTCGAAACGGGATAGCAAATTCGATTGCTTCTATCTATTTAGCTAAGAGCAAACCGCCTCGCACCCCGGCACGATGCTGTTGCCCTAAGGCGCGTTCTTGAACCGCCAAAAATAGTATTAAATCTACTAATTCTTCGAGAGCTACGTAAGTAGGAGAGTTTAAGGGACCGAGCAAATTATTCGCGACCTGCTCGAGATCAAAAGCGAGATATGTCTCGTGTTTCTGTAGCCCTGTGTTGGCGGGCCCGGGCCTCCTCCGCTCCAAGATGAGCTCAAGATCTATCAAAATTGCAGCAATTTTCTCAGAATATCTGGCATATGTAACCGCCTCGACAGCAGTGGCAGCTTTCCCACTTGCGCTTCGTGTGCCTGGAGATCGGCTGGCTCTTGAGTGCTGTCGATCGCGACCATCCCGCAAAGACCCTAATTTTCCTGGTCCGCACCGTTCGTTCCTGTTGGTGGTGGCAAGGGCGCGGGGGCGCTGGAACTGCAAGCCGCAGGGCTGGCATTCGTGCTTATACTCGGCCCCGGACCGCTTTCGGGGGAGCTAACAGTTGGTTGGAAGGGCTGGATGGAGCCCGTTTTCTTCCCTCCTCGACCCCGTGGGCGACCGGCTGCCTTTCCTCTCTGGGATGTACCAGCAGATAGGCTCTGAGGAATGGTGCTGTTCTGTTGCCCAGGGACGGAACGTGCTCGAGTGCTTCTGATGGGTCTAGTTCGTGCCAACCCGTGTTGCGGGACTTGACTTGGCAAAGGGCCGGCCGCCGAAGTCCCTTGCCCGGTCGCATCTAAAGGGCGGAGTCTATCGTCATAAGCAACCCTCGAGGCAGAATTTGGCTCTTTCGGCAGCGACGTGGTAAGGGGCTCCGCCGCTGCGTCGAGATCTCTCGGTCCCCGCTTAGGTTTCTTAGCAGTAGTCCCCAGTCCATCACCAGTATACCCCCGTTTGGGCACTCGATCCCCCTTGAAAGCGTTGCCGTCATCGTTCTGGCCGAAGGCAGTTGACGTAGGCTTTGGGGCCTCGAATTGGCTCCTCCGGTCGTCTCGAGGCACAGTACCGGCAACAGGTCGGTTGTACGGACTACGGAGGAACAATCCGTAATCAGGAATAACGCCTCCGGTCAAGCCCCTGTCTTGGCCGGAATCCCGAACTGTGTTTGCACTGGGTTCGGGACGAGGTTTGATAATTGGCCTCAGTTGGACGATACCCCTCCGACGTACTCTCTCCTCCTCGACAGTTGGTGGCATTGGTGTGACCTGGTTAATGTTCGGGCTTTTGACAAGGACCCGTCTCACCGTTTCTCCAGTAATTGAGGGCTCAGCTTCACTAGGTGAAACTGGCAAGTCACTGAGCAGGCTGGAACTCGACATGCTCTTCTCACGGCCTTCGGGGGTGGCATTTGCATCCTCGCTCCCGACGGGTCCGTCAATGGTGTTTTGAGCGCC
>Ga0164242_10007226_pt1 | contig 12158 bp, 15 predicted proteins | sample OricomgcompostMG_FD_108783 | JGI IMG/M metagenome (GOLD analysis project Ga0164242, IMG submission 108783) | Miracle-Growth compost microbial communities from Emeryville, California, USA - Original compost - Miracle growth compost (MG) ... | reverse complement strand
TGCCCCCGGACGAGATGGCCGAGATCGCCCAGGTCCCCACCTCCCTCGGCGCCGTCCTCGACGCCCTCGAGGCCGACACCGAGTTCCTCACCGCGGGCAATGTCTTCACCAACGACCTCATCGAGACCTGGGTCGACTTCAAGCGCACCAACGAGATCGCCCCCGTCCAACTCCGCCCCCACCCCCACGAGTTCGAGCTCTACTACGACATCTAGTCCCGCGTGGGTGACGCCCACCGGCTGAGTGCCTGAAAACGGCCCCTGACCTGCGAAGACACCTTCCAACGTCTGCCAGCGTCAGGGGTCGTTTTTTCGTTGGCCTGCGGCCCCAGTGCGGCCCACGGAGCCTGACACCGGCACGGGGGAGCACCAAGGTGAATCGGCCGCCCTCCCGGCACCGGGGTGCTGGGAGGTGCCGAGCGACATCGCGCCGCAGCGATTCAGCGTCGCTGCACCCTCCCAGCCGCAACCGGCGGGGCATCCAAGTACCCGCGGGCGACCCTTACTTAGCGAGCATTCGCTGGGCGCGCTCGATCCGTTCACGAAGCCCGTCTTGGAAGGCGGCGTCTTGCTTGCGGCCCTGGATGTGCTCAGAGATTGCAGCCCGGATGACTTCCGAGATCGGCTGGTTGTCGACGGTCGCGACAGTCTCAAGCTCCTCGGCCTGCTCAGCCGAGAGGCGAATCGTCATGGCTTTGGCTGGCTTCATACGGCCCATGATGTCACCGGCACGGCACGGTATGCAACCACCGCAGAGTTGTGGTATCTTGGTATCAAGGAGGTTCAATCATGACCAACGAAGCCAGCACGAAGCCCGACAAGTTCAGCATCCAGATCGACCGCCAGCACTTCACTGTGACTGCCAGTTCGATGACTGGGGCTCAGCTCCGTCAGGTTCCCGACCCCGACATCGCCGCAGACCGCGACCTGTTCGAAGTCGTTCCCGGACACCCAGACCGCAAGATCGAAGGGGGCGACATCGTCGACATCCGCAATGGCCTGCGGTTCTTCACCGCACCCGGCACCATCAACCCCGGCATGGAGTCGGGGCCGGTCAACTGAGTCAGGAGCCGCAATGAGCCTGCCCGAGAACGACACCGCGTTCCTCGCCGAGCGCAACATCGACCACGAGGTCATCGTCGAGGGCGGCATGACGTGCGTGATCTTCCGTGCATGGCCCCTCTCCGCTGGATTCGATCGCGAGTCCGCGGATCTCATGCTTCGCCTGAGCCCCGGGTATCCGGACGTCAATCCAGACATGTGGTGGTTCGAGCCCGCAGTGCGACTGGCGAACGGGCAGACCCTGCCCGCGACCGAGGTGGTCGAGCAGCACTTCGGGCGCTCGTGGCAGCGATGGTCGCGTCACCTCAATGCCGGACAGTGGCGCTCAGGTGTCGACGGTCTTGAGAGCTACCTTGCACTCATCCGTCAGGAGCTAGAGCGCAGCGTGCCGAAGGTCGCCGCATGACGGTGACCCTCGTCCTTACCGATGCCCTCGCCGACGAACTGAGCGCGGCGGCCGTGGCCGACGTCGAGACCGCAGGCGTGCTCATCGCCCGGTACGTTGCGACCCCGAGCGGGCACGTGCGGCTGCTCGGCAGGCGCATCCATTGGGTGCCGGAAGACGCCTATCTTGAGCGCGAATCGGATCGGCTGAGCATCGCCTCGTCCGGATACGTCCACGCACTGGCTGACGCCGAGCACGAGGGATCGATCGCGATCTGGCTCCACACTCACCCGGGCAACGGCTCGTCACCTCGGCCGAGTCGCCATGACCGCGTAGTCGACGAGCAACTCGCCGACCTGTTTCGCCTTCGCGCCGACGCTGACCACTACGCCGCAGTGGTGGTCGCCCACCGCGATGGCCAGCTTCGCTTTGCCGGCCATTTGGAATCCGAAGGCGAACGCGCCGATATCGGTCGCCTCTGGATCACGGGCAGCCGACTGCAGCTCGCGTACAACGCGACCCACGATGCCGCACTGCTCCCAGAGGAGTTCGACCGAAACATCCGTGCCTTCGGTGGTGACATCCAGCGCGTGCTCGGTGACCTGTCCGTGTCCGTCATCGGAGCTGGGGGGACTGGATCCGCCGTCGCCGAGCAGTTGGTTCGTCTCGGCGTTCAGCGCCTGCACCTCCTAGACCCCGAGGAGCTGAGCGGCAGCAATGTCACCCGCGTCTACGGGTCAACACCGGCGGACATCGGCCGCCCGAAAGTCGACATCCTCGCGGCGCACCTTCAGCGGATTGCACCTGACGCCGAACTCACCACGACCAAAGGAATGGTCACCGAGGAGGCGAATGCGCGCGCTCTCCTCGATGCCGACGTGGTGTTCGGGTGCACCGACGACAATGCCGGTCGTCTCGTACTCTCGCGGGTTGCCTCCTACCTGCTCACCCCGGTTATCGACTGCGGCGTGCTCCTCAGCAGCGGGCCGACTGGTCAGCTGCAGGGCATCGACGGCCGCGTCACCGTCCTTGCACCGGGCGCTGCCTGCCTTGTGTGTCGGGGGCGCGTTGACCTGGCCAGGGCAGCCGCCGAGATGATGACGCCGGAGGAACATAACCGCCTCGCAGGCGAGGGGTACGCACCCGCGCTAGCTGGAACAGAGCCCGCCGTCGTCACCTATACGACTCAGGTGGCCGCGGCAGCGGTCAGCGAACTCGTGGAGCGCTTGGTGCACTACGGGCCGAACCCGGCCCCTAGCGAGATCCTGCTTCGGATGCACGAGCGTGAGATCTCGACGAACGAAGCGCTGCCGCGCGACGGTCACTACTGCGATCCTGCCGCCGACAAGTTCGGGTGCGGAATCGTCAACCCCTTCTTGGAGCAGACATGGCGAAGCTAGGCCACATCGCATGGTGGCAATGGATAGCTCTCCCCGGCCGGAACTGGCGGATCGTTACCCGCGTGGAAGCCGGTGACGAAGTCCCGGATCGATTGCCAAGGCGTGGCGTCGCGCTCATCGGCCCAGCGGAATCGCCGACATGGGTCGCGTTTGACTGTCCGTGCGCGCGAGGTCACCGACTGATGGTCAACCTCGACGCGGCTCGCCATCCCGCTTGGCGGATCACGAAGACCAAGCCGCTCAGCATCCGCCCGAGCGTGGACGACATAACCCAAGAGCGGCGCTGCCACTTCATCATGGACAAGGGCAGGGTCAAGTGGGCACACGGAGGACAGGAGACCCGACGATGACAGAACAACAGGGGAGCGAAGGCCCGTTCGAGCAGCCTCCCGAGACTGTGATCGAACGGGCCGTCCCGGCGCCGACCAAGACACCACTGTTCCAAGCAATCCACGTCCAGCGCTATCAGCGCCAAGCGATCATCAAGGCGATCGAGGAACGCACTCAGCGCTGTCTCATCGCCTACGTGTCCGGAAATTCCTGCCTCGTCGACCGCGACGACACGGTCCCATTCGTCGACTTGCTGCACAACATTCCGTCAGGCGCTGACCTCGATCTCATCCTCCACACGGGCGGCGGAGACATCGACGCAGCTGAGAAGTTGATCTCGATGGTCCGCAACCGAGTCGGAGACGCCACCCTGCGGGTGATCGTGCCCGACTTCGCCAAGAGCGCCGGTACCCTGATGGTGCTCGGAGCCGACGCGGTCGTCATGAGCGACACCTCAGAGCTCGGCCCGATTGACCCCCAAATCATCCTCGCGGACGGCAATGGGAACCGAATCCGCCACTCGGTCCAGAGCTACCTCGACGCCTATGACGAGCACACCGAGCGGCTGAGGATCGAGCCGAACGACGTCCCAGCGCAGATCCTCCTCGGTAAGCTGGACCCCGCAACGGTCAAACTCTTCCAAGCGGTCCAGGCTCGCGCCCGACAGTTCGCTGAGGACCAGCTCAAGCGGGGCATGTTCCGAAACGGCGGAAACTGGTCAGCTGCAGCTGCCGAGCTGATCGACACCAAGCGGTGGCAGTCCCACGCCCAGATGATCTCGTGGTCCGACGCCCAAGACCCGCGCATTGGACTCAACGTCGAATACCTCGATCCCAAATCAGGCGCTTGGCAGGAGTACTGGCAGTTGTACTGCCTGCAGCGGCTCGCGATCGGGGACGGCCAGAAGATTTACGAATCGGCATATGCGTCATTGACGATTGACGGCACTACCGGCTGAGGGCGAGATCGCCCGAGATACCCGCACGAGACTCGAGGAAGCTGCGGAGCCGACGCCCGACACCTCCATTCCCGGCCAAGGAGCGTCAACAACGAGTCAGCTGCCCCGAGCGGGCCATAACGCCAGGCGAAGCCGTCGAGGAATTTCTGCAGGTTCTCGAGCGCTGCGGATGTCACGTTCGGGAGTCCCTCGGTGTAGCGCGACGCGATCACCTTCTTCGGAGAGCGCTCCCCTGCTGAGCGAGGGCGACTGCGGACCGAACTTGATCGAGGAGCGTCTGCCGTCGTGCGAGAAATGCCGGTGTCGATTCGAAGAAGTTCCATGTGCCCGTGTCGAATTCCAACGGCTCTCGGGGATCCCTCGGATCCGGCAACATTGCCCAGGCCTGCTCGACCAAGGGCTTGAGACGTCCAACCACCGGCAGCTCTCGGTAGAGGCGACACGACATCTGTTGTAGGGCGCGCTGCACCGGCCGGCCCTCAAGGTCCGTCAACTTCGCGATCTGGCTCGGCAGCCAGACGAGGGTTCGGCACGAAGGAGTTCAGGAGCGGTCGCCGGCTCGCAAGGGCTCCCCCACCGACGGTCACCCTCCACACGTGCGACGCTACGAACTCGCTCGCCATCCGTCGGCCGTGAAGGTGCGGTTGCGCGGGCGCAACGATCCCGAGCGCACGCGGCATGTTCTTGATCAGCGAGTTTGTCGCCTCGAAGAAATCCAGCAACGCCAGGGCTCGCCCACTCGTCCGGTTGCCCGCGGCGGCCGCGGCAAGACAGGTCGCGCACGACGTAAGGCGTCAGAACAGGCACCTGCTCATAAACGTCCGGTGGTTCTGTCATCGGGCATCCGTCGTACATCCAGCCTGCCCTACACCCCGATGCGCACCGACCGCGCCGCCCGCGACATCCGCAAGAAGAAGACCGAGTACATCTCGGATGCCGCCCAGCGGCAGCAGATCGGTCAGATCGAGGACGCCCAGCAGACCGCGGAGTACCAAGACGTCCTCCAGCAGGAGGCAGACCTCACCGCCGGTCACGGCGTCCTTCGCTGCACCGGCCTGGTCGCCGTCAGTGCGAGCGATGCTGCCGGGCTCGAGCGATCGGTCGCTGCCATCGAGCAGGCTGCGATCCAAGCCTCATGCGAGACGCGCCGACTGTGGGGTCAACAGGCGCAGGCATTCACCGCTGCGGCGCTGCCCCTCTCTCAACACTTCTAGCCGCTCAGCTGCTGGCGACCACTTCGGAGCACCGCCTCGAACGCGAATGCTATTTGGAGACTTGCTCGATATGACAGTCGGACAGAACAGCGGCTTCGAGGATCGTCATCGCCCGGTCAGAGACGCAAAGATTGAAGGATTCGTCCAGCCAGAAGTCAGAGCGTCCGGCGCTGCCCGTGACCTGAAGCCATCGGTAGTCCCGATGTTTTGCTTTCCCGTAGAGCTCTCGGTAATTGTCGCTGGGGCCGACGGAGGCCTTCGCCAGCTTGAAGCCGTCGAGGCGAGCCTTCTTGATGCGCGATCCGAGTTGCGCGCTCACGAGGAACACGGGGAACGAGGTGACCAGCTCGTCGCTCTCGGGCTGGTCCAGCACGAACTCGAGGCGCTTGACCTTCGGCGGGTGGGTGCTGGTGTCGAGGTCGGTGTCGGGGCCGAGTTCGCCGGCCACCTGGGGTTCGAGTCGGTAAGGCATAGCTAGCCGATCTTTGGAGTGAAGAGATGACCAAACTTTCGGTCGATCTCGGTGGCTTCGTTGAAGATGTCCTCACGCGTCGTGGTTGAAGCGGGGTGGGTCTTGTAGAACTCGTCCCACGCCTTGCGGATGTCGCTCAGGTGGAGCGTTGGATTCAGAGGTGTGGGGATGCCGCGCAGGTTCTCGAGAGAGTGCATCTCGGAATCCTTGAAGAGCCCTGGGTACCGCTTGAGCACACTCTGCTCGATCGCGTGGTGGACGACGACCTTCCCCTGCAGCTTCGGGAAAGCGCTGAAGAACGTCGCTCGGTAGTTGAGGTTCACGGCCTCACCCACTGTCGCCCGCACTGTGGCGACGCCTCGTGCGGCCTGCGTCTCAGCCTTGACCACCGCAGAACTCGGCCGGGCTGCTTCGGCCACTTTGGCCACGCGCACCGCTTCGGTGGCTGCCTTCTCGGCATCGGCCGCGCTTACAGCGTCCTTCGTGACGGTGGCGGCCACCTTGGCCGACTTGGCGATCTTGGTGAAGGCGAGACCCGGAACAGCCGCAGCGAGGGAGAGCCCGGCGTCCGTGTAGTCGCCCTGGACGACGTACCAGGTGGCGTTCGTTGCGGCTGCGCCGACGCCAATCGCGTCGAATGGCGGCGGGGCGAAGGTCGACAGCGAAAGGATGTCGAGGACTTGATGCCCCCAGTGCCCTATCCAATGCCACACTGCCTTGGCTGCCGCAAGGACGCAGTGTCCGTAGTCGAGCGGATTCCATGAGCATCCGCTCCCTTCCTTCATGCTCTTCGCCAAACCTTGCAGGGCTTTCGAATCAGCCAGCGGCGTGCCCGCGGCGGGTGTTGCGGCGGCTTCGGCCTCCTCGCCTCTTGAGTTGATGGCCGAAGACAGAGCGGTGAGCGTCGCGGTCATTCCCACGTTGTCGCCATTGGACGAAGTCGGGAAGTGGTGCTCGAAGAAGAGGTAGTGAGTGAATTTCCCGACGGGATGGTCGGCGCCGTCGTAGGCGACGTTCTCGGTCCCGGGCTCGAAGTCCGTGAACGCCCAGTCGCTCGCGGTCGGGTTCGAGGTGAGCGCGGCGGTCATGGCGAGCATGCCGTCGGTCAGGTAGGCGCCGTCGGGCGACGGTGCGTACTTTGCGTCGTCCAGCCGCGCCTCGGACCAGCCGTCGTCACCGTGCGCCTGGTCGTACTCCGTATAGGTGGTCGTGAGCGCCATCAGGAAGTTGCTTGACCAGTAGCCCCGGGAGATCAGCAGGAGCAGGTTCTGCTTGTTCGCGACGTCTTGGTCGGTGCGCTGCTCCGCGGAGGCATTCTTCGTGTCACCGGCACCTTGGTATAGGTCTTTGGGACTGGTGGTGGCCTGGATGAGGTCGTCGGACCACGAAAGGGGCAGCGACCGGTCCCCGGTCCCGTGCGTCGCGAGCGCAAGGGTGCCTGCGAGGTCGGTGAGCTCGAGGTCGTAGGCGTGGGTGTCGACGCCGGCCTTGAACGGCTCCGAACTGTTGTCACCCGCAACGGAGGCGAGAGCGTCGCCGAGCGTCCGCGGGGTGGTCTGGGACGTGAAGTAGTACGCGAAGTAGGTCTGGCCACGATGAGCGGCCAACTGCTTCTCCAGCGTGGCGAGGTCGCCCTTCTGGAGCGCTTGAACCGCGGCCGACGCATCGCGGCGGTCCCGCCACTGCTGATCGTGGAAGATCGAGAGTTGGGTGTAAGCGGCTACGAGCCCCGCGACGATGGCGATGGCGAGGATGGCGGCGAATGCGGGGACCCATCGGGGTCGTTTCTTCTTGCGGAACGTCAGGTCGTTCCGGCGCTTGCCCGGGTGCTCGGATTCGAGCTCCCAGCCCTTGGCCTTCCACTGGGCGACGACATGGGCTTGCTGGGAGGGCCGTACACGCTTCGTCGCGCGCCTGTATGTCGGCTCGCGCGGAGTGCGGCTACGGCCGCGCCGCCACCTGACTGCTATCAACCTTGCATCCTCCAGTTGCCCCGAGCCTGACCGCCCGGCGTGAGAGTACTTCGATCCGCGCCCTCTAATGACCGAAACGTGAAAGCCGCGGACGATGGCGGAAAGGTAGGGCGGCAGCCCGACAGAATCGCGCCAGCGGCGCCAGCGGACCGCGGCGCCCTGTCACCCAGCGGCCGTCAGCGGAGCCCGAGTCGCTTGGCAACTTCGTCGCCGCCGACGGTCGTGACGACGTCGGGGCCGCCGAGGAGGAGGAGGAGGAGGAGGAGGTCGGTGGCGCGGGACATGCCGACGTAGAGGCGTTCGCGTGCGCGGTCGCGGGTGCCGTCCTCGATGAGGCACAGGACGACGGCGGATCGTTCAAGGCCCTTGCAGCCAAGGACGTGGCCGTAGAAGACCTCTTCGCCGGCGAAGTACGACGCCCAGTAGCCCTGTTGGCCGTCGTGGTCCTGTTGCATGACCTGGGTCGAGTGGCGGGATCCGGTGGTGATGAGCGCGACCTGTCCGGGCTCCCATCCCTCCTCGTCGAGCAGTCCGATCACTGCCTCGTCGGCGATGTCGACGGCGTCGTCGACCGACGCGGGCACGAACTGGACCTCGGGCCCGTTGCCGCCGCGGGCGTACATCCGCGACGGCGCGAGCGGCGCGAAAGCCTCGGCGATCTCCTTGGTGTTGCGCAAGCAGTGGTCCAGGACCAGCGGCACCAACGGAATGGCGGTCGGCCGAACCGGCCGAAGATCCGCTGGTCCTCGTCGGAGAACACATACAGGCCGCCGTCGGCCTCGTCGCGGAGTGCGCCGAGCACCGGTGTCCACCACGAGTCGGCGAAGTCCTGTGCCTCGTCGACGACGACGGCCTCGAACAGCTTCCCGTCCGGCAACTGCTGGGCAAGCTCGGCCATTCGCTGCGGCAGCTCCTCCTCCCAGAAGGTGGAGGCGGTGCGGTCGCCGAAGTCGGTGACACCCCATTCGGCGGCGAGCTCTTGGAAGGTGCCGACGAAGGCGGGGCGGTCCTTGCGCGGCCAGGAGGCGACCTGGCGTTTGAGGTGTTCGGCCAGCCCGATCGAGTAGCAGAGCAGGGCGATGCGCTGCGCTTTGCGCTCGTGCCGCCCGCGGGTGAGCTCTTTGGCCTGCTGGAGGGCGAGGACGGTCTTGCCGCTGCCTGCTCCCCCACGGACCTCGACCCTGTTGAGCAGTCGGGTGACCGAGAGGATCAAGCTCTGCTGGTCGGCGAGCCGATCGGCGCCCGCCTGTCGCTCCAGGGCCTCGGCGTTGACGTCGTACGTCGTGGTCAAGCGGGCTGACCTGCGGAAACGTCTTCTGAAGTCTTCCAGCGTCAGCCGCCGTTTTCCGTTGGTTGGTGTAACCAGTGTGTACCCAGCGGAGCAGGGACCCGGTTCATCTCGGTCTGATCGGTCCTGGTCCCGCGCGAATGGCCGTCGCCAAGGCCCACACCGCGGCACATCGACTCAGGATGCCGCCTCGTCGTCCTGAGTCGATTCCGGTTTCGGTAACGCGCATCCGATCAGCCACCTAGTGCGAGAGTCGGCGCCTACGTCGAAGGGCTATTCATCGACACCGCGACGAACCGTGGAAGCGGCTCCATGGAGTCGCACCAGGGACCGCGGGTCACCTGAACGTCACGCACCATCACGGAGAATGATTCGCGACGCCCGCCAACGACGATGGCGCTCTTGCGCGCGCGTGAGAGGGCGACGTACAGATTGCGAGGATCGCGCATCTTGTTCAGGTCGGCGATGACCACGTGGTCGTACTCAAGGCCCTTGACCAGGAGAGTGCGGGAGGCGATTCGGGTGACGTCCGCGGCCCGTGCGGCGGAGCCGGTCCCGGACTCAGGCGAGGTTGTCGAGAACCGGCTCACCGTTCTCAGCTGTCATTGAGATCGCTTCACGGGTGTCGTTCCAGGCTTCCCACCGATAGATCCGGAGGGATTTCGTCTCGCGGATACCTGAGCCGCGGACGCCAACTGCGCGTACGTCGGGTTCAGGCGGAGCTGGTCGAGGGCAGCGAGGATGTGCTCGATGCCGGCCCTGGCGTAGTGGGCGATGCCCTCGTTCCGCTGCAGCTTGGCCAGCACCGGACCGTCGATGCCGGAGAGGCCGACGACGCACTCCTTGGCGAAGTTCGCGAACCAGTACGCGCGAGAAGCAGGCGCGACGGCCCGAATCGCCCCAAGCGACCCTGGGGTTATGAAGGGTGGGACGTATCCACTCGGGAGCGATCAACCATCTTCGGCGACTACAACGTTTGTTCCCAGAAATGGGTACAATCGTTGTCGTGGCTGACTCGACTCTCGCGCGGCTCGGCTCCATCGCGGAACGGCGATGGGGCCTGTTCACGACTGCCCAAGCCACCTCGGCAGGAATCTCGCGCAAGCAGCTCGTGCGGCTGACAACCTCTGGAGTGATCGAACGGGTCGCGCATGGGGTCTACCGAACGGCCGGCGCTCCCCCGCAGCCGCACGAAAGCATCTATGCGACCTGGCTCTCGCTCGGCGGTGCCACCGCGGCGCGCACCGAGTCAGGTGTCTCCCCGCTCGTAGCCGGTGGCGTCACGGCCGCCGTGATGCACGAGATCGGGGACTTCTTCCTCGACGGGCTGGACTTCATCGTTCCCTCCCGCAAGGGCACCCGGCTCCCCGGCGTCCGCCTTCGCATCCGGCACCTGTACCCCGCCGACGTCATTCCCGTCAACGGCCTGCCCACGCTGACCGTCGAGCGCACCCTCCTGGACCTCATCGAACTCGGCGCGGACACCTCGCTAGTCACCGACGCGCTCCGCGACGCCGTACGTCAGGGCAAGGTCACCAGGCCCGAACGCCTCCGATCCGACCTCGCCACGCTCGGGACACGGCACGAGAGCGACGCCCACCGGATCACCGCAGAGCTCGACACCCCGCTCGCGCCAGTCAGGGGAGGCGGTCATGGCTGACGAAGCCGGTTACGGCGACTGGCGCGCGCTCGAGTTGGCGATCAAGGACGCCGCAAAGAAGAAGGCGAGGCAAGAAGGAGCCGGCGTCAGCGCGGCGACCGTCGATGCCCAGATCCGCCAGGCTCGCTACGACCGGTTCTTGTCCCGCGTCTTCGCCGACGGCGAGGAGTCGGAGTGGCTGCTCAAAGGCGGACTGAGCATGCTCGCCCGAGTCCCCCGCTCACGCACCACCAAAGACGTCGACCTTGCTGCCCAAGACACCGTCGACCTTGATGAGGCTGAGCGGGCGCTGTCGGCGCTGGTCGCTGTAGACCTCGGTGACCACCTGACGTTCCGGCTGACCCGCTCGATCCCGACCGGGCTGGGCGACAACCAGCCCGGAGTCCAGACCGGCGCCTGGTCTACGCCTGCCTCGACGTCGACCACGACACCCAGATCGACACCGTGACCGTCGACGTCGTCGTCGGCCCTGGCCCGGTCGGGACACCTGAGGTCGTCGAGCCGGCCAACCGGCTGCACCTGCGCAGGCCGCTGGTCACACACCCGTACCGGCTGTTCCCTGTCGCGGACCAGATCGCCGACAAGGTGTGCGCCACGATGAGCACCGACTACGGAGCTGGCAAACGCAGCAGCCGGGTGAAGGATCTGGTCGACCTCGTGGTGTTGGCCCACTCCCAAAGTGTCGACCTGGCCGAGCTGCGCACCGCGATCGCGACCAAGCAGGCCATCAGTGGCATAGAGCCGTCCGACCACTTCGACATCCCCGCCGACTGGAGCCGCACCTATCCGGCAACAGCCAAGGGCGTCCCGTCGGCGCAGGCATACACGGCCGAGAGCGCAGCAACCCTCGTCGCCCGGCTCATCGACCCTGCTCTGGCCAAAGGCTCGAACTCCGCGACCTGGGACCCGCAGAACCTCCGGTGGAACATCGCCACACGTGTAACCAGTGCGTAACCGGCCGATCCAGAATGGACGTTTGCGCAGGTCAGAGCGGGCGTGCCAGTCACCACTACGACATCTGACAGACGTCGCACCTCGATGTCGCCTCAGACCTGCAGCGATGCAGGTCAGAAGCCACTCGAGTTTCATGTGCGTGCGATCTCCGTGCGACGTCCGGAAACCCACGGTCGCCCCTCAAGAAGCATCGAGAGCACGTCAGCGGCCGACCCCCGCGACAATCCGTCGTGTTCACGCTGGTTCGCGTAGCTCCGCAGGCAGCCATAGCAGGAGGTTTCGGGACCGCACTCACATGTGTCCACACGACGAAGGGCCGCGCCGAGCACATCGTTGAGGTTATGTGCCACGTTGAGCACATGGCCCGCCCCACCGGGAACTGTGTCGTAAAGCGCCAGAGACCACGCTTCGGCGCTGGTCGGCGTCAGCGAGCCCCCGATGTCATCACGCGCGATCTCCAAGA
>Ga0164242_10007225_pt1 | contig 12158 bp, 13 predicted proteins | sample OricomgcompostMG_FD_108783 | JGI IMG/M metagenome (GOLD analysis project Ga0164242, IMG submission 108783) | Miracle-Growth compost microbial communities from Emeryville, California, USA - Original compost - Miracle growth compost (MG) ... | reverse complement strand
CTTGTTTGGAATAAAGATGCAGATATTTACCAAAACCGCGTGTCAGTACTACTCCGCTTTCGAATTCTGCGCGTAGCTCAGCGGGGATGGTCAAACGCCTCCGGTCGTCAAGTTTGCGTTCAAAATAATCGAAACTGGCCACGTACTTTCCTTTCTGTAGGTTTAGGTGGACCTGAAATAATTTGTTTTTAATGTGTTTGTTTGTGGTTGGACAGAACCTTAGCCACTGACATTAGTCTAACATCCCACTGCTACCCACATCAACCCCATTTTTTGATTTTTTTGACCAGTCGTAGCCACTTTTCCACAAAACTGTGGAAAAATGCCTATGCTTGCCCCTGTTAACGCTACATGGTTTAATGTGGGTTAAATGGAAAAGTTACACCTAGTTTTGGATTGGGATGGCGTTGTCTGGGACAGTGACTCTTATAAACGTGACCTATCCACACGATTAGCCGACTACAGTAACCAGCCCTTCGACGAACTCTACCAAAATAGCTTCGATCGTCACGGTTTTAACGACAAGCTCCTCGCCAGGCAGATTATTAGCCCTGATATTGATTTTCGCCATGCGCTCGATATCGTCGATAGTCGGATGTCAAGCTATATTTACCCCGATGCAAAAGAATTCATCCACGAAGCTAGAGCACGTAGAATTGGTCGGATTACCATCCTATCGGCAGGCAACCTAAGCTTCCAAGGATTAAAAATAGATGCCTCGGGTATCGCCACCCTACTCCACGAAGTCCACATCTTGCCAGATAATCGTCAATACCCCGCAAGTGTCGCCGAGTCTAAAAGCCATCTACTGCCGTCGCTAAGATACGATGATAAATCATTGGTTTTCATAGATAATAACCCCGATACTATCGGCCTAGCACAAGACATTTATAGCCAGGATGATACGATTATGCCTATCTGGCTGAATCGTTCTAGTGAGTTGGTTGATGATACGCCGAAAGACCCTTGGAATCGGCTCGACATCGACCGCCTAGAATCACTCCTCTATTAGTTTCAAGATTTGCTGGACGACGCTTTTGGCATCATGACGGATCAACGAACGCTTTAGTTTATCACCTTTTCTTCTGGTGGCAGTTTTGCCGATAAAATCACCAGGCAAGGCCCTGTAGTGTTTCTTGTCTAGATTCTTACCTGGTTTGGTCAAGTAGGCTTTTTCAGCTCTATAGCGGGTTTGAATGTTAGCAGCTGGTTTGGCGTTGTTATATAGGACGTAATCTAGAAACTTGCCACCAGCCAGACGCTCGATTTCATCAGCATGGTCGACCACTGTAAAACCATCAGTTTGGCCATTTTTAGTAACCAGATTGGAAACGTAGATTTTGGTCGCCTGTGTTTCGCGCAGAGCCTGGCCGATACCGTTAACCACTAGCAGCGCTCCTAGCGAAGTATAAAGGTCTCCAGGCGCCACTATAACTACATCAGCTTGCTCGATTGCGCGCACCGCCATTTTGTTGACTTTCGGCTTGGGCGTTAGCGATAATATCGCCTCCCTAGGATTGTGTTTAAAGCTATCGACATCAATCACACGTTCGCCGTGTAGAACCAGTTTGGTATCTTCGCCAGACCATTTCATCTGTAAACGGACGCTATCCAGGGTCACAGGCACAACTCGACCGTTGATACGTAGCACTTCCGATGCCGTTTCGACCGCCTCGGAAAAATCACCAGTTACTTTTTCTAGGGCTGTCAAAAAGAGATTACCAAAACTGTGACCGCCCAAACTACCCTCGGCAAAACGATAGTCAAATAGATCACGAATTTTCGGTGAAGTACTGAGCGCCACTAAACATTGGCGGACATCGCCTGATGGCAACGTGCCATATTCATCCCTCAAGACCCCTGTCGAACCACCGTCATCAGCCATATTAACGATTGCTACCAACTGCGAAGTATGGTTTTTGAGCTCGCTAAGCAACGTAAAACTACCAGTTCCACCGCCGATAACAGCAATTTTTATATCATTCTTGATAAAAGGGTCTTTCATGATACTTTCTCAATTATACCACATATGAGATATTAGCCCCTAGGTGGTTCTCCTTCTGGCTCATCGAGTAGTTTTTTACCGGTTATCATGTAGCGCTTGCCTGTAATTTGGCTAGTGATGTAATCCTCGTTGATTAGGTTGACAAACGTGCCCAAATCGCGCGAATCCATAATGATAATAGCACCATTATCATCGGTCATTAGGTCTAGCTGCATGTCGTCGGCGTAATCGATAGCCTGCTCCTGCGAGACCTCACCTACCTCTAGCTTCTGCAGTTTATTGACTACACTTTTGGTATCGCGCACCAAGGTCTGTAAATCCATACCATCTGGAAACGACAGTTTATATTTGCCCAAAATCTCGTCAGCTTTTTTGTCGGCTAGCAGTTGTTTTTTATACTCGTAGTTAAACAGCCGTTCAAACTTACCGACATTAAAAGCGAAAATATCTTTACCGACAATCAACACTTGATTATCCTCGGGTACTTTCCAGGCAAATTCAGCTTTCATCGGCGCAAATTTGCCATTATCGAACTCCCAAGCGGTGGCACCCTTAACACTCTGGCCAGCCTGCACCATTTTTATAGCATAAAACGGCTGAAAATTAGGGTCGCTAGGGTTGGTAAAACGCGCCATAATCCCCTTGATACGCTTAAATTCGTGCTCTTGTTCCGAAAAGGTCGAGATGTCGCTGCGCTCGTTTTCTATCAGATGAATTAGGGTTTCAGCACGACCAACTTTCTCTAGTCGGCTACGTAGCAATACGTTCTCTTCTTTCTCGCTCATCTCGTAGTCACGAACCTGTAGCCCAGTGCCGGCACCTAGGTTGACAAAATTAATCATGTCAAACAAAAATAACGGCCGAATCTGATTGCCAAGCGATTCATCGAGATCTAGAAAATACGGCGTGTAATTTTTATTGAATAAAAAGAACTCTACCCCAACGGTGTTTTTTATGGCATCGGTTTGGTTTGCCCAGTTGAAAATGTCAATTATTTCTTCGCCTACCTGAGCCGTAGGCGTACCCTCAGTTTTTTCCATACTTATCTATTTTACACTATAAAATCGCGCCCTGGCGTGCTTTATTAGCCCAAATATCGGCTAGCTCATTACCCTCGGTGCCGACATGACCACGCGTCCAGACTAGTTTAACGTTTGATTTTTGGTACAACTCGTAGGCTTCCTGAACGAGGTCTAGGTTTTTAATCTCACCACCCTTTTTAGCCCAACCCTTGGCTGCCCAGCCAGGTGCCCATTTGGTAATGACGTTAATCCAAAATTCCGAGTCAGTGTAGATTTCGGCTGGCTGACCACCTGTCAGTTTCATAGCAGCAATCAAGGCTGAACCCTCCATGCGGATGTTGGTCGAGTCGGTTTCAGATCCCAGAGCAACCGGCTGCCCATTCTGGATAACAGCGTAGCCGCCAGGGCCAGGATTCGGACTGGCCGAGCCATCAGTATAATAAGTAATCATTCCTCTATTTTAGCCTGTCGAGCGAGTCGAGTAAACTGTAAGCTGTATCAAATTTTGAGGCTATTTTGAGTTTGAAGCGCTTCTTGGCATCGTTAAATTCAGTTCTAGTGACAGTGATTTTCTCGCCATTATCATGGTGCGGCGCAGTTTCGCCAGATTTTCGCCAGGCCACGAAAGTATAAACAAACCACTCAATTTTGTTCTCGGGTTGAATAACATCGACTAGCTGCCACCGATCAAAAGCTAGCCCCGTTTCCTCCGCTAGTTCGCGCTTGGCAGCATCGAGTATGCTGGCGTCGTTTTTATCTACTCGCCCTTTTGGTAGACTAACTGGGCGCTTTTTGCCGTAAGGCTGCTCTTCGCTAACCGTCACTACCGAGCCGTCGTCGTCGATCGCAAAAATCTGAACTGTGTCTGGGCGGCGCAGCATCTCAAAGACTTCTAATGAGCCGTCATACATTTCCTGCGGCCATTGATAAACATCGAATATTTCGCCCCTAAAGACTAGGGTTGCGTCCCATGGTATCAAAACTGCGTCTTTTGGCAGCAATTTATCCTGCTTGTTCTCCCCACCCGCTTGATTCACCTAAATATCCTCCGGTTTTACTCGTTTTTGCTCTAAGTTATCCCGACTACGAATCGTCACCGTACCATCCTCTAGTGTTGTAAAATCTACAACGACACAATATGGAGTGCCGATCTCATCTTGACGCCTGTAACGTTTACCGATGTTGCCGTTATCATCCCACATCACTCTAGCGTATTTTTTATGTAATAAATCAAAGACTTCCTGAGCTTTGGCAACTAATTCTGGCTTGTTTTTAAGTAGTGGTGAAACAGCAAACTTAACTGGCGCCAGGTGTTCTGGCAAGGCCAAATATTCACGCTTCTCTCCCTCGATTTCATCGACACGGTAGGCGCTAGATAGCACAGCCATCAGCGCGCGCTCGACACCAAAGCTAGGCTCGATGACGTGTGGCACAAATCTAGTATTCGTGCCCTTGATGGTATACTCCATGCTCCGACCACTGGCGTTTTGGATGTTCATTAGGTCAAAATCGGTTCGATAAGCCAGTCCTAGTAACTCCTCGCGACCAATCGGAAAATCGTACTCAAAATCTATAGTGCGCTTGGAATAGTGAGCTCGGTCATTTTCTGGCACTTCAAGCTCGTGAACGCTCTCGGTAGGCAAACCTAGCGCTTCAGTCCACTTCCAGACAGCTTGACGCCAGTGTTCGAAGGCTTCTTGCCATTTGTCGGGCTCGACGAAGTATTCAATCTCCATCTGCGAAAACTCACGCGAACGAAAGATAAAATCGCGCGGGCTGATTTCATTACGAAAAGCCTTGCCCTGCTGAGCCAACCCAAACGGTAAATCTGGGTAAAAAGTATCAACGACGTTTTTAAAATTAGTAAAAATACCCTGAGCAGTTTCCGGGCGCAGATACGCCACGCTAGACTCGTCATCTACTGGCCCAACGTTGGTTTTAAACATCATGTTAAACTGACGAGCTTCGCCAAAAGTGCGTTCCTTGCCGCAAATCGGGCATTTATTTGGGTCATCTAGCTTATCCGCGCGCAGACGGGCATGGCAGTTACTACACTCTACCAGTGGATCGGTAAAAGTGTCGACATGCCCCGAAGCCTGCCAGACTTTGGGATTCATCAATATAGCTGCGTCGATACCGTACATGTCGCGTCGCTCATCGACAAACATTTGCCACCATAAATTCTCGATATTTCTCTTTAAAATCACACCCAGGGGGCCGTAGTCCCAGGTACCGGCCAGGCCGCCATAAACGTCAGAACCAGGGAAAATAAAGCCGCGGCGCTTAGCTAGGCTAATAATATTCTCCGTCTTTTCTTTGTCGGTCATTAGAGCAATTATAGCATAACTACCCCAGCTGCAGCCTTACAGCGCCGCGTGGGCTCTGGCAATCTGACGTGCCTGCGGCAGGGTTTCGCTCAAGCCCCCGACCTGACTTAAAACTTTGAGCGATTTGGTCGACACCAGCCTGAGCAGCTTGATATGATCGGCTGTAATTTCACCGTTAGAGTCTAGCCGCAGCCCCCTTTCACCGATGTCATAGCGATAGATTTCCTCGGCTAGCAGTTTATCACCATCGACGTCGGCCGACAAATTCAGACTGTGTCCCAGTGTGCTAGCTACTCGCAGATAAAACCAGGTTTCCACCAGGCTAAGCGGCAAGCTAAGCGCATCGAGACCAGCCAAAACCTCGACCAAAATATCATACCAATCTGGTTCATTGACGTGTTCCGAGGCTTTGGCAATCTGCTTGATAGCGTAGTAGCCAAACTGTAGCCGGTCGTAATCCTCCATAATATGAGCAAAGAATATTTTTGACCGTGCGCTGGTTAAAATGCCTAGATCGCCCTTGCCCTCACCCAGAACCACATCGCTGACGCTCAGCAGCTCGATACCGCCAGCTAATTTGCTCTTAGGGCGGCGAACGCCGCGTGCCATGACCGAAAAACGCCCCTCTGGCGTCAGTAGTTGGACAATGCGGTCAGCTTCGCCGTAATCTGTTCGGCGCAGAACTATGGCTGTGGTACGAGTAGTTTTCATAGCGCATTCACCGCTGCTGCTAAATCGCCCGGCTCCATGGTGGCTTTATCTAAAATCCGCTTGACGCCATATGGGATTAAATCGTCCAGATTTAAGTTGTCTAGCGAACTCATCAAAATCACCGGTAATTTCGAAGTGTCATGATAGGTTTGTAGCTCGTGTAGCAAGGCCATACCTGTCTCACCAGTTAAAATCATATCTAGTATCAATGCCTCGGGCTGGAAACCATCGATCACCTCTATCGCGCCGACAGCATGCGAAACCGTTACAACCTGGTGTTTGAGTTTTTCTAACGTTCGCGCAGTATTTTCAGCCCACCAGTTATCATCCTCTACCACTAAAATTTTCATAGCAAACTCGTTTGCCGAGAGCTGGGCAAATCTACATAAAAGGTTGCGCCGTCGCGGTGGCGAATCGCTCCAATCTGACCGCCCATTACCTCGGCAAAACGTTCGGCGATATATAGCCCCAACCCGCTAGACTGTGGTCGCTGGTGAACCTCTTGATAGTCTTGCTTGCTGAGGCGTTTTTGGAGTTTGCGCCACATGTCACTCGATAGAGCCGGGCCATAATCGCGCACGCCAATGCGAATCACCTGACCTTTTTGCAAAGCTTTAACCTGTAATCTAACCGCACCGTCTGCGCCAGCGTAATTTAGAGCATTGTCGGCAAAATTCGTCACAATTCGGCGCAACAAATCGCGGTTGGCCACCAATAAAAGTGGGTGTCGGCGAGCTTGAAAGTCTAATACTCTACCCTGCTGGCGAAATAAATTGCCTAAATCTTGAACAATTTCTGTGCACAGCGCCAAAGGGTTAATTGGCTCCAAACTGAACATGGCGTCATCTAGACGAGCTGCGCGGGTCAAATCGGAGGTTAGTCGTAGAGCTCTCTCGGCGGTCAACTGAATCTGGTGGACTAGTCTAGCCCGCTCGTCTGGTGAGTCTGCTTGGTCTAACAGCAAAGCCGCCTGGCGAACTAAAGCCAGGGGTGATTTGAGCTCGTGCGCCGCCGTAATAAGGCCTGGCAAATCATAATTTAAATCCCCTCGCTCAGTCATACAACTAGTTTAGCATCATTGTCTAAGGCTATAAACCGTAAGCGCTATAGATTCATAGCGACACGAAAGCCGATATTTGTGCTCGTACCCCAGGGTTCGCCAACCAAATCCAACGTCAGTACTCCCGTGTACGCACCAGTAGCCCAAGCCCCTCCACGTAAGAAAGCTCTTTCAGTGGTATCGGCGTAGTTAGCATAGAGCTGACCAATGCCTTGGGTGCTAGACCATCCAGCCACAGTGCTGCTAATAGCGCCTGGCAAAGAGCTAGCCGGCAAGTTACCAAAAGAAAGACCACTTAAGTTCCATTGGCGATAGTTAAAGCCACTATCCCCAGATACACCAATATTGTTAGGTGTGACGACCTGGCTATCCCACTCCCAGACGTTACCAGCCAAATCCCATATAACCTGACCGTTAGTCAATGTTAGAGTCCTACGTTGATTGCCGCCAGTGTTAGTCTCGCCGTAATAGCCGTTGGAGTCGTTGGTATCAGCCGCCAAGGAGTTAGCGGGAGCGTTATCGTTGTGTCCAGAATAGATATAACCAGACCCCACAGAGCCACCCGACCAGTTACTAGCCACGCTCAGAACGTTGGCGGCGATGGTCATCCATTCTGATTCGGTTATTAGGTGGCAATTACTACAGGCAGCCGCGCTGGTGCTGATGGCATCGGTTTGCGAGATGCTAACCCACGGAGTACCAGAGGCCTGCGACGTGGCCACGCCAGAAACGTTCTTGGCTTCGTATTTCATGACACAGAAATTCGGCTGGTTAAAAACAGCATTACCTGGAACCGCTATATAATTCGTCGGGCAGCTAATGCTGGACGTGTTGCCGCTATGCCCTAAACATGGCGTGCCGACTGCCTCGCTAGCTACGCTACCGCCTACCCCACCGGCGCTGTAGCTAATTGTTGGCGTCAGCGATGTGTCGGTGGCGGTAATACAGTAACTCATTACACTACTACTGGCAGCCGAGAAGCTATATTGATAACCAATCGTATCGGTATCACCTATGCCCTGGCTACTCAGTGTGGCTGGATATTCACCGTTACTCTTGTAGTAGCTAGCGACCTTTTGGCTAGCGCCAATCACTAGGCTCTGTAAACTAGAGTCCTTGGCACTCTTGGTGACATTGTTATAGACCACACTGGTGGTGATGGCCAAAATGCCAATTATAACCACCACGATAATAAGTTCTACAATGGTGAAGGCTCTCGAGCGACTAGTTAGCGAAAATTTCATACCCACCCCAATTATATATTATGTTACTCGAACTTAACGTCTGGATAAATATTTTTGGTAACTTCGTCGTATTCCTGGCGCAGCTGCGGGAAAGGAACGCCCTCGCGCGCTGAAACGTCCTCAAAAATCCAAAAAACACGCTCCGAATAACCCCAACCACAGGCTGGTGGCATGCCATACTCTAGCATTTCGACAAAATCGATATCAAGCATCATAGCTTCGTCATCGCCAGCTTCGCGCATCTGCTGTTGCTCTAGAAAGCGATTTAGTTGATCGACGGGGTCGTTGAGCTCCGAAAAACCATTGCCAAGCTCCGATCCAGCAATCACTGGCTGGAAACGTTCGACTGTTCTATCGTCATTTGGGTTACTCTTAGCAAGTGGCGAGATGAATTTCGGCGTGTTAATCAACCAAACCGGCCCCACCACGTCTTTGCGGATGTTTTTCCAAAGCTTATCTATGCCACGAGCTCGGTTTTCGGTCTGTTCGACCTCCAGTTTATTGTCAGCCAAAGCTTTTTTAACATCACCAAGCGAGCTCTCATAAACGTCGATGCCGTAACGATCTTTGATAACCGTCGCATAGTCCCAAACTTCCCACTCCCCAGACATATCAACGTCAAAATCACCGAGCTTGAACTTTAACGTGCCAAAAGTCTGCTCTAGGACATATTTGTACATGCCCTCCATAAACTTCATACCGTCCTGCCAGTCGGCATAAGCCCAATACCATTCCATGGCAACGTGCTCTGGCAGATGCTCGTCGGAATAATTCTCGTTTCTAAACCGTGGACCAATATCATAAACCTTTTCAAAACCGGCACCGAGCAGACGTTTCAGTGGCAGTTCGTGCGAAATGCGCAGATAAAAATCAGAATCCAGTGCGTCCATGTGGGTCACAAACGGGTTGGCATCGGCACCACCGGTAGTGTGTTCCAGAACGGGAATATTGATTTCATAAAAACCATTCTGGTTTAGATAGTCGCGCGTAGCTTGCCAAAATTTCGAACGGCGTACAAAACGCTCACGCACATCAGCGTTTATCGCCATATCGAGGTAACGACGACGCAGGCGCTCCTCTTTGTCTTTCAGTTCGGTTGGCATCGGGCGCAGCGCCTTGGTTAGCAAGCGAATCGAGCTGGTAAATAGCGATATTTCGCCAGTTTTACTCTTGCCGACTTTACCAGTGGCTTCGATAAAGTCACCAGTATCGAGCAGTGGCAGATCGTCCAGGCCTAGCTGGTTTTTGGCGGTGTCGCGTTCGGCGATAGTTCCATCCTGAATAAATAACTGCAAAGAACCGGTTTGATCCTTTATAACGATAAAAGCCAATTTACCAAACTTGCGAATCGCTGCAATACGACCGACTACCGTAACCTCACGACCCTCTAATTTGCCAAAACTGTCGATAATCTCGCCGTTAGTGTTGGTGCGAGTGGTTGTGCTCGGGTAAGGGTTAAAACCAAGAGCACGCAAATCATCTAATTTACGTAGCCGTTCATCACGGAAATCTTTTAGCGTCGCCATAACTGTTTATATTATAACAGGTTAAGCTACGCTGGCGATAGTGTATTTAACTTTGCCTTTTGGCGTTTCAATTTCTATGATGTCGTCGACTTTTTTGTTGAAAAGCGCCATGCCGATTGGTGATTCGTTAGAAATCTTACCGTCCAGAGGGTCAGCCTCGACTGGTCCGACAATGGTGTAGGCCAGTTTCTTGTTGCCTTGCTTGAGCTCAACTTTCGAGCCCAGCCCAATAGTCTTGCGGCCAGTTGATTTGATTAGTTCAGCGTTTTTTAAAATATCCTCAATCTCGGCTACACGAGTTTCCAGTAGTCCCTGCTCTTCACGAGCAGCGTCATATTCGGCGTTTTCTGATAGGTCACCATAGTCGCGTGCGCTAGCAATTTTCTCGGCCACTTCTTTGCGACGCGAAACTAGCGAAGCTAGCTCTTTTTCGAGCTCTTTTTTACCATCGGATGTCAGTTGATAAATCTTCTTCATAATACTAAGTGATTCTATCAATTACCTCGACAAGTGTCAATACTTCGACCTTGCCGCTACGGCGCTCCGTCCATTCATATTTACCCGCTTCCATCGACCGGTCTGAGATAGTTAAACGGTAAGGAATTCCTAGTAGCTCAGAGTCAGCAAATTTCGCTCCAGCGCGTTCATCGCGATCGTCATAAAGCACCTCTACCCCGGAGCGTTTTAGTGACTCATAAGCTTCATCGGCCACCTTTTTCGACTTTTCGCCAATTTGCGCTAAGTAAACTTTAAATGGTGCGATATTTTCTGGCCAAACCAGACCTTTGTCATCGGCAAAATGCTCGGCTATAACACCCATCAAACGCGACGGACCGATGCCGTAACTACCCATAAATACCGGCTGCTCTTTGCCATCCTCATCGGTGTAGGTCAAATTCAAAGGCTCGGAATATTTAGTCCCCAGCGTAAAGATATTACCGACCTCCACCGCCGTTACTTCTTCTAAATTATTCTCGTCTAGATCCAGCTCGTCGACGATATCTAGGCTATAAACCTCTTTGTTGATGGCTAGCTTTTCTTTTTTGTCTAGATAAATCGTATCTTCGCCAACTGGCGACACCGCCTGAAATTCGTGCGAATATTTCGAAAAACTACCACCGCTAGCAAACGTTTTGTAGGTCACGTCGCCCAAACCCAAGCGTTCAAAAATATTCAGATAACTCTGGGTAATTTTTTTATAAAACTCGTCGTGCTCTTTTTTATCCTTGGAAAAGCTGTACAAATCTTTCATCCAAAATTCACGGCCGCGCATCAAGCCAGATTTCGATCGTAGTTCGTTACGAAATTTAATCTGAAATTGGTACGGGTAAACCGGTAAATCGCGGTACGAGGAAATATAACTGCGCATCATCTGCGTCAGTGGCTCCTCGTGAGTCGGCGCTAGACCAACCGTGCCGCCAGCATTTAGCTCGGTTTTAAACCAAACGTCCATGACGTCATCAGACCAACGACCAGATTTTTCCCAGGTTTCCTTTGGTTGTAAAGCCGTCAGCGAAATCTCGTTACCGCCAATGGCATCCATTTCCTCGCGAATAATATTGATAATCTTATCTAGTACCAGGCGACCGAGTGGCAAGTAGGCATAAACCCCGGCCATTTCCTTGTAAATATAGCCAGCACGGATTAACAGCTGCGCATTTTTGCTAACCTCGTCAGCCGGCGCGCTGCGCAAAGTTTTAGTAAAAAGTTTGGATAGCTTCATTACTATTATTCTACTCTAAAAACCAGGGTTAATAAACAGCAAATAAAAAGCCAATCCGTTTTTAATCATGTGTAGTAAAACTGGCGCCCATAGGCTGCCGCTCATGGCACGTAAAGTACAAAGCACCAGGCTGAGAGCAAACACATCAACCCCGACCGTCCAACTCATATGTGCCACCGCAAAGGTCAAGCTGGTTATAAGTGTTGCCAGCCAAACTTTACTCCAGCGACGCAATTTACCAAATAGAAAACCCCGAAATAACGTTTCCTCGGCAATTGGCGCCAGTACCACCAAACACAAGAAAGCCAGCAGATAATCACCGTAGTGCGCTAGGTTGGAAAACCCGACATCCTGCTGAGTAGCTGTGCTATACCATGGTAAAAAACTCGCCAGCCAGGACAGAACAACACTAAGCAGTAAATAAACGAAAAAACCGGCAATCGGCAGTAAAATATCGAGCCAAGTCGGCAAACCAACCCAGCCTAGCTCTTTTAGGCTGGTCTTTAGCCAACGACGACTGTTCGGCAGTACGATAACTAT
>Ga0164242_10007224_pt1 | contig 12159 bp, 7 predicted proteins | sample OricomgcompostMG_FD_108783 | JGI IMG/M metagenome (GOLD analysis project Ga0164242, IMG submission 108783) | Miracle-Growth compost microbial communities from Emeryville, California, USA - Original compost - Miracle growth compost (MG) ... | reverse complement strand
TTCTGTGTCGTGAAGAGGCAGATAACAGGGGAGGTCAAGGGAACGTCACGCGCTTAATCACATGACTGTTCATGCCATCACGTGGCGTTCTTTGAACATGGGACCTGCATTAATGCCGTTGGAACTTGGAACTTTGCTTGAGCCACCAAATTGAACCTCTGCCCTGGAGAAAGAATGCCCTGGACTTCGTTTTCTTCCCACGACGAGGATATCTGCTGTTTCGGTGGATCCATTACCAGGATTAACCCGTGATCCTCCCGCCTCTGCTCTGGCTCCTGCCCAATTCGCCTATAATATCCGCACAGAGGTACTCCGTGCAAAAATAGTAGGTACCACCGTACCGGACGGCGGGTGGCTGGGATTAGCGACTGGATTTCCGGGGCCGGATATTGTCGGCTTACCCGCGCCCGGATGTCATGGCTAGCGGCTCGTCCTAGGAGCCACCGGCGTGCTCAGTGACGTAAAAGTTCGTCTCAGACCTGAGCCTCCTGACCTTGTGCATCACCAATACCGGAGCATGTCTCCAATCGTTGGCGGTACCGTGCGCTTGTTCGAGGTTTTAGCATTCTGGGGTTCTCGGAATGATCCCCAAAGGGCGGGGCGGCCACCCGTGGGGCCCCTTGTGCCCCCCCGGCGCCGTATGTACTTGTAAGTCGGAGAAAGCTTGCCAAGTACTACGTAGTAACCATCCATTGTTCTTGCAACTTTAAACTTCTGCCTTCCTTCTCCACGATCCTTTTGAACATAGGCTTCCTCCCCACCGGCCACTTCTTCCTCTAGGACAGGCGAAACAGCATTGCGAACGTAACATATTCACGTTGCTACGGCTTCATAAGGTACTAAGTGCCATCCTAGCGCGTTTGCAACCATGGGCTCCATCATGGCCGACCTCCCAGACGCCTCCTCTCCATCCCTCATCCTTACGCAGCCCACTCACCAGGAATGTATCCGTACCTGGTCCCAAACCCACCCCAAATGGGGACCAGCCTTATCACTCCAGGACTACCTCGACCGGGAATCCTACCTAAGCACCGTCCCCGTTGCCAAGGACGGCGGCATCACCCGATGGATCCTGACCGATCCCTCCCTCCCACCTAACCATCGACCCATCCTATCCTCATGCGAGGCTCTCCGCAAGCGCGCCGTCTACTGCAAGCCGACCGCCGACGGCATGCCCCCTTCGGTCGTCGACGGTCTCGCCCATGGAATGGGCTCGGTCTGGACGGACCCGCAGTACCGGGGCAAAGGGTACGCCAGCCGGATGATGCGGGAGCTAGTGGCCCGGCTGCGTGAATACGAAGCCGGGAGCGGGTCAAGCACGGCGGGCTCCGACGCGGGCTCTCCCAGTGCGGGCTCGGGACACGATGCTACTGGCAAGCCGGCACCTGGGACACCACTCTTCTCGGTGCTGTATTCCGACATTGGCAAGAAATTCTACGCCCGCAGCGGATGGGCGCCATTTGCAAGCGCGCACCTATCCTTCCCACCCGCAACCGAGCCTTCACGACCGCAAAACGGGGACGCGAACGGCGGAAAGCGCCACGCTAAGGCCGTCGGCTACCACGAGATAGCGGAGCTGTGCTCGGTGGACGAGAAGATACTGCGGGAGACCCTGCCTCGGAGGGCGAGCGACAGCGGCCGGACCTGCGTAGCTCTGCTTCCCAATCTCGATTCAATCCTGTGGCATCTCATGCGCGAGGATTTCATGACAAAGCACATCTTCGGCCGCACACCTGTCGTGCGCGGCGCCGTCTACGGCGAACCGGGACGGCGCGTGTGGGCCGTCTGGACGCGCGGCTACTATGGCGGGCTGAAGAAGATGGAAGGAAACACGCTGCACATCCTGCGGTTCGTGATTGAGGCCGAAGACGAGCCCGCCGAGTATCTGGCCGATGCCGTCCGGTCAATCGTTCAGATTGCGCAGGCCGAGGCTCTGGAGTGGAGGTCTCAGGACGTTCAGACGTGGAACCCGAGCCCGGAGCTCAGGAGGGCTGTAGAACAGTCTGGCCTGCCGTTTGAGTTTGTCGATCGGGATAACGATAGTATTGCGAGCTTGATGTGGTATGGGGAGGAACCTACCTCGGAGCTTGATTGGGTGCTCAATGAGAAGTTTGCGTGGTGTTGACCGTGGATTGGAATCATTGGATACCTACCTACGGAACACTTTGGCTGGGGCACGCGTGTTCTGAACCGGTTCTACATATTCACAAAGAACGGAAACTCGCTCAGTTAGTATCATTAGAGAACAGCGGTATCCGAATCTGTCGGAGTTAGGGAGGCGTTTTTCTGTTCCTGGTCTTGGTTATAACAACGGGGTAGGCAGAGAGAGCCGGACAATCAACAGCGGCCATCCATCCATTCATTGGGAGCCAACTAGTCTCCCGGAAATGAATTCCTGTCTAGAGTAAATTTTACATCTCTAAAACTAAGTCCACTCCAGTCAGCCATTAACTCTAGTGATCATGCCCATCGCCGCCCTCAGCTTGCTGCTCGGGATCCAGCTTGATTAGCGTATCGATACGCATGATGCTGATACACGCCTCAACAGCACTCTTCAGCTGCCGCACCTTGCTCACGCTCGGCTCCATAACACCGGCCTTGATCTCATCGACCACCTTACCCTTCATCAGGTCCAGGCCGTAGTTCTTATAGCTCTTGTGCCGCGCCACCGTCTTCTCGTCCTCGTTGGCATCGCCCTCCTGGATGCGCTGGGACAGCGCGTGTCTCGACCGCAGCTGCGCGACCAGTTCCGAGGCGTCCTTGGCGGCATTGACGGCCAGCGTCTTGGGGATGACGAGCAGCGACTGTGCAAACTCGCCGATGGCCAACTGCTCTCGCGATCCCACGGTCCCAGCGAACTCCTCGAGGTAGATGTGCAGGGCGGTCTCCACCGCGCCACCGCCGGGGACGATACTGCCGCTCTCGAGCGTGCGCTTCACCGCGCATAGGCTATCGTGTATTGAGCGCTCCATCTCGTCGAGCTGGAAGTCGTTGGGTCCGCGGAGGATGATGGAGGCGGACGAGAGCACCTTCGTGCCCTTGACGAGGATGCACTCGTCGTCGGAAATGCGCTCCTGCACAACCTCCTCGGCCTGGCCGAGGTAGGAGGGCTCGAACTTCTCGTCGCCGTTGAGGTCCGAGAGCGTGCTGAGGAGGGTCGCGCCGGTCGCCTTGGCGATTCGACGGAGGTCTTCCTTCTTGCATCGCCGTACCGCCATGGCGCCTCTCTCGATGAACATCTTCAGCACCATGTCGTCGATACCCTTGGTGGTGAAGACAACGTTTGCGCCCGCCTTTAGGATGAGTTCGACTCGCTCGATTACCATACCCGATTCCCTCGCCCGGATCTCCTCTAGCTGCTGAGGGTCGTCGACGGTGATTTGCACACCGAGCTTCATCCTCTCCTTCTGGAAGTTCATGTCCAAGACGGCAATCTTAGCGTCTGTTACTCGTGTCGTCATCGCCTGGGACGCAACGGTGCAGTTCAACGCGTATCCCCGGACTAGCATCGATTCTAGCGCAGACTTTCCGTGCGCCTTGAGGATGTTGACAGCCTTCACTGGGTACTTGACTTCGTTCCGGTTGTTTGTTATCTTTACTGCCCGAATCGCATCCACCGCCATGTTTGCGAAGAAGTCGGAGTCGGAGCCGATGATCTTGCTCGACATGGAGGTCTTGGCGATGTTCACGAGCGAGTCTCGCCCGAGCTTATCGACCTTGACGCTGATGTTCTCATTCATGTATTTTATGGCCTCTCTCATCGCAAGGCGGTAACCCGTGATGATTGTTGTCGGGTGTATCCGGTTCTTCATCAGGTCGTTACCTCTCCGGAGCAGTTCCGCCGCGATCAGAACGACTGAGGTTGTGCCATCGCCGACTTCTTTGTCTTGTTGTTGCGCAAGATCCACGAGGATCTTGCCAGCGGGGTGCTCGACATCTAACAAGCTTAGGATCGTTGCTCCATCGTTTGTGACTGTTACGTCCTGCCTAGTGTTAACATTCTGCGGACAGGGGTTGAGGCAAGCCTCGCGAGAGTCCTGGTCTTACTCCAATATCGTCCACCATCATTTTGTCTAGGCCGCTCGGGCCGAACGAGCTCTTCACGACATTCGCGATCGCTTGTGTAGCCGAGACTGGGAAACCGGTAAGCCGCCTGCTTGCATCGAGCTTGTCTGCCCCTCACTGGAAACCTTACCATTTTGGTCACGAATATCAGAACCCGAGATCTTCTGGCCGCCCAAAAACAGCATGCCGTTCTGCGGCTGCTCAAACATAGAAGCCATATTCGCCTCTCAGGATGTGCCGTGAAGCTATGTCGTGGCTTCAAAGGTTCGGAAGTTTGTCTCGTTTCGGGGTTGTTGACTTGTGGGCTCCAAGCTCCAGGCAAACTCGACATGAAGCTCGACCTGTGGCAGGCGGGAACTTTTTCTCGGTGGTAAGCTTTTTCCATTCCGCGTGAATGCTACGCTCTCATTCGCCCACATTCTGGCCCCCCGCCAAGCTGCCCCTCAGCCATCCGCGGGGCACAAACTGCTTCATCAGCCTAGGTACGTACCCGGGATTCTGCTGACTTATTAATGTCTTAAAGGTACCGAGCACCTCTTTTTATTTCTCATCTTAGTCTGATTTCGTTAGTCTCGTATTCAGTATATATGCCGGATGGTCACTGTCACCTCAACCGTTTACCGCTATTGTCGAACTGGTCCTTCTCCATAGGCCAACGCTGTCCAATCTCAGTCAAGCTCTAAGTCAATGCGGAAGTTTGACTCCGATCCCTAGGATCCGGACAAGGGCGAATAACTCTTGGGGTACCGTCGTAGGACGCGGGGGAATCGCGAAAGCGGGGATTGGTCACAATGTCGGAGCCCGATGCACATGAGGTCGGAGAAATGGCCCCGATGCTAAGAAACCGGCACGTTCGCCTGGGATATCAGCCCATGGCCCATAATCCAAGGTGGGTGAACCTGATGGTAGGGCATATTGAGAAGTGCCGAGGCGAGGGTTACAGGCGTTTAGTGCCGCTTGTTCCCTACTCAAATGGTCGCCCCAGTCGGACATAGAGGTCGGAACCGTCTGCCCGAGGACCAAATAATTGTGTGTTTCCTCTCGGTTGTGGAAACTACAGCATCGTGGAAGCAAACACATTTTGAGCAAGACACCCTTCAACCTCCCTTGAATTTAATCAATGATCAAGCCTTGGTCTATCACAATGGAGCTTCCCTACTTCTCTCCCGGCCCAGCTCTCGGCATATGCGCAACCCTATGTCTTATCATCCTCCTGCAACCATTGGCTTCAAGATTGAGACGCATTCCTGGACCGTTTCTAGCCAGATACACAAGATGGTGGCTCTTCAAGGAGGCCTACTTTGGGACTTTCCCGCAACAAATATCAAGCTACATGAAAAATACGGTACACCACGGCTTTGCCTCGCGGTATATCGTCCAGTGCATCTAACTGCTTCATAGGGCCTATTGTACGCATAGCTCCGAATGAGTATAGCATTGACGATCCAGCGGCTGCAAAGGCCTTATACGGCAGTGGACACGGATTTATCAAGGTTAGCACCGTATTCAGGCTAGCATCTCAGTCAATTCAAGCATTGACTAACGTGGTTAAAGTCCCCTTGGTACCATGCCAGCGGTAATCCCTTCAACCCAATGACTAATATCTTCAGCGAACCCGATCCGCATCTCCACGCCGCAGCACGACGCAAGATCGCTGCCGCCTACTCGATGACGAGTTTAGTCCAACTAGAGCCCTTCGTCGACGAATGCACAACCATTTTAAAAACAAAACTTGAGGAGTTTGCCAAGTCAGGTGCTTCCATTGACATATCCCACTGGATGCAATGCTACGCCTTCGATGTCATTGGGAAAATCACGGTACGTTGTCTCAAGGCCCCCGAGATTCCCTGGACTTAAGATTCTCACGCCATCTTAGGTGGGTGAGCGATTCGGCTTCCTTGATTCCGGCGAAGATATACAGGGGATAATGGCATCTCTTACTGAGTACCTAATGTACTGTGTCAGGGTGGGCATCTTCCCGGAGTGGCATAAGACCCTCTTCCGTCTCAAGATGAGGTCAAAAAAGCTCTCGGGTCTGCTGAAAGTCAGGAGCTTCGCTACAGCTCAGTTTAAGGCAAAATATGCGAAATTCCAACCGGAGCTAGAGACCGTTGATCCGAAAGCGCCGGCGGATTTTATCACCAAGTTCCAACGCATCCAAAACCGAGACACGACCAAAATTAGTGACGCTGAGATCACCGGCGCATGCTCTATGAATATTGGTGCCGGCTCTGATACGACTTCGATCTCCTTATCGTCTGTGATTTTCAACCTGCTCAAGTATCCGAGGACTCTTGCACGACTGCGTGAAGAGATTCGAGAGTACGAGGCGAAGGGCCTAATCTCGGACCCAGTGAAGTTTGCCGAAGCGCAGAAGATGCCTTATCTGCAAGCTGTTGTGAAGGAGGGCCTGAGGATGCATCCTGCAACGGGATTACCGCTGGGACGTGTTGTGCCGGCGGAAGGTGCAACTCTTGCTGGCCAGTATTTCCCTCCCGGGGTAAGAAACTCCTGTCTACTGTCACTTATATCCCCTTTACTCCTTTAGGCATTCCTCCTGCTGCGTCAGAGGCTAATGGAAGGCTAGGCTATCGTCGGCATTAACTCCTGGGTAGCTCATGCGAACCGAGATGTCTACGGCGCCGATGCCGATGTGTTTCGCCCTGAGCGATGGTTGGAAGATGCAGAGCTGGTGAAAAAGCGCGAATCATATTTCATGGCGGTTAGTAAAAACAATTTATGAAGCCGTTATTCCGTGGAAATCCTAACGGCCTGTGATCGATAGTTTGGCCAGGGCTCCCGCACCTGTATCGGCAAGAACATCAGCCTCATGGAGCTCACAAAGTCGATCCCGCAGATTATGCGCAACTTCAACTTTGTGCCGGACACCCTTTCAGGCGAGCCTGAATGGAGAACCGAAAACGTCTGGTTTGTTAAGACAAGGGACTTTCATTGTAAGGTCCGTAAGATAGATACGTAGATCCTACGTATGCAATAATTAAGCGTGTCAATTCAATCCGGTGGGATATATATCTGTGGGCCTGCTTATCAGATTTAAGCCTCAACGCTGCGCAAACCCCGTTTTTATTCTCTCCTGCATGCATTCCGTTTCTACAATTCTACCATGGAGACGTGGACGTTTGATAGAGCTGGAGCTTGCAGTAGCAAGGCATTCGATATCGTGCAAGAACCGCATCGTTTCAGGACATCGTTGCTGCATACATGCTCATGGACGACGAAGGGCTGGGCCTGAACCCGATCTTAAAAACAAGACGATCAAGGAGTGTTCTTAGACCTCCCGGGACAAAATCAGCCTTGGCGCACAAGACTATTTGTTGACGAGGACGCATTTGTGAAGCAGGACTACCTAGTGGACCTAGTACAACTTGCTTCAAGGCACGCATTCCGGCCCTGTCAGATCGAGGGCTGGTCGTGAAAGTTTGCCTGGGAGCAAAGTGAGGCCTCGGCCGAGTCGAGGTTCCTAAGATTGGCCAACGAAAGGCATGTCTGGGGCCTGCCCAAGCTCGATGGCTATCAGTACTTGGGCGACATTGCGCGTCTTCGACATAGCTGCAGTTCGACCAGCCATACCAGTTCTCGCTTCCTCGTCTAGACGTCGAGGACGTGGGTGAACCTGACCAGCGCTAATTGCCCGAATCGACGCTCGACCCCCACCCCCCGGCGAAGCAAGCCTCCAGCGGCCTCGCCAAGCACGAGGAAGAGGCGAAATTCGACAACCTCAGATTCGAGTGTGTCATCACGTCCCCGCTCGGGCGACCACTCGATACTTTTTCCTCGCCATCAGAACTCATGTCGGTCCTACGCGACATTGTCAGAACGCCTCGCTCTCTCTACCTTGAGGCTAACGTTCTTCATCGCGACGTCAGCCCGCAAAACATTATCATTGCTCCCCGCGACCGACAAGATTCCGACGCTCCAGCAGGAATACTTATCGATCTAGGCTTCGCGCTCGATCTTGTAAATCTACCCAGCTAGCGACGGCTGGTAGGATCGAGAGGGTTCATGGCTGTTGGAATACTCGGCGGTGATGATCACGCCTACCGTCACGGCCTCGTGCCTTTATTCTACGTCTTCTTGTGGATGGCCATCTGCCACGACGGAGCCACCTCGCATCATGTCCCACAAACGAGTCGCCTTCATTCATGGCGCGGCTCCGACTTTTTGGCTGTCGTTCATTAAAAGAGGAAGGACATGCAGCCGATCGAGTTTGAGAAATGGGCTGAGGACGAGTTCACACAACCCTTTAGACCATACCTGCCCTTGGCTACAACTATTCATCAGCTATTGTTTCCCATCAGGAACGGCAAGATCTTTATCCGCACGGATTATGACACGGACGCTATAGAACGATTATATGCGGGAATGATGGCTGCATTCGATCGCCATGCAAGTTGAAGCTTTCTGGAGCTTGTCAACTGATGAGCTCGACCGCTGTAGGCAGCTGAATTTGAGGAAGGAAGCCGTGGCAGCCAGGCGGGGGCAGCTTGTCAAAGCCCATGTGCATTGGGATAGCCTTTCTTTTATAAGGTAACGGCCGAGAGAGCCTATAGCGCTGTCATCACCCACCGTCATGGGTGGTACGCTTGTGGATGCTCTCCAACTATATTAAATAGGATTGGTTCTGTTTACAAGAGGTAACAAGGCTGATGATTATTAGAATCGTGTCGTATCGAGAACGGTGTGTACTGTCCACGCTCCCGAGACACGCCGAGACTTGCATAGACGTGCAGTTTGCATATGCTGAACCTACACCTCACGGCTAATTGGGTGTCCTGAATTCCTACTGCCTATTGTATCACCCAATTATATCTACCCTGCTTCTCTAAGCCTATCATATCATCTAGATGGCCTCATTACTCTCTTCTTTGGAAAACCTCCGATGTTCTTAGGCGACGTCGCGTAGGAGACCTTAAATTCAATTGGCTAAACCTTAATAGCTGTGTAATACCGTGGAATATTTAAGGGGTTGATGGGTTGTTCGGTCGCAGTATCGCGTTTGCTCTTTACCCTGATGACGTGCAGTATCAGCCGGTGTGTAGTATCTATCAGTGTGTAGCGTCTGGCAGATAACTATGTGGCAAGTTCTCTCGCCGACCTATCGCGCCGAGGGCACCCTCGCAACGGATTGCCTCACAAAACCCAATTCACCTGTCAGTCATCAACAACCCCCCTCTTGACGCGCTCGAGGTCATCATATGACATTGGCTGACTATGGCTCGGGCTTCAGTCATCGCGAATATCAGGCCTCGTCGCCTGTCCTCGTTGTCAGTTCACGGCAGATAACCCTCAGTCGTCAAGCGCTAAGGGGCGCTTCGTCCCGCCATCTCATAGTCTGATGCAAAGTTTCGCAACTCCTTGTTCGTATCTCAAGCTACACTTTGATGCCCTAGTTTTCAGGGCAGGAAAGCAAAGGCCTCCGTTCTATAGTCAATTGAGTTCCGGTTCTTATAATACATCTTGACTTCTGTTTGTTCCTGTTCGACTATATAATGTTTACTTGCCCTTACCCTCGTGACCTCCGCCGTGACGCTGGGCATTGAATACAGCCCTCATATCACACTGTTTCTATATCTACTAAAATAAAGCATGCTTGATACCCCAGGAGCTGCCTGATAATGATGAAGGCGCACCTCCACAGGGAACAAACATAGAGTAAATTCCCTAGCATCTAGAGTCTCTACGAAACCAGTCTATTGCTTTAGTCCTATTCAATAGACCTTCGTGGTGCAACGGAAGACGCTACCGCCGCCATGTGAAGATGTAGCAGTTGCACACTGGAAGTCATCCTCCCGAGTAGCTACGCAAGAGCCAACTACCTTATTGGAAGTACTCCTTAGCTCCCAACTCTTATTAGGCTTCGGGTAAATAGCTACATATGCTTAGTAGATGAAGCTTTTATTTCTAGGTTATTAACGTCTTCGGAAAGCTTACTATAGTGACCAATTCCAGGCATATTTATCTCGAACCTTGTAATCCGATGCGGGGCAGCGCTACAGGCATCGCCAGGGCCTTCACAGATGCAGCCTCTTTTATTACCGCTCACATCGCCGTTCGAACCGTAGAGATTGCCGCTAATAGCAGTTTCGCGATCTTTGCATGAGGGGTGGCTATGGAAGAACTAGCAGCTAGGGGCGACAACCTGTCCATCAGGGGTCCAGAAGTTCTCCTGGCCGGTGTATACGAGGAAGTTTGCGGCTACTGGGGCCAGGAGAGGTAGAAGTAGATAGGTGAAGGAGAGGAGACTGTTCTTGGGCTGCATTATAGCGGTGATTCGAATATAGATATATGTTTGAATAAACTTGGAAAGAAGGACTGGGTGTTTGGCTTTGTAGGTTGTGTTAATGGTGAATAACTTGGTGACAAAAGAATGCTTGTAACAAAAGTCGGAATATGATCCCTCCTTTATACTTTTCGAGAGCATAGTTCCTGTCGACCAACAAGTCATCTCAATATACCTTGTAGCACTGCCGCCTCATGCAACTACTTGATCCCGGCCTAGAAACGCTCGAAGGAATTCCTATACGATCAAAATGAATATCGAAAGAACGGCAGAAGGATTGGGCGATCATCCCACAACGGCCTTGGCGCTAGCCGGTTGACCTGCTGCCGTGCCCAAGGAATTACGGCGAAGGCGGCAAGGCAAGCTCATTTCGGTGAAGGGGAGGGCAGCCGGACTAGAGTCTTGATGCAAGGGCTCGACTTTACGGGGCATAACAAGCTTCTCCTGCCTCATTCAAGGGAAGACGGACTGGCCTTGTTTTGGTCCAAGGGCGAATGACAAGGGTGCCAGAATGCAATAACGTGGAGGATTTCCTACGTTCCCCCGACCAGGACTACAAAGGCTCCGCGCCCGCAACCTCCCGACTTCTTGGTCTTCTGGCTGAGTCGTCGTACTCAAATGGCGCCTTGACATGCATTACCTTGGGTGCATCTTTAGCTCTGGTAGACCTCTAGCGTGTGGCCTATCACAAAATCACAGGAGACTACCGTGTCAAGGTTGTGCTGCGTTTGCGAAGAGTTGTTTACCGATCCCCGGCAGGCCGTTTTCGGCACCCTCGCTAGAACATGAAGAGGTTTAATTACACCCTCTACATCCTCCTGAGGCAACAACATATTAGAACCTGGTGCAGGCTGCCAAGCACATGTGCCGTGGCTGTGGTGCCGTGCCGGGCACGCTAAATATGTCGCAGCCATATCGATTTGGTGCCGGATACTTAAATTCACCTCGCACGTCAAGTCAGTGACGGGGAAAGTCAGATAACCCTTCCATATCAACAGCAATAACGATTGACCTTGGCGATAACACGAGATCGACATCGATGGCATAAGACTTTACCAAGGATAAACACCATCTTTGTGGACAAACTTCCCGGCGTCTCCGTCTCGCTCGCCCTGCACAATACTCAGGATAGTCTTCCCAGATACCTCGGGATCTCCCGCCCTGCCCCCGGCACTCCTAGCTTCCTCGCTTGTCCCCCGGAGATTGGACACCACAAGGCCCGGACAAACCGCAAACACCTTCAGAGCCGTGGATATCGTCTCAATGGCCTCCTGAACCACCAGCATGTTGAGTGCCGCCTTGCTCGCAGCGTAAGCTGACGTAACCGACGCAGGATAGCCGCGGTAAAACGCGGCGTTCGGATCGTCGGATATGGTGATAGATCCTAGTGCACTCGTCACGAAGATCGAGTACGGCGCCTGCGATTTGAGAAGCAGCGGCCTGAAGGCCAGAGACACCAGGACCGGGCCGATGACGTTTGCGTCCAAGGTGACGCGGAAGCGGGTCTGAATATCTGGATCCGTAGTGTAGACACCTGCGTTGTTGATCAGCACATCCAGGTGTCCGAACTTGTCCTCCACGAGAGATGCCGCTCGTTGGATGGAGCTGTTATCGGTGACGTCTAATTGCACGGCTGATAGTCGACCCTTTGGAACACCGCTGGTCTCGAGCTCCGACATGGCGGACTCGACTTTGGCGAGAGTCCGGCCAGCCATGATGACGTGGAAGTCCTCCCGGGCCGTGGCTAGGACCTTTGCTGTTGCTAGGCCGACTCCCGAGTTTGCCCCTTGGTT
>Ga0164242_10007223_pt1 | contig 12160 bp, 7 predicted proteins | sample OricomgcompostMG_FD_108783 | JGI IMG/M metagenome (GOLD analysis project Ga0164242, IMG submission 108783) | Miracle-Growth compost microbial communities from Emeryville, California, USA - Original compost - Miracle growth compost (MG) ... | reverse complement strand
ATCATGCGCCACAAAGCGGTGCGTCTCATCAACGCCACCGGCGGCCCGGGCGTGGTGAAAGCTGCGTTATCGGTGGGCAAGAAAGCCGTCTGCGCCGGCCCGGGAAACCCGCCCGTCATCGTGGATGAAACGGCCGATCTTGATAACGCCGCGCGCAGCATCGTGGAAGGCACCGGTTTCGATAATAACGTTTTGTGCATCGGCGAAAAAGCCACTTTCGTGGTGCAGGAAAAAGCGGATGCGCTGATCGAAAAGATGCGTGCGAACGGTGCTTATCTGGCGCAGGGAAATGAAGCGGCGCGTCTGATCGAATATCTCATCGCGGACGGTCATCCCAACAAAGACGCCGTGGGCAAAAACGCCAGTTGGATTTTGCAGCAAATCGGCATTACCGTTTCTGAAGAAACGCCGATTGTGATGTTGGAAGTTCCGGCCGATCATCCGCTGATTTTGGAAGAACAATTAATGCCGGTGATGCCGATTGCCAGAGTGCGCGATTTCGCCGAAGCCGCACACGCTGCATTCCGCTGCGAAGGCGGACGCGGGCATACATTAGTTATTCATTCACAAAATATCAACCGCATCACCGCCGTGCGCAACGCTTATCAATGCACGGTTTTCGTCGCCAACGGCAGCGCCGCAGCAGCGGAAGGCGTGGGCGGTGAAGGCTGGGTTGCCATGAGTTTGGCGGGACACACCGGCGAAGGATTTACCTCGCCTTTGACATTTGTGAAAAAGCGCAGAAGTACTTTTGCGGGCGCGCTCGGAACGGGCGGAATCATTTAAAAAGTACTTTTACAAATACCTCACGAACGCCGCCACACAATGCCGCGGCGTTCGTATTCCATGCGCATTTCCACCTGTTGCGCAATGTTGGGATGCGCAAATTTTTCTACTATCCATAACGCCAAATCCAACCCGGAAGTCACGCCGCCTGATGTCATGATATCGCCATCGTCCACCACGCGCGCCTGCACGATTTCTGCGCCTTTGGCCCGCAAATCTGCAATCGCCGAATAGTGCGTTATGGCGTTGCGTCCTTGCAACAATCCCGCTTCAGCAATTAACATCGCCCCCGTACAAACGCCGGCAATAATTGCGCCGGTTTGATGCAGATGAGAAATAATAGGTGGGATTCTTCCCTGCTCGATTTCCGTTCTAACGCCGCGCGCACCCGGGTTATTCCAATTACCTCCGGGCACGATTAAAAGATCGACTTTGGAATCAAGAGAAATTTGGCCCTGCGGTTTTATCTGTAAACCATGTGATGCCGTTACGATATCCACATCCTCCGCAGTAACCAACTCCACTTCAAAACCTCCAGCCGCGGCGGCATTTTGCAGGACTTCAAATGGCGCTATTGCATCCAACTCATCGAATCCGTCAAATAAAAGAAGTTGTATTTTCATGTCGCTCATTCCTAAAAGTACTTTTACCTCGCGTGGCAAATTCATGCAAATGCACTTGAATATTTCCGGATTAGGACTTACGCATTTGTGAGTAAAGTCTCCCTTTTCAAAGGGGAACTGCGTAAATCCTACGGATATTAAATACCATCTCAATAAATTATATCGAAGTGGTAAAACTAATTAGAGTATTCCGCTCTGCTTATATCCCGGTATTGTATTGAAGGAGACCTTATGAAACTGCATGGTGTCTTAAAAGTACTTTTGGTGGCTGTGGCGTTGGTGGGAGGATTGATTTATCCGGGTGAAATGCAACATCCGGCATACGCGCAATCGGTGAATCTGGCATATGGCAAAAGCGTGACGTTTTCCGATTCGCCCAATTACGCATTATGCACCGATCCCGATGACGATATTGAGTTAACGGATGGAATATATGCACCTGGTCCTTATCAAATTTGGACACACCAAGAAACCGTTGGGTGGCAATACATCAATCCCGTCGCTATCACAATTGATCTGGGGAACATCGAAGCGATTTCAGGCATCGCTTTTAGCACGGCGGCTGGTTGTTGCAGCGTCAATTGGCCTTCCAACATTTATATCGCAGTGAGTGACGACGGAACAAATTGGCACTATGCCGGCAATCTGGTGGCGCTAGCCGATGACACGCCTCCGGCCAGCGGCTACTCATCTTTCGTTTATGAAACAGATGATTTGCAAACTGTAGGACGATATGTGACGTTAATCGTCAATGCTTCAAGTTTCATCTTTTCTGATGAAATCGAGGTCTATGAGGGCGATTCGGATTGGTTGAATTATCCCCTGTCTGGTCCCACTTTTATCGACTTCACCAGCCTCATTCAATTTGGACAAAACAACCCGAATTGGCAACCCGACCCCATCAATATTGCACTGGGAAAGAGTGTGACTTTCAATACTCCTCCCAACTATTCCTATTGCACTGACCCGGATGATGCGATTCAGGTGACCGACGGAAACTATACCAACGGTTATTTTTGGACGCAGCAAAGTACTGTAGGCTGGTCACACAAAAACCCGGCAATTATTACTATTGATCTCGGTTCGGTGCGGCCAATTTCCGGTATTTCCTTTAACACAGCCGCGGGCACGGCAGGTGTCAGCTGGCCTACAACCATTCCCGTTGCCGTCAGCGACGACAATGTTACCTGGTATTATCAGGGAGATTTGAGATGGTTAGCGGACGATTCACCGCCGGCCAGCGGTTACGGTATTTTCACTTATTACACAAATCAACTACATACGAAAGGCCGCTATGTGGCGATAGGAATTGTGTCCTCACCTTACATCTTTACAGATGAAATAGAAGTTTATCGCGGCGATGAAGATTGGCTGAATGATCCGATTGGCGGAGATCAATACAGCTCCATGGAAAATCTCATCGAGTCGCACATGGCAACTGCCCTGGCATCAGGCAGACTGCAGGAAGATCTGAATTCTGTAAGCGATCTGTTGGATTCCGCCGCCATTCCGACGGCATTGAAACAAACTTTGCAAGCACGACTGAGCCAGGATCAATTATATATTCAAACCATGGGTGACGTGCCTTCCGGCTTTAAAGCGATTATCCCTCTCAACGATGCACACAAAGATATCCTGGCCGTGCGCGGTGAAATTTTAGCCGCGCAGGGATTTGCCCCGCTGACAATATGGAAATTGCATCGCTACGCCTGGCTTTCGCTGTTGCAAACGCCATCGACCCAGCAAACGGCGCAATTATCATTTTCCATGCTGAAAAATCAATATCGCTCTGATGCATTGCTATTGACGAATGCCACCGGTGATCCCATGACGGTGACATTACAATTACAAAATTCCCCCACGGGTGCTGGGGCCGGATGGATGCAAATGGATTACGCGGAATGGACCGACACTGCTCAAAACGTGCCCGTGGCTGATGCATTGATTCCCATCGCCGAACAAAACGGCATTTATCAAATCACCATTCCAGCCGGTCTCACCCGCAAAATCTGGTGCACTGTCGACTCCAGCCAAGTGCCAGCCGGAAGTTACAGCAGCTCATTGCTCATCAGCACTTCCGCCGGGAATGCAACCGTGCCGATTTCGGTGGATGTATCTTCCCTGGCAATGAACACGCCACGCTATTCACTGGGCATGTGGGACTACACTAACGGCAATGGCAGATATGCGATAACGACGCAAAATCGCAGTTCTGCTATCGCCCTGATGCGTTCCCACTTTGTCGATACCCCGTGGTCTGCCAATAACTCACTGCCTTCTGTTTCAGCAAGTTATTTTGATGCTCAGGGAAATCTCACTCAACCACTTGACTTCACCAGCCTGGATCAGTGGATTAATATGTGGCCTGGCGCTAAACAATATTTTGTTTTCGCCAGCGTCAAAAGTACTTTTACGGGAGTAGCCATCGGCACTCCCCAATTCAACGCCCGTGTCGGAAGTTGGGCACAGGCGCTCTCGCAACATATGACTTCTTTGGGATTGCAACCCCAGCAGTTGGGATTATTGTTAGTAGATGAGCCTCATAGCGCAGAACAAGATGACATCATCTCGGCCTGGGCCTCGGCAATCAATGCCACGGCGCCGGAACTGACATTGTTTGAAGATCCAACCTGGGCGCGGCCGGATCAAACAGTCAATCAAGATGCCATAACTTCCATCGACGTGTTGTGCCCTAACCTCGCGAAATATCGCACCGGCGGCGCACCTGTGGAAGATTATTTTGATGATCTCCGCGACAACGGCAAAACACTCTGGTTCTACCAATGCACCGGCCCAACCCGATTATATAGCCCACAGGCATATTATCGCTATCAGGCCTGGTTTGCCTTTTCGCACGGCGCAACGGGACAGGGTTTTTGGTCCTTTGGAGATACCGGCGGAGCTCCCACGTCATGGAATGAATATCAGGCAACAGGCACCGGTTACGCGCCGGCCTTTCTCGATACCACCACGGTTTACAATAGCATTCATTGGGACTCGGTGCGCGAAGGCGTTGAAGATTATGAAGAATTCGCCATGTTGCAAGATGCAATTGATGCCACATCCAATCCCACGCAGAAAGCACAAGCACAGGCCGTTTTGGATACGGCTCTGCAAACCATCATCAATAGTTGGCCATCCAGTTATTTATGGGATCAAGCCGTTCCAAACCCGGCTGAAGGGGACGCCCAGTTACAAGATGTTCGCGATATGTTGGAAACGTTAAATCCGTAATCTCGCCGGCGTGGATGTAAAAGTACTTTTTATATCCACGCTATTCGCTTGTCTTTGGCGCACTTTTACTTTTGTCGTAGAAACCTGACGGATCGAAACAGCAAACCCGCAATTTCCCAGAAGAAAGTTTGTCACAGGCAACAGCAATTCGTTTCTCGCGCGTCTTGGATTGTTTGGCGGATTCTATCCAATGCACCCAATCGAGACGGGAAATGGTCGTCGTCTTATCCCATCCATCTTTGGCATCGGGAGAAGCGGCGAGAGCTTTCTGCAAGTCAGCGGGGACATTAGGTTCCGGCTCTTGCTCCACTGGCATAATTTCCACCGCCACCACGTCGCCAATATTGGCGCCAGCGGATTCGCGCAACTCCTCATCCACCTTCAGCCAGTGACTCAGTTGGCCGTCCGGCTCCAGCGTCGCTTGGAAGGGAGAGCCATTGATCGTGCCTTGCACCGTCGTCCTGCCACGGCGCGGCAAGATTTCGCTGGCATCCTTAGGCAACACAAGAAATGCCCAGGAAGTATCCTCGCCAGGATTTGCAGGAAGAAGTAATTGAGTTTTGAATGCAGCTTTTGCGGATTTTTGTGTCATTAACGTCCCTCAATTTTAATTTCTGTATAAAATCAAAAAGAAACTTCAGCAGGCACGGTCACCCGCAACACCGATTGGTCGCCGGTGCGCCGTTTCCACGCATCGCGAATCGCTTCTATTTTGGCACGATCTTCCACCGTGTCGGGATGATCAATTACCAGCATTTTGGAGCGCAATCGTTCTATCTTCGCTTTGTGATTATCCCGCCACTGGCCGTAAACATCCATAACACTCAGCCCGTCGGGGAAGCGCGGAGTGACATCTTTATCGAGAAAATCGCGCCAGATCGCTTCACTCACTCCTTCCTTCGGCTGATCAGCTGGCCCCAATCCAAAATAAAGCTTGGTATCAACCCAACCTTGAGTCTTGGCCGGATGTGCGGCACTCCCTTGCTGCGTAGCAAAACCAACCATATAGCCTGCATACAAAGCAAAACAAACAAAAAACACAATCGGCCATCGCAATTTCATCAACTTAAATACTCCTCTTTTATTATGGTGTAACGACGTAGTATTGCTTTAGATGGAAGCGCCACGCAAGCGATGCACTATTCAGAACAATAGTTCCATAATCCCTCTCTCTGACAGGGAGAGGGTTAGGGTAAGGGTTATTTCCTCCTAACCCAGCCCTTTCCTCGAACGTGTGAAGAAGTGAATTAAAAACTTATCGAATTATAAAAAATCAATAATTCGTAAAAGTACTTTTGCTATCCATCACTTCTATCTTCAGCGATTTGTTTTAACGCGGTATTACGTTCCACAATGAATTTTGTCATATATCTTTTTAAAAATAGGATATCCGCAATAACACCCAAAATTCCCAGCGGCGACTTCCAGCAAACCGTATCCCGCATCAAAGTACTTTTACCGTGCGCTGCAAATTCATGCGTGTGACGCATTGATGCAAATACACCTTTGGTCATTTCATCTACGAACAATTTGGGCTTATCAAATTCCACAATCACAGAAGTGAGCCGTTGGCGCACACCAAAATGCACCGCTTCAAAAGTGACGGATTGCCCAAGCTCAATCAAACCAGAAGTGACTCCTGCCACCGCGCGTTCTTTGGTTTTTGATGTAGTCTGACAATGTAAACCAATATCTCTGGCTAAATCAAAACAGCGTTCCACGGGCGCGTTAATCCATGTTTCGACAATTATTGCTGGCATCTTAAAAGTACTTTTATACTGCTCTAATCTACTCCAATATCCGCCAACGCATCACGTGAACGGGCGTATTAAACCAGGCATTCCGCGTCGGCGTTTTTACTTCGATCACCTGGTCGCCGATAAGTTCATTCGGATCGGCTTCAATCCATTTTTTGTTGCCAATGTAAGCCAGCACATGCACGCCGTTGGAAGTTACCGCAATATCACCGGGTTTTATTTTCGCGTCACTGATTTGATTGATGGACGCAGCCGTAAAAAGTAAACGCGTTCTGTGTTGAAATTCATCCTTCATCGCGCGCGCCGAACTGTCATTCCACCATAACGAAAATCCAGCGCGGACTAAAGATGGATTAAGCGTAGAAATGCCATGCTTCACTTCCGCATCAATCAGCGCGCATCGCATCAAACCGGAACAATCAATGCCGCGTTTATTTTCGCCGCCCCAAACATAGGGAACGCCTTTATACGCCAGCAGCGAATGGATATATTCCGCACGTAACACCTGCGAATTATAAGCACGTTTAGGCCACAAACAACAGACCGCAAAAATAAGGGTAATAATACACCATGCCCAACGGAGTGACTTTCTATTCCAGCAGAGTAATAAAATCCCCATCCAGATCAGAAAAACAATCAACAATAAACCAAGGCGAACCGCCGCAATACGAATGGGATATAAATGAATTGCCAGAAGTAACGGCCATAATAATAACCAAATAGCAAATACAACTTTTTTCCACCCCATCATCTGCATGTTCTCTCCTAATCCAGCCGCTCACCCAGACAATAACAAAGGCCATCCGGTGCAATCACGAAAAAGACTTTATATTTCACATCATCATATTGATCGACGCGAAAGCCGGGATCATCGCGCTCCAAGCCGTTCGCTTTTAATTCTGCAAAGGCTGTTTCAGCATTATCCACTTCAAAGAAACATCCTTCCTGCGACGGATCGCCGCCGTTTTCTGCAAGGCCGATTTGAATGGTATCCCGTCCTAATATAACCGACGGAACAGGAGAATCGTGTTGAGAGACAATCTCAAATCCCATTATCTTTTCATAAAAGGGAATTGCAGCTTCCACATTATCCACCGGCAAGTTCATCGCATCTTTTTGATACGGGCTGGCAGTTTTGAAAATTGCTTTCTTGAGGTTTTCCATACGCAAAGTGTAACACGCACAGAGATTTCTACCTCCGTAACTTTGCATTTCTGTTAACTATTAGATAACTATCAAAACGCAATATCTGTTTGTATGTTTTCACCAAACGGAACTTTAATTCCGCTTCCATACGACCAGCTTGGCGGCTGGGTAAAAGTGGCTGTTGAGATTTGGGAAGATACTTTACGTCCGTCAGCTAAGCGCAACTCGATCCAGAAACGCCGCACTGCGAAATAATCTTTGCCGGGATTGCTCAACTCAAAGCTATTTAATTGCTGCAACGAAGCAATGACCTGCGGCGTTAAAAGTACTTTTGCATCTGCCCATTCACCTTTGCTTTCTTTTCCTGCTGCCGGCGTCATAGGGCCAATTTTAATGCCATTTAAAATGGCATCACTGCCGTAAGCATCCATGCCGCCGGAAAGCCCTAAACCCTGGTAATGCAACCAGCCGGTTTTGGCGGAACTCAATTGATCCGCAGTTATATCTGCTGCAGGAAACGGCCCCGGCTCACGCGTGTAGCGTTCCAGATCATTACTCAAAGCTCGTATCCAAACTTTGTTTTTACTCTCGATCCGCATATCCGCCCAACAGGCCCAATCAGCCTCAGGGTTATCATTAGGTCCGGGATCGCTAATTAATTTAATCTGTATCTTTTTTCCCGCCCACGGTGAAAGATCGGCCTCGATAGGTTTCCATTCAAACTTTTTAACCGTCTGTTCCGCAACGATGATTTCTTTATTTCCTTCAACCACCGCCACTTTAAACCGTATGCCATCACCCACAAATCCGCCATCTTTCTTTCCTACGCCGGCGCGGAATATCGCCGGTTCTTTTGGCAGAGTGACGGGGTCATATTTTGCAAAGATATATCCCGTGCCACCGGAATAAGGCGGCTGCATAAAAATGCCACTTTTAGTAATACCGCCGCAGGACATTTGCGAATCGGCTTCCACATGACCGCGAGTTTTGGGATCAACAAGCGCTTCTTCTTTACCGCGCAGACGCATGCCGCCGTTCCACTGTTCCGGCATAGCAGCTAACTGCTGATAATTTTGAGTGCTCAATAATACCTGTTGAACGGTTTGCTCAACACCATTGTCTTCTATATGAATATTTAATAAGCGGCTTTCGCGCTGAGTTGGAACACCCAGATCAAAATCCGTTTCACCCTGCCCGCTTGCCGGTAGCGAAAGTACTTTTTGCTGCTTATCAAAACTTACTGTAAACGCTGCAGGCTGATCCAAATTACTTTGCATTTGCAAATGAAGATTATTGCCCTGCAGCGAAAGCGTGCTATTGGTCAATGGAATTACCTGAAAATCAATCCATTGATTGCCGCTCTGCATCCATAAATGTTCGCCCGGTTTTGCATCTGCTGGAATTTGCAACGTGGAAGTTACGCCGCCTTTGACATTTACCTTTTCGCCGGGAAGCACTTTGATTTCTGTACTGGTAAAAGTATTTTTAGGCGTTTGTAAACTTCCCTGAACGCGATAACTAAAAGCGCCTTTGACAGGAATAACATAGGTCAAGCCACGTGCGACGCGCGTCTGCGCAGGGCCGATTTCTTTTCCGGCTTCATCCAGCGCTATCGCGGAAGTAGCCGTAATGGCAAAACCGCAATCGGCGTTATTGATGGGAATAATTTCAAATTCGTTATTTCCCAAGATGCGGCAAATAGCCGGGCCATCGCTGGCGGCTTTTTCAAAGCGCGTGAACTTGCCGCGACCGTCTATATAAAAGTACTTTTCACTGATCGAATAATCCGCGCGATGCCTGTTTACATTACCCGAATAGACATACACTTTTCCATCGCTGTTCCAGCCGGTATAACCATTTGGCGGAAGCGATATATCGCGGCCATCCACGTTAACGCGCATCGCATTCTGTGTATTACCGTTGACAACGGTCACAGTTCCATCATCATAATGAGTCACGATTTGCGAATTTTTATAGACGCCACTTTCTAAAGCGTGCGAAGTATCGTATAGATTTCCCTTCCCATCCGCGTATTGAATTGACTCGACATTCGCCAGTGCATATTTGCTGTGCAACGCCAGCGGCATATAATAACTGCGCAATGTTAATGTGGGATCATTGCTCAAAGACATTAAAAAACTGGTGTGGCCAAAGGCTATTTCTGCTGCAAAAAACCGGTCATAATCTGCGGGATTGGAAGGAGTATTGCCGCGTCCCCAAAACATCTCGGTGTTTCCCATTCCAAAATTATTATTCAACGGATGCATTTTGCGTAAATCAAAATCTACCAACCACGGATTTTTATATAATTGAGCGCTTTGATCCTGGCCGTAATTGCCGTCAGTCAAACCGGAATAAAACCACTGATGGCCGCCTTCCGAATAGACCGGGCCGTTCCAGTTTTTTTTCTGCAACAGCATAATTTCGCCGTAGGCATAAAGCGTGTCCGCGAACGTTCCCGCACCGGACACGCGCGCGTCGTAATCGGTTCTGCTCCACGGCGTGACGGCAGTGTGCACATCGCAATAGGCGGTGCTGAAATGGAATTTGCTTTGAATGATCGGCGGTAATTTCTCCGCGAAATCCACCGCCAACGACGGCTTCGGCGCGTAGCAACGCCGCCACGCAGTTTGCAGTTGGCCGTCCGCCGTGCGGTTAATTAAATCCGGCTTCCAGTATTCATTGATCGGCGCGAAGTCGGTGTAATTATTATACGGGCCGTAGATAAATCCCAATGTATCCTGCAAATAACGCGCATAATCAGCTTCGCCTTTATCACCACCTTTTCCCGGTGCGGCTGTAGTGCGGAAAGTGAAACTTTCTTCGCCATCGCGCCACATCGTTTCGTGGTCAGTAATTACTAAATCAGTAATGCCATAACGATGAACTTTGGTAAAATAGTCGTAATCGGCTTGACGGTTGGCGCTGGAGCCGCGCACCGTCCAGGCGTGCGTTCCGGTCACTTTCATCCACGGCGATTTGGGATTGGGAATATTGGGCAGCACTTCATTATATCGTGGTGCGATGGTCACAAAAAAGCGTTCATAACAATCGTTGCGCTTGCCGTCGGTTTTGGGAATATATCGCGTGCCACCATTATAGAAAATTTCATTTTTATCTATCTCGCGCTTGCCCCAGATAGTGGAGGCGTTGGATAAATACCAGTCGGTGTTTCCCGCTAAAAATAACGGTTGTTGTTCGCTGCCCATCACCACAACTCCCGGGCGATCCGCTTGCGTGTTATAGGTCATATAGGGATTCCAAACCAACCGTGGATTAGCGATTCCTGCGGCATGGCCATAACTCACTTCGGCCACCTTGCCGCCTTTTGAAATCGTGTCGATAACCAGTGATTTATTCCACAAACGATAGGTATAAGACACATCCTGCGAAACGCCGTCTGCGGAAACCGTCCAGTTGGAAACGACTTTATCGCCCTCGATAAAAGTACTTTTAGGAACTGCTTTTTGCGGCGCAACCGCTTCGCCATTTACCCACAACGCAACGCCGCCGTCGCGCAATGGATGAAACGGCGCGCCGTTATTCCATTGCGCGGTGATGTCGCTCCATGTCCCCGTTTTAGGTTCTAATCGATATGTGAGATTTCCATCATCGCCGCGATATTCAAAGATAAAAGTACTTTTATCCTGACGGACTTTCGTAGTAAATTTAGCGATTCCATTATCGGGCAAAATAGTTTTGATGCTATTGGGAAAAGGCAATTTTCCCGCGCCGGTATTAAAGCCGGAACCTTCGCCCGGCAACATATCAATGCCGCGTTTAGGGCGTGCTGGGATATTAAGCGGTGGAAGCTTTTCCTGAAAGATGGCGAAATTATCGAAATATAAAACGCGATCTTCGGTGTTACGAATATTGGTAAATCGGAAACCATTAAAAAGTACTTTTCCTGTAAGTTCCGTCTTTTCGGCATCCGTCAAAACATGATACGGCACGAACCATTCTTTCCAGGCGATAGTCGTCAAATGAATATCGATTTCGTTGCCCTGACTATTCACAAAAACCGCATCCACTGAAACAGGCGGCGTGGACGGATCGCGCCCGCTGATGTTATTTCCGTAAACCCAACAGGAAAAAGCGTCCCAAGGATTTTGAATAGCAATCGGCTTGGGCGGCACGACACGCACCGAAGCAGCCGTATTTTTTAATGCGCTATATGTTAATTTTCCCACATAGCTGCCCCACAATTGCTTTTCACGTGTGGGAGAAAAAGTGGCCGATGCGTTTTCGTCCTGCACTTTCCAACCGTTCAGATTTTCAAAATCCACTAACGGTGGATAAATATCTTTGGTGCGATTAGCCCAATCCATTTCGTAAGGGCGCTTACCAATTGTTTCGTCCGCATGACTTATGGGAGCGCAAGCAAGCGACATAACAAAACCGGCTAAAAGTACTTTTATGAATAGTTTCATTCGACTAAATCCTTGACATTCTTTTTTCATTGATTTTGTTCCGCTTTGCCCAAAAGTACTTTTATGATTGACAATACGGATTCCATTTTTGGTAAACCGGATCGCTGCAAACAGTGCCGCGGTTATTTGAGACCCAATCATTACTTTTCGCGGCTTTAGCATGTCCATCCGCAAAGGCGATATT
>Ga0164242_10007222_pt1 | contig 12160 bp, 11 predicted proteins | sample OricomgcompostMG_FD_108783 | JGI IMG/M metagenome (GOLD analysis project Ga0164242, IMG submission 108783) | Miracle-Growth compost microbial communities from Emeryville, California, USA - Original compost - Miracle growth compost (MG) ... | reverse complement strand
TTGATTCTTGAGCTGCCTGTTCTTTCAGGACACGAATAACCTCAGGATCTGTTGAGCAGTCATCTGCGATACAAAGTTCCCAGTTCGGATATAGCTGATTTCTTACGGTCGCTATAGCTTTTTCAAGAAAGGCTACCGGCGGATTGTATACGGGCATAATGACTGACAGTTTCGGGAGATATGACATCGCCTGAATGCATGTTCGAATTTTCACACGAGATTCGTCAGTCAACGTATCGTACAACTGCACCCAGTCTTCATAAGTTCTGTTTTTTCTAGCGCTGACGTCCGCGTTCGCTCCGTTTTGTACTGTTGATCGCAACCGCCATTTTATTCCGGCTATGCCTTCTACACGCAGAATGCGCCAGAATTTCTTGAATGTCCGCCATAGCCCCCCATGCTGATTGGCGCTAGTCAATACTAACAAAATAGAATCCCTGATTTTTCTAATTATCCGTCCGAACGATCTCAACGGAGATGTAATCTTCCAACTCCGAGAATTCTGAATCTCGACTAGCAGTCTAGATTGATCAGCTGCGGCAGCGTGTAGTTGAAGAATGGTCTCGTTGTTGGTAGCGACTTCCGCCTTATATTTGGCGAGTGTATCGCGGAGCTCGGGAATGTCTTTTTCTATCGTCGCATTCTTCTCGTTGACATCTCTTTCAAGGATCAAGACTCGTTCTCCGCTCGTCGCGATTGTCTTATACGCGGTAGATATCTCGACGGTTAGCTTATCAATCAGTACCATCTGAGGCTTTGAGCGATCGAATTCGTTCAGCCAGCGAGTGATAGCACTACGCGTTACCGAGTCGTTGAGCTTAACGGTATCTGATGCCACATCGAGCAATAATTTGTAGATCTCACATACAAGTGGTGGGCAGGTGTCATCAGAAGATAATTCTTCCAGCGTGTGAGTAGTATTTCTCAGTGCGTCATCAAGAAAATTATTTTTATAATCTTGGAATGCCTTTTCTTCGATTACCAGATTCAAGCGATCGGCTATTCGATGCAGTTCTCTATCCGGCGACTGCATTGATCGATCATAATCAACGACGACTACATTCTGTTCATCGTTAATCTCTGAGAGAATAGTTAGTACGTGTGTGAGCCAGAGTAGATAGCTCTTGGTTGTATGAAATCCATCGCGTTTCTCTAGTGATTTAGATACACTGAGTGGGTTTCGTATAGCTACTATATAGCTCACCTGAAGATTAGAATTAGAAAAAACTCTTTTCCAAAAAGGGAGTAATTTGGTGACTCTTGGATCTTTGAAGCAAAATATACCCTTTGCATGAGCAATTTTCTGGCGTAATAATTCCATCGAGCGAGATAAATAGCCTCGATCCTGTAGAATCTCGATCTCATGCTCGCGAATTGGAGAAATATAATGCCAGTCAGATCCGATCTCAGTTAGAATATCTATATTTAATTTAACAAAATCTGAATCTTCCCAAAAACCCTTGGCGTTAACCCCTGGCATGGGTGGTATTAGATTATCGCCAAGATTAACTCCCATAACTTGGAGGCTACGGGTTAGGGCGCTAGTGCCACTGCGATGCATTCCCAAGACGGCGATCAGTCTGTTGTTGGTCATAGCGAGACTTTTATGAGTTAGCCTATTATATCTACAGCTTTTCGATTTCTGGGCAACAGCTAAAATCTATAATCCCAGTCGCTAGGTTTTTAGAATCAGGTAGAATTCGAAACATTGCTACATCAATTACTCTATGTAGGAAAGTTTCAATGCCGACAATATCTCCGGTTATTCCGGCATTCATAAAATAGGTGCCTATATTTAGGGCGCAATTGAATCGAAATTCAATTCTATATATCGAGCCTGCTTCCACATAAGCCAGACTGTTTCGCGGAGAATTCGCGGATGCCGCTCCGCCCAATTCGATACCTGATATTGTTTTAATCATCATCCCGAAGCGTACATTGCTCGCACTCTTAGTGAAGCGTGCCTTATAGGTATAGCAATAAGTTTTGCCGCGAGCCAGGTGATTGACGGCAGTGCCGTCCAAGGTGAGAATCTGCGGGTTTTCGATGTAAGCGCCGTGCGATTCGTACTCGATGGTGCTACTTGGGCGAAGGTTTGGATCGAAACTTTCTTGGAGTCCTATTTGAAATTCCGGTGTTGGCTCTGATTTCTCTATTGACGCTGATACAGCTATGGCGGTATTGGAATTGCTTTTCTGATCGTGGCCGGATTTCCGAATTTCCGCTCGAAGCGCTTCGCGAGCATCTTCGGGAGCGTAAAGTAGCTTTTGGTAGCGCCCAACGATTTGCTTGGGCTGGCCTATTGCAAGCAATTCACCAGCATCCATCAATAGCGCACGGTCACACAGTTCGACAATAGTACCGCCAGCATGGGATACAAATAAAATGGTAGCTCCATTATTGCGGATCGCCTCGATGCGGGAAAAACATTTTCTTTGGAACAGCTCATCACCCACTGACAGAGCTTCGTCGACGATGAGGATTTCGGGCTCAACATTGATCGCGACCGAGAAGGCCAACCGGACTTGCATCCCACTGGAATAGGTTTTTACCGGTTGGTCGAGGAAATCTCCAATATCCGCAAATTTTGCAATGTCATCAAATCGGTCGTCAACCTCGTCGCGACTCAGGCCTAGAACCGCGGCGTTCATGTATACGTTTTCGCGGCCAGTGAATTCGGGGTTGAATCCTGACCCCAATTCCAGAAGTGCTGCGATGCGGCCGCTGGTTTGTATGCCGCCGCGTGTCGGGTTCAGCGTTCCACAGATCAATTGCAGTAGAGTGGATTTGCCGCTGCCGTTACGGCCAACAATGCCTACAGTCTCTCCCTTTTCTACTTCGAAAGAGATGTCGTTAAGCGCCCAGAATTCACGGAAATATTGTCTACGGCCGCGTGCTAGCATTTGCAGCAGGCGGTCGCGTGGTTTTTCGTAAATTTGGTAGCATTTACAAAGGTTTTCTACGCTGATGGCAGTTTTGCCGGCGTGAGCCGGGACTACTTGGGTAGCTTCTTGTAGTTCTATGAGCTGAGGGAGGGTGTTGATATCAGACGACATCGGCAAACCCCTTACGTGTTTTTTGGAACCAGGCGAAACCTGCCCATGCTATGACTAATGCAAGCAGTATATAAATCAATAGGTGGATCCAGTGTGGCTGTACGCCGTAAAATAATACTTCACGGCTTTGCGCGATTGTGGAGGCCAATGGGTTCAACAATATGAACTGACGGTATTTTTCCGGAATGGCTGTAACGGGGTAGAAAATAGGCGACAGAAACATCAAGACCGTAACAACAATGCTAATAAACTGTGATACGTCACGTAGGTATACGCCTAGTGAAGCTAATATCCAGCTTAACCCCATAATGAGTAACAATGTGGGCAATAGAACCAATGGAAGGAGGAGGATGGTTAGATGAGGAATTCCGAAGAAGAATATATAAGCAATTAGCCAAACAACGACACTGATAAGAGCATGGAATAAAACAGTACCCAAGCTTACCCACGGTAGTATTTCCAATGGGAAAACCACTTTTTTCACGTAATTCACATTGCTAAGTATTAGGCTCGGTGCTCGGCTGATACATTCCGCAAAGATATTGAATACAATTAGCCCTGCGAAAAGAATCAGAGCAAATTCGGTTTTTGATTCGCTCCCTCCGGTTCCCCAGCGTGCCTTGAATACCACACTGAAAACGAAAGTGTACACAACTAGCATGAAAACGGGGTTGAAAAAGGACCACAGAATACCCATGAAGGATCCGCGATAACGGCCTATGATTTCTCGTTTGGTCATCGCATAGATCAGGCTACGGTTGCGCAGCAAGCCGCCTGCCATTTCCTTTGGGGTTATTGAATAGTGCTGCATCAGGTAAAGGCTTCCGCGTGTTTTAATGTTAGGCCTTGCGCATCTTTGGCCGAAAGGATAGGTACCGCTTTGCTAGGCCAGTCAATCCCCAGGGAAGAGTCGTTCCAGACGATGCAACGCTCGAATTGCGGTGCGTAATAGTCGGTGGTCTTGTAAAGGAATTCTGCGCTATCTGAAAGCACCAGAAATGCGTGGGCAAACCCTTCGGGCACCCACAGTTGCTTCTTGTTTTCTGCACTTAGGATCTCACCGACCCATTCACCGAAGGTTGGTGAGCTCTTGCGAATATCTACCGCAACATCGAATACTTCCCCAGTCACGACTCGTACGAGCTTCCCTTGAGGTTGCCGAATCTGATAGTGCAGACCACGTAGTACGTTCTTGGCGGATTTGGAATGGTTGTCCTGGACAAAGCTCACCTTTCGCCCAATAGCCGCTTCGAACTGGGAGTGATTGAAGCTTTCAAAGAAAAAGCCTCGGTCATCTCCAAACACCTTGGGTTCGATGAGGACGACTTCCGGAATAGCAAGTGGGGTGGCCTTCATCAGTGCACCGTTTCCTTCAGGATCTGTTGTAAATAGCGCCCGTAACCATTCTTGGCCAGTGGCTTTGCCAGTTTTCGCAATTGTTCCGCATTGATCCAGTTTTTCCGGTAGGCAATCTCCTCTGGACAGGACACTTTCAATCCTTGGCGGTTTTCCAGAGTGGCAATGAATTGGCTAGCGTCGAGTAGGGATTCATGAGTACCGGTGTCCAACCATGCGTAGCCGCGACCCATGATTTCTACATGTAATTTGCCTTCCGCCAAGTAAAGGCGGTTCAAGTCGGTGATTTCCAGTTCTCCCCGTGCTGAGGGTTTCAAGTTTTTGGCGAAGTCAACAACTTGGTGGTCATAAAAATACAGTCCGGTGACCGCATAATTGGATTTTGGCGCTTTGGGTTTTTCCTCCAGTGACAGAACTTTGCCTTCGGCATTGAACTCTGCCACGCCATAACGCTCCGCGTCATGGACATGGTAGGCGAACACACTGGCTCCGTCAGTACGCTGCATGGCGCTTTCCAGAGGTTTGTGGAAATCGTGACCGTAGAAGATATTGTCGCCTAACACTAGGGCGGAATAATCGTTGGCGATAAAGTCCTTCCCAATAATAAAGGCCTGGGCCAGGCCATCTGGGCTGGGTTGCACCGCATACTGCAGATTCATGCCCCACTGGCTGCCATCACCCAGCAATTGCGTGAAGCGTGGAGTGTCTTGCGGGGTGGAAATGATCAGCACGTCACGGATGCCAGCCAGCATCAGTGTGCTAAGCGGGTAATACACCATGGGCTTGTCGTATACCGGCAACAGCTGTTTGCTGATGGCCAATGTAGCAGGGTGTAGACGGGTGCCTGAACCGCCCGCCAAGATAATACCTTTGCGCTTCATTCAATTTTTCCTGAGTGTCAACTGGTCTACTGTACGATCGACATGCAAAGTCCAGTCAGGAAGTTCCAGGCCCAGCGCGGCGCTAAGCTTGCCGGTGTCCAGGCAGGAGTTTTGGGGGCGTTTGGCGGGCAGCGGGTAGTCCTCGGTGGGAATAGGGCGAAGGTGCTTGGTTTTCAGGTCTATGCCATTATGTGTCGCGCGTTCCAGCACATGGCTGGCCAGTCCGTGCCAACTGGTTTTTCCAGTGGCGGTCAAATGGTATAGACCCGTTGCAATGGCCTTCCCTCCATGGGCGGCAATAGCCAGCGCGGTCACGTCGGCGATCAGTTCGGCTGATGTAGGCGTGCCTATTTGGTCCGCTACGATGCTCAGACTGTCTCGCTCCTGGGCCAACTGCAGCATGGTTTTGACAAAGTTTTTGCCATGGGCGGAAAACACCCAGCTGGTCCGGAAGATCAGCGAGTTGCATCGACTGTTCAATATGGCGGCTTCCCCTGCCTGTTTGGACTGCCCATAAACGCTTAAGGGGTTGACCGCGTCGGTTTCAAGATAAGCTGTGGTTCTCAATCCATCGAATACGTAATCAGTGGAGTAGTGCACCAGCAGCGCTCCATTGTCATACGCGTATTTGGCCAGAGTACCGACAGCCTCAGCATTGACTTTATAGGCTGTGGCTTCGTCGTTTTCGGCCTTGTCCACCGCGGTATAAGCGGCAGCGTTCACGATGACGTCGGGACGCAGCGTGTTCAAGATATGGCCAAGACTGGCCAAGTCCGTTAGGTCAGCCTGCTTCCGGCCCAGGGTAGCTAGATCACCCAGTGGCAACAGTGTACGTTGCAGTTCGTAGCCGACCTGCCCATCTTTTCCCAGTAATAAGATATTCATACTGCGTACTGTTTTTTAACCCAGTCTTGATAGTCGCCACTGACCACGTTGGCCACCCAGGTCTGGTTGGTAAGATACCATTGCACGGTCTTGCGTATGCCGGTTTCGAAGGTCTCGGCGGGCTTCCAACCCAATTCTTTTTCCAGTTTGGTAGCGTCAATGGCGTAGCGTCGGTCATGGCCTGCACGGTCCTTGACGAAGGTAATCTGATCTTTATAGGGCTTGCCGTCGGTGCGCGGGTGCAATTCATCCAGAATGGTGCACAAGGTGTTGACAACATCTAGGTTGGCTTTTTCGTTCCAGCCACCCACGTTGTATACCTGTCCCACATTTCCTGCTTCCAGGACGCGGCGAATGGCGCTGCAGTGGTCTTTGACGTACAGCCAGTCACGGATTTGCTGGCCGTCGCCGTAGATGGGCAGGGGCTTCCCCGCCAAAGCGTTCAATATGCACAGTGGGATCAGTTTTTCCGGGAAGTGGTAGGGCCCGTAGTTATTGGAACAGTTGGTGGTCAGCACCGGCAGGCCATAGGTGTGGTGGTAGGCGCGCACCAAATGGTCGGACGCCGCCTTGCTGGCCGAATAAGGGCTGTTAGGTTCGTAACGGCGGGTTTCGGTAAAGGCGGCATCGCCTTTTTCCAACGACCCGTAAACCTCATCGGTAGACACGTGCAAGAAGCGGAAGTCGCGTTTTTCCTTATCTTCCAGGTTTGCCCAGTAGTCGCGGACGGATTCCAACAGGTTGAAGGAACCGACAATATTGGTCTGAATGAAGTCCCCTGGACCATGGATGGAGCGGTCAACGTGGCTTTCTGCAGCGAAATTCACAATAGCGCGTGGGTGGTGTTCGGCCAGTAATTGCCTAGTCAGCGCGGCATCGCCGATGTTGCCATGCACGAAAATATGGGCTTCTCTGTCTTTCAGGCTATTCAGGTTTTGCAGATTGCCAGCGTAAGTCAGGGCGTCCAGGTTGATGACCGGCTCGTTGCATTGAGCCAGCCAGTCCAGGACGAAATTCGAGCCAATGAATCCGGCTCCGCCAGTCACGAGAATAGCCATAAATTGTGTAGTTGTCGGTTGAGATAAGGTGAATGACGTAATACAGAATGGATTGCGGCACCGCTTTCGCAGGTTCTCTTCAATTTTGCTGCATTGCAGCAATTAGCGCAAGGCAACTGTGAATATGTTACAACGCGGCGTTTCGCTGGGTTGTGTTTAATGAATACTTTCCATGAACGAACCAGCGATATTGTAACCAGCTGTCTTCACAGGCGATTCAGAATCATGGCCAGTACCATACCCAAATTGTCGCTGACAGTTAGCCGGTACACGCCCGTCCGCCAGAATCTGATCATCCGTGGAATCAACCATTGTTGGCGGGCTTGAGTGAACTGTTCAAGTACCCAGCGGTTTTCGGGCGGCATCTTTGAGATCAGCACTTGCAGAGCATGCAAATGAATATCATTGTTGTGTCGCAAGGTAGGCCCGAACAGCTTGGCAACGCGGCTGGCAAGGGTCGGGCCGTTGGCACGCATGCCGATAAGGTTGCCGTCGTGTTGGCGGTAGCGCAAGCCCGGTTTTGGATCGAAGTGGATGATACCGCCGCAGGCGGCGATCGCCAGGTATACCCACCAGTCGTGGATGACGACCTCCGTGCCCGGGTCCACCTGGCATAGCAAGCGCCGAGCGGCGTTGTTGAATACCATGGTGTTGCCGCCGGTAATACTTTGCATCAACGCATTGGCGAAACTAGGAGAGCGGTGAAAGTTGGGCGACAGGCCGATTTCCCGGTTGTGCGCGTCCACCAGCCTGGTACGGGTGCAGTACAGCGCGGGAATGCCACTGTCCTGGGTCGTCAGCCAGGATAGAGCGCGTTCCAGTTTGTCGTCTTCCCAGATGTCGTCTTGATCGGAATAGGCGTAATAGTCGGCCTGAATGTCCTGGTTGTATGTCAGCGACAGAAAGTTGCGGCTGGAGCCCTGGGCTGGCCCGGTCTGCAGGATCAGTCGATCTGCCCCCCATTGTGTCCGGTAGCGACGCAGCAAGGGGAGTGTTCCGTCGCTGGAGCCGTCGTCCGAGGCCCAGGCCCGCCAGTTCATGTAGGTTTGCCGCGCGAAGGAGTCCAACTGCTCGGCCAGATAGCGTTCACCCTGGTAGGTCGCCAGCAGAATGGCGACGAGCGGGTGGGCTGGAGTGACAGAGGGGAGCCGGTTCAATTTGGAATAAGTTGCAAGCGGGTTGAGGCGATGATAGCACCCCGGCACAGGCTAAAATCGACGCCGTCCAGTCCAGGTTGCTTGTCCATGAAGCCAGCTTCCCCTATCCCCATGATGGCCGAGCGCTACCCCATAGCGTTCGGCGCCGGCGTTGTGGATCTGTTGCTGATCGTGGCCAGCGGCTATGTCGCGTACTACCTGCGCTTTGGCGACTGGTTCATGGTGGACTACTACCTGTTGGCCACGCTGGTGATTGCGCTGGTGGTCGTGGGCTGCCAGGTGATGATGGGCAGCTATCTGTCGTGGCGCGGACGGCATTTTTTCCGGCAGTTGGGGCGCATCTATAGTGGCTGGCTGGTGGCGGTGGCCATTATCGCCGTGCTGGCGGTGCTGTTGAAGGTGTCGGACTATTATTCGCGTGTCTGGCTGGTCATGGCGGCGGTGCTGGCATTGTTTCTGGTGTCATTGTTCCGGCTATGTGTTTTCTTGTTGTTGCGCCGTATTCGGGTGCGGGGGCGTAACCTGAAGCGTGTGGTGCTGATAGAGGCAGGCGACTCTGCGGCGAATCTGCGGGCGCGCTGGCACCTGCTGCCTGAACACGGCTATGACGTGGTGCGGGTCATCGCGTTTGACCGTTCGCCGGAATGGCTGGAAACGGTTGTGCTGGAAACGACGGGCTGCGGGGCGCACGAGTTGTGGCTGTGCCTGCCGCTGGAAGATGGGCATTTCATCAAGCCCATTTTGCATGCTTTGCGGTATTTGACGGTGGATGTCCGTTACATGCCGGATTTGGGCGACCTGCCGTTGCTGAATCACCGCGTGGGCGAGGTGGCGGGGTTGTATACGCTGGACATCAGCCGCAGCCCCATGGAAGGGCCGGCCCGGCTGGTGAAGCGGGCCGAGGACCTGATCCTGGGGGCGTTGATCTTTGTGCTGACGCTGCCTGTGTGCCTGGTGATCGCCGTGGCCATCAAGTGCACGTCGCGCGGGCCGGTCATCTTCAAGCAGTATCGGACGGGTATCAATGGCCGGCAGTTCAAGGTATACAAGTTCCGCTCCATGGAATTGCACGAAGAAGCGTCCGGCCAGGTCACCCAGGCCAGCTTTGGCGATCCTCGCGTGACCCCGCTGGGGGCGTTCCTGCGCCGCACCAGTCTCGATGAACTGCCCCAGTTCTACAACGTGCTGCAAGGGCGCATGTCGCTGGTGGGCCCCCGCCCGCATGCGCTGGCTCATAACGACTATTACAAGGAACAGGTCGAATCCTACATGCAGCGCCACAAGGTGAAGCCTGGCATCACCGGGTGGGCGCAGGTCAACGGCTTCCGCGGGGAAACCGATACGCTGGAAAAAATGGAAAAACGCGTTGAGTACGATCTTTGGTACATCGACAACTGGTCCCTGGGGCTGGATATGAAGATCATTGTCATGACGGTGTTCAAGGGGTTTTTCAATGGCCATCCGTAGGTTTTTCTGGCTGTGTCCGCGCGATCGGTCGTGGCGCTCATGACCGGGGCATCCGTGCTGGCGGCGGGCAATGGTCAAACGTCGGTGCAGGTTGTCGTGCCCGTGTATAACGGCGGTGTTGTTTGGCGCGAGGCGGCTTCAGCTTTGCGGAATGCGGTGGCGGCCTGTCGATACCCGGTCCATGTCCTGGTGGTGGATTCGTCGTCCCGCGATGATTCAGTCCGGACCGCTCGCGAATGCGGGTTTGATGTGCAGGTCATTGATTCCGCGACGTTCGACCATGGCGGTACGCGCAACGCGGCGGCCATGGCCTGTGATGCGGATGTGGTGGTGTTCCTGACCCAGGATGCGATCGTGGAAGGGGGCGGAGCGCTGGATGCGCTGGTGGACGTCTTTGTCGATGATCAGGTGGCGGTGGCGTACGGGCGCCAGTTGCCGCACCGGGACGCCAACCCTATCGCGGCGCACGCGCGCCAGTTCAATTACCGAAGCGCCAGCTATGTGTGCGGCAAGGTCGACATCCCCGTCATGGGCATCAAGGCGGCCTTCACCTCTAATTCATTTTCCGCCTATCGTCTGTCGGTGTTTCGGGAGCTGGGTGGGTTTCCGGTGCGCACCATCTTAAGCGAAGACATGTATTTCGCGGCACGGGCGGTCCTGGCCGGTTACCGGGTGGCCTACGTGGCGCAGGCCGAGGTGCGGCATTCGCACAATTACACGCCCCTGCAGGAATTCCGGCGCTACTTTGATATTGGTGTGTTCCAGCGCGAGGAAGCGTGGATAGGCCGCGAATTCGGTGGCGCCGGGGGCGAGGGAGCCCGGTTTTTGAAGTCGGAATTGCGGTATTTGCTGGACAACGCACCACTATGGCTGCCGCGCGCCTGGGTGCATGATTTTCTCAAGATCGTGGGGTACAAGCTGGGGAAGAATCATGAGCGGTTGCCGGCGGGTTGGAAGCCGCGGTTGAGTATGAATCGGAAGTATTGGGAGTCATAAATAAGTTAGTTATTTATGCGCTCCCATGGGTCGGATTCTTATCTGGAAAACCTCGAATAAGAGTACGGCCCCGGATCAATGCCAGTGGGGCTGCCATTGATCAAGTCCCGGATAAGACTGTCGAGCCTTGGCAATCCTGAGTTCTATGGCTTGAATAAGTGCAATAGGAAAATTATAATTTAGTGCGGCACTAAAATTAAGGAGTTTCTTATGGCGGCCGTTGCACATGCTCCAACCGTCAAAATCATCGGCGCCAATGGGCAGATTTCGCTTGGCAAGCAGTACGCCGGCCGTCAGGTGCTCGTGGAAGAGCGCGAGCCGGGCGTCTGGCTCGTGCGCACGGCTTCAGTCATTCCCGATAACGAGCGCTGGCTGCACGAGCCCAAGGCTGCTCGTGATCTGGAAGCAGCCATGGCGTGGTCCGCGGCGCATTCCGCGGATGATGGCGACGTGGCAGACGTACTCAAGCGCCTGGGTCATGGCAAGTCGTGACGCGACAGTCCGGCTGGACTTGAACAACCCGGTTTTTCAGGAAAACCTGCTTGGGCTTCCAAAGCCAGAGCGGCACGCGGCGCTGGACACCCTCGACAAGGTTCGGCGGTTGACGTGGAATCAGGTGTACCGTGATTCCGGATTGAAGTGGGAAAAAATCACAAGTGTCAAGCCGCCATTCGGCATCGACGCTGTCTACTCCCTGCGCATGACCCAGGCGCGCAGGGCAATTGCGTACAGAGAAGGTGATTTCATGCGACTGCTTTCCGTGGCTCCGGATCACGATGCGGCCTATGGCAAAAAGTAGCTGGCCGAGATGTTGGTGGTGTGGGGCTGGTCGCGAGAGGCCGGTACCGGCCTCAAAATCCCCTCAGCACGCCTCGCGCCGCCAGCTTATCCAGCGTTTCGGCATCCACGCCGCATTCCAGCAAGACATTGCGCGTGTCCGACCCCGCCGGGACCGGGTCTCTTCTCAATCCAAAACGGCGTGCGTTCATTTGCAGTGGCTGCGCCGGAACGGACACAGCCGTATCGTTGACGCGACCTGCTGCCAGATGCCCGGTCTGGAGCAAATGGGAGTCGCAGAGCAGATCTTCGGGATGCTGGACCGGCGCATAAGGAATGCCCGCTTGCTCGGCCAGTTCGCAGGCCGCTTTGCGTGACAGGCTTTGCAGGCGTTCTTCCACCAAAGGAAGAATGCGCTGCCGAGCCGCGATACGTGCATTGTTGGTTTCCAGGGAGCGGTCCTGGCCCAGTTCTGCCAGTCCGAATTTTTCGCAAAAACGCAGCCATTGCGAGTCGCTGATGACGCC
>Ga0164242_10007221_pt1 | contig 12160 bp, 11 predicted proteins | sample OricomgcompostMG_FD_108783 | JGI IMG/M metagenome (GOLD analysis project Ga0164242, IMG submission 108783) | Miracle-Growth compost microbial communities from Emeryville, California, USA - Original compost - Miracle growth compost (MG) ... | reverse complement strand
TCGCACTCCCGAAACCCTGCGCGTTCTGGAAGACATGCATCATAGGCTCGTCGAGGCTGCCTGCACGGGAGACGGGGACCGAATGCGCGAACTCGATTGGCAGTTTCACGAAACGGTTTGCCGGGCGTCCCAGAACGAGTTTCTCGTTAGAGGTTGGTCAGCCATCAGCAATCTCATTCGGGTGTTTCTGCGTGAACACACGGACTATGAGCACGACGTCGACAGCGTGTTGGCCAACCATCGCAGATTTCTGACGGTACTATGCACCGGCACGCCGGACGAGGCGGAAAACGAGTTTCGCCACACGATTCTTCGCAGCAGTTACGTGCGATTAAACGTTGAGCCGCCTGCCGGCGTATCCATCTGATCGACTTAGGGCGCGCCTCGCCAAAGCATTCACGGCCGGCAGCCCTTACCCGCTCCCCGCTTTTTCTCCCGCCCCTCCGCGAGCCGCGACGTCTCGCGCGGACGACTGCATCCTTGTCCTTTGAACAAGCGTTTACCCTATCTGTAGGACAGTCGACAGTCGTACTATCATCGAACCTAATGCGGAGGCAGCGTACCGTTGCCCTTCGGTTCCGGCGGTTTGCAGATCTGGCATTCGAGCGAGGAGAGGGCTTTGGTTGCTGAAGAATTCACGATTGTTTCTCATGGGATGTTGGGATATGGATTCCCCAAGTCATCACTGGACGAGGCGGTAAGGCGAGGTTTCGGATTAGTTGCGATTGACGCCGGAAGCACCGATCCCGGTCCGTTCTATCTGGGCAGTGGACGGCCGTTCGTGAGTGCGACGATGGTCGAGCGAGACCTCGAGTTGCTTATCGACGCAGCGCATCGCGCCCGGGCTCGCGTAGTGATCGGCTCAGCGGGCGGCGCGGGTACCCGCTCGCAACTCGAATTTGTGGTCGGCATTGTCAAGAAGATCCTCGCGCGCCAAGGCCGCACCAAGACCACGATCGCGACGATCGACAGCGAACTCGACAAGACAATGGTCAAAGCCGCGCTGGCAAGCGGCCGCATTCGCACCTTCGAGACCGGGCGCGCATTGACGGGCCACGACATCGACGCAGCCACCCACATCGTCGCGCAGATCGGTCTTGAACCGGTCATCGCAGCGCTGCAAAGCGGGGCTGACATCGTGATCTCCGGCCGCGCGTGGGATGTGACGAATGTGGCCGCCTTGCCGGTGATGCTCGGCTATCACGAGGGGCTTGCACTTCATCTCGGGAAGATCCTGGAATGCGGCGGCCAGGCGGCGTTGCCGGTGGAGGGTTCGGATCTATTGATGGGGCGGATCTATCCCGATCACTTCATTATCGAGACGCCGCATGCCTCGAAGGCGTGCACAATCGAGTCGGTCTCGGCGCACACGCTGTATGAGAAGAGCAATCCTGTCTGGCTGCCCGGCCCGGGCGGAATTGTCGATCTACGGGAGGTGCAGTTCGAACAGATCGACCCCACTCGCGTCAAAGTGAGGGGTAGTCAATTCCGCCGCGAGAAGATCGCGACCGTCAAGCTCGAAGGTGCGCGCTTCGCCGGACATCGGCACGTGACGATAGCAGGCATGCGCGATCCGCTGGCGATTGCGCAAATAGAAGAAATTTGTGATGCGGTCACCGCGCGGCTTAAGGCAAACCTGGCCGGCAGCGCCGTTTCTCCGGATGCCTTTTCAATAAATTTCCGCCGCTACGGCGTAGACGGCGTCATGGGGGCGCTCGAACCCGTCAAGGCACGCCCACACGAAATTGGGCTGATCATCGATGTAGTCGGCCAGACTCCCGAGATCGCCGAAACGGTGTGTGGAATGGCGCGCAGTCTCACGATGCATTGGGGCTACCGGGGCCGTATCGCGACAGCCGGAAACCTGGCCGTCCCATTCTCTCCAGCTGATTTCCCTGCCGGCGAAGTCTACGAATTCAACGTCTATCACTTGATGGAGGTGGACGATCCTGCCGGTGCATTTCCCTTCAAACTGGAGACAATTTGATGCGTTTGGCTGAAATTGCGAAAGTCGTTCGCAGCAAGAACGCGGGGCCGTATCTCGTCACGTTCGACATCATCTTCGCCGACGATGAGACTTTCGATAGGGTGCGCCGCTCAGGCAGCGTCACTCGGGAAACCGTATCGGCGTTGTACGGCATCGAGCCGGATGCGCTGATCGATTTTGCTTACTACGCGTTTGCCCGCGCGATTAAATGTTCCATCATCCGTCCACAGCCGTCCGGCGCCATCTTCGACACCGACGTGTATGGTGCGCAACAGCACGCACCGCTGCTTGGCCTCGAAGTAACCGACTAGATCGAATCGCACCTTGACGTGCATTCACTGCCATACCGCGACAGAAGTGGCGGAGGAGACAAAGTGGAAAATGCAAGTGTTGTGAACGCGGGCGCGCGGCTGGACCGCTTGCCGATCAGTCGCTTCCATTACAGGATGCTCTGGCTAATTGGGGCAGGCGCTTTGATGGATGCGTTCGATCTCTATCTCGCTGGCGGCGTGATGGCGAAGATGGTCGAGGACGGCTTTTCGACGGTCGCCGCGAATGCGTCTTTTCTCTCCGCGGGATTCTTCGGGATGCTAGTGGGCGCAGGCTTTGCCGGCTATTTTGGCGATCGATTCGGGCGCCGATATTCGTATCAGACGAATCTGCTCATCTTCGGATTGGCGTCGCTCGCCGGCGCATTCGCGCCGTCGATTGGCGTGCTGACCGCTTTGCGCTTCGTCATGGGGTTAGGACTCGGCGCAGAAATCGTTGTTGCGTCGGGCACTCTCTGCGAATTCGTGCCCCCATCGCACCGTGGTCGCTGGATTTCGCTTTTGGTGATTATCGTCAACCTCGGGTTTTTGGCTTCAACGATCATCAGCTATTTCGTGATTCCCGCTTTGGGCTGGCGTTGGATGTTCGGCATTGCGGCTGTTGGCGCGCTTGCGGTGTGGGTCGCGCGTAAGGGCATGCCGGAGTCGCCAAGATGGCTCGAGTCGGTGGGCAAAAGTAAAGAAGCTGAGCGCACACTTCGTCAGATCGAAGCTTCGGTAGAGGTGCAGCACGGCCCGCTCCCCCCCGTCAATCGCATCGACGATGTCAAGACCGCGCCGGTGTCGATCGCTGCGCTGTTTGCCCCCGATATGTTGGCAAGAACGGTGGTTGCCTCGCTGATCGTGGTAGCCACGCTGGTGACAATCTTCAGCTTTGTCGCCTGGTTGCCGACCTTCATGGTGAAAGAGGGCTTCTCGGTAGTGAAGTCGCTCGGCTTCTCGACACTCATGTCCTTCGGCGGTCCGCTCGGCGGGATCCTCGGCTTCTGCCTGAGCGACCGTATGCCGCGGCGCAGATCGATCGTCAGCGTGTGCGCGCTGGTGATCGCGCTTGGCTTGCTTTATCCGACCGTTCATCAAAGCGCGGCAATCGTCGGGATGGGTTTTGCGTTGGTCACCGCCATCTACACGCTGGTCGCACTGGGCATGTACACATATGTCCCGGAGCTGTTTCCCACGGCGCTTCGCCTGCGCGGGACGGGATTCGCCAGTGTCTGCGGACGCGGCGCGTCGATCGTCTCACCCTATCTTGTGGTCCTCGTGTTTAGCCGTTTCGGGCTAAGCGGTGTTTTAATGGCCGTGGTGGGATTGCTCGCGCTTTTGATCATTGCGGTGCTCGCAATCGGTGTCGAAACGGCATCGAGCTCGCTTGAAAACATCTCCGAAATGGCTGTCGGCCCGTCTCCTTCTGTCGTCACGAGCGAATGAGGCGTTGCGACTCGCGTGACACGCTAGGGCAATCAAGACGTCCATAAAGCGCGCGCGCCATCGCCGCGCGCTGCCTCACGCCACCGGAAAGTTCGTGCGTGCGGCTTCGACAACAGGCCGGCGAGATTGGACAGATGCGAAGCTGCGACGAGCGCCGCCGCTACGGCGCCGGCCGTCTCCGCCGCCGGCACGGGCACCACGGCGACAGCGGCCGACCAGCCGGTGCCGCCGCCGGCCCCGGTGGCCACTGAAGTAACGAACCCCTATGGCCTCGGCGCGCTGTGGGCCAACGGCGACTTCGTCGCGCGCTTCGTGCTGATTCTTCTCGTGCTGATGTCGATTGGCAGCTGTACATCATGGTCACCAAGTTCCTCGAGCAGGCGCGCGCGAACCGCCGCGCGAAGGCCGCCGACGAGCAAGTATGGGCCGCGCCGACGCTCGCGCAAGGCGCCGAACAGCTCGATGCGAATTCGCCGTTCCGATTCATTGCCGAGACGGGAATCGACGCGGGCGAGCATCACGACGAAGTGCTGCTGGAGCAGGTGGACCGCAACACGTGCATCCAGATGTCGATCGAACGCGCGATCACGAGCGTGTCGAACCGGCTGCAGGACGGTCTCGCGTTTCTCACGACCGTGGGCTCACCGCGCCGTTTGTCGGTTTGTTCGGTAAGCAAAAGGCCATGGCTATGAACGTCGGGCAGGAAAGCGACGACGAAGTGATCGCCGCGATCAACACCACGCCGCTCGTGGACGTGATGCTGGTGCTGCTGATCATCTTCCTGATTACGATTCCGGTCGTCACGCACACGGTGCCGGTCCGTCTGCCGAAGGAAACCATCACGCCGCTGCAGACGACGCCGAACGACATCGAAATCGCGGTCAACCGCGATGGCGACCTGTTCTGGAACGAGAAGCTCGTCGACGCGCCGACGCTGCTCGCGCGGCTCAAAACCGCGTCGCAGCAGCCTCAGCCGGAGGTACGTCGCTCCGCTGGGATTGCTTTTCTATAGCGGCCGGAATCTGCCCGCGCAGTATCAAGGCGGTGCTTTCGTCGGCGAGCACGGCAGCTGGGATCGTTCACCATTGAGCCGGTACGCGGTGGTGTACGTGGCATTCGAGAATGGCAAGCGCCGTGGGAGCGCCAGAGCTTGTTGTCATCGGTTTCGTTTCCAACGATGAAAAGCAATCGTACGGCGCGCCGGTCGGCCTCGCCGAGAATCACGACGGGGCGCTCGTGATTGCCGACGATGTCGGCAATACCGTGTGGCGCGTAACGAAGGCGGGCGGTTAGGAGCGGGGTGCGCCGGCGTTCAAGGCCGGCGGAAAGCCCGGCTCCAGCGTTGGACTTTCAGCGTGGACTTTCGCGCAAGGGCGGTCTCAACGATCAATCGACCGGGACGAGAAGGCGAACACGGCCATGCTGCCAGCCAGCATGCTTGCAGCAAGAATATAGAGGCCAATGCCGGTCGTGCCCGTGTTCTGTTTGATCCATCCGAGCATGTAGGGGCTCACGAAGCCGGCCAGATTGCCGATCGAATTGACCAGCGCAATACCGGCAGCGGCTGCCACGCCGCCAAGCAGAGCAGGTGGCAGATTCCAGAACTGCGACACTACAGACAACACACCCATCGTGCCGACCGTCAACCCAAACACGGCTATTTCGGTGCTATGCGGATACATTGCAGCGAGCCCGAGTCCGATCGCCGCAACGACACCGGGCAACGCGAGATGCCAGCGGCGCTCGCGTGTGCGGTCCGAGTGGCGACCGACAAGGAACATCGCAATCACTGTCGCGGTGTACGGAATCGCGGTCAACAAGCCAATCTGTAACGGGTCCGAGACGCCGGTGTCCTTGATGATCGTGGGCATCCAGAACAGAACCCCGTATTCGCCCATCAAAATGAACCCGTACATGACGCACAAGACCCACGTGCGCGGATCGGAAAATGCGCCACGCAGCGAGTGCACTTGCGCCTCCGGAGTCTCGCGTTCGAGATTTGTTTCGAGCAATCGCTTTTCCGCTTCGGTCAACCAGGACGCGGAGCGAATATCGTTGCTCAGCACAAAAAACACCGCGATGCCAAGGAGTATCGACGGCACCGCCTCGAGCACGAACATCATCTGCCACCCCGACCATCCGCTGAGATTCGCGGACGCATCCATGATCCAACCGGAGAGCGGGCCGCCCAGCATGCCGGCGAGCGGAATGCCCCCTAGGAACAACGCAATGATGCGGCCACGGCGCGACGATGGATACCAGTACGTCAGGTAGAGCAGGATGCCGGGCAGAAAGCCGGCCTCCGCTACGCCGAGAAAAAAACGCATCACGTAGAAGGTCGTCGGCGTTTTCACGAACACCATTGCTGCGGAGACGAGGCCCCACGTGATCATGATCCGGGCGATCCAGATTCTGGCGCCCACCTTATGCATGACGATGTTGCTGGGCACTTCAAAGATCACATAGCCGATGAAGAAGATGCCCGCTCCCAGACCATAAACGGTCTCGCTAAACTTCAACTGATCGAGCATCTGCAACTTGGCGAAGCCGACGTTAACCCGATCGAGATAGCCGGCCGTGTAGCACATCAGCAGAAAGGGGATCAGTCGCCACGACACCTTCGAATAGACGCTGCGCTCGTCTAGCGTGGCTTCTGCATAAGGCATGGCGGCCGGCGTGTTGATTGACATGTCTCGCTCCGTAATGAGTTGGCGGCTCGTTTGCCGCGCTTCTGTCTGCCCACCCGATTCACCTGCTTCGTATCCCGGATGCACGCCAAGTATGCAAGAACACGGAGATGCGGAGCCATTCTCAACTTGGCAACACCGCCATCGCGATTCAACAACCAGGGGGGGACATCGGCTGCTTTAAACTTGTTTCGTAGGCTGGTCTGAATCAACAAGGAGACGAGATGGAACTGACGAACGAACAGATTGCGGATTACCACCGCGACGGATTTATCGTAATTCCTAATTGCTATAGCGCTGAAGAAGTGCGGGCGATCAGACGGGACACCGAGCGTTTGTGCGCGATCCAGGCGGATTCGATTTTTCGGGAACGCTCGGGCGCGGTACGTTCGATTTTTCGGGTCCACGAAGCCGACGGCCCCGTTGCGTCGCCGCAGTATCGGGCATTGTCCCGTACGCCCAGGCTGTTGCGTCCAGTGATGCAGACGCTGGGCAGCGATGAGGTGTATATCGCCCACACCAAAGTCAACACCAAGTCGGCGCTCGAGGGGACCGGCTGGCTTTGGCATCAAGACTTCGGTTACTGGGTGCACGACGGTTATCCCGAGAACGACATGCTGACCGCGATGGTCATGCTCAGCGACACGCAGGAGATCCACGGCTCGCTGTACATGATTCCGGGCAGTCACAAACTGGGCCTCGTCGATCATTATTATGACGATAGCCAGGCCGCGTACCAACTGCCGCAACGCGCAGTGCAACGCGACAGCATCAGGAAGATCCTCGAGACGTCCGGCGCGCCGGTGCCGATCGTCGGAAAGGCGGGCACGCTGGTGCTGTTTCATTGCCTCACCATTCATGGCTCCGGTGTAAACATGTCGGCGGAGAACCGTTGGCAGGCGTACATCACATATAACCGCGTGGCTAACCGACCCCGTGACGTGGAAAAGCCACGCGGCGACTTCGTGCGTTCGACCAACTGGGCGCCGCTTCCGATTGAAAGCGACGATGGCATCCTCCGTGCCGGCCAGCGCAATCAGGAGCGCGAACTCTCGGTACAGGGGAAATAACGTGACGACAGCCCATCATTTCATCGGCAATCAATGGGTGGCGCCTTCGAACGGCGAGACCATCGCCGTGGTCAACCCGTCCACTGGCGCGGAATTCACGCGCATCGCACGGGGCAATGCGGCTGACATTGATGCCGCGGTCAAAGCGGCGCACAAGGCATTCGACACCACGTGGCGGCGCGTAGGTCCGGTCGAGCGCGGTCGTATTCTCGCGCGACTGGGCCAACTCGTGCTCGACAATCACGAGGCGCTGACCCGCATCGAATCGGACGATACGGGTAAGCCGCTCAAGCAGGCCGCCGCCGACATCACCGTGTGCGCCCGCTACATGGAATTCTATGCGGGTGCCTGCGACAAGCTCCATGGGCAGACCATTCCTTTTTTGCCAGGGCATACCGTGCTTGCGGTACGCGAGCCTCATGGAGTGACCGGCCACATCATTCCCTGGAATTACCCGGCCGCCATGTTCGGCCGCAGTGTCGCCGCATCGCTGGCGGCGGGCAACGCGTGCGTGGTCAAACCGGCCGAAGACGCCTGCCTCTCGTATCTTAAACTGGCGGAGCTGGCGGCCGAAGCCGGTCTGCCCGCAGGCGTGCTGAACGTCGTGACCGGTTACGGCCGCGAAGCGGGCGCTGCGCTCGCCGAACATCCCGGCATCGCCCATATCTCGTTCACGGGTTCTCCTGCAACCGGCACAGCCGTGGCGCAGGCGGCCGCCCGGCATCATTGCCCAGTGACCCTCGAACTCGGCGGCAAGTCTCCGCAAATTGTCTTCCACGATGCCGATCTGGATGCCGCTTTGCCGGTCATCCGGAATGCCATCGTGCAAAATAGCGGCCAGACGTGTTCCGCCGGTAGCCGCTTGCTGGTGCAGTCGGCGCTTTATGAAGAGCTTATCGAAAGGCTCGCGCGCGACTTTGAAGCGGTCACAGCCGGCCCGGCGGATGGAAACCACGACTGTGGACCGCTGATCAACGCAACTCAACTCGACCGTGTCAAGACGTTCCTTGCGAAGGCCGATGCCGACAATATCCGCTTTGCGGCAGCCGGCAAGCTGGCGCCGGGCGCTCCACACGGCGGCTATTTCCAGCCGCCCGTATTGTTGCGCGACGTGCCGCATAAGCACACGCTGGCCCAAGACGAAGTCTTCGGCCCGGTATTGGTTGCGATGCCGTTTTCGGATGAAGCGGAGGCGGTGCGTCTCGCTAACGACACCGCGTTCGGCTTGGTCGCGGGCATCTGGACGCGCGACGGTGGTCGTCAGATGCGCGTTGCTCACGCGTTTCATGGCGGGCAGGTTTTCGTTAATTGCTACGGCGCGGGTGGGGGCATAGAGTTGCCCTTCGGCGGCGTGAAGCAAAGCGGCTATGGCCGCGAGAAGGGGCTGGAAGGCCTCCTGAGCTTTACGACGTTGAAGACGATCACCCTCAACCACGGATAGGCGAGAGGTATTGCGCGCGTGCCGGCATGAACGTAGGATCTGCAGGTCGCGCACGCAGTTTTCGCCCTGCCGAAGCAATCCGGACCTTGCATGCGGATAGACCTTGTCACGCTAAAGATATTTTTGACTGTTATTGAAGAACGCAATTTCGCGCGGGCCGCGGAGCGTCACTTCATTGCGACCTCCGCCGTCAGCAAACGGATTAGCGATCTCGAGGACGCGCTGGGGGTGCAGTTGCTCGAGCGCCGCAATATGGGTGTGCGGCCGACCCCCGCGGGACTCGAACTGGTCACGCACGCGAAGGACATGATGCTGGTGATGGCTCGCATGCGCGCGCAGATGAGCGAATTCGGCGACGGTTCCAAGGGTGAGGTTCGGGTGTTTGCCAACAGCACCGCGATTGTCGGCTTTCTTGGCCCGACCATTCGTACGTTCCTGGAAGCGTATCCGCAGATCGACGTTCATCTTGAAGAGTGGAGCAGCCCGTTCATCGTTCGTGCGTTGCGTGACGGCATTGCGGACTTGGGCGTGTTCTGGTCGGGCGTTTCCACAGCGGGACTGATCGTGCATCCATTCAGACGTTCGAATCTTGTCGCGGTGGTGCCCTTGCAGCATCCCCTAGCTGACCGAGCTGAAGTTTCGTTCGCCGAGACGCTGGACTACGACCTGATTGCCTTTCACGAAGGCAGTCTGATCTTCCGGATGATGCAGTCGTGTGCCGCGGACTTGCAGCGCAAGCTGCGTATCCGTTTGCAGGTAACCAGCTTCGATGCGGTGCGCACCATGGTGCGCGCGGGAATTGGCCTCGCGGTCATGTCGGACGTCACGGTTGGAGCGCCGGACGAGAGCTACGGCTACAAGGTTGTGCCATTCAGCGATGAGTGGACAAGGCTCGAAAGTCTGATCGGCTACCGTGACTTCGACGCCTTGCCGCGCTCGGCACAGAATTTCGTTCGCCATCTTCAATCCCCACACCCTGGTCTGACGCAGGGGCGCGAGACCTGACCGAACGTTGGAGATATCTTTTCTCATGAGCCATATCGTCTTTCTGGATAGTGCGACCTTGCCTGCGCTAGTTCCCCGGCCGCGCCCATCCGACCGCTGGACGGAGCGCGCCAGTACCCGCGAGCATGAGTTGATCGATGCGCTGGCCGACGCCGATATCGCCATCACCAATAAGGTTCCACTTCGCGCCGAAACGCTACGGCAACTTCCACGGCTCAAGTACATCTGCGTCGCGGCGAGCGGTTACGATAGCGTGGATGTGGACTATTGCCGCGAACACGGTGTTCAGGTGTCGAACGTGCCGGCCTATGCGGCATCCAGTGTCGCCGAACACGTGATCGCCTGCATTTTCATGTTGCGAAGACAGATGCGCTCCTATAATCAGTTGGCTGCGTCTTCCGCGTGGACTGCGTCGCCGGTATTCTGTGTCCATGACGCGCCGATCCGTGAAATACGCGGTGCGACGCTCGGTTTGATCGGCTTGGGTGCGATCGGCAAGGAGGTCATGAGGATAGCGATGGCGTTGGGTATGCGGGTATTGGCGAGCGAGCGCAAGGGCAGGACCGACGTGCGGCCCGGATATACCTTGTTCGATACCGTCATCGCCACCAGCGACGTGATCTCGTTGCATTGCCCGCTTTCGGCTGAAACGCAAACTCTGATCGGCGAACGCGAGCTCTCGATGATGCGGTCCACCGCCGTGTTGATTAACACGGCGCGCGGCGCGCTGATCGATGAGCGCGCGCTCGAGGCCGCGCTATTCAGGCAAGCCATCGCCGGCGCCGCGCTCGACGTATTACAGGTCGAGCCACCGCACGAGCAGCATCGTTTCGTCACCGGTCAGCCGGACAATCTGTTGCTGACGCCCCACGTTGCATGGGCGAGCGAATCTGCGGTGCAGACGCTTGCTCGCGTTGTTTCCGACAACGTCGCGAGTTTCCTTGAGCGACGCACTCGGAATCGGGTTGCATAGATCGACAGGTTGCATTCAGTCGTTGTCCGGGCTGCCCGCGCAAGTCTCCAATCGCGAAGACGGCTTTCACCAATCGATGATTCACAGGCCGCGTGGCGTGCAGGAAACTTTCTCATGGAGATGGGCGTGAATCATCGCGTCGCCCGTTAGACCATACTCAACCCACTGAGAAAGCGTCGGAAATGAACCTTCCCCTGGATAACATCACTGTAGTTTCGCTCGAGCAGGCAATCGCTGCTCCGCTCGCGAGTCGGCATCTCGCCGACTGGGGCGCACGCGTCATCAAAATCGAACGGCCGGGCAGCGGCGATTTTGCTCGCGGCTACGACAAGGCGATGCACGGCATGTCGAGCCAGTTCGTTTGGGCCAATCGTTCAAAGGAAAGTCTCGCACTAGATGTGAAGTCTGAGTTCGGACAGGAGGTGCTGGACGAGCTATTGCCTCGAGCGGACGTATTTGTCCAGAACCTCGCGCCTGGTGCGGCAAAGCGGCTTGGCCTCGATGCGAAGTCGCTGCTAGAGCGGTATCCGCGCCTCATCGCCTGCGATATATCGGGCTATGGTTCGATCGGACCGTACGCGAAAAAGAAGGCGTATGACTTACTGGTTCAATGCGAGACCGGCTTTCTGTCGATCAACGGCACACCCGACGAGCAGGCGAAGTGTGGCTTGTCCATCGTCGATATTGCAACCGGCATGTATGCGCTGAATGGCATTCTGCTCGCGCTCTATCGCCGTGAGCGGACCGGCAAGGGCATGGCCTTCGAAGTCTCGCTGTTCGATGCAATGGCCGAGTGGATGAGCTACCCGGCGTACTACACGCGCGACAGCGGCAAGCCGGTCGGACGCTCTGGCGCTCGTCACGCAACCATTGCGCCGTATGGGCCGTTCACCGCAGGCGACGGCAAGACGATTTTCTTCGGAATCCAGAACGAACGCGAATGGCGAAGTTTTTGCGAAAAGGTGCTAGGAGATCCGAAGATTCGCACCGATCCGCGCTTCGCGTCGAATCCGCAGCGCGTGCGCAATCGTGAGGCACTCGAAGCATTGATCAACGAGTACTTCGCAAAATGGACAAGCGACGACCTGAGCGATCTTCTGGAACGGGCGGCGATCGCCAATGGCCGTCTGAACAGCGTCGAAGATTTCCTCGCGCACCCGCAACTGCACGAGCGCGGGCGAGTGACGACCATCGGGAGCCCGGAAGGTCCGCTCGAGGTGTTGCTGCCGCCGATGATTAT
>Ga0164242_10007220_pt1 | contig 12161 bp, 9 predicted proteins | sample OricomgcompostMG_FD_108783 | JGI IMG/M metagenome (GOLD analysis project Ga0164242, IMG submission 108783) | Miracle-Growth compost microbial communities from Emeryville, California, USA - Original compost - Miracle growth compost (MG) ... | reverse complement strand
TGCGGGGGCCCGTGCTGTGGCGGCCATGGCTGCTCGTCGCCGGGCTGATGTTCGGCCTCGACGCGGGCGTCAAATGGTCGGGCTTCTACTTCCTCGCGGTGTTCGGCGTCTACGCCGTGCTGTCCGACTACTTCGCCTACCGCAAGACGGGGGTGCTGCACACGGTCGAGGGCGTCGCGCAGGCCGTCGTGACCTTCGTGACGATGGTGCCGATCGCGTTCGCGGCCTACATCGCGTCGTGGCTCGGCTGGCTCACGACGAGCGGCGGCTGGGACAGGCACTGGGTCGAGTCCGACCCCGGCCACAACGCGTGGGGCGGCCTGCTGTCGTGGGTGCCCTACTGGGCGCAGAACCTGTGGCACTACAACACCGAGCTCTACGGCTATTCGATCAACCTGCACGCGACGCACCCGTACCAGTCGAACCCGCTCGGCTGGCTGCTGATGCTGCGCCCGACGAGCATGTACTACGTCGGCACGGCCGACGGCCAGGGCGCGTGCACCGTCGAGGCCCCGGGCTGCTCGGCGGCCATCACCGACCTCGGCAACCCGTTCATCTGGTGGGCGGCGGCGATCGCGCTCCTCGGCCTCATCTACTGGTTCGCGCGCCACCGCGATTGGCGGGCCGGGCTGCTGCTCGCCGGCGTCGGGGCGGGCTGGCTGCCGTGGGTGCTGCTCTACAGCCACCGCACGATCTTCACCTTCTACGCGATCACCTTCGAGCCGTACCTGATCCTCGGCATCGTCTTCTTCCTCGCGCTGATCCTCGGGAAGGCGGGCGACGCCGCGCGGCGGCGCCGGCGCGGCATCGCGGTCACCGCCGCGTACCTGCTGGTGGTGTGCGCCGCGAGCGTGTTCTTCTGGCCGCTGTGGGCGGGCATCCAGATCCCCTACACGTGGTGGCACGCGCACATGTGGCTGCGCAGCTGGATCTAGCCGGCCCCGGCCCGGGGCCCTGCCCTTCCTGTTCCCCTTACTTCCCCTGCTCCTCCCTTCCTGCTCCCCCTCCTTGCTGCGCCCCTCCTTGCTGCACCCAAGTGTGAGTTCGGGCTGACACCTCGCCGGAACGACCGCCCGAACTCACACCTGGGTGGCACTGCGACATCCGCCTGACCCCGCTCCCTAGACTGGGCAGGTGGCGCAGACGGGCATCGACGCGGCGCGCGTCCAAGTGCTCGGGCCGGTGCGGGTGACCGGCCCCGAGGGGGTCGTCGACGTGCCCGGCGTCAACGGCAAGGCCCTCATCGTGTCGCTAGTGCTCGCGCGCGGCGCCGTCGTCTCGGTCGCCTCGCTCGTCGACGACATCTGGCAGGACGACCCGCCCCGCAACGCCCGCGCCGCCCTGCAGACCCTCGTCTCGCGCGTGCGCGCCTCCTGCGGCGACGACCTGATCGAGTCGCTCGCGGGCGGCTACCGCCTCGGCACCGACGCCGTCGACCTCTGGCTCGCCGGCGCCGCCCGCCGCGGCGAGCCCGGCGCCGACCTCGGCGACACCGAGCTCGCGGCGCGGCTGCGCGAGACCGCCGACGGCATGCGCGTGCGGGCCCTCGAGGAGCGCGTTGCGGATGCCTTGAGCTCCGGCGCCCCCGACGACGCGGTCTCCGCGGCGCAGGCCCTCGCCGCCGCCGCGCCGTACGACGAGCGCGCCCAGGCGCAGCTCATGAGGTCCCTCGCCGCTGCCGGCCGACACGGCGAGGCCCTGCGCGCCTTCGCTGACTTCCGGCAGCGCCTCGACGACGAGCTCGGCGCCCGCCCCGGAGCCGAGCTCGTGGCGCTCAACGCCGAGCTGCTCCAGCAGGAAGATGCTCCCCGGCCCGCGGCCGCCCCGCGCCCCTCGGGCCTGCACATCGGCATCCGCGCCGCCCCCAACGCCCTCATCGGCCGCGACGCCGACATCGCGGCCCTCGAGTCGCTCATGGCGACATCACGCCTGACCACGATCCTCGGCCCGGGGGGTCTGGGCAAGACGCGCCTCGCGCAGGAGCTCGCCCGCCGGGCGGCGCAGCGCACCCCCGGCGTCGTGGTGGTCGAGCTCGCCGGCATCCGCGAGAACGACGACGTCCCGCTCGCGGTCGCCGCCGCCTTCGGCATCGGCGAGGTCGGCTCGGCCCGCGTCAGCCTGCGCGACCCGATCATGCTGCTCGAGGTGCGCACGCGCATCCGGGCGGCGCTGTCCGAGCGCGAGACGCTGCTCGTGCTCGACAACTGCGAGCACGTGATCGAGGGCGCCGCGTACCTCGTCGATCAGGTGCTCTCCGAGATCCCGTCGGTGCGCGTGCTCGCGACGAGCCGCTCGCCGCTGCAGCTCACGGCCGAGAGCGTCTACCCGCTGGGCTCGCTCGCCGCCGCCGACCGCGGCCCCGCCGTCGAGCTCTTCATGGAGCGCGCCCGGGCGGCCCGCCCCGGGGCGGCGCTGCCCCTCGACGCCGTCGCGCGCCTGTGCGAGCACCTCGACGGGCTGCCGCTCGCGATCGAGCTCGCGGCTGCGCGCATCCGCTCGATGTCCGTCGACGAGATCGAGCGCCGCCTCGGCAACCGCTTCGCGCTGCTGCGCGGCGGCGACCGCAGCGCGCCCGAGCGGCACCGCACCCTCATCGCGGTCATCGACTGGAGCTGGAACCTGCTGAGCGAGTCCGAGCGGCGGATGCTGCGCCGCCTCTCGCGCTTCGTCGACGGCTTCTCGGCCGGCGCCGCGGACGCTGTCGCGGATGCGGATGCCGATGCCGGTGCGGATGCCGGCGAGTCCCGGCTCGCCCCCGCAGGCTCCGCCCGCTCGGCATCCGCCGCGAGAGAGCCCGCCGAGTCGTCTCTGTCGGCGTCGCACGCCGACGACCTCGACGCCCTCGTGCTGCAGTCGCTCGTCTCGGTCGCGGAGACCCCGGCGGGGCTGCGCTACCGCATGCTCGAGACCGTGCGCGAGTTCGGCGACATGGCGCTCGTGGATGCCGGGGAGGATGCGCTCGTGGCATCCGCCCAGGCCGGCTGGGCGCGCGCCTTCTCGCTCGACTTCCTCGCCGCTCTGCCGACCTCGCGGCAGAGCGAGGCGATCCGCGCGCTCGGCGCCGAGCACGACAACCTCGTCGTCGTGCTGCGCGCGGCGGGCGAGGCCGAGGATGCCGCGACGGCCGTCCCCGTGTTCGCGGCGCTCCTCTTCCACTGGCTCATCCGCAACCAGTTCCGCGAGGCGCTGTCCTTCGCACCGCTCGTGGCCGGCTTCGCCGCAGGCGACGAGCTGCCGGCCGACGCGCCCGACGCGACCGCCGTGACGCTGCTGTTCGCGACGATCATGGGCATCGCCGGCTCGCGGATGCCGCAGCCGGGCGACCCGCGCCTCGAGCGCTCCCCCGCAGCCGACATGCCGCCCGAGCTGAGCCAGTTCGCCGGCATCCCGCCGATGAGCCTGCTGCGCGCGGGGGTGCGCGCCGGCATCCGCATGCGCCGCCTCGTGCGGTCCGGGGCCGTGGCGCCCTGGCTCGCGGGCATCATCGAGCTGCTGATCGGCGCCGCGCGCGAGCAGCACCTCGCCGAGACGCGCCTCACGACGCTGATCGAGTCCGACGACGAGGCGCTGCGCGTCATCGGCAACGTGTTCTCGAGCTTCCTCGTCGAGAACCTCGGCGAGCTCGAGACCGCCGAACGGCACGCGCTCGCCGCGTGGGAGGGCGCGGTGCGGCTCGGTCTCGACTGGATGGCCGGGCAGGCCGCGCGCAGCATGGCGCAGCTCGTCAGCCAGGAGGACCGCCCCGCCGAGACCCTCGAGTGGATCGAGCGCGGCACCGAGCGGCTCACTGCCATCGGCGCCGTCGAGGACATCAGCCAGTCCGACTGGATCGCCGCCATCAACCGGCTCAAGCTCGGCCGCCGCGACGGCGTCGCCGAGGCCTTCGACCGCTTCGCCCACGACGAGGAGGGCGACGACTTCGACGGCTTCGACATGCGCGCCATCGGCTGGACCGGCTTCGCCGAGCTCGCCGCCGCCGACGGCCGCACCGACGAGGCCGTCGAGTCGTACCGGGCCGCCGTCGGCGTGTTCGGCGGCGCGCGGCCGGGCAGGCCGGCCCTCGGCGGCTGGTACCTGATCAGCGGTGCGGCGGCGCTCGCGGCCTCCGTCTACTTCGACCGGCGCGACGCGGCCGGGCTCGAGCTCGCGCGCGGCATCCGCATCAACGCGCGCGTCGCGATGCGCGGCCGCAGCGGCCCGCGCAGCGGGCCCGAGTCGATGGACCGCCCCGTGTCGGCGACGGCCGGCCTGGGCATCGCGATCTGGCTGCTGGGGATGCCGGACGCCACCGGCGCCCAGCAGGCCGCCGCCGCCGAGCTGCTCGCGCTCGCCGAGCGCATGCACTCCCGCCAGGACCTGCCCGTGCTCGTGCGCGAGCGCGCCGTGGCCCTCGCGGAGCGCACGGCCGGGGCATCCACACTCGCCGAGGCCCGCGCCCGCGTCGCCGCGCTGCCCGGCCTCGAGGCGTGCGCCGCGCGGCTCGACGAGCTGCTGCGGGTCACCCGGTTCTGACGTTCCGCTCGCGCCCGAAACGCACGCAAGGGAGGATCTTTCCGAAGAAAGGTCCTCCCTTGCGTGCGTTTTGCGCCGCTCGGCTACGCCTTGCGCATGTAGGCCCGCACCGTGAGCGGCGCGAAGATCGCGACGATGACGGCGGCGCCGAGCAGGGTCCACCAGACATCCGCGCCCACGGGCTGCGCCGCGACGAGGTTGCGCATCGCGGTGATGACGTGCGAGACGGGGTTCACGTCGGCGAACCAGCGCAGCCAGTTCGGCATGGTCGAGGTGTCGACGTAGGCGTTCGAGAGGAACGTCAGCGGGAAGAGCACCATGAACGAGATGCCCTGCACCGACGAGGCGGTGCGCGCGATCACGCCGAAGAAGGCGAAGATCCAGCTGATCGCCCAGGCGACCGCGACGATCAGCAGGCCCGCGAGCACCAGGCCCAGGAGGCCGCCGTCGGGGCGCCAGCCGATCACGATGCCGGTGAGGAAGGTGATCGTGGTGGCGATCGCGTAGCGCAGGGTGTCGGCGGTCAGCGCGCCGGCGAGCGGGGCGATGCGCGCGATCGGCAGCGAGCGGAAGCGGTCGAACACGCCCTTGTCCATGTCCTCGCGCAGCTGCACGCCGGTGACCACGGACGCCGTGATGACGGTCTGGGCGAGCACGCCCGGGATGATCGTCGGCAGGTAGCCCTTGATGTCCCCGGCGAGGGCCCCGCCGAACAGGAACGTGAACATGACGGTGAACAGGATGGGCTGCAGCGTCACGTCGAAGAACTGCTCGGGGGTCCGGCGGAACTTGACGAGGCCGCGGTAGGCCATGACGAGCGAGTTCGAGATCGTCTGGCTGATGCTCGTGTGGTTCTTGAGCTTGCGCTCGGATGCCGGGACGATCCGAGTGGTCGAGATGGTGGTCATGCGCGCACCTCCGCGGCGCTGTCTTCAAAATCCTGGTCGGCGCCGGCCGCGTCGCTTTCGACGCCGTGGCCGGTGATGGTGAGGAAGACCTCGTCGAGCGTCGGCTTCTGCACCGAGAACTCGTCGAGGCGGATGCCTGCCTCGCGGAAGCGGATCAGCAGGTCGGTGACGGCGTCCGGGTCGCTCATCGGGGCGGTGATGCGGCCGGCCTCGGGCGACGGGGTGCCCTGCACGCCGAACACCTCGGCGATGAGCCGCAGCGCCTCGCCGGTGTCGTTGCGGTCGGCGATGCGCAGGATCAGCGACGAGGTGCCGACCGAGGCCTTCAGCTCGTCGGCGGTGCCCTCGGCGACGACCTTGCCGGTGTCGATGACCGCGATGCGGTCGGCGAGCTGGTCGGCCTCGTCGAGGTACTGCGTGGTCAGCAGCACGGTCGAGCCGGTCGCGACGAGCGAGCGGATCGTGTCCCACATCTGGCCGCGCGTGCGCGGGTCGAGACCCGTGGTCGGCTCGTCGAGGAAGATGAGCGGCGGCTGCGCGATGAGGCTCGCGGCCAGGTCGAGGCGGCGGCGCATGCCGCCGGAGAACTTGGCGAGCGGGCGCTTCGCGGCCTCGGTCAGGCCGAAGGCGGCGAGCAGTTCCTCGCCCTTGGCGCGCGCCTCCTTGGCGGACAGGCCGAGCAGGCGGCCGAAGATGTAGAGGTTCTCGTTGGCCGAGAGCTTCTCGTCGACCGAGGCGTACTGCCCGGTCACGCCGATCAGCTGGCGGACGATGTTCGCCTCTTTGACCACGTCGTGGCCGAAGACGCGGCCGCTGCCGCCGTCGGGCTTGAGCAGCGTGGCGAGCATGGAGATGGTCGTGGTCTTGCCGGCGCCGTTCGGGCCGAGCACGCCGTAGACGGTGCCCGCCTTCACCTGCAGGTCGACGCCGTCGACCGCCCGGTTGGACCCGAACACCTTGACGAGGCCCTCGGCCTCGACGGCGAGTTCGGTGGAAGTCATGTGCTTTCCCTCATTCGTGGAGATGAAGTGGATGTTCCGATGATGGGCGCCCGCGCTTACAGGGCGCTTTCGTCGCGCTTACGCGCGGGCCCGATGCGCTTACGCCGTCTGCCGCGGGCCTTCGCCGCCCCGCCACAGCACGGTGAGCAGGGCCTTGCGGTCGAAGCCGGCGAGAGCGAGCGCACGGGGCACCGTGCCGAGCTCGGCGGCGAGCACCCCGATCGCGACATCCGCATGCCGCATCGTGTGGCTGCGCTGCGTGGGCGCGAGCCGGTGGCCCGTCGCGAGCGCCTGCTTGAACGACGTGGCGAACCGGGGTCGGCCGCGGCGCCCGGATGACTGGAGCCGTTCGGCCGGCACGGGCTCGACCCCCGCCGCCCGCAGGCTCGCGGTGCGCTCGCCCGCGAGCGCGGCGGTGAGGCCCTCGTAGTCGAGGCCGCTGCCGCGCAGGAGCACGGCGGCCGGGTTGCCGCGGTCGAACAGCAGCGCGAGCAGCAGGTGCTCGGCGCCGACGCTCTCGGAGCCGCGGTTGGATGCCTCGACGACGGCGAGCTGGACGATGCCGCGCACGTCGGGGCGCATGCGCTGCTCGGAGAGCGAGCCGCCCTGGTGGGAGCTAGTCGACGCGGGCATTGCGCCTCCTCAGATCGATGTCGGTGCCGGCGAGCCGGCGCAGGTGCTTCTTGTGGACCGCCTGGCGGGTGACGCCGAGCGCCTCGGCGACCTGCGCCCACGACCAGCCGTCGCGGAGCGCGCGCTCGACGGCGGCGTCCTCGAGCCGATCGGCCAGCTCGCGCAGCGCCACGACCGCGCCGAGCTCGTCGGCGGGGCCGCCGACGGCGTCCGGGGTGATCGGGTTCATGCTTGGCAACATAAGTTGCTTGTCTCGCATTGTCAACCGAAGTTGCCAATGCGGTTCCGCAACACTCTTAATCGCGGCTGAACATCCGTCTAGCATTGGCCCCGTGCCGCACCGCCTGTTCGCCGGAACCCCCGACACCCCGCTCGTGACCACCGCTTGGCTCGCCGAGCACCTCGGGGCGGACGACCTCGTCGTCCTCGACGCCACCGTGCTGCGCGTCACCGGCTTCAACGGCAGCGTCGCCTACGTCAGCGGCGAAGAGGAATACCTGGTCAAGGGGCACATCCCCGGCGCCGTCTTCGCCGACCTGTTCGACGACTTCAGCGACCCCGAGGGCGAGTACGCGTTCGCGCACCCCGCCGCCAAGCACTTCGAGCGCGCGGCGCAGGCCCACGGCATCGACAACGACACCGCCGTCGTCGTCTACGACACCGGCATCGGCACCTGGGCCTCGCGCCTGTGGTGGCTGTTCCGCTCCTTCGGCTTCGAGGTGCGCGTGCTCGACGGCGGGCTCACCAAGTGGCGCGCGGAGGGCCGCCCGCTCGCGACCGGCGACGTGCGCCCGCGCCGCGCCGGCGACTTCTCGGCCGCTCACGAGCCCGGGGCCTGGGCCGACAAGGCCGACATCGAGGCGGTCCTGAGCGGAGCCGCGGACGCCGTGCTGCTCTGCGCGCTGCCCCCGCGCGAGTTCACCGGCGAAGAGGGCGGCCGCTCACGCCGCGGCCACATCCCGACCTCCGTCAACGTCTCGGCCTCGCATCTGCTCGACCGCCAGACGAACGCCTATCTGCCCGTCGAGCGGCTGCGCGAGGTCTTCGCGGACGCGACCGCGAGCGGCGAGCCGATCATCGGCTACTGCCAGAGCGCCATCGCCTCGACGAGCGACGCCCTCGCCCTCGCGCTCATCGGCAGGACCGACGTGCGGATCTACGACGGGTCGCTCAACGAGTGGGCTTCCGACCAGACCGCCCCGCTCGAGCAGCTGCGCGAGCCCGCTCTCGCTGCTCGCGCTGCTTCGCCGACGCCTCCCGCTGCTGCTGCGAGCGCGACGAGCGCTGCGCCTTCCGGTCGCGGTCGCGGTCGCCACTCTGCGGCGTAGCGGCCGAGCGCGACGAGTTCGCGGTGCGCCCGCGGATGACCCCCACGAAGTCGTCGATCAGCGGCTGCACCTCGGCCGGGGCATCCGCACGCCAGGCCACGCCCACGCGCCAGCCCGGCTCGTCCGCCACGGGCCGCGCGACGACGTCCTTGCGGGCGTAGAGCCGCGCGAGCGACTGCGGAACGACCACGACGCCGACATTGGCGGCGACGACCTCGATCGTCATCTCGATGTCGTCATCGAAGGGATGCCGCACCTCGTCGGCCAGGTCGGCTGCGGTCACCGCGTCCGCCGCCTCGACCGCGTGGTCCTTCGGCGCGACGACGTAGGGCAGCTCCTCGTAGAGCCAGATGAGGTGGATGTCCGCGGGGCGCTGCGGGGTCTCGCCGGCCGCGTCGAGGGGCAGGCGGACGAAGGCCACGTCGGCCGCTCCGTCGCGCAGCACCGCGAGCTGGGCGTCGAGCTCGCGCACGGGCTGCATCAGCTCGAGGTCGAGCTGTCGGCGCGGGAAGCGCTCGTTCCAGATGCTCACCCATTTTCCGGGCGTCACGCCACGGGCGTAGGAGACACGAAGCGGAGCGGGCACGCGCCCAGGCTAGTTGGCTAGCCTGGGGGAATGAGCGACAACGCGCCCGTCCCCGCCGGCCCCGATGCGATGAAGCCGGCGACCGCCGCGAAGAAGCTGGGCATCTACCTGCCCGCGACCCCCGAGTCGTTCCAGACCGGCGCGATCTCGCGCGCCGACTTCAACGAACTGCAGTCGAACCCGCCCGAGTGGCTCGTTGAGCTGCGCCTGAACGGCCCGCACCCGCGCGACGTCGTCGCGCGCAAGCTCGGCGTCTCGGCCTCGGGCCTGGCCCGCGCCGAGGTCACGGAAGCCCTGACCACGCAGCAGATCCAGGACCTGCTCGCCGCTCCCCCGCAGTGGCTCGTGCGCGAGCGCTCGACGCAGGCGGCCGTGCGTCACGAGAACGCGCGCGTCAAGCAGCAGAACGCCGAGAAGGCCGCGCGCCGCGCCGCCGACAACGACTGACAAGCGGTTGACCGGCCCCCATTGGGGGGTCATGGTGGAGAGATGAAGCCCCAGCTTCCGATCCTCGGCTCCCTCGCCACCCTCGGTGCGCTCGCACTGACCGCGGTCTCGCTCGCGGCAGCGCCGACGGCGGCGCACGCCGTGTCGAGCGACCGCCACGGCGGGGCGGACCGCTACGCCACGAGCGCCGCGGTGGCCGCGGCAGCGTACCCGGGCCACGCGAGCACGGTCTGGGTCGCGAGCGGCGCGAACTTCCCCGATGCGCTGTCCGCCGGCGCGGCCGCCGCGAAGCAGGCCGCTCCCCTGCTGCTCACCGCCCCGGGCTCGCTGCCCGCCGCGATCTCGTCCGAGATCTCGAAGCTCGCGCCGACGAAGATCGTGATCGCGGGCGGCATCGGCGCGGTCTCGACGGCCGTCGGCGACGCGCTCCGCAAGATCGCCCCGGTGACGCGCGTGTCCGGCGCGGACCGCTACGCCACGAGCATCGCGATCGCGAAGTACGCGTTCACCACGTCGGGGTCGGCGTATGCGTATGCCGCGTCGGGCGCCGACTACCCCGATGCGCTGTCCTCGGCCGGGGCCGCGGCGTCGCGCAAGGCGCCCGTGCTGCTCGTGCCGGGCGGCGCGGCATCCGCACCCGCCGCCGTCACCGCCGAGCTCGCCGCCCTGAAGACGACCCGGCTGTGGGCTGTCGGCGGGTCGGCGGTGCTGAGCGACGGCGTCGTCCGCGGCCTCGCCGCGAACGGCCGCACCGTCACGCGCGCGGCCGGAGCGGACCGCTACGCCACGAGCGCCGCCGTCGCCGCGACCGGGGTGTTCGCCAAGGCGAACGGGGCCGTCATCGCCTCGGGCCAGGCCTTCCCCGACGCGCTCGTCGCGTCGACCTACGCGCGCGGCACGCGCCCCGTGCTGCTCGCGCAGAAGATCTGCGTGCCCGCGGCGACGCATGCCGCGGAGGCCGGCTACGCCTCACGGCACCTCATCGGCGGAACGGGCGCGCTGTGGTCGACCGTCGCGGCCGACACGACCTGCACGTCGTCCGTGCTCGCGACGCTGAAGACGCCCCCGAACCGTCCGCGGCCCGGCTGTCTCACCAGCACCGGCTGCACCGAGGCGCAGCTCGTCGCCGCGATCGACCAGGCGCACGCGAGCGAGGGGATCCCGGCGCTGGCACTGCCCTCGGACTACGCGTCGCTGTCGACGCAGCAGCAGCTGATCGCCGTCATCGACGCCGAGCGGGTCGCGCGCGGCCTGCCGAGGCTCACCGAGAACGCGACCCTCGATGCGGATGCCGCGGCCGGCGCGCGTGCCGGAACTGACCCGCAGCTCGGCCACGTGACCGGCTGGGGCGGCTCCATCTGGGCCGCCACGTCCGCGGCCTCGGTGATCCTCGCCGACTACCTCTGGATGTACGACGACGGCCCCGGCGGCACCAACATCGACTGCACCGGCTCGGACACGGGCGGCTGCTGGGGGCACCGCAACGTGATCCTCGGCTGGACGGCCACGATCTCGAAGGGCGCCGTCGTCGACGGCAGCCTGTGGGTCGGCAGCCGGATCGGCACGGGCTTCGCGACGATCACCCAGGAGGGGCGGCGCTACGCGTCCTATGCGGGGATCGTCGCGCAGCAGTAGCGGCGGCCCCGGCCGGGGCGCGCCCGGCCCGGCGGCCGTTCAGTCCGCCTACGCCGCGAAGAACGCCGTGACCGCGCCCGCGAGCGACACCGGGTCGTTCACGTGGCAGAGCTCGCGCGCCGAGTGCATGGACAGCAGCGGGATGCCGACGTCCACCGTCGCGATGCCGAGGCGGGTCGCGGTGAGCGGGCCGATCGTCGATCCGCACGGCATCGCGTTGTTCGAGACGAACTCCTGGTACGGCACGCCCGCGGTCTCGCACAGGCGGGCCCAGAGGGCGGCGCCCGCGGCATCCGTCGTGTAGCGCTGGTTGGCGTTGATCTTGAGCAGCGGGCCGCCGCCCGCGACCGGCCGGTTCACGGGGTCGTGGCGATCGGAGTAGTTCGGGTGCACCGAGTGCCCGGCGTCGGCCGAGACGACCCAGCTCGCCGCGAAGGCGCGGCGGCGGTCCGAGGCGGACGCGCCGAGCCCCTCGGACACGCGGGTGAGCACGTCCTCGAGGAACGGGCCGCTGGCGCCCGAGCGCGACTCCGAGCCGAGCTCCTCGTGGTCGAAGGCCGCGAGCATCGCGATCTGGCCCGTCGCTCCGCTGTCGGCCGCGGCGAGCAGGGCGACGACGCCCGCGTGCACCGAGCTCAGGTTGTCGAGGCGGCGGCTCGCGAAGAGCCGGCGGCCCTGGCCGAATCGGGCCGGCGGCTGCGTGTCGGCGGTGAGGATGTCGTAGCCGAGGACATCGGCGGCGGACACCCCCGCGGCCGCCGCGAGGAGCCCGATCACGTCGGCGCCGCTGCGCGGGGCATCCGCATCGAGGCCCCACACGGGCTGCATGTGCCGCTGCTTGTCGAGGGTGAGCCCGTCGGCGGTCACGCCGCGGTCGAGGTGGATGGCGAGCTGCGGGATGCGCAGCAGCGGGCCTGTGCGCACGAGGTGCTCGCGGCCGTCGCGCGTCACGATGCGGCCGGCGAGCTCGAGCTCGCGGTCGAGCCACGAGTTCAGCAGCGGGCCGCCGTAGACCTCGACGCCGGCCTGCAGCCAGCCGTGCGCCTCGAAGGTCGGCTTCGGCTTGAGCTTGAACGCGGGCGAGTCGGTGTGCGCGCCGAGGATGTGGAAC
>Ga0164242_10007219_pt1 | contig 12162 bp, 9 predicted proteins | sample OricomgcompostMG_FD_108783 | JGI IMG/M metagenome (GOLD analysis project Ga0164242, IMG submission 108783) | Miracle-Growth compost microbial communities from Emeryville, California, USA - Original compost - Miracle growth compost (MG) ... | reverse complement strand
GCGCCGCAGGACGAGACCACGTACGGGCGACCCTACCTCTACGGCACGCATCATCTCGACCATGCGGGCGCGAAATGGGAAGCGCAACTGCGCCACGAGGCGGCGATAGCCTGGCAGGTCGTCTACGAAGGCGAGAGCAACGTCCTGTCATTGCAGCCGGGGCTCGTGCTGGAGATGGACATTGCGCTGCCCGATGCACCGGCAGGCCAGCTTGTTGTCGAGGTCACGCACAGCGGCGCGCGCGACGCAGCGTATTCCAACCGCTACAAGGCCATTCCGGCCGACCGCCGCTTCCGTCTGAAGCTCGAACCGCAGAAGTGGGCCACGGTCAGCGGCACGCTCAGCGCCCGTATCACGAGCCCGGACCGCTATAAGTATGCCTACCTGACTGACAAAGGCCACTACACGGTCCGCTTCGACGTGGACTTCGAAACATGGCCCAACGGCGGTGAAAGTGTGCCGCTGCGTCTGGCCAAACCCTTCGCGGGGAAGCTGCAAACCGGCCTGCACTTCGTCGCGCTGGATGGCGACGAAGCCGTGATCACCTGCCGCGACGGGGACCCGGACAAGCCTGAAATCATCGGCTTCCACCACCACAGCCAGGCGCGCGATCTGGTGACGAACGACCGGCGCTGGCTCTCGCGCAACATGATCCGCACACAAAGCAATAACAAGCCGCGGATGGAGGACTGGCAGGGCCAGGAAGGCGTCAAGCTCAGCACAGAGCATTCGGGCAAGTCGCAGTTGAACCTCGGTTACCTGGTGAGCAGCAAGCTCGACTACCGGGGCGAAGGTTACGAGTTGCGGACCTCGGGCTGGGGCGCGCTGCGCGCGGGTAAAGGTGTGATGGTGACCACCTACGACCGGCCAGCCGCGACGGGCCAGCAACTCGACATGCAGGAGACCCTCGCGCAACTGGAAAGCGCACTGGAGACAGCAAAGGAGCTGGCCACATCGGCCGGTAACGCGAAAGCCGAGCCAGCCGACACGGATGCGCAGCAGCAGATGAAGAACGATCTGGATGGCCTGAAGAAGCCGGGCCTGTTAATGAGCACGCCGGCCTCGGCGGCCCTGGTGGCAGGCCAGGGCATACAGTTCGCGACACAGGACAGTATCTCGGCGGTGGCGGCAAAGAACGCCGACTGGAGCGTGTTGAAGCATTTCACCGTCGCGGCGGGCGAGACCATATCGCTGTTCGCCCGAAAGCTCGGCATCAAGATCTTTGCGGCTAAAGGACCGGTCGAGATGCAGGCGCAGGATGGCCCGATGTCATTCGTCGCGAGCAAGGACCTGAACGTTGCGAGCGTGAACGGCAAGGTCAGGATTTCTGCTGCGAACGAAATCATCCTCGAATGCGGCGGCGCGTTCATCCAGCTCAAAGACGGCAGCATCACCCTCGGTGGTCCGTACGACCTATTCCTGAAATTCATCACGATCCAGAAGAAAGGTCCACAAACGCTTTCGGCCGCCATCGCTCCGATGCCTGATTCGGAAGGGGCATTCGACGAAGCCTTCGTCGTGCACTGGGCCGGGACTGACGTTCCTGCTGGTAATACGAAGTATCAGATTTTCTCGGAAGGCAAATTGATTGCCGAGGGCACGACCAATGAGAACGGCGAAACGTCGCTTACGCAAAGCCACGTACCGCAAAACGTTTCTATCCGGCTTAGGAGCGAATGAATATGGGAAGCAACGAAAAGATAGTAGGCCGCGGCGAATCCTATATGACGCCGAAATCGTATATGAAGCGGGCGCGGGTCGAGCGTTCAGCGTGCGACGTCCACGTGCCTGCCGCCGCGGACTCGATTATCGGGCAGTGCGAATACTACTATCGGCCACTACAGGGCGCGTATCTGGAGCTCGTCGAAAAAGTCACGGCGGGTAGCGTATGGCAAACCGTGAAGAGCTTCGCAACGTCGTGGGACCCTTGGACCGATAAAGACGTTGCGGCCCGACTGCTCCACCAGCGGCAGACATTGATTCAGCCCGATTGCAGGTCCTCCGACTGGTCACGGCATGGCAGCTTCATGATGCGGCATATTGGCTGCGGGCATAAGCCTCCGGCCTATTACGTCAGTTACGGTTACTTCTATTGCTCGACTTATGGTGCGAACCTGAAACCGACGCTGTCTGCAAAGGGCCAAGATTGGTTAGACAACGCGCGATTTTATCTTCAAAGGTACATGGAGCAAGGACTTGAACAAAACATGCATGGTCCGTTTATCACAATAATCAGCGGGAAGCCGGGCAGCGGTAGCTTCTCAATGACCGTCGCGCAATACATGCTTGAACTGCAGGACGACACATTCAAAAGCTTCGCGTTCAAGACGCATCCACTCGCCTATCTCGACGCAGGGCTGGCCGATCTGCAATGGGCGGACATGGGCAAGATCATGCGCGAACCAGCGTTGGAAGAATGGGGGGACTGGCGAACCTTGCAACAGGCCTTCCAGACCGGCATGGCAGTTATCGGCAAGACGATAGGCGATGCATGGGATGCAACGAAAGGCGATTTCGACGATCCGGTAGGCAAAGCGCTTGGCAGCCTGATGGACGCAAAATAATGCCGATACGCAAGCGACAAAAGCTCGTGATTGGTGGCCTTTTAATGGCCGCTATCGTTATTTATGGATACCGTAGCATGACGACTCCAGCCTGGCAGACCCTCTCGACAACGTTCATGAAGAACGACAAACCATACGGCGGCGGCGACTGCCGGTTTAGCGGAAAAGAAATTATCTGCCTGAAGATCGCAGACCCGGTAACCACGTTCAAACCGGTGTCGGAACGAACAAACCCTGAATATGCAGAACCTACAGAGCCGTGGATGAGGAGTGCAGCTGAAACCTTAAACCGAAATACTGTCAGCTTCTTTCGCGGCACGATCGACGGCGGCCTGACGCGCTATTTCCACCAGCAAGGACAGAACGCGGCCTGGTGGTATTCAAAGGACTGGAGTACGCAATACATCAGCACGGACTGGATGGATTACACAGTCCGGGACCCGGAACACAAGTTGGCGCCGCATATCGGAAAACTTTGGCGCTCCCGTGACGGCGGGAAAACCTGGACGCAACTCGACTGGCCAGAAGATCAGAACATCGGCCAATTGCTATTCCTCGACCCCGAGCGCGGCTATGCAGTCGGCTGGGGACCACGTATATGGCGCACTGCCGACGGCGGTCGGACATGGAAAAAAATTGAAGTTCCATTGCTCGCAACGGATTACGAGCACCCGCGAAAAACTTTCGATGCGATGGACCTCGGCTCGGACGGTGTGCTTCGCGTCGCCTATTACGTTCCTCAAGCAGGACATATCCCGGCGCAGAGCATGGTGGACCGATTGGAATGGGGCAGTGACAAGTTCGAGGCCGACGTAAAGCTTCCCGATCAGGTTGTCGTTTCACTTCAGTCCCAACAGGTTCAACCAGGCTATGCCTTTTCCATTTATGCGCTGTCCCGCCTGGGGCCGCAGCGTGACTGGCAGGACCCGCAGGACAATGGCCGCCGGACAGGCGCCATCTCGTCGTGGGGGGACAAGCATCCCACGGCGGATGCCAAACAACTGCACACCTTCGACTCCCGCCTGACACTGGATGGACTTAGCGTCGGCAAACGTGGTGTGCTGCTTGTTTATGCGACAGACGCCACGGGGGACGGCGCGCCGCGCGATCTTACGCTTGCCAGCAAGGACTACGGCAAATCGTGGACCGAAATCGATGACGGCATCACGCAGGGCGTGTATTTCGATGCGGCCACTAACACCCAATACGGTCTGTACGCGTATACGCTAAAGAAACGGACCTGGTGAAAAAAGAAAAAACAATAAACTAGCCGGCCAGCGCACGCCCGTTTGTCAGCGTGCCCGACAAGCAAGGCGAAAAAGGCTACTTTCGTAAATGGCAGAAAAATCGCCGCACGTTCGTCAACGTGCGGCGACGAGAACATCACTCTCCCTCACCCATCCCCGGGCAAGCAACCCCCAATCAAGCAGCAACCAGCGTCCGCTCCGCGACCTCATCCACCGCCTGCTTCACGATCGCAACGATCTCATCGGCCTCACCGCGCGTCATGACCAGCGGCGGTGCAAACCCGAGAATATCCCCATGCGGCATCGCGCGAGCAATCACGCCGCGCTTGAGCGCCGCGGCCGAGACCTGCGGGCCGACCTTCAGCGCCGGATCGAACGGCTTGCGCGCCTCCTTATCCGCCATGAATTCGAGCGCGGCCAGCATCCCGACGCTACGCACCTCCCCCACGAGCGGATGCGAACCAAACGCCTCGCGCAGCTTCGAACCGAAGTACGAGCCCACCTGCGCGGCATTCTCGACGAGGTTCTCGCGCTCAAGAATCGCGAGGTTAGCCAGCGCGGCAGCAGCACAAACCGGGTGCCCCGAATACGTCCACCCATGCCCCATCGGACCATGCTCTTGCGAGCCGCGCGAGATCACGTCCCAGACCTTCTCGCCGACGATCACGCCCGACAGCGGCGCATAGGCGCTCGTCAGCCCCTTCGCCACGGTGATGAGATCCGGCAACATGCCGAAGTGCTGCGAACCCATCTTCGAGCCGAGTCGGCCGAAGCCGCAGACGACTTCGTCGGCGATCAGCAGAATGTCGTGCTTGCGCAGCACGGCCTGGATCGCTTCCCAGTAGCCCGCCGGCGCTTCGATGATGCCGCCCGTCCCCATGACCGGCTCGGCGATGAATGCGGCGATCGTCTCGGCGCCTTCGCGCGCGATCATCTTTTCGAGTTCCTCCACGCAGTAGGCGACGAACTGCGCTTCGTTCATGCCGGCCGGCGCCTTGCGGTACCAGTGCGGGCAGATCGTGTGCTTGACGCGGTCGATCGGCAGGTCGAAGTGCTGGTGAAAGCTCGGCAGGCCCGTGAGGCTGCCCGTCACGATGCCCGAGCCGTGATAGCCTCGCTCGCGCGAGATGATCTTCTTTTTGTTAGGACGACCAAGGACGTTGTTGTAGTACCAGACGATCTTGATCTGCGTTTCGTTCGCGTCCGAACCGGACATGCCGTAGTAGACCTTCTTCATGCCGGCCGGCGCCCAGTCGATGATGCGCGACGAGAGTTCGATGATCGCGTCCGACGAATGGCCGACGTACGTGTGGTAATAGGCGAGCTGCTTCGCCTGCTCGTACATGGCGTCGGCCACTTCCGTGCGGCCATAGCCGATGTTCACGCAGTAAAGGCCCGCGAACGCGTCGATGTACTCGTTGCCCTGGTGGTCTTCGATGCGGATGCCGCGGCCGCCGCGCACGATCTTGCCCGGCAGTGCGCCGCTTTCGTGGTCGTAGGCGTGCGTGGACGGGTGCATGAAGTGCGCGCGGTCCTGCTGAAACAGCGTGTCGAGAGATTGGGTCATGGTGATGTCTCCTGATTCGGGTGATTCGGACGATTCGGATTCAGGCCATTGCCGCGAGCGGCAGGCCAAGATTGCCAAGGCAAAAATATTTCGTTTCCACGAAGGGCTCGAAGCCCTCCGCGCCGCCCTCGCGGCCGAGGCCCGAGGCCTTCATGCCGCCGAACGGGATCGGCGCGCCGGTGAACTTGACGCCGTTCACCGAGACCATCGCGAAGTCGAGCCGCCGCACGAGCTGGAAGATCGTGTTGAGGTTCGTCGCGCAGATATAGGCGGCGAGGCCGTATTCGGTGTCGTTCGCCTTCGCGACGACTTCGTCGAGCGTGTCGAACGCGCAGACGGCCGAGATCGGCGCGAAGTTCTCTTCGTCGTAGACGCGCATGCCGGGTGTCGCGTCGGCGATGACGGTCGGCTCGAAGTACCAGCCGCCGAGCGCGTGTGGCTGGCCGCCCGCGACGATGCGGGCGCCCTTTTCGCGCGCATCGGCCACGCGGGCCACGGTGCTGTCGAACGCGGCCTGGTGCATGAGCGGGCCGATCTCGACGCCTTCCTCGAATGCGGGGCCCGTCTTCAGCGCGCGCACGGCTTTGGCGTAGCGCTCGACGAAGGCTTCGTAGAGCCGACGCGCCACGAAAATGCGGTTCGCCGCGCAGCAGTCCTGGCCCGAGGTCTGGAATTTCGCCGCGACGGCGGTTTTTACGGACTGCTCAAGATCCGCGTCTTCGGTCACGATGAACGGCGCGTTGCCGCCCAGTTCGAGCGCGACCTTCTTGATGCCCGCACGCGCGGCCGTCTGCGTGACGAGCGAGCCCACGCGCGTCGATCCCGTGAAGCTGACGGCGCGCACGCGCGTGTCGCTGACGAGCGTTTCCATCGCCATCTGCGGCTCGCCGAGCACGACGTTGTAGACGCCCGCGGGGAAGCCCGCTTCCTCGGCCAGTTGCGCGAGCGCCAGCGCCGAATACGGCGTTTCGTGCGCGGGCTTCACGACGACGGTACAGCCCGCCGCGAGTGCGGCAGCGGCTTTACGGGTAATCATCGCGACGGGGAAATTCCACGGCGTGATGAGCGCGGCGACGCCGACGGGCTCCATGACGGTGCCGAGATGCGCGCCGTCGATATGCGTCGGAATCGTGCGGCCGGCCAGGCGCTTCGCTTCGTGCGCGAACCACTCGACGAAGCTGGCCGCGTAGCGGATTTCGCCGCGCGCTTCGGCGAGCGGCTTGCCCTGCTCCATCGAGAGCAGGGCCGCGAGGTCTTCCTGGTGGCGCAGGATGCCTTCGTGCCAGTGCAGCAGGGCCGCGCTCCGTTGTGCCTGGGGCACCCAGCGCCATTGTTCGAAGGCCCGTTGCGCCGCATCGACGGCGCCCGTGATCTGCGCGCGTTCGAGCATCGGCACATGGCCGATCACGGCCTGGTCGGCCGGGTTCTGCACGGCCACCGTCGCGGCGCTCTCGCTGTGGATCCAGCGGCCGTCCACGTAGCAGAGCGATTTGAAAAGAACGGGGTGTCGAGGAAGCACGATGTCTACTCCATGTAGCCGGTTGGTATGGATTCCATTGTGTTCCTCGTCGCGCCAAGAAATTTTCGGTTTTGGCGCCTGCGCGGCAGCGTTTTTTTCGAAGCGGCGTGGGTCGAGCACGAAAATTTCAGGTGCCGTCGAGCGCCCATGCGGGCGCATGATTCGGCGCGCACTTCACGACCTTCGTAACGATGTAGGTGAAGTAGCGTTCGATGCCGACATCGTCCATCAGCAGCGCGTCGATGAAGCGCTGGTAATGGTCGATGTCGCGCGTGACGACGTGCAGCACGTAGTCCACGCCACCGCCCGTCGCATAGCACTGCACGACTTCGTCGGCGCTGCCCACGCGTTCCTCGAAGCGCCGCATGTCGTGGGCCGTGTGGCGCGAGAGCGTCACCTCCACGACGATGCGGCTGCCGCGCAGGGCGCCGACCCAGTCCACCTCGGCGTGGTAGCCGCGAATCACGCCGCTCTCTTCGAGCTTGCGCACGCGCTCCCACGCCGGCGAGATCGAGAGGTTGACCTCTTCGGCGAGCTTCGATTTGGTAATCCGACCGTCGCGCTCCAGCATGCGCAGGATCGCGAGGTCGTAACGGTCGAGCTTGATCACGCGGCGCTCAGGCGGGCACGGGGAGGTTGCGTTCGACGATGTCGGCGACGACGGCCACCGTATCGCCGGTCTGCACGAGCCCCGGGAAGTGACGCGCCGCCAGCAGGCCGGCGCGCCGCGCGCGGTATTCGACGGGCGCGGCGCCCGTGCGGTCGATGTCGTGGACGCGCGCGAGCACGTCGCCTTCCGCGACGATCTCGCCGAGGTCGCGGCACATTTCGAGCAGGCCGCGATGTTCGCTCGTCGTGTAGCAGTTGCCGTCGGGCATGTCGAGCAGCGTCGTCGTGCGCGCGGCCGTGCCGCGTGCTTCCGGCGCCTGCTCAACGCGTTCGATCACGCCCGCATGGGCGAGGAAGCCCCGCACGCCGCGGTCGGCGATCGCGACGCTCGCGGCCGTCGAGCTGCCGCCGCCGCCGAGTTCCGTCGAGACGAACACCTTGCCCGCTTCCTCGACGGCGCTGTCGAACAGGCCCACGCTGTCGAGTTCGAGCATCCGCATCGAGTACGGCGCGCCGAACGCGCGCATCGCGCGTTCGCAACGCGCCTGCTGCTGCGCGTCGGGCAGGACGTGAATCGCCGCGAACGGCACGAAGTCGAGCGTGCGCCCGCCCGCGTGGAGGTCGAGCACGTAGTCCGCGCGTTCGAGCAGATGCCGCTGGAAATAGTCGGCGATCTTCTCGGTCACGCTGCCGTCCGGGCGGCCAGGAAAGCTGCGGTTCAGGTTGCCCGCGTCGATCGGCGAGGTCCGCGTGCCGGCCTTGAACGCCGGGTAGTTCATGAACGGCACGATGATGACGCGCCCGCTCACGTCGCCCTCCCGCAGCGACCCGGCGAGCTTCGAGAGCGCCACCGGGCCTTCGTATTCGTCGCCGTGGTTGCCGCCCGTCAGTAGCACGGTCGGCCCCTCGCCGCGCTTCACCACGGTCAGCGGGATCATGACCGCACCCCAGGCCGAGTCGTCGCGCGAATAAGGCAGCTTCAGAAAGCCGTGTTGCACGCCGTCGGCGTCGAGATCGACGGTCGGCGTGATCGGTGACGCTCGCATCGCCTCACTCCTTCACAAACAGTTTGCGCGGCGTGGCGCAGAACGTCTCGACACCGGTCTCGGTGATGAGGAGGCTCTCGGTGATTTCGAGGCCCCAGTCGTCGAGCCAGAGGCCCGGCATGAAGTGGAAGGTCATGCCGGGCTGGAGGACCGTGCGGTCCCCGGGGCGCAGGCTCATCGTGCGCTCGCCCCAGTCGGGCGGGAAGCTCGCCCCGATCGGGTAGCCGCAGCGGCTGTTCTTCTCGATGCCCGATTTACGGAGGACTTCGAAGAATGCGTTGGCGATGTCCTCGCAGACGTTGCCGGGCTTCGCGGCCGCGAGGCCCGCTTCGATGCCCTCGACGACGGCCTTTTCGCCCTCGATGAAATGCCGCGGCGGCCGGCCCAGGTAGACCGTGCGCGACTGCGGGCAGTGATAGCGGCGATAGCAGCCCGCGATTTCGAAGAACGTGCCGGCGCCCTTCTCGAACTTCGAGTCGTCCCACGTCAGGTGCGGCGCGGCGGCGTCGGCGCCCGTCGGCAGCAGCGGCACGATGGCCGGATAGTCGCCGCCGTGGTCGTCCACGCCGCGGATGCCCGCTTCGTAGATATGGGCGACGAGGTCGCTCTTCTTCATGCCCGGCTCGACGACGTCGAGAATCCGCGAGTGCATCTTCTCGACGATGCGCGCGGCGACGCGCATGTATTCGATTTCGCGCGGCGACTTGACGGCGCGCTGCCAGTTCACGAGCGCGGTCGCATCGACCCAGCGCGCGCGCGGCAGATGGCGCTGTAGCGAGCCGTAGGCCGCCGCGCTGAAGTAGTAGTTGTCGAGTTCGACGCCGATCCGCAAGCTGTCCCAACCGCGCGCGGCGATGACTTCCGTGCTCAGGTAGTCCATCGGGTGGCGCACGGGCGACTGCACGTAGTGGTCGGGGTAACCGATGATCTGGTCGTGCTGCATGAACGCCGTGCGCTTCGCGCCGTTCGCGTCCTGAGCGCGCCCGAACCAGACAGGCTCGCCGTCCATCGCCAGCAGCACGCACTGGTGGACGTAGAACGACCAGCCGTCGTAGCCCGTCAACCAGTTCATGTTGGTCGGGTCGGTGACGATGAGCAGGTCGATCCCTTTGTCCTGCATGGCGCGCCGCGTTTTGGCGATGCGCGCGTCGTACTCGCTGCGCTCAAAGGCCAGGCGCGGGGTCACGCTTGTTTCTTTTGCTGCAGACATGTGCTCCTCTCGGGCGGTTATACGTTGTGAAAGACCGTGCCCGCACCGGCCGCGCGGGCGCGCTGCAGGGCGAGGACGGCAATGGCGGTGTCCTGCGCCCCGGTACCGGTGAGGTCGCAGATCGTGATGTCGTCGGCGTGCGTGCGGCCCGCGCGGCGGCCCGCGATGACCTCGCCGAGTTCGGGGAAGACGGCGTCGGGCGCGACCTTTCGCGCTTCGATCGCGTGGTGGAGTTCGCCGAGCACGCGCGTCTGTTGCAAGCGGTCGCAGAAGTAGCGCGCCGTGTCGAAGACGCCGGGGGCCAGCTCGTTCTTGTACTCGGCGTCCGAGCCCATCGCCGTGAGGTGGAGGCCCGCGTGCAGATCGGCGGCCTGCACCACGGGCTCGCGGCTCGGCGTGGCCGTCACGGCCACGTCGGCCTCGGCCAGCGCCTCGCGGGCGCTCGCGGCCACGCGCGCGCGAATGCCGTGGCGGCGCTCCACGTCGGCGGCGAACGCCTCGGCCTGCGGGACATCGCGGCCCCAGATGCCGACGCGCTCGATCTTGCGCACGAGCATCAGCGCGTCCAGTTGCAGGCGCGCCTGTTCGCCCGCGCCGATGATCGCGGCATGGCGCGCGTCCTCGCGCGCGAGCCAGCGCGCGGCGACGGCGCCGGCCGCCGCCGTGCGCACGGCAGTGAGGTAACCGTTGTCGAGCAGCACGGCCTCGGTGAGGCCCGTGCGCGCCGAGAGCACGAGCATGAGCCCGTTCAGGCTCGGCAGGCCCAGCGACGGATTGTTGAAAAAGCCGGGGCTGACCTTGATCGCGAATCCGTCGAAGCGCGGCAGGTAGGCGGTCTTCACATCGACTTCGCCGTGATGCTCGTTCAGCGCGAGACTGAGGACCGGCGGCATGACGACGGCCTCGGTCGCGAGCGCGAGAAAGGCCGCTTCGACCTGGTCGATGGCCGCGAGGTCGAGCGGCACGAGGGCGCGCAGTTGTTCGGCGCCGAGCAGCGTGACAGGATGCATCGTTAGTTCTCCGATACGAGACGGTGATGCACCGCCATGTCGATGTTCGCGCCGCTCACGACCATCACGACCGGGCCGTCGCCGAGGCTGAGCTCGTCCAGTTGGCCGTCGAGCAACGCGGCCATGCCGACGGCACCCGCGCCTTCCACGACAATGCGCTCTTCGCGGTAGGCATGCGCGACGCCGCGCGCGATCGCGGGCTCGCTCAACAGGATGACCTCGTCGATCAGTTCGCGCGTCATCGCGAACGTATGTCGATTCTCTAGACCGATGCCGCCGCCGAGCGAGTCGGCCAGCGTCGCCGTCTCCTCGACCTCGACGGGGCGCCCCGCCGCGAGGCTCGCGTGCATCGCCGCGCCGCGCGCCATCGAAACGCCGACCGCCTTGAGGCGCGGGCGAATCTGTTTGGCCGCGAACGCGACGCCGCTGAAGAGTCCGCCGCCCGAGAGCGGCACGACGATAGCGGCCGCATCGGGAATCGCTTCGAGGATCTCCAATCCGATCGTGGCCTGCCCCGCGATCACGCGCGCATCGTCGAACGGCGGCACGAACGCGTAGCCTTCCTCGCGCACGAGGCGCTGCGCTTCGATCTGGGCCTCGTCCTGGCTGCGCCCGGCGACGACGACGCGCGCGCCAAGCGCGGCGACGGCATCGACCTTGTTGCGCGGGACGAGCGTGGACAGGCAGACGGCCGCCTCGATACCGAGCGAACGGGCGGCCCAGGCGAGCGCGCGGCCATGATTGCCGGTCGAGGCCGTGACGACGCGCTTCACGCCCGCTTCCGCGAGTTGCGCGAGTGCGTTCGTGGCGCCGCGCAGCTTGAAGCTGCCCGTCGGCTGCACCGTTTCGAGCTTCAGGTAAACCGGCACACCGGCCCGCGCGGAGAGCGTGGCCGAGACCACGAGCGGTGTCGACGCCACGCGGCCCGCGAGGCGCTGACGCGCGCGGTAGACCTCGGCAAGCGATAAGGACGACATGGAACGCACATTCCTTCAGTGAGGCAGTGCGATCCAGTCTAATGAGTCAAAACGGGGCTTTCGAATGTCCTGGTACAATCCGCGCCCCGCTATGGGGAACGCGCGCGTCGTCAGTTGAAGTCGTTGACGTGCGGGTACTGCTCGAAGACGCCCGCAATGGTTTCGAGCGCCTCGCGGCAGGCCGCATCGGAAGCCTCGGCGCCCACGCAGATGCGCACGCAATTGGGCCGCTGCGTGCCGCCCACGAGAAACGGGTCCGGCGACGTGACGGCGATCTGGCGCTTGCGCAATTCGCGCACGATACGGTCCGATTGCCAGTAGTCGGGCACGCGCAGCCACGCCGAGAGCGCATTGGGGTGCGCGCCCTGCAGATGCTCGCCGAGCGACGCGCGCACCATCGCCTGGCGCGCGGC
>Ga0164242_10007218_pt1 | contig 12165 bp, 20 predicted proteins | sample OricomgcompostMG_FD_108783 | JGI IMG/M metagenome (GOLD analysis project Ga0164242, IMG submission 108783) | Miracle-Growth compost microbial communities from Emeryville, California, USA - Original compost - Miracle growth compost (MG) ... | reverse complement strand
GTCATCAAACGAAAAATGCCCAAATGGCATGTAAAACGCGCATATCACGCGCACTGGCCCCAACCTCAGCACTCGACCACCATCACCGTCCACCCCCTTTAACTGAACGGTATTGCCGCTAAGCCTGATGGATCCGGTGTCCGGTGAGACCGCCGATGCCAACCCGGTATGCGACGTGCATGTCGAGTGAGTTACCTTGCGGTGCAACGGCTGTCACAGTTTCAATCGCGCCGGACTTCAGCACCCGGCGCGAAACCGGGTGCCGTCCGGTTCATCGCCCGGCGCCACCTCGCCAGCAGTCACCGTGTCATCCAAAGCTCAGATGTCGTCGAGAGTCTCCGGCGGCGTCATCGTGCGGTCGCCAAGTGCCTCATACAGGCGGGCCATCTCGCGGAACCGACGCTTCCGTGTCGAGCCCTCCTTCAATGACCTCAAGGCATCGGCGATCTCTCGCCGGGTAGACCTGACGTTCTCAATGTCGTTGGTAGCCTGAATCTCCTCGACGATCATCGAGTGCAGGTATCGAGATGCGCGATCATCGGCAGCGACGCCCAGACGCTCTGCGCACGCGCGTCAAGGATCATGACCCGCTCGGTCAGCACGGACATGTGAGGTGTCGTCACACAGAACATTTGGTGCCCACCCAGACCGAAATCCCAGGTCATCGCTGACTGCGACGCCCGGCGCGCACGCTCCTGCGCGTCGGTACCCGCGACGTCGCGCTGGTGGAATATCGACTTCAGCGGGCGATATGACATCCGTTCGCACCCTCCCCAACTGATCTGGACCCACGATCGCATCACTGGCACGCGCAACAACCAAAGCTATTTGGTACGGAAAGTCATAAAATAGCTGACGTAATAGCGGTGCCAGGTTGGCTATCTTTGGTGGCCGTGTGGGGTGAGGATCACGACCCACATGACGCACTGCGAACGGAAGCGCCCGTACCCGATGGCTGACACTGCACACTCTGCGCTGGGCATCGCCACGTTCAACGTCAACGGAATCCGGGCGGCGCGCCGTCGCGGCTTCGATGATTGGCTCGCCGGTCGGGGGCTCGACGTGGTGGCCCTGCAGGAATTGCGTTGCCCGGCCCAAGAGCTCGGCGCGTTCGACGGTTACCACGCGGCAATCGACTGCGGCTCCATCCCGGGCCGCAACGGCGTCGCAATCCTGACGCGCGAGGCACCGTCGGACATTCGGAGCTGGGTCTCGCATCCGCCGCGCACCCGGGGGCTGGGGGCCTTTGCGCGCGAGGGCCGGTACCTCGAGGTCGACCTGTCGGACGCTCCCCTCACGGTGGCGTGCCTCTACCTGCCGAAGGGCGGCCTGCCCGCGCACCTGCAGCGGCCCGGCACCATCCGCGACACACCTGATGGCGGCGCCAAGTACGACCGGAAGATGCGCTTCCTCGGTGCATTCGCGCGCGAGCTGAGCCGCAACCGCCGGGCGGCGCTCGCGGCCGGCCGCGAGTTCCTGCTGCTCGGCGACCTGAACCTGGCCCACCTGCCCCACGACGTGACCAATTGGCGGGCCGCGCAGAAAATGGAAGGCTTCCTCCCCGAGGAACGCGCCTGGCTGGGCGCACAGATCGGGCCACGCACACTCGTCGACGTGGTGCGGACACTGCATGGCGACCGCCCCGGGCCACTGTCCTGGTGGAGTTGGGCCGGCGAGTCGTTCGCCAAGGACGTCGGCTGGCGCATCGATCACCACCTGGCCACGCCGCGGCTCGCGCGGACCGCCGTGTCGGTGACCGTCGACAAGGAACCCACTCCCAGCGCGCGACTGTCCGACCACGCGCCCGTGGTCGTGCGGTACGTCTTCCCCTGAACGCCGCCGTCCAGCGGACTTCACGGGCGGGCGGTGGGAGATTTCCCCGCGAGATCAGCTCAGGCGGGTTGTCTCGAACGTCACCCCGGCGGCCGGCAGCCGGGTCAGTAGCGCATCGCCCATCGCCGCGGACGGGGTGAGCACCCCGCGCAGATCCGAGAGCTTGTCACGATCCAGGGCGAGCGCCAGGCCGCTCTCCCCGAGCAGCACTGCGGTTGCGATATAGCTGGGGTCGCCCTGCTGGGCGATGGTGGCCCTGTACCGAGCGCCGGATGTGGTGGTCGTGTAGGTCTCGATGCGGTAATGCCCTTTGTCCAGGGTACTTTCGCTGGGACCGGTGCCCGGCTTGGGCAGGACCCGTTCGAGCAGCCCTTTGGGTAGTTTGTCGGCGTAGCGGCCGGCCAGCCCCGAGAAGCCGGCGAGCGCCGCTGTGGAGATCGCCGCGCCGGCTGGCGCCAACACCGAAGGTCCGGTGCTGACCTGTTCGGCGTAGCGGAACGTTCGGCCGTACGCCCAATCCTGAAGTGCGTTGCTGCGCCGCACGATTCGCGAGTTCTCCGCCGCCATGATGAACGCTCCGGTCCAGCTGCTGTTCAGCTCGGGGGCGATCCGCGCGCCCCGCCGCAACGGAGCATCGGATTGGCGCCCCAGGTCGGGCTCGGCCTCACGATCGGTGCTCAACGTGTAGGGGTCGAGCATCGCCCGCCGGACATCGGGATCCCCCGACATGGTGCGGCGGGCCTCCAGGATCGAGGCGAGCGTGCCGCCGGAGGCCCCACCGACGAACTTTCGCACCACCATGTTCGTCTCGGTGAGTTCGCCCTCTCCGTCGGCACGCGCACGCCCATAGAGTGCGTAGACGGTGAGATCGGAAGGGACCGAATCGAATCCGCAGGAATGCACGATCCGGGCACCGGCATCGGCAGCCGGTCGGTGGAATTGGTCGACGCTGGCGCGGATGAATGGGGTCTCGCCGGTGAGGTCGGCGTAATCGGTGCCGGCGGCCACGCACGCGGCCACCAGTGGAAGTCCATAGCGGGTGTAGGGCCCGACGGTGGTGACGACAACCTGGGTCCGCGCAGCCATTGCCTGCAGCGAGATCGGCAAGCCGGCGTCGGCCTCGATGATCGGCCAGTCTCGGGCCCGCTCCCCCAGTGCATCCCGCACCGCGCGGAGCTTGTCCGCCGACCGGCCGGCCAGCGCGATTCTGGCCGATCCGCCTGCCTTGGCCAGGTATTCGGCGGTCAGTTTGCCGACAAATCCGGTGGCGCCGTAGAGGACGAGGTCGAATTCGCGCTGGGTCATGGCACGGAAGGTACCTCAGCATTTCGGGTACCGAGCGAACTCAACAACAATTGTGACATTGACCATGGTCAGATTATGACCCCGGTTGTGCCTATGCATCGACGGCGAACGCGCGGGTCGTCCGCCTGGCCGCAACTACGTGACCTCGACAACCCGGCCCCAAAGTCGTTGCGATCGACCGATGCCAATATCCGTATCCCTCTGGAAGATTCGGTTTGTCGGTGGCAAGTCGTAGCCTCAGGGCCAACAACCGAGCAGGAGACCTATTATGCGAATTCTGGTGGCGACGGCGCTTACCCAAGGAATGCGGAGCAACGACTACAACTACTGCATCCCCGGGGAACCGGTGTGGATTCAGGAGCCGTGTGATCGCGACCGGCAAAACCCTGACGGCGGATGTGGATGTGGACGGGGATTCGCCGGCGCCGCGTCCCATCGCGCCACGACCACTGCGCAGATCGCCGATCTGGATATCACCCGTGGTGAACTGGTCCTGGCGATGCGGACCAGCCTTGCCGATGGCGGCTGGCCAACCGAGTGGGCCGAAGAGGTGACTGACGACAACCTGATCATGGCCGCGATGTTCCCTACCGGGACTGTGATCGAACGTCGCCTCAATGGATTCATGCCACGGGCCATCTGACGCGGCTGCCCAGGCTCACAGCGGTGACCAGGTGAATGGCACCAAGGGCCTTAATGTGCTCGGTGATCGCCTCGCCGTCGTGAGCACCGACGCGCTCAGCGGAGCTGTCGTGATCGAGGCGGGCGCGATGTGAACGGCGCACCACGGAAACGGCTGCAGTCCTCGCCACGTGATCGCGAAGCCTCGTAACGGAATGCAGATTACGTTTTGGATGTTCTGCCCTTCCAGATAGATTGTGCACCAAAGCCTCAATCACCGCATGCTGCGCTCAGATCGATCACGACACCGTCGGCGCCGTAGCCTTCCACGGCCTCAGCACGTACCCGTCACCAATCGTGTATCCCAGTCCGGCTCACCGGCAGTCGCGATGTTGGTATACGGGTGGTCCAGCCGCAATGGCTGGACCTGGAACGCTCCGTTGACGCGTCGGGTGATCCGCATGCGTGGGCCCATCGTCACATCGGAAAGAAAGGGCAGCCCAGAGGATCTCATCAACAGCGAGGGGCTTGATCGTGATCTGGCAGTTGATCTGCAGCCCCACCGTCGCCCGTTCTTGAACGGAACACCAGCGGGTAGATCGTCGTGATGTACACGTCGCCCAGGACGAACCCCGTTCCGCTGACGAAGCGCATCCCGCGGGCCCGGCACGCCGGCTTGAATGCGTCGATCCACGGCTGCGCGGTCGATAATCGTTTCGCCACTACTGCCCCCTCCACAACGGTCCCCCGACCGCCCCTGCAGTAGTACACCAGAGTCACCGACCCGCCACGCGCACCCGGGATCACCCGTAGCCTCGAAATCGCGAAAAGGGGAGACGACGTGGGTGCGATGAATGCACGTGATGCCGTGGCGGTCGCCGCCGGGCGCCTTGCGACCATGATCGGCCCGCGCACGATGCGCAGGATCGCGCGACTGCACCGCCGTATCACCAACCCGATTGTCGGTCGGCTCGCGCCCTACTGGCGGCACATGGCGGTCATCGAGCACACCGGCCGCCGGTCCGGTCGGATCTACCGAACACCGGTGATGGCGTTCGTCGATCGCGGCACCATCACCGTGGTGGTCAACTACGGCCGGCAGTCCGACTGGCTGCGCAACATACAGGCCGGCACACCCACGGTGGTGATCCACAATCGGCGCCGCTACCGCCTGGCCGACCCGCATCTGGTGACTATCAGCGCCGGCACCCACGGTTTGCCCGACGCGGTGCGACGTATCCGCACACCGAGCGACAAAGCCTTGCAGGGCACCCTGATCCCGGCGTGACACGGCCCTGCGGTGGTCGGACGCGAGGTGTCACACGCTGACCCAGACGTACACCCTGTCGCCGCTGTTGCCGCCCGCGGTAACGAACAGTGGATGCAGCGCGGCCATCATGTCCGCAAGGTCTTCGGCGCTGGTCCCCACCAACTCTTCGGTGCGGGCCCATCTCCTGCAGCGGGGTATCGGCGATCAGTTGTGTTGTCCCCAAAGCGATTTTGATTACCATCACCGAGTAGTCGACATCGTGAGCCACATCGACGGCATGATCATCACGCGAGACCAGCGCGATGGCCTCGTCGGATTCGGGATCCATCCCGAGCAGGATGGCCTCCAGAGAAGCCAGCTCGGCACCCGGATCCGGACCGATCACACCATCGCCGGGCCCACCGTCGAGCACGTGCGCCGCGGCGGCATCAGAAGCAGCCAGGAAATATTCGTTGATCACACCCATGCCGCACTCCTTCTGATTCGTTCTTCCAGGACCCCGCCTTGAGTCTCTTGCTCGGGTAGTTTGCAGCGTCCCGAAAGCCGCTATGTTTCCAGGTCGTGTCGGCACAATCTGTCACGCAGAGCGTAAATCCTTTGGGCATATTGGGTTTCGACGTTCTGGATCGCCGCGTTCATGCGTTGCAGACGCCGCTGGTGCAGCGCGGCTTGTTCGGCGCGGGCGATGCCTTCGGCGGCCAACTGCACCCCCGCCACCGACCCGTCGCCGTCGTCCGGGGACCAATCCAGACCGTCGACCACGGTGGTGAACGTCTCGGTGTCCACACGGTATCCCTGCGACTCGATACGCTCGATGAAACGGATAAACGGCTGACGCTGCGTGTACACCGCGTCGGTGCACTCGCGCGATAACGCACCGAGTTCTTCCAGCGCCGCGGCCGCCCGGTGCAGGTGATCGACCACCTTCGGCAGGTCGTGTTCGATGAACGTGCGCGTTACCGCCGTATCGGGCGGGAACGTCTGCGTGATCGTCAGGGTCTGATTGACCAGCTCGGCCCACACCGCGTTGCCCGCCGTGATCAGCGGCCGGTCCCGGTCCTGCTCACCGCGCAGAATCGCCTCAGCGCCCCGGTCGATCAGGTCGTACAGCGGCTTGGCCCATGCAGGAACCGCCAGCCGGGAATCCGAGGGCATACCCCCAGTAGACCAGCAACACCATTGCGCTCGTCCCGCTACTTACCGTTTGCGGCCCGAATGTGCCGGCCCCTGCGACTACCGCCTCACGCTGCGGTCACGCTGCTGGTCGCAAGCCGTTCGATCGCCGTGCCGTTGGTCAGTTCGCCGCGGGCCTCGGGATGGCGCCAGTAGTAGCGGATCAGCCAGAACAGGGCCGCACCATCGGGTGCGTACGCCGAGGCGCCGGCGATCACCGACGGCGCCCCATTGCCGTGTTCGAACACAATGGGGCGAAGATCTCTGCCGGACGCGACTTCACCGGTGATGTTGGTGATGTCGTTCCAGGAGAGATTGAACTGACCCGCGGCATCATGCAGATCCACCCCGTTGCGGACAGGAATAGTCGCGGCTGCTCGCGCCTGGCGGCGCGGACGATCAGACCCAGACCGCCGACCGCAGCAACCAGCGCAAAACCGAGCCAACCCACAGTGCGCACGCGGAAATCAGCAGCCCAACCACCCAGGTGCGACCCGTAGAGCTCAAAGAGCACCAGGCCGATGATCACCGCACCGAACCACACGCCCAACCACCAGAACATCGCCCGCCCCACCCTCAGGGTCGTGCCGGTTGCATCAAAGCTGGCGCGCAACCGCTTCCGACCGAACAACACGAAGGCCATGCCCACCGCGGAGATCAGCAGAACCACCACCGCCGATGCGCCGATCGCCGCCTCGATCCAGTGCGTCTGCGTGACCGCCAGCACGGTCTTCGCGGTGCAATACAGACCGCCGGCAGCGGTCAGGATCAGGATCACCCAGATCCGCGACGTTCGTTTGTTCCAGCCCGTCGGCGTCGGCAGGTCACCCACGGTATTACCCCACTATCGTTGTGCGCCACGCAGTCCCCGCGCGACGATGGACGCCATCGTGCACCAATGGCAGCTCATCAGAACCAATAGGCGCGCATCTCGTCCAGAAACGTCTGTGTGATCGCGAATCCGCTGCGGTCCCCGATCGCCGCGTCGATCCCGCACCAGGGATACCGCGCGGTCTGGCCGGGCCGGCCGGCCTCCTCGACCACCTCCGGCGCCGGCAGGCCACTGCAGCGCCGGCTTCCCGTTCACGACACCGGACGGGGTGAGGCGTGGGGGCAACGCGCAGCAAGCCAGCTGCGATGGAGCGCTGCCCGGGCTGTCTGGTATCGCGCTCTCGCACGCGACGTCGGGCCCGACGACGGCGGTTCGGCGACCGCATCGGCCCGCGGGGCGCACACGCTGGGTAACTGGGTGACCCGGGATCGGGAGGCCCGTGAGGGTCGGGGTGAATTGACCCGTGACGACATGTCCGAGCTCAAGCGGCTGCCTGCCGAGGTGGCCGAGTTGAGGGTGGAACGTGATGTCCTCAAGCGATCGGTGGTCCTGCCGGTGTTGGAGGCGACGAAGTGAGCGTGGCACGCTTCATCGCCGACCAGAGGACCAAATACCGTGTGCCGCATACGATCACGTGTGCTCTATTGGGGGTGGGTATGTCCTGGTTCTACAAGTGGATTGCGCGTGCCGGTGACCCCAGCGGGCTGTATACCGACACCGATCGGCGCGGCGCCGAGTTGGATGCGGCGGTGCGCGTCGCGTTCGGAAAGGCCCGTGGGTTGCACGGATCGCCACGCCTGATCGCTGATCTGCGTGATCTGGGTTGGGTGGTGTCGGAGAAAACGGTGGCCGACTCGATGCGCCGCCAGGGATTGGTGGCGCGGCGTATCAAGCGCCGCAATGGACTGACCAAGCAGGACAAAAAGGCTCCGAAGTTCCCTGACCTGGTGAAACGTAATTTCACCGCGGACGCGCCGAACTACAAGTGGGTCGGTGACATGACCGAGATTCCGACCGAGTCCGGGCAGAAGCTGTATCTGGCGACGGTGATTGACTTGTTCAGCCGCCGGTTGCTGGGGGCTGCCATGAGTGTGCATCCAGATGCGCAGTTGGCGTGTGCAGCGATCAAGATGGCGGTCGCGGCCCGTGGTGGCCGGCAAGCGATCTGGCGGGAGGAAGAGTCGCAGCGGGTCATTTTCCACACCGACCGCGGCAGCACCTACACCGCGGCTGCGTTCACGAAGCTGTGTCGTGATCTGGGGATTCGGCAGTCGATGGGCCGTGTGGGGTCGTGTTTCGATAATGCTGCCGCGGAGGCGTTCTTCTCATCGTTGGAGTGGGAAGTACTGTCGCGCAATAGTTTACGTGATACGATGCATGCGCGGGCGGTGGTTATCGACTGGTGTTACACCTTCTACAACCACCAACGCCGACATGGTGCCGCAGATGGGCTTTCGCCCGTCAACTACGAGATCAGGGAACTACAACAGGAGCCCGAAGCGGCTTAAGAAACCCTCCACGATCTCGGGGGAACCACACAGTTTTGTTCCGATCCGTATTGGAGGATGGGAATCATGCCGAACCTGCCACCGAAGATCCCCTTTGTCTCGAATGGTCCTCATGCACAACCGGTTCATTGGTTGGCGGTCCCAACCAGGAACACCACCACCGTCACCACCCCGAAGAGCGTGGCCGCCAGCGCACCGAGAGCGAGATCAGCCGCGCCGCGTGACCAGATCTTCGCCACACCAAACAGTCCGGCGGCGATCAGCGCCCCGACCGGCGCGAACAACCAGAAGTAGACCAGCGGCGCCGGTGACATCGCCGCCACTCCCAGCACATACCCGATGAGCAGCAACCGCGGCTCAGCCCGCCGCGGCCAGTCAGTCGTGACGTCACGATGCGGGGTCATCGAATCACCTTCCACTAGTGCGCTTTCGGGTTCCGTGGGCTCATCACGACGAGTACTGCAGCCATTGCAGGAACAGGAACGTCCAACCGCCGATCGGTGCGGTCATCAGCGCCATCGCGAACGTGCGCCGCATCGCGGCCCGCGAACCATCCGCCGCCGGCCACATCACCTTGGCCGCACCCAGACACAGCAGCGAAACTATTACTGCGTCGGCCAGCCACGGACCGGCAACGGCCCGCAGGTGCCCCTGATCCCCGCTGGACCCAACGGTGTTGGCGGCCAGCAGGCCCCACGCCAGCCCGCCGAGGACCGCGCCGACCATCAGCCCACGCGCCGTGCCCGCCGTATCCCCCACGCCCTCGATCATTGCGCACCGCGGCGCGGATCCGAACGACAAACGCACGGGCGGCCGGGTCATCCACGTAGCCTCTGCTGTTATGGCCGAGGATCGCGCAGCGCAACTGCAGCTGGATATCGACCGGATCGCTGCACGTCTGGGTGCGCGCACACTGCGGGTGAATCAGCTCAAGCGCGACAATGACCTCAACATTTCCGTCGATGCCGACGGCCGATACCACTACAGCTACTGGGAACGCGGCAAAGCCAACTTCGACCGGATCAGTGACGACATCGACGACGTCGTGTACTGGTTCGCTGAAGGGATCACCGCCGAGATCGGCAGCCGGTACTCGGTCGGGCGCGCCGACGCCAATGGCGATCAACGTGGCGCCATGTGGGCCAAGCAATTTGAACTACTCAACGCCCTCGACCCACGCTGGGCCCGCCGCCAGGTCCAGGAAATGGCGGACCAGCTTCGTCGCGTCGGATTCGCAGACGATGTCCGACTCCTGCCCGATATCCCCGAACGCGGCCCGCTGCCGGACCCGGACACTCGACAGACATAGCCGCTCACTCGATGAGGCACTCCAACGGCCTCGATGCAGCTGACCGGGGAACCAAACCCACACCATTGAACCGAAATCCCCTACGGCACAGGCAATACCGGACCGGTCAGGATCAGACCTCGGATCCTGACGCTGGCTTCCGCCGCCACGATCACGCAGATGCCGTTCGCTGCCGCTGATTTGCTGAGTCTGCTCGGGACCGAGGTTCGAACTGTTGGGCTTCCCGCAAAAAACCAGTTGCCACCGGCCTGCGCATGCGCCGACCATGGTTCGACCCGCAACCTTTTCACCCGAAGACGGGTGCAGATCACCAAGGAAAGAGAACGATCATGAAGCTGGCAGAAGCGCTGTCGCTGCGCACCGCCGCGCTGCGCCAGCTGGAGGCGCTGCGTGTGCGGATCGCGGACAACGCCCGCTTCCAGGAAGGTGAGCAGCCCGCCGAGGACGCGGCCGCATTGCTCACCGAAGCCCACGAGATGGTCGATCAATGGGAGTCGCTGATCCAGCGGATCAACCGCACCAACGCGGTTACCGACATGGGCGCCGACGGCACCATGACCGATGCACTGGCCCGGCGCGACGCGCTGCGGTGGCGTCGTCACCTGCTGACCACCGCCGCCGATGCCGCCGCGGGCAGCAAGCAGCAGGGTTACGCTCGCCAGCTGCGGTCGGAACTGAAGATGATTCCGGCGCTGCCGGTTTCGGAGTTACGAGCCCAGACTGATCAGCTCGCCCGCGACCTGCGCGAACTCGACGTACGGATCCAGCAGAAGAACTGGGAGGTCGACCTTCTCGAGCAGTGAGGTGTAGCAGGTAGTCGTTGTGGAGGCGTGCACACGCCCAGACCGGCGGGCCAAGCCGGTTACCAGGTGCGCGCAGGGCAGCGCAGAGGGTTCAACTCCCCCGTTTACCGGGCAGCCCCGCACCGTGCACCTTTCACCGAGCACGGCGCACAGCACATCACCACGTGCAGATCCACAACGACGAGGGCGGGAACGGGGCCTACACCCAATGACCGGGTCGATACCGGTCGAGATCTTGTGGCGCAACGTGAACGAGATGGCCGATCCCGCAGCCCCGCCCGGGTTGGAGTCCGGAGTCTCTCAATCAGGCGCTACTCCGCGGCGAACCGGCCGGAGGTAAGCCGTTCCACCGCAACGCCGTTGACCAGCTCGGCCCCGACCGCACGGTGCAGCCAGTAGTGACGGATCATCCAGAATAAGGCCCTGCCGCCGGGTGACCTCGCCGCCGCGTTGGCGATCACTACGGGCGGACCGTCCTTGCGTTCGAAAACCACCGGGCGAAAAGTCTTGCCTTTGGGGGCGATTCCGACGATATCGGTGACCTCATCCCACGAGACGGTGAACTTCACTGACGCGTCGAGATAGTCGACGCCCTCGGCCGCCAACGTCAATGCGGGCCGTCCGCGTTTGACGTTGCGGAATACCAAAACCGACCCCACGATGCCGCACCGGCCGCAGTATTTGAGTCATTTCTTGCTCTAGACCGGGAAAATGTAGGGTCCGAATTGTCTTGGTCGATGGCGTCTTTCAGTCAGTGCGCTGTCCATCAGCGGTCTGCATATATCTCTTCGGATTCGCGACGTCACCAGCTGTTGCCGAATGCGCGGGACACGAAGCGGTGGTGATCAACGGTGCGCGCGTCACCGCAGAGTTGTTTGAGATCACATCACATATACCGTTGAGGACGGTACGGCTTGAGGCTGCGGCGTCCAAACCTGGCCATTCACTCTTTCGCCTGACTTTCACAGGCTCGTCAGCAGGGTAACCCTGGAGAGTGGGAGGTGGTTTTTATCCGGTTTGACCGTGCGTTCTTCAGCGCATTTCACTATTTTCTTGCTCATACGCATGACCTCCTTAGCGATGATCGTCGACAGGTATCCAATAGCTTCAGATACTGCGAAACCCACGAAAAAACTCAAGGGACCAACGGTCATGAACACTGCGGCTGCCATCATCAGCCTGAGAAAGCCACCTCCCAGGGACGCCGACCATGGTCGGCGTTTCGACAATCAGTGTTTCGTCTGCCGTACGTATGTCACAACATGCAGCTGACGCAATTCTCCACCTCAGTCCCCTGCAAGGCCATCTGACGCAGCCGGATGTAGTACAGCGTCTTGATGCCCTTGCGCCAGGCGTAGATCTGCGCCTTGTTGACGTCGCGGGTGCTGGCGGTGTCCTTGAAGAACAGCGTCAACGAAAGCCCTTGGTCCACATGCTGAGTGGCCGCGGCGTAGGTGTCGATGATCTTCTCGTAGCCGATCTCATACGCGTCCTGGTAGTACTCCAGGTTG
>Ga0164242_10007217_pt1 | contig 12166 bp, 10 predicted proteins | sample OricomgcompostMG_FD_108783 | JGI IMG/M metagenome (GOLD analysis project Ga0164242, IMG submission 108783) | Miracle-Growth compost microbial communities from Emeryville, California, USA - Original compost - Miracle growth compost (MG) ... | reverse complement strand
CTGTCAGTAAGAATATTAACTAAATTCACTGCCATAACCTGTTTACAATTTATCAATAGCAATAATAACAAACCGCTAAATCATCTTAAATATGCTTTGGCTTTTTAATCGCACAACACGTTATTTTTATAATTCTAAACCTGCAATAATATGATAGAAATATTTCCTGCAATTAATGGTGACTGCTTCTTGGTCCATACCGAAGATGGGCTGATTTTGATAGATTGTGGTTACGTGTCGACATACAGAGACTTCCTTAAACCTACACTGCAAAAACTGCATGGACAAGGTAAATCAATTATCAGATTTATTATTACGCATATTGACGAAGACCATCTACAAGGAGCCATTAAGTTCCTTACAGAAAACGGCAACACCACTGATCCTCAAATTATAAAGATTGATCAGATCTGGCACAATAGCTATCGGCACCTTCAGTCAGAACGTGTTGAAGAAAAGATCACCAGTAGCGGTGAAGCGATTCTGAAGTCTTCCTTCAAAACAATAGAACAACAAACCGAGAAACAAATCAGTGCTGAACAAGGTAGTTCGCTTGCCGCTCTGATATTAAAAAATGGTTATGATTGGAATGTTGATTTTGGTGGTGCAGCATTTTCGACCGATCATTTCCCCAAGGTAGAGGTTACCGAAAAAATCAGCTTTGAACTTTTATCTCCAAACGATTCTTCTTTAACCAGACTGGAAAAATACTGGAGAAAGGAATTGTATAGACTTGGGTACCAAGACAAAATAACCACCCAGGAGATTTTTGACGATGCATTTGAGTTTATGCTGATGGATGATAAAATTGAACCGGATGAGTCATCCTCAGAAGAAGTTTCCGCTTCGGAATTTGATGTAGAAAAACTTCAGAAGCAGAAATGTGATCCTGATAAAACCCCTAAAAACGGCAGTTCTCTTGCGTTCATTTTAAACACCAACAATAAACGAATTCTTTTTTTAGGTGACGCAATACCGAGTATTATTAATGACCAATTAGCTAAAAAATTTGCTGCTGAACCAAAGCCTGTCCTTTTTGACATGATCAAACTTTCCCATCATGGCTCCTATGCCAGTAACTGTCCCGATCTATTCGAGCTGGCTGACGCAGAGAACTATATCATTTCCACCAAAGGGGAATCAAAACCACATCCAAGTAAGCCCACGCTGGCCTGGATTATCGGCAGGCCAACCGTAAATACCCGGAAAATCTATTTCAATTATAAAAATTCCGGTTATGACACTTTAAATGATCAAAGCCTAAAAACTAAATACAAGTATGAAGTAATACTTGCTGACCAAGCTACTAACCGTCAAATAACAATATAATGCTTATACACCCTGAACAACTTGTAGATAATGTAAGTCGTATCTCATGCGGTGATGAGCATGGTACCGGATTTTTTATTTCTCCAACACGTCTTCTGACCGCAAGGCATGTGATCGTTGACCATATCACAGATGCTTGCGAGATAATTCTTCAAACATCTAACGTAGATCGAAATGGGATGATTCAATTCCAGGGAAAACTGATTGACCACGATGAGAAGCTGGATGTAGCAATAATCGAACTTATTGAAGAACGGCCAATCCAGACCTTTATTCCGGTAGCTCTTGACTACATCCGTTATAACGAAGAGTGGGATACGTTTGGGTATCCGTTTGCCAAACTTGCCGAGGGGCTGACTTTAAATGGTACCATCCTGGCGTTGATTCGTAACCTCCCGTATGACATCAGCCTCGTATCAGACGATGTTGACACCAGGTTAAGCTATAGCGGGTTGTCTGGCTCGCCTTTAATAATGTTCGGAAAAGTGTCCGGCATTATTACCTGGAGCACCATCAGGGGTTTGGGAGCTATAAACATTAAAAAAATAGCAGGCTTTTTAGAAAAAAATGAAGTCAAGGTTGAAAACTTAATAGATGCATCGTGGTCGAATGATTTTTTAGCTGAGATTGATCGTTCTGTTTCAAATAATGAGGTGATCGAAAAGGTGCAGGAAACATTAAACACGGGCGGGCAATATTACCTGCTGCATGGCTCGCCTGGTTCTGGCAAAAGCATGATTGCTTCAACCATTAAATTCGATGATTCAAAAAGAAAGACAATTGGTCGCTATTTGATTAGAACGCCAGGAGATCTAACTCCCATTTATGTAAAGGCATCACGTGAACACTTCATGCAATGGATGGAAGACCTGGTTAGTAAAACGTTGACCGGCGAGCCTGCCGCCAAGGAAAATATTGCCTGGAATGATCGGGTAAGCCGTTTGTCAACCTGGCTTGGGCAACTCAACGACTATTTCTCTGCGAAGAATGAAACCGCTGTAATCGTTGTGGATGGGCTTGATGAAATTTTAGCGAACGGTAATCCAACATCTGAGTTTCTGGCTGTACTTCCAGAGAATTTGCCCTCGAATATTATGGTGTTGCTGTCTTGTACAAGTGCAGAAATTTTGCCTGCTAACATAATAAGTAAGTTGACTGAAGAGCAAAAAATGCACGTCACCCCGTTATCACAAACTACAGCATTGGCATTTGTTCATCAGGAAAACCGACGATTGGAATTAGGACTGACGATTACCCAAGAAACACTCCTGGCGCAAAAATCTGAAGGCCACCCGCTCTATTTGCGTTATTTTATTGAAACTTTAAAAGTTGACCTGCCAAGTGACAAAGATGATTGGATTGCATTACTGCCCAAAATTGACGGTGATATAAAAAACTACTACGAGCTGCTATGGTCATCTCAAATCATGCCAGATGCAGACAAATATTGGCTTACGCTTATTGGCTCACAACTGAGAGAGCCTGCGACCCAGGAGGAGTTTACAGGAATGTTACCCACTTTAGTTCGCCAACAATATCATGTAAAATTCAAAGCAATCCGGCATCTTTTTAAAACCGATATCAAACTAAGTATCTACCACAACTCTTTTGAAAATTTTATTGCGCAAAAAGCTCAAGCAGATATCAAATTGGCCAATCAATACATATCAGATTTTAACCTCTCTGCAAGACAATCTGTATATGCTTTAAAAAACCTGCTGCATCATTTACTTTTATCAACAGACCCTTTACCAGCTATTACCTACTGTAATCAAAAATGGGCCGATGATTGCGCATGGGTGCATATGGAGCCTGATAGCATTATTGACGACATCAGGCGCGTTGAATCGCTATGCATAGACGAAGGCGCTACCGCCGAACTTATTCGGGTTAAATTATTGTTGCAACGTTTAAGATTCCGTTATAACAACGTTTTGGCAAAGCATGCTTTCGAGATTACGGATACCCTGATTCAAATGGGTAATTCTGGTGACGCCTTAAAATATATCCTAAGAGGCGATTTACTATTGGTGTCGCTTGATGATTCGATTTATTTTTTACAGAAACTGTATGAAACCGGGGCCTATAAAGAAGCGGCATTACTTTATGAAGCCATCGATATCCGATTTAAGGCTATGGTGGAAAAAGCCCAAAAAGGCGAAGGCATGAATTTACAGGGATTTGTATATAATCTCCAGGCAATAACATTAAGCATCAGCGCCAACCCATTTGAAGAGGTTATGCCAAAGTTTATGCAAGGGATGCAATTGCTGAAGAATTTGGAAGATAATGCCAAAACCCCTACTGAACAAAAGCAATACATTCACCAACTTCGAGAGTATATTTCTTCGTGGAACCTGGGGTATTTTATTTATCGGTTCGGGGCATATCCCGGCATCGAAAAAATGGCTGAAATATCGGCGGATGTTTACAGTGATAGCTCGGCACAACACCTTGCTCAGGCAGCAGTTAACAGCCACCATTTTAAAGAAATCGGCACTCAAGGCAAAGAGGAGAACGACGCCTATAGTCGGCTGATAGCTGACATTGAGAAGTTAATTTCGGAGTATGGCTACCGTGATCAAGATACTGAGCTTTTAATTAAGACCCTTATCGAGGAAAGTAAAAACCCGGCATTAATGGAGGGTTTGATTACAAAGCAATTGGCTAATAAAGTCGATTTTAATTTTAGAAAAACGCATGGCGTTGATGCCGATACAAATGCTTTTGTAGCATTATTTAATCAAAGCATATATTCCGGATACATCGATAAGGCTCAGGCATTTCCTACAGTCGCCAATAGAACTGCTCAATCCTGGGAGTCATTCATCAAGTCAGCCTTTGAACTGGTCGGCTTTATCACCGGGAAAATATACCGGCTGAAAGCAGAAGGTCGTCCGGAAGAGATCGCTGCTTTAGAAGCTAAAAGCCGGGCTTTGGTTGTTAAACTTAACTTTTCTTTGTCTGAACGTGTTCAATTTGATCGATCTTATTTGTTGATTGAAGAGATCATGTCATTGCTGTATCATCGACTCACCGGGCTGTATTTGGAATTTCAGGCACCAGCTCTAAATTGGTTCATAGAACACATTATCAATCCAGCCAACAATCAATTAGGCCAATATACAGAAGGTTATCGGAGAACTCTTGCGCAGACGGCGAGGCTATTAGCTGAAAACCCCGCTCAAAAACAGTTTACTTTTAAAGTGACGCAAGTGCTGGAGCAGCACATTTATTTAGCTGTGCAAAACCGCTGGCAACGAACACCTGAACTCATCCAAGTCGTTGATTTATATGCTAAAATTGGTTCCAAATCTAAAGCAAAACACGTATATCAGCAGATGTTGGATACCTCAATGGGGCCGAGCTGGTATAAAGAGGATCAGCTTGTTCTCATAAATTCCGTACTCAGAAAAATGAACACCCCTACTGCAAATGACCACTATGTTGATTTCGCAGCGGGGTTGGAATTTGCTTCGGGTGAGATGACATTTCAACGCTATGTGCAATCTGAGATGCATGGTTTTGTCGGGACTTTGGCAAAATCAGGCCACCTTTCCAAAGCTATTGACTATTTTAAATTTCAATTGCTACCACCGCCAGATGTTATTTTGGCTAATGCAGAAGCAAGCGTAATTGATGCTCCCGCAAAAGGTGATGGGTATGTATTGGGTGCCAGGGCGATTATAGAGGAGAGTGCAATGTTGCAACTTTTGGAGGCTGTTGACGCCGACCCGTATGTGACGCTTGCTCTAAGCGAAGTGTTTTTAATTGGTACCGATACGGAAAGATATATGGATGGCTTTGCCGACATTCAGTATGCAGCATATTTAAAAGCCAAATCAATATCTGATGCAGATGCTGAGGAAATTTTACAGCGAATAGGTAATATTACCGTATCGCCACGCCTCGCGGATGACAGCTCGAAATATGTGTATCAACTATCTAAAGCCTTTGATGCCGATTTTGAGGAGCTATCAAAAGTTCTTATTTCGGCTGGTGTTAGCACAGCTGAAATTCCTGAAAAGAAAAAGGATGAGCCCGAAAAAAAGGAGCGTGAGTATTCTGAAGAGGAAGACGCTAAAATGGCGGAGTACGGATTGCCATTGCTGGGGGTTGGTAAGATGAGTAATTTTCCAAAGATTACCGCTGCGATACAAGCGGCACAAAACGAATTCGATATAGAAAACAATGATGTTGGCAGGCAAATATTAATTGATTGTTTAAAGCTGCTAACTGAGGGAGAGGCTGATATTTGGCAGGGTAAGAACCTAACTTCAGAATTAGGAGTATTATTTGACAGCTTAAAAAATCATGGCTCCGCTGTGGAGCTTATTCATGATTTAAAAGACCTCATCCTGGATCACCTGACGGATGATTGGCGGGTAGCAAACTTTCTTATGGGTTTGCTGAGTGCTAAAATTCCTGACGATGAAAAAGAAAAAGTCATTTTGATTGTAAAGGAACATATTGAGATTCTAATTCGCTCTAAGGGCATTCACACGGATAAATACAAATGGCTAACAACAAAAAATGAACCAGCTGAGAGTAAAGATTCCCAACTGGTAAACTTTCTGATTTGGCTGCTCAATCATCCTTATGAATCAGTCCAATCGGTGGTTCTTGAAAGTCTTCAATGGTTGGCACTTGTTCGATCTGAGGTTGTTATTCCCGCTTTAGTAGAATATTCATTAAGTACCGGGGTTGAAATGGCCAAAGAACTAAGTACATATCTGTTAAAGATTATCGCGACTTCTCAGCCAGCATCTGTGTGGGCTGCAATAAAAGAACATCCGAACCAAGATCAAATTCTTGCAATTGACAATATGATGGCAAGAATTTATTGGCAAGACATATTAACATCATGCAGCTCACAGGATGCAACTGCAACGGCATTACACCAAGGTCTTATCTCGGAGTTTCCTGATGGTAATGTTACGGGATCAGATGTTTACCTTGAGGATCATTCGCTAATACCTATTGAAGACCTGCTTGACGATCTGAACAACATGGAAATACTAAATCGTGCCTTTTGCGAAGGCATATTGGAAAATATAAGCGAATTGTCAAAGCCTCTCAGTGTCATCGACCAGCGTCGTGTAGAAAAATATATTCGAAGAAGTTTTTATGAAGAGAATATCGAGGTAGGCCACTATACTTATCTGTTGCGGTCGGCAGTTAATAAATCACTTATAGGACGTGTAGGAAAATCACAAATTGATGAGGTTAGTACAATTCTGGAATTACCTAATTTATGAGTATGGAAAGAATGAAAAGCATTCCTCGCGCCAGGAAAGAATTTGAACGTAATATGTACGTCCTGGTAGAGAAAACAAGAAATGGGCAACACTTTTTTGCCGAGGGTTCTGGGCAGGGTGATAGCTTATTAAAAGTAAGAGAGCTGCCCAATAAAAGAATTAACTTTCTTACAGTAAATGAAATGGCCAGGTTGCAGGCCAATCATATTGCCAGTATGATGGATATGGATTTTGACAATTTAATACCAAAAGAAGATGAGCATCAAGGCCCCAAATGATAGAGAGGAATTTGAACACAACATGCATCTGGTCGAAGAAAGTGCTTTAAAGAAATTGCAATCTAACAATGAAAGTGCGATACAAAATTTCATGTGGGCTACATGGCCGCATTTAAAAAAAGTTAAGCGTCTACCGAATGGCCGAATAAATTTATTGACCATAAATGAGATGATCAGGCTTCAGGCTAATATGGAAAATAGTGATATCTGGAATAAATAATAAGTTGGTTTAAAATACAAGGGAGAGGCCTGCATACATGAGAAAATTTGTTGAGGAGCTGAGGTTTTAAACCGAACTGTTTCGAACTTTACATTTCTAGCATCAATAAAGGATAACTGAACATTATCAATGGTAGATATATAAGTGCTGGTAACGCTTGCCAACTAGACAGCCGATATCAAATATTCAGTTAGTTCCTAAGTCATTAAAACCGAAAAATGAATTATATGGGGTTTAAAGCTCTTTTAAAGAGGTAAGCTAAGCCTAAGGCGCTGCAAAACCGCCTTGCATTTAAATTAAATATGGCGGGACTTGCCCGCCATGCTGTTAATTGAGTATTAAGGCATCTGGGCCGGCTTTGGCAAAATCAGTACAAAGTTCAAAGGCGCTTTGTCCCCTTTGCAATCCCGTACCGTACATGATGCTTTTAAACTTGCTCTCTTCATCCCTGAAATTGCGGACGTTCTGAAAATAACCTGTAATACTGTTGTACGCACCGAATAATGTCCCTTTGGTAGTAGTTTCCTGTTGGCTATTAGCGGTCATAGCGTAATCAAAAACGCGGCTCACCACGTTATTATAATAGCTTGACAATTCATCTTCCCGGCCTGTTTTCAGCTTTTGATAAGCGTCCTTATTGGGTATCATCGCTAATTGTATCAGCCTTTTAATCTGTGGGTCGGTTATCTTAACCCTTGACCATCGGTTAAATATGGCCTCCAGTTCAACGGTCAGTTGGTCGGTTAGTCCTAACATTTTGTGTGCGCTCTTTAGCTTTTCGTCGGCACTGGCGGTATGCCTGATATTAATAGCATTTGTGCAATTGCGCAAAGCTGCATTAAGGGTATTTGAGCACCAAATACGAACGGGTGTAAAAGCTATGGTTATACAACCCGTGCCGTTGTGAGTAGATGTTAGGAATAAGTAATTATCAATTAAATCGTCTCGGCCCACACGAATATGTTCGGGCAGTTTCGCGGTAATAAATATGGTTTCGCCGTAACCCAATGCCCCGGCTGTCTCATATTTGATTTGATTTTTACCGCCTGCAATACTGTCAAAAAAATCAAACGCCTGCGTATTTTGCACGACTGTATAATCGCTCCCGATCTTGTCACCTAAAATGGCCTCGGTATCGCAGCGAAACGTAAAGTAACTGTTATCTGATATGATATTTATGCCACTTGGCAAAGGGTGGATATTTGGACGCTTTACCACTTCAAAGTCCAAACCTGCTTCCTGTATAGCTTCTGCGCTGGTTGCGTTCGGTGAAATGGTTTTGCCGATCATCTGCCATACTTTTGGCTTAACGATATTATTATTTAAAGCTGTCATTGTTTTAAAAATTTGTGGTTAAAAACTATTTGCGTTTAGTGCGCAAATCCATGATTTTACTATTAATTACTTTTACATTTTTGCTATCCATAACGGTATACACCGTATTGCGCTGAACGTCCCCAATAGCATCCTGTATGTTTTTGTAATTGGTTTCAATTACTACTTTGATTAATAAATAAACCGTGTCTTTCATGGCGATTAATAATTGAAGTCGTTTAAAAACTCGGCATATTCTAACCGAAAAGCCGCCGGATTTTCGAGGGCTAAATTTTCTGCGTAACCATCCCAAAATATTTGGTTGGTCAATTCGATAAATAACTCGTACATGGGATAGCTGATTAAGTAAGTGATTAATGATGCCCCCTGCATTTAAAGGGGGCATTATTGTTTATTGAGGCAATACGATTGAGGCTTCAATCTCGGCCAGTTTGTCAACGCACATGCTGTTTACCATCTGTGCTACCGCCCAAATTATGGTTGGGTTTTTGGTTTCAAACTTCCTGCGGTTATCGTCCTCAATGGTCAGTACACAACCTGTGTAATAATTCGTGTCGGTGGTGTCGGCCTCGTCCCTTAACTCCACTTCAAAACTTTCCAGATTTTTAATCGTGTCTTGTAGCTTGTTGCGTTGGTTGCTCTTGCGGTGCATTTCTTCTATCCACTTTAACGTACCCTCTAAATTCAGGACGGGTTTAATCACTGTATTAACTTCCGCTTTGGTCTGCTCGGCCTGCGGCTGTTCCTGAGTTTGCGCTTGTTGTGGTTTCTGTTCGTCCGCTTTGGGCTGTTCAACTTTCGGCGCGTTTTGGTCATTCACGTGTGGCAATTTTGTTTCCACTTTTACGGGTTCATCTTTCTTTACTTCGTCCTGTTTGGCAGGGGTATTAAAGGCGGTACTTACTGGTAAATTGTTTGTTTTAGCGGTTAAGCTGTTTCCGGCTTTGTTTTCAATCTTGTTGTTTTTTCCGCTTTCGATTACTGTAGTTTTCATGATTTTAGTTATTAAATGTTCCTTACCGATTTGATTTAAATTCCCTGTGACGGTTGGCGGCCTGTGCTGTTCGTCATGCGTGGGGGCGCTCTGTTTTTCTGTATGTCCATGTCCGTTATGCTTTTCGAGGTCACCCTCGGCATTCGCCTCCGGTGGCTTTTTGTAGGCACCCGCACCTGAACGCGCCGGGCTGAGGGGCAAGACTTTGCGGAAAAAAATACTACCCCGCAGCGCAGCGAAGGGCGTGGAGATTTTTTTTCAGCAAACCCGCAGGGCCCGGTCTTGACCAACAGCAACGGCGTTCAGAAATTTGCTTGCGAAAAAGCCAGTGGAGTAAAATCAATGGAGGTAAAAGAGCCTTAGAAAACAGGAAAACCGAACAATGACCGAGGAACGAGGTCGTGTTCAAAACGCAGTGAAGCGGCTGAATGGAGGAACGCAATGAAGCGGCTGCAACTGCCCAGGTGATATTTAAGTTCGTTAGTAGTGCACGATGATGAAATACTGATTAAAAAGAGATCAAGAAAGCGTTGCGTTGCGCGTAGTTTTGGTAATGCTAGTTAAAAGTTCGCCATCGCCAAGAAGTGGTGACCCGGTATAATCTCAAAACTTTTATCTTTGACCTTAATTTAATCTTGTTGAGATTGGAACCAAATGTATCGTATAGCTTCAATTGGTGGCGCATGAATTTCATGTAGCCCGGAAAGTTATTAAATGCACGCTGATAAGGCGTCACCCATATTTACCCGGCAAAATTTGCCGGTTTTTTTTTGCAATAACTTATCATAAATTCAATAATAAACACATGGCCTTTGAATTAAATAGTGTTGTACCCTGGGGCAGGACAATGAAAGAGTATCAGCAAATGTTTATGCTGAGCTCCGGAGATTTGGATAAAAGGATTATCAGCTTCGGCGACGGCTCGGCAAGTTTCAATGCTGAAATGAAAGCTCTGGGTAGAAAAATAATATCTATTGATCCTATTTATAAGTTTACCACTAAACAGTTGAGGAAACGTATTGATGAAACTTGCTTGCAGGTTGTCAAACAAATGCGCGAAAACGAGAAGAATTTTGTCTGGGATGTAATTAAAAGTGTCGATCAACTTCAGGAGATAAGAATGGATGCCATGCAGAAGTTTTTATTCGATTTCGAAAAAGGACTACAGGAGAAAAGGTATATCGCGCATGCCTTACCTGATCGAACGCATTTTAACGATGACGCATTTCAACTTGGGCTAAGTTCGCATTTCCTGCTGCTGTACGAGCAGCTCGGATTGGATTTCCATATCGCTGCGCTTGAAGAGATGCTTAGGCTATGTAGTGAGATCAGGGTGTTTCCGATATTAACGCTCAACGCTGAAAAACCTGTTTTTTTAAACGAGCTAATCGGCATTTTGAATGAAAACTATAATACAATGCATTGAAAAGGTAGCCTATGAATTTCAAAAAGGAGGAAATGAAATGCTGGTTATTAAACGAAGGTAGTTAACGCGTGATTATATCAGCGAGTATGTTTTTGAAGCGTAGAAGGCCCAGCTATAGCCGGGCCTTCTAATGAGTTTATGCTTTCTTTTTAGCTGTCACGTCCTGTCTGATCTCCTGTGCGAGTACTTTAATTTCCTGCAGGGCTTTGCGTAAACGTGTTCCTGCGGCACTGTTGCCGCGTTCATAAAACTTTGTTGCATCAGCTTCAGTTGCGTTAATTAATGCTTTTAATTTTGATATTTTTCCCATGACCTGAATTTTTAAATGAATAAATGGGTTATTTAAAATACTAATAATTGTTTGCTTGGGCTTAAACTGCCATTCCTTGTTCCTGTTCTTTGCCCTGGCCTTTGCCAAGTGCAATCTTTTGATCAAGCTGCGGCTCTTTTAAAAACTGTTCGCGTTTTTCAGGTTTGCCGTTCTCCTGAAAAAAATTCAACTGACGGTAACGCGGCGAAGCTTCCATGAAAAGTTTTACGTCCTGACCGTCTTTAACGGTAGTAATCAGCGGGCGGTTGCCGTTTTCGATGGACTTCATCAGTTTCTCGGCTTTCGCAGCATCAGCCAATTCTTTGATGTTGAACTTTTCAAGCGCTTCTTTGGTGCTGAAGCCGTAACTTGGCACATGGTACTGATTGGTGGTATAGTTCTGATATTTGTCTTTCGGACTATCAAAATCGAGCTTTACCCATGCCGCGTAGGGTTGACCGCCTAAGTTTAACAGGTCATCACGAAAAACGGAACGGCCTTGTATCAAGTTAGCTGCTTGTTCAACTGTAAACCCTCTGCCGCGTTCTACAAAGAAGGTCTGTGTCTGGGCCGGATTACGGAAAGTACGTGCGAAGTCTTTTTCGACATAATCTATTTTTCCGGCTTTCATGGTTGCCAGTTCACGGGTATGAGCTGCGTCTTTACCGGCGGCCAGTTTACTATCACCCTTTTGTTCTTTAAAGAAGCTGATCGCCTCACTGACGTTAACAAAAGACTTGCTGATATTTTTGCCTGGCTGTTGCTCATTAGGTGAGATCACAAAATATTTCTGGCCTTCCTCTAACGGTTTGCCCGTGTTAAGAGCGACGGTAAACTTATTCATATAATAGTTTTCCGATTGCCCCGATTGCCTGAAGTGAGCGGTTACATCAACCACGCCTTTAGTGCCTTTGATCTGGTCGTGCGCGGTAAAGTCAGTAATGCCCTTTTCCATTTTTTCGCGCACTTCTTCGATTGCTTGCGGACTGAAACGAAGCTGCTTCATTTCGTCCTGG
>Ga0164242_10007216_pt1 | contig 12166 bp, 10 predicted proteins | sample OricomgcompostMG_FD_108783 | JGI IMG/M metagenome (GOLD analysis project Ga0164242, IMG submission 108783) | Miracle-Growth compost microbial communities from Emeryville, California, USA - Original compost - Miracle growth compost (MG) ... | reverse complement strand
GTCCGAGGCCCGCAAGAAGGTCACCTTCGTGTGGGACCCGAAGGAGGCCGGCGAGGCCTACGCCGCGTCGCTCTTCACCCCGAGCGGCGAGGGCCCGAAGTTCATCAACCTCCCGATGAGCCTCTACGACACGTTCCACACCGACCGCGTCGAGACCGCAGACGGCAAGGTCGTCGGCCGTTCGCAGTGGGTCGGCTACTCGGCGAACGAGCGCACGATCCTGTCGCTCGGCTCCGTCCTCGCCGAGTACTCCACTCCCGGCACCGAGCTCTACCTGGTGTGGGGCGAGGAGCCGAACTCGAAGAAGGCCCAGGTCGAGCCGCACAAGCAGATCCGCATCAAGGTGCTGGTCGAGCCGGCGCCGCTGACCGACAAGGCCCGCAGCACCTACCGCTCGAACGACGGCGCGACCGTCTGATCGATCCGTCACGCCGAGAGGGCCGTCACCGTCAGGTGACGGCCCTCTTCGCATGGGCACCGACGAGCGCCCGCGGGCCCGCCACCGGATCGGGCCGCCCCGCTACTGCAGCGTGATGGGCTTCACGATGTCGGCGAGGATCAGCACGACGCTCATCACCGCGAGCAGCGCGAACACCGCCATCGTCAGCGGGGTCAGTCTCGAGATGTCGATCGGCCGCGGCAACGCCTTCTGCCGAATGCGCGCCCAGCCGCGCCGGAGCGCGTCCCACAGCGCGCCGACCACGTGGCCGCCGTCGAGCGGGAGCAGCGGGATCAGGTTGAAGACGAAGAGCGCGACGTTCAGCGAGGCGAAGATCCCGATCACGGAGGCGATCTTGTCGAGGAACGGCACGGTGTCGAGCGAGGTGATCTCCCCTGCGAGGCGACCGACGCCGACGACGGAGAGCGGCCCGTTCGGGTCCCGGGTCGCGCTCGGATCGAACATCGTCGCCGCGGTGTCCCAGACCTTGACCGGCAGCTGCACGATGATCTCGCCGACCTGGGCGATGTTCGACCAGACCTGCGGCAGCACGGCGGTGACCGGCTGCGGCGTCGTCGCGTAGGCCGGCGAGATGCCGAGGAAGCCGGCGTCGACGTACTGGTACTGTCCGTCGGCGTCGAGCACCGCGTCGCCCTGGTCGTCGATGACGACCCGCTGCGAGCGGATCGGCGTCGCCGTCAGCGTGAGCTGCTCGCCGTCGCGCTCGACGACGACCGGGATGGTCTGCTCCGCGTCGGCGCGGATCAGCCCGGTGGCCTGCACCCAGTCGGTGACCGCGGTGCCGTCGATCGAGATCAGCCGGTCGCCCGGCTCGATGCCGGCCGCGGAGGCCGGTGACGCCGCGTCGGCGGCGCTGCACTCGGTCGCCGTCGACGAGGCCGGCAGCACGCACTGGCTCACCGAGCCGATCGTCGTCGTCTCCTGCGGGATCCCGATGAGGCAGAGCATGATCGCGTAGGCCACGACGGCGAGCAGCAGGTTCATCACCGGGCCGCCGAGCATGACGATGATCCGCTTCCACCACGGCAGCAGATAGAACATCCGCTTCGGGTCGTCGGCGGGCTCGTCCTGCAGCGCGATGGCGTTGAACGCCTGGGCCGCACTCCGTCCGCCGTGCCGCTCGGCCGACTCCGCCGCGTCCTGCGCGGCGTTGTCGAAGAGCGCGGTCGTCGCGTCGCGCGGCGCCTCGCCGTCATGCGCCGGCGGGTACATCCCGGAGAGCGCGACGAAGCCGCCGAGCGGGAGCAGCTTGAAGCCGTACTCGGTCTCGCCGATCCTCCTCGACCACAGCGTCGGCCCGAAGCCGATCATGTACTTCGGGACGTAGACGCCGAACTTCTTCGCCGGGAAGAGGTGCCCCCACTCGTGGAGCGCGATGGACACGCCGAGGCCGATCGCGATCGCGACGACCCCGACGACGTACCCGATCACGGTCGACCAGTCCACGCGTTCAGCGTATCGGCGTCGCCTGACACCCGCCTCGGCCCGGACTATGCGCGGACCGGACGCCGCATCCCCTCGGCGAGATACATTGATCTGCGATGTATAGTGCTGCAAGGTGTGAGGAGGACCCATGCGCATCGACAAGGACCTCGTCGCGGCGGCCGCGACCCCGCTCGTGCTCGCCATCCTGGTGGAGGGTCCGAGCTACGGCTACGCGATCCTGGCCCGGGTGCGGGAGCTGTCCGGTGGCGAGCTGGTGTTCCGCGACGGCATGCTCTACCCGCTGCTGCACCGGCTCGAGGAGCTCGGCCGGCTCCGCGCCGAATGGGGCGTCTCCCCCGACGGCCGGCGCCGGAAGTACTACGAGATCACGCCGGCCGGGCGGCGCGCACTCGAGGAGCAGCGCAGCCAGTGGTCGGCCGTCACCGCGACCTTCGGCCGGATCTGGGACCTCGCCGCGGACGGCGGCCCGACCACGGCGGCGGCTCGATGAGCGCCGCGCTCGATGCCCGGATCACCGAATGGCGGGCACACCTGGACCGCGCGCGCACCGTCCGCACCGGGGAGGCGGACGAGCTGGAGGCGCATCTGCGCGAGCAGATCGACGTGCTGCGCGACGCGGGTCTCGACGAGGACGAGGCCTTCCTCATCGCCGTGAAGCGGCTCGGCGCGGTCGACGCGATCTCCCGCGAGTTCGCCGTCGCGAACAGCGCCCGAATGTGGAAGCAGCTGCTCCCCGCCGACGAGGCGGCACCGGCCAGCCGACGCGAGACGGGCGTCACCGCCGCCTTCGCGCTGCTCGCCGGCGTCCTCGTCCTCGTCCTCGAGCTCGCGACGCCGGGCGGCTCGCTCACCGTCTTCCCGCTGATCGCGCCGAGCCTCGCCATCGCGGTGCTCGCGGCCTGGCTGCTGCAGCGCCGTGGCGTCGGATGGCGCCCCTGGCTCGCCGCGCTCGGCTGGATCCTGGTGCCGCCCGCGATCGCGATCGCCTACCCCTTCGGCGCGAGCTCGGACGCCCTCCCGCTCGCGCTCATCCACCTACCGGTGTTCGCCTGGTTCGGTGCCGGCATCGCCTACCTCGGCGGGCGATGGCGCGGGCGGGCGATGCAGTTCGTCCGGTTCTCCGGCGAGATCGCGATCTACTACCTGCTCATCGCGCTCGGCGGCGGCGTGCTGCTGACGCTCCTCGGCGGCATCCTGCAGCCACTGCTGCCCGGCTCGCTCGCCGCGCTGATGCAGTGGTGGGCGCCGCCGCTCGCGGCCGGTGCGCTCGTCGTCGCCGGCTGGCTCGTCGAGGCGAAGCAGCGCGTCATCGAGAACCTCGCCCCCGTCCTCGCCGCCGTGTTCACCCCGCTGTTCGCGGTCGCGACCGTCGTCGCGGCCGTCGTGTACGGGATCGGCGGACTCGGCGGCCCCTTCGACCGCGATCTGCTGCTCGCCTTCGATCTGCTCCTGCTGCTCGTCACCGCGCTCGGACTGTATCGGCTCTCCGCCCGCGACCCCCGTCGTCCCGTCGGCGTCATCGACGCGGCCGCCCTCGTCGCCACGCTCGGCTCGCTCGCGCTCGACCTCGTCGAGCTGTGGTCGCTCGCGACGCGCATCGGGGACCTCGGCTGGACCGCGAACCGCGTCGCCGCGCTCGGCCTGAACCTGCTGCTCGTCGTCGTGCTCGTCGGGGCCGCGATCCTCGGCATCCGGATGCTCGTCAGCCGCGGCACGAGCGCGGCACTCGAGCGCTGGCACACCGCGGTGCTGCCCGCCTATGCCGCCTGGGCGCTCATCGTCGCCCTCGCGCTGCCACCGGTGTTCGGCTTCCGCTAGCCGCACCGCGCCCATGCTCCGCCGAGTACGTCCTGTTCCGACGAGCAGGCGGGGAATACGCCTGCGGGATGTCAGAAGAGGACGCACTCGAGAGAACGGGTGCGGGAGTGCGCGAGGGAGGGTGCGGGCCCCGCGCTACTTGAGGAGGGCCGCCGCGCGCTCCCGGGCCCAGCGGTCCGCCTCGAGCACCGAGTCGAGCGTCGCCGCGATCGCCGGCTCGTGCTCGTCGACGACCGCCTCGATCGTCTCCACGATGCGGAGGAACGGGATGCGTCCGTCGTGGAACGCCGCCACCGCGACCTCGTTCGCCGCGTTGAACACGGCGGGATAGGTCCGGCCGGCGATGCCGACCCGCTTCGCGAGCTGCACCGCGGGAAAGGCCGCGTCATCGAGCGGCTCGAAGGTCCAGCTCGCCGCCTCGCTCCAGTCGATCGGGCGGCCCGCACCGGAGACGCGCTCCGGCCAGGCGAGGCCGAGCGCGATCGGCAGCCGCATGTCCGGCGGCGAGGCCTGCGCGATCGTCGAGCCGTCGACGAACTCGACCATGGAGTGCACGAAGGACTGCGGATGCACCACGACGTCGATCCGGTAGTACGGGACGTCGAAGAGCAGATGCGCCTCGATCACCTCGAGCCCCTTGTTCACCAGAGTCGCCGAGTTCGTCGTGACGAGCCGGCCCATGTCCCAGGTCGGATGCGCAAGCGCCTCGGCCGGCGTGACCTCGGCGAGCGAATCCCGGTCGCGGCCGCGGAACGGGCCGCCGCTCGCGGTGATGACCAGCCGCTGCACCTCGGCGGCCTCGCCAGCGCGCAGCGCCTGCGCGATCGCGCTGTGCTCGCTGTCGACCGGCACGATCTGGCCGGGCGCGGCGGCACCGGTGACGAGCTCGCCGCCGATGATGAGCGACTCCTTGTTCGCGAGCGCGAGCGTCGCACCGCGGCCGAGCGCGGCGAGCGTCGGCGCGAGGCCGACGGCGCCGGTGATGCCGTTCAGCACCACGTCGGCGTCGACGTCCTCGACGAGTCGCACCGCGTCCTCGGCGCCGAGCGAGGTGACCGCTGGCGGCAGGCCGAACTCCTCGGCCTGCGCGGCGAGCGCCGCCGCATTCGTCCCGGCCGCGAGCCCGACGACCTCGAAGCGGTCCGGGTTCGCCCGGATCACGTCGAGCGCCTGGGTGCCGATCGACCCGGTGCTGCCGAGGAGGAGGACCCGTCGCACGTCGCCCAAACTACCCGCCTTACTCGGCGCTCAGGATCTGCACCAGGAACACCAGGGTGTCGCCGACGAGCGAGCTGCCGGAGGACTCGCTGTAGCCGTAGTCCGGCGGGATCGAGACGAGCACGGTCGAGCCGACCTTCTGCCCGACGATCGCCGCCGCGAATCCGGAGATCACCTCGTTCGTTGCGAAGCTCGCCGCCTGGCCGCGGCTGTACGAGGAGTCGAAGACGGTGCCGTCGCCCCAGTTCACCCCGACGTAGTCGACGGTGACCGTGGAGCCGTTCGGCACGACCGCGCCGTCGCCCTCCTCGAGCACCTTCTCGAGCAGCAGCGGCGAGGGATCGCTGTCCGGGATGGTGACCGTCGGCACCGTCGTGGACATGTCGACGGCCGGGATCGCCGCCGTGTCGTCCCAGGCCTGCGGCGTCGGCAGGTCGACCGACGGGACCGGCGTCGGCGTCGACACCGGCGTGTCCTCGACCGAGACGACGTCGGCGACGAAGACGAGCGACTCGTCGTCGGCGAGGCCGATCGCCGAGGCGTTCGCGCCGAGATCGGCCGGCGGGATGACCGCGACGATCCGGCTGCCCGCCGTCGCGCAGGACAGCGCCTTGATGAGGCCGGAGATGTAGAGCGTGTCGTCGAGGACGAACGGCGTCGGGGTGTCCGGCGCCTCCGTCGGGCCCGACTCGATGAGCGAGCCGTCGCTCGCACTGAATGCGCTGAAGTAGGCGTTCACCGTCTGCCCCGGCTGCGCGGGCGCACCGCTGCCGGCGATGACGACGGAGCGCTCGGTCGTGGTCGCGGCGAGGGTGCCGTCGATCGAGATGGTGACCGGCTGGTCGAGGTCCCCGGTCACCGTCACGGCATCCGAGTCCGGACCGGCGGCGACCGGGTCGCAGGCCGTGGCGCTCGCCGTCGGCGTCCCGTCCGCCGAGCAGCCGACGAGGCCGAGGGCGGCGATCGAGAGGACCGCGAGGCTCGCGGGAATGGCGGACTTCAGACGCTGGGAGGTCGAGGGCACCGAGCGAGACTAGTGGGCATTCCTAGGAACTAGCCTGGCCGCCGGTGCCACTGGTGGCACGACGCCGGCGCCTCAGGCCTCCAGCACGACCTTTCCGGCGGCATGCCCGCCGGCGAGGAACGCGTAGGCCTCCCGCGCCGCGGTGAGGGGATACCGCGCGACCACCGGGATCCGCAGCTCCCCGGCCGCGGCGAGCCGGATGAGCTCCGGCCGGGCCGCGTCGCGGATCGCGTCGCCGGCGGGGTCGCCGCTGCCGATCTCGACGCCGCCGGCGTCGATGATGCCCGACGCATGCGCGATCGTGACGATGCGGGCGCGGATCGGGACGAGCGCGAGGGACACCTCGGTCGCCTCCTGGCTGCCGACGGTGTCGACCGCGGCGTCGACGCCCTCGCCGCCGAGAGCGCGCACACGCTCGAGCAGGCCGGAGCCGTAGGCGACCGGCTCGATGCCGAGCGCGCGCAGCTCCTCGTGGTGCCGCGGATCGGCGGTGCCGATCACCCGGACGCCCTCCCGGAGCGCGAGCTGCGCGACCGCCCGGCCGACGCTGCCGGCGACGCCGTGGACGAGGACGGTCTCGCCCTCGCGCAGCCGCAGCACCTCGAGCGCATGCGCCGCGGTGGTGCCGACGAGCAGCACCCCCGCGGCGACGTCGAAGCCGAGCGAGGCAGGCTTGTGCAGCACGTCCTTCGCCGGCACCACGAGCTCGTCCGCCTGGGCGCCGGGCACGCGGAACACGACGACCTCGTCGCCGAGCGAGATCGGCACGCCGTCGCCGCCGACCAGATCCGTCGCGCCGAGGCCGGTCACCACGCCGGCCGCCTCGAAGCCGAGCCGGAGCGGCAGCGCCGCCGGGTCACCGCCACGCAGCCCCGCCGCGCGCTTCGCGTCGATCGGGTTCAGCGCCGCCGCGCGCACGTCGACGACGACCTGATGCGGGCCGGGATCCTGCGCCGGGATCTCGATGATGTCGATGGCTTCCGGCCCGCCGTAGCGGACCGCGACGACGGCGTGCGGCATGGATCCAGGCTAGGCGGCGGCCGGCAGGTGCTCAACCGCGGATGTCGCCGCTCGCGCGACTACGCGGCGCGGCCGAGGCGCTTCCGGCGGCGGGCGTTCACCACCTGCACGACGACGACCGCGATGATCGCGAGCGCGAAGACGAAGGTCGCCACCACGTTCGCCTCCGCCGGCACCGACTTCACGGTGTAGATCCACAGCGGGAAGGTCGTCACCGCGCCCGCGTTGAAGCGGGTCGTGATGAAGTCGTCGAAGGACAGCGAGAACGACAGCAGCGCCGCCGCGACGATGCCGGGCGTGAGCAGCGGCAGCGTGATCCGGAAGAACACCTGCGCCGAGGAGCCGTAGAGGTCGCGCCCCGCCTCCTCGAGCGCCGGATCGAGGGCCGCGACCCGCGCCTTCACCGTCGTCACCACGAAGCTGATGCAGAACAGCACATGCGCGATGACGATGGTCCAGAAGCCGAACTGGAAGCGCACCGAGAGGAACTCGGCCGCGAGCCCGACGCCGAGCACCACTTCCGGCGAGGCCATCGGGAGGAAGAGCAGCAGATTCACCGGGGTGCGGCCGCGGAAGCGATAGCGGCCGAGCGCGATCGCCATCAGCGTGCCGAGCACCGTCGCGATCACCGTCGCGGTGAGGCCGATCGCGACGCTCGTGCCGAAGGCGCCGCAGACCGCGCCGTTCTGCACGGTGCAGACATCGAACCAGTGGTCGAGCGTCCAGCCCTGCCATTGCGCGTTGTTCTTCCGGGAGTCGTTGAACGAGAACAGGATCACGTTCACGATCGGCGTGAGCAGGAAGACGAAGGCGAGCACGACGTAGAGCGGCAGCAGCCACTGCCCGGTCGTGATCCGCTGCCGGCGCGGAGCCCGCCCGGGCCGCTCCAGCTGCTGCATCGTCTCCGCCGCGACGCCCGCGGCACCGAGGCTGCTCATACCAGCTCCTCCGTCCCGGCGAAGCGGATGTACACCGCGACGACGATGAGGATGATGACCATGAGCGCGACGGAGACCGCCGAGGCGAGCGGATAGTTCTCCGCGTTCAGGAACTGCGCCTGGATCACGTTGCCGACCATCGCCGTCTTCGGCGAGCCGAGATAGTTCGGATCCGAGTTGATGTAGTCGCCGGCCGCCGGGATGAACGTGAGCAGGGTCCCGGAGACCACGCCTGGCATCGTGATCGGCAGCGTGATCCGGAAGAACCGGGCCGTCGGATGCGCGTACAGGTCCGAGCCGGCCTCGAGCAGCCGGAGATCGAGCCGCTCCAGCGAGGCGTAGAGCGGCAGGATCATGAACGGCAGGTAGTTGTACGTGATGCCGAAGATCACGGCGAAGTCGGTGCCGGTGATCCGATCCGTCGCGTCGAACAGCCCCACCGTCTGCAGCAGCTCGACGATCGGCCCGTTGCTCGCCAGGATGTGCTGCCACGCGAGGGTCCGCAGCAGGAACGAGATGAAGAACGGCGCGATGACGAGGCACAGCGTCAGCGACTGCACCAGCGGCCACTTGCGCGCCGTCACGCCGATGAAGTAGGCGACCGGGAAGCCGATGAGCAGGGTGAGCACCGTCGCGGTGAGCGAGTAGCCGAAGGACCGCAGGAACTGCGGCCCGTACTGGGTGAGCGCGTCGACGTAGTTCTGCCACTGGAAGCCGAGGACGTAGTCGCCCTTGCCGCCGCTCGCCCCCGGCTGGTTGAGGCTCGTGATCACCATCGACACGAAGGGCGTGACGAAGAACAGCAGCAGGTAGACGATGCCCGGCGCGAGCAGGCCGATCGCGATCGCGCTCCGCTTGAGCGGCGCCGGCTCCCGGGCCGCCCCGCGACCGGTCGTGGCGCCGGCGCTCGCTCCGAAGGCCGCGAAGGCCATCAGTCCCCCAGCTCTTCGAGCAGCTCGGCCTTCGTCTGCACCGCGATGTCCGCCGTCGTGGTGTCGTCGACGAAGCGCTCCTCCTCGTCGATGCCGGTGTCGGCGAGGCCGAAGCCGTGCTCGACGTGCCAGGCCGTCCACACCTCGGCGCCGACCTGGACGACCGGGCCGAAGCTCGCGTTCTGCGCGAAGACGACGAGGCTGCCGATGCCCGGGACGTCGACCGTGTACTGGGTCGACACGCCGGTGAACGACACGTCGGCGACCCGGCCGGGACCGAGGACGTTCACCCCGGCGGCCGGCTCCGGGCGCTGCGTGATGAGGCGCATCTTCTCCGGCCGGACGCCGATGGTCACCCGACCGGTGTGACGCTGCGCGCGATCCTTCGGCACGGCCACCTTCACGCCGCTGACGTCGACGACGAGCTCTGTCCCCGTCGAGGCGGTCGCGGTGCCGAGGAAGAGATTCGACTGGCCGAGGAAGTTCGCCACGAACACCGTCTTCGGCAGCTCGTAGAGGTCCTCCGGGGTGCCCATCTGCTCGATGCGGCCGCGATTCATCACCGCGACGGTGTCGGCCATCGTCATGGCCTCCTCCTGGTCGTGGGTGACGTGCAGGAAGGTGAGGCCGACCTCGCGCTGGATCTGCTTGAGCTCCAGCTGCATCTGCCGGCGCAGCTTCAGGTCGAGGGCGCCGAGCGGCTCGTCGAGCAGCAGCAGCGCCGGGCGGTTCACGACGGCACGGGCGAGCGCGACCCGCTGCTGCTGGCCGCCGGACAGCTGCGCGGGGCGGCGCTGCGCGAGATGGTCGAGCTCGACGAGCTCGAGCGCCGCATGCGCCTTCCCGATCGGGTCGGCGACCTTGCGCCGCTTCAGCCCGAAGGCGACATTGTCGAGCACCGTCATGTGCGGGAACAGCGCGTACGACTGGAACACCGTGTTCACCGGCCGCTGGAACGCCTTGACATCGGTGACGTCCCGGCCGCCGATGAGGATCCGGCCGTCGCTCGGCTGCTCCAGCCCGGCGACGAGCCGGAGCGTCGTGGTCTTCCCGCAGCCGGAGGGGCCGAGCAGTGCGAAGAACGAGCCGGCCGGGATCTTGAGGTCGAGCGACTCGATCGCGGTGAATCCGGGGAACCGCTTGTGGATCCCGACGAGCTCGAGATCCGCCCCCGATTCGGATGGCGTTCCAGCAGCGGCCATCAGGCCCCCACGTTGGCGTTCGCCCAGGCGGTCGAGTAGTCGTTCGCCTCCTGGTCGGTGAGCGTGCGGAACATCTTCACCTTCGCGAGGTCCTCGTCGGTCGGGAAGATGAGCGGGTTGTCGACGAGGTCCGCGTCGATGGACGCCATCGCGTCCTTTGCGCCGACGACCGGGGTGATGTAGTTCACCCAGGCGGCGAGCGTCGCGGCGACCTCGGGGTCGTAGTAGTAGTTGATGAGCTGCTCGGTGAGGTCGAGCTTCTCCGAGCCGGGCAGCGCGATGAAGTTGTCGCTCCACAGCGTGCCGCCGGCGTCCGGGATGACGAACTCGAAGCGCGGGTCGATGCCGTTCTGCTCGTCGTCGTAGTTCAGGATCGCCTGGACGTCGCCGGACCACACGATGCCGACGATGGCGTCCTCGTTCTCCAGGTCGTCGGTGTAGGAGTTGCCCTTCACCGAGCCGATCTGGCCGTTCGCGAGCTGCGCCTTGTACAGGTCGAGCGCGTTGTAGAACTCGTCGTCGCCCCAGTCCTTCGAGGAGATGTCGACGCCCTGGCCGAGCATGATGACGCCGAGGGTGTCGCGCATCTCGGAGAGCACGACGACCTTGCCGGCGAACTCCGGCTTCCACAGGTCGTCGACCGACTTGATGCCGCCGGGGACGAGCTCCTTGTTGTAGACGAGGCCGGCATAGCCGGACTGCCAGGTCATGGTGTAGTCCCGGCCGGGGTCGAAGTCGACATCGAGCAGCGCCGGGTTCAGGTTCTGGAAGTTCGGGATCTTCGAGTGGTCGAGCTTGATCGCCTGGCCGGCGCGGACCATCTCGCCGACCTTCCAGTCGGTGAGGCAGGCGACGTCGTAGCCGGTGAACTGGCCGGTCTTCAGCAGCGGCTGGATCTTCGCGTAGAAGGTGTCGTTGTCGTCGATGTCGACCTTGTAGTCGACCTGGATCCCGGTCTGCTGCTGGAAGGTCTCGAGCGTCGGATAGTTCCCGGCGTCGTCGGTGTCCATGTAGCCGTCCCAGTTCGCCCAGATGAGCGAGCCGCCGCCGTCGCCCGCCGTCGGGCTGCCGGAGGGACTGGTGCAGGCGGCGAGCGTCAGTGCGCCGGCGCCCGCGGCGCCGAGCTGGAGCAGCCGACGGCGACCCACCTGGGCGGCCTGGGCTCGGGCGATGAGCTGGCGGAGCAAGGGGTCGCTCGGAAGCGGTCGAGCCATGGCGTATCGATCCTTGCGTGCGGCGCCGAGAGGCGGTGACGGATTGCTGACGATGCATCGTTGCACAACCGGGAACCCGCCGGGAACCGTGAATTCGAGCGAGTCCGATCCGTAACAAAGGATTCACACGACGGCCCGTCCGCCGCTCGCCGCCGGGACGCCCCGCGCCTACGCTGAACGCCATGCGCATCGGGGTGCCGACGGAGATCAAGGACAGCGAATACCGGGTCGCGCTGACCCCTGCGGGGGCCCGGGATCTCGTCGCCGCGGGGCACGTCGTCGCGGTCGAGACCGGCGCGGGGATCGGCTCGAACATACCCGATGCGGCCTACATCGCCGCGGGTGCGACGATCGTGCCGAGCGCGGAGGCGGTCTGGGGCGACGCCGAGCTCGTGCTCAAGGTGAAGGAGCCGATCGAGCCGGAGTATGCGCGCTTCCGCGAGGGGCTCGTGCTCTTCACCTATCTGCATCTCGCGGCGGCGGCGCCGCTCACCCGCGCGCTGCTCAGGTCGGGCGTGACCGGCATCGCCTACGAGACGGTGCAGTTGCCGAACCGCTCGCTGCCGCTGCTCGCCCCGATGAGCGAGGTCGCCGGCCGGCTCGCGCCGATCGTCGGGGCGAATGCGATGCTGAAGCCCGCCGGCGGCCCGGGCCTGCTCGTCCCGGGCGTGCCGGGCACGCCGGCCGCCCACGTCGCGATCATCGGCGCCGGCGTCGCGGGATCCAGCGCCATGGACGTCGCGATCGGGCTCGGCGCCCGGGTCACCATCCTCGACACGAACCTCGCCCGGCTGCGCGAGATCGACGCGATCCACGGCGGCCGGGTGCAGACCCTCGCCTCGAACGCGACGGAGATCGAACGCACCCTGCTCACCGCCGACCTCGTCATCGGCT
>Ga0164242_10007215_pt1 | contig 12167 bp, 12 predicted proteins | sample OricomgcompostMG_FD_108783 | JGI IMG/M metagenome (GOLD analysis project Ga0164242, IMG submission 108783) | Miracle-Growth compost microbial communities from Emeryville, California, USA - Original compost - Miracle growth compost (MG) ... | reverse complement strand
GGCGGCAAGATCGATGCTTCGGCAAGTCGCTTCAGCAATGCGTGGCAAGTTTCGCCGTCGCCGAAATGCACGTCGATTAGCAGAACTTCGACGGTCCCCAGCCGCAGCGTCTCCTCGGCTTCGGCGACGGTCGCTGCCTCGAGGATCTCGTATCCCTCGCCTAGCAGCGCCAGCTTTACCGCGCCGCGAATCGCCGCGTCGTCGTCGACTAGGAGCAGAGTCTTCATGCTTTCCGTTCTCCTCTGATCATGTGCGGTAGCTCGATCTGAAATGTGACCCCCAGCTTTGGATCGTTTTCTGAAAGCGTGAGATCGCCGCCATGATCGAGCGCGATTTTCTTGGCAATGGTCAGCCCGAGCCCCATATTGAGTCGACCTTTGGTGCCGGATTTGGTGGACACGCGCGGCTCGAACATGACGGGCACAAGCTCAGGCGGTATGGCGACGCCGGTGTTATGGACCATGATCAAAGTTTTGTCGCTATCTTGGCGTACGGTGACGTCGATTTGGATTTCGTGACCCAGATTAGCCTCGCAGGCGTTGGTGACGAGGTTCAAAATGACGTTTTGCAACAACCGTGGATCGAGAGGCACCGAGGGCTCGGCCAGTTCTGGCACGTGCAACGACATCCGGGCGCGACCAGCGAACTCGCGGCCATGCGTCACGAGGAAACCATCCAGGAATGACCGGACGGCCGTCGGCTTGGGGGCGACCTGCGGCAGTTTGCTGAAAGACGTGAAACTCGTCACCATGTCGGTAAGTGCCTGGGTTTGCTCTCGCAGCACTTTCGTTCCTTCCGTCAGGTATGCCCGGAATGCCGGCGGGGGCAGCGTTGCGTAGCGCGTTTCAAGGTCCGAGGCGACGAGACTCAGCGGCGTCACCTGACCGCGAATCTCGTGCACGAGCATACGCGCTGTTGCCTGCCAACTCTCGAGCGACGCGGTCTTCGCGATTTTCGTCGCAGCGGCCTCGCGCTCGCTTACCAGGGCGGAGAATTGGCGGACCAGCCGGCGCGCGAGGAGGAGGGCTATGGCGAGTGAAAGCATCAGCACGCAGGCTGCATAGAGCAACGACTGGCGGCGCAGGTCGCTTGCGACCTGCGCTCCGACGGTACTCAGATCTTGGAGGTCGCGACGGTGCTCGAGCGCTTGTTTAAACTGTTGGCGCCGCGCCGCCTCCTCCGAAGGGCGCAGATGAGCGAGCTCCTTGAGCGTGGCCAGGTAGCTGTCGACGACCGTCTCGGTCGCGGCGAGCTTTGACCAGCGCATGGCGAGCTGCAAACTTTCCTCCTGCAAACGGCTTTCCAGGAGAAAGAGCGGTATGACCGCCGCCAGCACGACGACGGCGATGCGTGCCCAGACGCGCCAAATCACGGTTTAAGCTCGCGGGTCACGAGGACGTTCTCCTTAGGTAGATCGGCCGCGACGTGCTTCCAGTCAACGTCGAGCAAGCGTGTACGAGTGTCGCCGCCGACTGCTTCGAGACGTTCTTTTAGGCGTTCGACACGGCCTTTCCACATCGGGTTGAGCAGTATTCTATGTTCGTAGGAGCGGCCTGGCTTCAAGGTTTTTGGGCGGCCCGAGAGGAGGAAACAGAGTTCCGCCTCCGCCTGATCAAGCTTGACTTTGTCTTCTTGACCCGCGAGGTTTTGTATCTTCACCACTTCTTCCCATAGATCGTATTGTACATGCACGACCTTCCGGCCCACGAGATCGTCGCCGTGGGAGACGAGGCTCATGAGCTCGAAAGGTATCCCTGAGAGGATCTTGGGTTTCACCTGAGCGCCATAGGCGGCGGCGAAGAAGGCGCAACCGCCTTTGGGGGCGGGGGTTGCGGCCGACGCCAGGAGCGCGGCGAAGACGGGCAGAAGCCGGCGCACTAGTTGATCCTCGCCGAGTCGTAGACGAGACCGAGATCGACCGCCAGGTTGTCCGATTTGAAGCCGTAACCCACCCGTACGTAGGGGGCCGTGCTGGCGAAACTCTTCTTGTCGTGGCCTTCGTTGCCATAGGCTTCCATACCCAGGTCGACGAAGGCCGTATCCTGGAGTCCATGACCGAGTTCCTTGCGCAGCTGATAGTAGATGTCGGTAAGATTGTAGCTGTTCAGACCAGCAAGGTGGCTCGGTAGGATAGCGTTGTGTACCTTCTCCTCGCTGAGACCAAGTCCGTGCTGGACGTAGCCGTCGCCGAGCGAGCCGAAGGGTAGCGTCATGTCGAGGTTCCAAAAGTAGCTGTCTTTGATCGCTCCGAGGCCTTGGTAATACGTGGCTTTCACCCAGAGGTTCTGCCGTTGGCGCGAATCGAGGCCTTGGCGCAGAACGAGGCCTGTGTAGTAGACGTTTTCCTCGTCCTTAGCCTTTGTTGGGTCGGCCGCGGTGCCGTCGGTTCTGGGCCTTTCACGTTGGGTCATGATCACGGATGGACCGAAGAAGTAGCCACCGCCGAGCCCGGTTTCGTCGAGGTTATAGAGTAGGTCTGCGTCAAAGCGCATCCTGAGATCGTGGTAACTCTGGCTACCGCCAGCGTAGGAGTAGTCGAGCAAGTGGACATCGAAGTCGTTGCGGAAGCTCTTGCCGACGAGGCCGCCCGTCTTCACGTACAGGTCGGTCATGCGGAAGTCTTTCTTCTGCAAGTCGGCCAGGTCGGTGGCGGGAATCTGTTGGTCTTGCGACTGGTGGCCAGCGACATCGTAAGGATTCTTGGCATAGCTGCGCAGATCGTTGACGCCAAAGACCAGCGTTGAGAAGGGCTCGAGGGAGCGGTTGGCGTACTCGAAGGTGAAGTCGTTGGTCTGGCGGTTGCCTTCTTTGCTGTTGCCGCGGGCGAGGCCCGCGTTTTCAGCGACGTAGAAGTGGTGTAAGGGGCGTGGCACAAAAGCGGCAAACACATGGACGTGGTTTTTAAGCTCCGACTTCTTAAGCGACAGCTCGACGTTCTTGAAGTATGGCGAATCGTTGAGCCTAAAGTTGGCAAGCTCGAGATCCTCGGGCGTCATCCATTGAAATTTTTCGATGCCGTAAGATGCCAGCAGGTTCTCGCAACGCTGCTGGTCGATCACCTTTGGACCGATCTTCGAAGCTTCGCCAGTCCACATTCTTTTGAGCTGGTCGACATTGAGTGCGTTGAGACCTTGGCAGTGGACACCGTCGACGAAGTAGGGACTTGGCAGCGGCTCTTGAGCTTTTGCGAGCGAGGTAGGGACTTGCGCCGCTAGGCCTAAGCCTAGAGTCAGAGACGAGAGGAGCAAGGAGCGTCTTGAGACCATGATCATTCATCCTTCGTGGCTGGAAGGCCGCACAATGCGGCGGCCCGATGCCTAGCCTTAATCAAGCTCCGTACCAAATCCAAAAGTAAGGAAAATCAATGGATTGTAGCAGAGGAGCGGGGGACGAGGGAATGCTTTGTTGTTGTTTTTCCCCAACGCAGTTGGGAATTTTCGGGCCGAACTCTATGGAAATGTTTTGCGTGCGAGCCCCCTGCGAACGAGGTGATCACAGACGGTGATCAGGAAGTGCAGTGGGTATCTTGAGCGCGTGCGCAACGACACTCTATGCTGGATCTATGGACGCCTGAACGCAGGCAAAAAAAGTGCCGGACGAAGTGGCAGCTTCGACCGGCTAGCGCGAGAACCCTCATTCACTGGAGTACCGTCATGAAAGCTTCGCACCTCTTTAGCGTATCTCTTTCCCCCCGCGGTAAGCAACGGCTGTGCGTCGTCGCGCTGTTCCTTGCCACGGCCGGGCTGGCTGGCTGCGAAAACTACACGGCTGCGCCCGTTTGTACGGACGCCAATGCGGTCGTCCCGGCGGGGACGACGGGTGTGTACACGGTCAGCACGCAGGACGATCAGTTCAAGACGACGACGACCACGATCACGGTGACTAATGAGCTAGGCAAAGGCCAGCTTATCCGACGCGCAGCCGGCGGCGATGAGCAGGACAGCCGAGTCTGTCAGGTCGACGGGCAGATCGTCGAAGAAACCTTCAACAAAGACGTCAAAGGCTACCAACAGATGCGCCTTTACGTAACCGGTATGGGGCTGACCGAGTTGCCGCTCTTTTACGACAAGGCCGAGCTCGATCAGGCCGGCATCCCGAGCCAAGTATTCGAGCTGCCTGAGCAAGCGCGGCAGTTGCTCGGTCCGAAACTGACGCACGACGTCGAGGCATTGGCAACCCACGTGCTGAGCGTGTTCGCTGCGGACAAGCCGACCGGCCTCATGGTCGACAACGCCAGCGTTTCGCCGGAGGCCTTGATGAGCCATGCGAAAGCTGGTCCGGTCGGACTGACCTTGCTGCGCCGCTGAATTTTAAGAGCGCCTTGACGAAACACCAAGTTTGTCTGTTTCGTCCACCGAACTCCCTTTGAACTGCCTGTTGGCGGCGGACGGGGCGGGGAACCGACCCTGCCTCGTCCCCGTGCTCACGGAGCGTGAGCAAGAATCCTTCCCGCACTGACGGCCGTGCTTGTGCCCGCGAAAACGAGCCCCGTATACTGAGGTCAGAACCATCCAAGTAAAAAACGAACCCGGGGAAAGTCCCATGGAGCAGGCCAGGCCGGAAGACGCGCCAGCCAAAGGCAAAGCGGAGAAGGTGCCGGCGATCCTCGACTACGTGGATTATCGGCTCTTCCTTAAAGATCGTCTCGAGCATTTGGCATTGCTCGACCGTAAATACAGCCAGCGGTGGGTCGCCCGACGCGCCGGCTTCAAATCGCCGCAGTTGCTCTCGATGATCATCCAAGGCCATCGCAACCTCACCCGCGAAAAGGCCGTCGACCTCGCTCGCGCGCTCAAGCTGGATGAGCGCGAGGCGGAATATTTTCTGCTGATTCTGGAGCTCGCCGAATGCACGAGCCGCGAGGCGCGGGCCGCGCTGCTCGAAAAGATCCAAACAGTCTTCCGCGACGGGTTATTCGCGGCGATTCCCGACGACGGCATCGAGATCTTCCGTGATTGGTACTATCCGGCTGTGCGCGAGATCGTCGCGACCGAAGGGGCTCGTCCTGATCCCAGTTGGATCGCCGCTCGGCTCGGTATCGCTGATGCGGAGGCGGCCGCGGCGATCGAAACCTTGGTGGCGAAGGGCTATCTCAAGCGCGAGGATGACGGTCGGCTGGTGCGTGCTCAACCGAGCGTGCGGACGGCCCGCAACAAGATCTACCCGATCATGCTCGCGAGTTATCACGTAAAGGTTCTCAACCGTGCCGTCGCCGGAATTGGCCTGCCGCGCGACCGCCGTCACTTCGAGGGCCTCACCTTCGCCATTCCACGCCGTCTCATGCCGCAGGTTAAGGACGCGATCGGTCGCTTTTTCCGCGAAGTCGACGCCATGGTCGAGGGGCAAAGCGGCCGCGAGGAAGTTTGTCAGCTCCACGTCGAGCTGTTTCCGCTTACCAGTTGGCAGGACGTGTCGACAGACGACAAGGGAGATTAAGGACATGCGGAAACCGCGGTGGATCTTGGCCTTACTTAGCTGCTTGCTGCTATGGTGCGGCGCCGCCTTCGGCGGTACGGGCGCAGGCAATGAGTTTTTTCACTTCGTCAATCCGGCATTCGACTTCCACGTCGCAAGTCCCAAGACCTGGCCGTGTCAAGGCTGTGGCAAGCCCGAACAGCTTACGACTCGGACCACCGGCGAGCCGGCGACTGTCTGGCTGCTTACCGCGCCGGAGAAGACGACGTGGCTCAAAATTTCATTCATCAATGATTTCCCGGCAGCAACAGCAGCGGACCTCCTCAAGGAGATCACGAGTCAGCACCCGGGCGTGGCTTGGACGGAGTTCAATCGCGGCGCCTTCGTCGGGTATACCTCGTCGGTGCTCGGTGATGGTGCCAATGCGGCGACCGAGTATTACCTTGTGGCGCGGCGTCAGGTGATCCGCATCGAGTGGCAGAAAGACGCGGCTTTCCCGAATCGAGCCGTTCAGCTCGATCAAGTGAAATCCTCGATCGATCGGGCGAGCCGACCACCGCGCATCAAGTCGATTCGGACCGAGAAGCAGACGCCCTACAAGGTCGGTGACACAGCCTGCTATCAGATCGAAGTAGATGATCTCAAAAACGGCTTCAAGAGCACAAGTTTGGCGGAACTCAAGATTGAAGGCGTGTTGGACCACTGGAGCTACAAGAGCATCGATTGGGTGGCGGACCAGAGCTGGTTTCGTGTCTGTTTCCGCGTCACCAGTGCGTTTGGTCCGGCCGGTCTCAGGATCAAGAGCCTGATGATCCAGGAGGATGACGGCGACCGCGCCATCGCTTGTACCGCGGCAGCGAAGACGCCAGACGTGCTTAGTTGCGCGAGCTCGCCTGTCGATCTCAGTAGCCCGCAAGTCGAGTCCATTCGACCCGCAGTTGCATCCGTGGATAACCCGATGCCGGATCGCGAGGGGCCGCAGATCCGGGGCCTCGCCTTCGATGCGACCAACCAGACATTGACGATTGACGCTGAGGATCCGAGTGGTGTCTTCCTTGCCGAGATACGCGGCGGTCCGAACGGGGCAGATGAGAAGACAGTCATCGCTTACGCCGATCAGTTGGCGTCGTCAGGGGCCGTGAGTCTCGCGGCGCTCACTGACCTGGGGTGGAATACCATCACCGGGATCGTCATTTACGACAAAAACGGCCTACCGACGCTGTTACGTATCAAAAAATCGCGTGACGGCCGGATGAATTCTGCGACCCGGAGCAATACCTATGAGGTCGTTCCGTGGGGCGGCGCACCCACACCGAGCGATATTCCCGTCATCTCCTTTCTTCAGACCGGGAGAGCGAAATGAGACGTCTTGTCGGAAATTACCGTCTTCTAATGCTTGCCGGGCCGCTCGCCCTGCTTTGTGGTTGCGGTGCGGCGCTGCGCGCGCCGCTGTGCCAGCAGGGAGAGTTTGAGCTTCCCGCAGGTGCTCAAGGCCGCTACCGCATCTCGATGCCGCAGACGGACGCTCGCTACAATAACGTGGTGGCAGGTACCGAGGAATCCGAGTTCGAAGTCGTTGAGCAGTCGGACTCCTACATACTGAGCACGACACGGGCGGGCGGACGCAGCCTACGGCGCGTGCTCGCGCGCGGCGGCAGGTCGCTGGTGCCGACGCCTTTGACGACAATTGGAGCTGGCGGCCCGCCGCCGCGCACATTCATGCCGCTCGCGGTTTGCCATATCGGTCAGAGTTTCTATTCGCAAAACGTCAACGAAGACGGCACTTATGCGCTATCTCGTTTCGATCTGTCGCCGACGGGCATCACGTTGACGGCGCTTTCGTTCGACCCTGTCGAGCTGGCCAAAGCGGGCTTCGGCTTCGTGGTTGCGCCGCCTTTTCCGACTGTCGATGATCAACATCAGTGGCGTTTCGAAGGCACATCCAGCCGCTTGATTATCGATGATCGCGACGTCGACGCGACGGCTCGTGAGCGGCTTTTGCAGCTGGCTCATCCGACCATGATGGGCATCGTTTTCTCGCGGGTCGACGTTTCCGCGGCCCGCCATGAGAGGCGTTCGCCGCCCGCATTCCAGGTCGTTCTGCCGAAAGGGCGCTGAAGAGGCCTGACGGAGCTTCTACGAATTCCAGTTCCCTAGTGCCCCCTCGCACAAGACTTGGCGCCTCTGGCACCACAAACACAATGCTGACCGCGTTGCTCCTCAGTCAAATATTCCCGATATTCTCCTTCGTCGCGCCTTGTCAGCTGTGCCGTTGGCGGCACCAGAGGCGCCAAGTCTTGTGCGAGGGGGCACTAGGTCCGGGATAGGGCAGGATAAGGTTCGGCCGTTTTAGGCCGCAGCGGCGAGGCTCAGATGCCTATGTCCTCGTTCCAAAGCTCGGGCCGGCGAGCGATGAATTTCTTCATCAGCTCGATACAGCGCGCATCGTTCAACAAGGTGAGCGAGACGCCGCGCGATCTCACGTAGGCCTCTGGGCCTTGAAACGTCGTGTTTTCGCCGATCACGATGCGGGGGATTTTGTAGAGTAGCGCGGTTCCACTGCACATGTCACAAGGCGATAGCGTCGAGTAGAGGGTGGCTCGGGCGTAGTCCTTGGCAGTGAGTCGTCCGGCGTTTTCCAGACAATCCATCTCGGCGTGCAGAATCGCGCTGCCGCGCTGAACACGGCGGTTGTGCCCGCGCCCGACGATCTTTCCGCCTATGACCAGCACCGAGCCGATAGGAATTCCACCTTCCTTCTCGCCCAGTTCCGCTTCTTCAAATGCCGCTCTAAGAAATTCGTCCATACGCAATCTCCTCGACGGTAGATTCTATTACGAGGCCTTTACTGGCAAGTAAACTTGCGACCTTCGCGACGGGACAACTCTCCCGCTTTGTCTCCCTGTTGCGGGGCTGGAAGCGGGTGGACTGGCCCCAGCTTGCGTGGTACAGAGGGCGACTCTAACTTTCGGAGAGGAGAAGAAGCGGCTTGGAAACGCTCAAAGTAGGCTTCGTCGGCTCGGGTTTCATTGCCGACTTCCATCTTAAAGCGATGGGGCAAGTCCGCTCGATGGAGCTCCAGGGACTTTTGCCGCGCAGCGGTAGCGAACAACTGGCGGCTACCGCGCGGCGCCAAGGCTTAGGCCAGGCGGTGATCTACCCGACAGTCGCCGCCATGGCGGAAACAGTCGATGCCATCGCGATTTACTGCCCGAACGACGTCAAGGTCGCCGTCATGGAAGAGATTGCCGCGGCGAAGAAGCGCGGCGCGCGCGTCATGGGTGTCATCTGCGACAAGCCGCTAGGTCGCAATGTGGCCGAGGCGCAAAGGATCGTGGATCTGGCGGACGATGCGGGACTGCGCACCGCCTATTTCGAGAACCAGATCTTTATGAAGTCCGTGCGCGCCGCCCTTAGGCAGATCGCGCCCCAGCAGCAGGCTATGGGACCGCTGATGCTGACCCGCTCCGCCGAAGAGCACGGTGGGCCGCATAAGCCCTGGTTTTGGGACCCAAAGGTCCAAGGTGGCGGCGTCTTATCGGACATGGGCTGCCATAGCATCGCCGTTGGTTGGTACGCGTTGACACCATTTGATCGCCCTCTACGCTTTTTGCAGCCGGTCGATGTCCAGTGTAGCGTCGGTCTGCTCAAATGGGGGCAGCCAGCATGGCGCGCAGCGTTATGGCAGAAGCACCGGGTCGACTATGGCCGTACTCCGGCAGAAGACTTTGCGACCGGCGTGATTACTTTCCGGAACCCGGAGACCGGCCAGCTGGTCAAGGCTCAGTTCACCGACTCTTGGATGTACGAGAAGCAAGGTTTGCGGCTCTTGATGGATGGGATGGGGCCCGGTTATGCGTTCGAGGTCAATACGCTTCAGTCTCCCGTGTCGGTATTCATCGGTGACGACGCGGCCGCGACCGTTGCGGACCGTGAGACGGCGTTGGAGAAGTCCTTAGCCAGCCGCGGACTGCTGAGCCTGCAGGCAAATGAGTCGGATCTGTACGGCTATGTGGATGAGAACGCGGATGCTGCGGCGAATTTTCTGGAAGGCCGCGATGGTGCTTTGCCCTTCTCCTACGGCCTGGAGATCATGAAACTCGTGATGGCGGCGTATCTGTCGGCTGAAACCAAGCGCCACGTGTCGCTCGTGGACGAGACCATACAGAGAGAGCTCGCGCGTTATGTCCCCGCGATCCAACAAGGGCATGGCGCCGACGTGCTCTATTAGGATGTTAGGAAGTGGAATCTGTGCACCACCCGCTACCCGCCAGTCGCCCACCAGCTCCCATTGAATGGTGGGCAATGCGCGACTAGAGATTCGACGCATCCAGCGTCTTAGCTGTCCGCGGCATCAGTGAAATCAGCATCTTAATGAATGCCCAAAGAGAGCATGATCTTTGCACTCCCGGACCTAGAGGCTTAATGGAAAAACTTAAAAAAGTTTAGACAGTTCAATATCCATGTTTCAGCGGGGAGCATCATGAAGCTTACGTCTGTCATTGCTTGTGGAGTATCGGTCCTTGTGCTTGCTACTGGCTGCAGTATGTCAAGCGACGGTTCGTCGGTCAAAAATACCGCGTCATCGACGGTTGTCAGTCCTCCGGCGACGGCATTTGTATGTACTGAGGACAATCAGGTCAGTTTGGCCATGGCGGACAAGAATGATCCGGCCGCTGGCATTTGGCTGATCGACTATACGGAGAATTCGTCCTGGATTAAGGCCGATGTCTTAGGTGTTGCGACCGATAATAGCCGCTTTATGGTCGAGTTTAGTGAAGGCGACGCGACGTCCGGCTTCTTTGTCAGCCTCGATCAGATAGGCAGCGCGCGGCATGCGACGCTTTACAGCGTGTCGCGTTCGAGCGATCTCAGCATAAAAGAGGCTACCGCCGCGTTTTTCCATCGGCAGAGCGCGAAAGAATTTGATCAACTCGCCGATCTTAGCTGCAGATAAAATCCGCGACCGATTGGCGACAATTAAAGATATAAGGCGACGGCAGTCTATGTCGTCGCCTTGTCGCATTCTGCAGCGGCGCCTCTCCCATTACCCGGTGAGAGGCGAAATGCCAGTCCCCTGCCGCGTCCTGGTTGGATGATTTACCGATACCGCGGAGTCCGGCTTGCGGCGTTGAAGGCGCGTAGTGTCTGACGTGCTTTGTAGAGCATCGCGTAGGTTTCGTACTCGATACGGGCCCGAGCGGCAGCCGAGCTGACCTCGTTCAGCTCCTCGAGATGCCTGAGGTAGCGCTCGTCGGTCAACGCCAGGCGCTCGGCCTCGGCGGGGCGATGTTGGCGTGCATGCTCACGTTTGAGCTCGGCAAAGCGCATCGGTAAAAGCTCATGGAGGCGGCGGGCAATCTGCCGCGACTCCATCGCTGCAGCGCCGCAGCGCCGGATGAGATTCGTGAGCCTCTCATTCATCATTTGGATATTCAAAGAGAAAGTGCCCTCCTGGACGGCATCCACTCTAGCACAAATCGCGGATGTTTTTTAGGGCAAACTCCGGCCATAATAGATCATGGCCGAATACAAAGTTCCCATCGTCGACGTTGCTCCCCTGGTCTCAGGATCGGGCGATCTCACCGCCGTTGCGAGCGCCATAGGCGAAGCCTGCCGCGAGGCTGGTTTTTTCTATGTGGTGGGTCACGGCATCGATCCAGTCTTGCAGGAGCGTCTGGAAGCCCTGAGTCGCCGTTTCTTCGCGCTCGAGCTTAAGACGAAGATGGATATTGCGATGCCGAAGGCGGGCAAAGCCTGGCGCGGCTATTTCGCCGTGGGTGACGAGTTGACCTCGGGCAAGCCGGACCTTAAAGAAGGTCTTTATTTTGGCAGCGAGCTTGGACCGGACCATCCGGACGTCAAAGCCGAGCTGCCGTTGCACGGTGCCAACCTGTTTCCGCTGGCTTTGCCGGAACTCAGATCCACTGTCCTTGAATACATGCGTGCCCAGACCGGGCTCGGTCACGCGCTGATGGCCGGGCTGGCGCTGAGCCTCGGCCTCGAAAAATCCTATTTTCATGACCGCTATACTGCCGATCCGCTGATCCTCTTTCGTATCTTTAACTATCCGGCACCGGATCCCGTAGCGGCAGCACCCTCGAGCTGGGGCGTTGGCGAGCACACCGATTACGGGGTGCTGACAATCCTGCGCCAGGACGATTGTGGCGGGCTCGAGGTCAAGTCGACTCGAGGGTGGGTGGCGGCACCGCCGATCCCAGGGAGCTTCGTCTGCAACATCGGCGACATGTTAGACCGTATGACAGGTGGCCTTTACCGGTCGACACCGCATCGTGTGCGCAATGCTTCGGGGCGGGCGCGTCTGTCGTGGCCGTTTTTCTTCGATCCAAACTTCCATGCCGTGGTGGAGAGGATCCCGCTATCCGCGTCGCATCCGAGAGCTGCGGACGAGCGTTGGGATAAGCGCGACGTCCACTCGTTTCAGGGCACCTACGGCGACTACCTGCTTGGTAAAGTCGGCAAGGTGTTCCCGGATTTGAAAAAGCAGGCGCTTTCTTAGGCCCTCAAGGCGACTTCGGTGTGCGTTGTTTGTTGCGGCGACGGGCGGCGCGCAGCGCTTTGGCGGCGCGATGCCGCGAGTCGCGCTCGACGTCGACGAAGCCCAGCTGCTGGCGCACCAGATATTGGAATCCGTCGAGAAGCGCATGGTGCTCGGTGCTCTGCTGGCCGCTTCGACTCAAGAAGCGTTCAATGACGAGGTGGATCGCCTCGATTGTCGACAGACATTCAGG
>Ga0164242_10007213_pt1 | contig 12168 bp, 9 predicted proteins | sample OricomgcompostMG_FD_108783 | JGI IMG/M metagenome (GOLD analysis project Ga0164242, IMG submission 108783) | Miracle-Growth compost microbial communities from Emeryville, California, USA - Original compost - Miracle growth compost (MG) ... | reverse complement strand
TGATACATACGTGTACCGGATTGGCTGAGTACCTGGCCAAGCCATATGCGGCGAAAGTTCTCGTTGCGCCGGACGAGGGCGCGACCTGTCTTCGGCACAGCCTGCTCCCTTTTAGCTCATCTTGCGCAGATCGAGGAGCAACAGCTGCTTGCCCGTCCGCGGATTAATCGCCAGATCTTGCGCTGTCACCAGGACGAGACGAGCGGCGGCAATCTTGCCTTCATCAAGCAACTGCTTGTACATCGGTCTGGCCGCATAAAATCGCTCACGAAAAGCGGCCTCGAGGGATGACGCCGTCTTTCCCGCCGAGGCATTGACCAGACGCACCTCAAGTAGATCGCGACCGGTCTCGCGGCGAACCACCAACTGAAAGCCCAATACGCGGCCGTCAGGCGAGATTTGCCTAAGAATCTGGCGCACGTCGTCCAGATATACCGTCACCGGTCCGATCCGCGCGCCCTCCTCCGAGCGGCCGAGCAACTTGAAGCGCCGATTGCCCGTCGCCTCCGGGTCGAGCCAAACGGCCCGGTCGCCAGCCGGATAGCGGATGATCGGCATGAGGCGGCGCGTCAAGCTCGTAACAACGACTTTGCCGGGCAAGCCTGCGGCGTTGATCGGCTCGCCGCTCGTCTCGTCCACGATCTCGACGATGGTCTCAGGATTGAACGGTCGGTGCTCGCCGTCGCTACAGGTGTCGTCGGCATAACCGAGCAGTCCGGCATCGACGCTGGCGTAGCCGATCGATACGATCTCGGCCCGGGGAAAAACGGTCGCGAATAGCGGGCGCTGATCGTCGTAAAAAGCCTCGCCGCCGAAGATCACGCGCTCGACGCCGTTCAAAACGACACCCTGTTGCACCAGGAATTCGGCAAATCCCGCCAGAGTTGTCGGTACGCCGGCCAGAACGTTTGCCTGAAAGTCTTGGGCAGCCTTCCGGACGGCGGCGGGCGAGGTCACGCCGCCGATCGGCAACTGCAGCAGCGGTAACGGCGCCCTTTCGATCGAGGCCATGATAAATAGGAACGAGGCATAGAGGTCGCCGACATAGAACAAATTGGCGATCCGGTCCCCGGCTTTAAGCGCTTTCGCCGCCATGCCGCGTCCAAAGGCGCCGGTGAAAGCCGCCCATTCCTCTTTGGTATAAACGGAGAATTTCGGCGCGCCGGTCGTGCCGCCGCTTTTGAACACGAAGCCATCGGCCAGCTTATCCGTCAACAGCTGGTTGTTCGCAAGGTCGTTGGCCGCCCAGAATGCGGTCTGCTCGAGTAGAGGCAGCTGGTCGAGCGCGCTCTCGCCCTCGGGTATGTGGCGATAGCACTCTCGGTAAAAAGGCGAGTGCCGCCGCGCGTGCGCCACGATTTCCGCGAGCGTATAGACAGTTTTTCCAGTCGTCACCTCAGCCACCCCCCTTGATCCTGAGGTCAATGACGCCGCGGAGCTTGCCGCTGCCTGGCGTCCGCTGCAACTCACCCGCCGGGACCTGGCGTACCGTCAACCGGAGCAGGCGGTCTTGTTCGACCGCCTCCCAAAGATCGTGATCGCGCGCCAGCAGCGCCCGCGCGACGATACTTGCTTCCGGCGCCGACTTATCCACCAAGACTTGCAGCTCTTCCACGGCGCCTGCGGCGAGCACCAGCTGAACTTCGCCGGCATATCCCAACGCATCGCCCAGAGTGTCGACAAAGCGCCGGTAATTGAGAAACATCGTGCCGATCCGGAACACATCGCCGTGGCGGCCTAGGAGCTCAAAACGTGGCTCCTTGATACCGCAGGCGCATTCGTCCGCCACCCAGCGCCCGACGTCGCCGATCTCGTAGCGGTCGAGATTCTGGCCACGGCGCACTTTCGAGGTAAAGACCAGCCGTCCGGTTTCGTCCGGAGCAACCGGTTGATCACTGTCTAGCTGCAAAATCTCGAGACCGTGCAGCTGGGAGTGCAGGTGGTGCACGGAGCCTTCAGAGGCGCGGCACTGATAGCCTAGAGGTCCGGCGTCGACGCTGCCATAGGTCGCCGACTTGACCAGCGCGACGCCGAACTTTTCCTGAAAAAGCTGGCACTGGGGGGGCGTAAAATGTTCACCACCATAGAAAATCTTCTCGACGCCGCGGTAGGCGGCGAGCTGGTCCGCGTGGCGCTGAAACAGTTGAATGATATAGGACGGCATACCGAGCAACACGTTCACTCGCTTCTCGACAATCGTGCGTACGACTTCGGCCGTGTCGGCGTGAGCCGCCATCGGGAACTGACGAGCGGTAAGCATCTCGAGAACGGAGAAAAAACTAATGAAGCCGCCGTAGAGGCCGCCGGCAAAAAACAAGTTCATGCACCGGTCGCGTCCAGGATCCAGTCCAGCCGCGTAAAGCCCGCGAGCCGCCAGCAGCATATGACGGTGATAGTCGTCGTAAGCAAAGATCGACAGCTTGGGATCACCCGAGCTACCACCACTTTTAAAATACAAATCGGCAAAGGCGTCGTCGACTTGGGCCGTCTGGAACTCCGCTTTGGTCAGGACAGGACGCTGCTTCGGCACTGTCGGCTGTGGCGGCAGGAGCTGACCTAAGGCAGCGACACCCGCAAGCGTCGCGCCCGTTTGCAGGCTGATCCTCTGGGCATAGCGAGGCAGCGCGTAGACTCCGTCATGCGGCTCGCCTGCGTAACTGCTTAGCATGGATCCAAGTTCGGCGATCCGCAGCACACCGGCACCAACAAATGCCGTCACTAACGCCGCATAGTCCTCGCTTCGACAAGCAAGACCGGCGGTTTGCAAATACCGCCGCATCGGTCTTAAGACTGTCACGATCTCGCTTTGCGGCAGCGGCTTTACCCAAATTGTGCGATACAGCGGCGAAGCACGCAGCGCCGGCCGGTAGTCCACCAACACGCGGTAGGAGCCGGCCGCATCAGTGAGGACCTGCGTCAGCCCCAGGTGGCTCTCCAGCCGCGTCACCTCGGTGACACTGGTAATCTCCGCCTGCTCTGCGGACGAAAGCGGCGGCGGTGCTTTCCGTGCGCCGGCCACGCCAAGCGCCGCCGCCAGCCTGGCACCAAAACGTGCCAACTCGTCTTTGTCGGCGGTCTCCAGATAGACCACCTGCGGACTGGCGCAAGCCTGCTGCTCGACTAGAATGATCTCATCTGCGAGCTTGGCAAAAGTCGCCGGGTCCGCGGCGTGGCTGGCCGCGACATAGGCAAACGAAATCTTCGGTCCCCATTCGATGAAGCGCACGTCGTCGGTCATAAGTCGCCTTAGCTCACTGACGGCCTCCTCGCTTCCCCAGACGGCGACGCCGTCCGCGACGGCGAGAAAACGCCTAAGGCGCGCCTCATCGCGCGAGGGAATGCGCGCGGCGATGATATGCCGCGCGACGCCTCCCGATGGATCGCAGGCACCGAGAGCAGCCAAGATGTGCTGCGCCAAGAGGCTGTCCTGGCCGCCTGTCTTAAGGAGATTGACGTTGCCGGCAAGCAGTCCTTCGACGACGCTCAAAGACCCGACCGTCGCGGCGTTCGTCGGGGCGACATGCGCCAGGATACCGAGCGGCGCGTAACACTCGAAGGCATCGACGCGGAAGCCGATGCGCGTCGGCGTCAAGGGATCGATCGAGCCGAGTTCTCGTCGCAGCTTCTCCTCGAGACCGTCTCGACCGAGGAATGCGGCGATCTCTTCGAGCTGGGCAACGGCTTCGGCCGGCGCCAAGCCGTGATCCGCCTGCAGGATCCCTAGCGCCGCCTGCCGCTCGGCGCTGGATTCGCGCAAGCGCTCCCCGAGTGCGGCACAAGCATCGAGCACGCGAGCAGTCGGTAAACCTTCCGCGAGTGCCTGAGCGGTCACCTCGCCTAGTGACGCCAGCCGCGCCTCGAACTCACTATCCGCCAACCATTGTCCTTGCCAAAGATGCGGCTTCTCCTGGCTCATGACGGCCTCCTGAGCAGCTCCGCTGCCGCTACAGCGCAGCTCTTGTTGCGACTGAGACCGGCGCGGCCGAGCACGCGGAAAAACGGCGTCGCTAGCCCGCAGCGGCAGTTCTCCGGCGCCTCGAGCTGAGCGAGATCACCCATGATGACATGGTGCGCCGGCACCGATGTGATGTACGGCGAGATGAACGATAGATATCCTGGCCGCCCATAGCCGAGCACGGCCATAGTCCGGACGTCGCGGATCTGGACACGCGACCAGACCGGCACATGAAACTCGTGCATCGAACATTCAACATAAGGAATGCAGTGCTCGACTGAACCGAAGCCATCACGGATCCGCTCGTCCGGTACGGCGAGCATCCGCGCGATCTCCGCGTAGAGAGCGGGCTTGGCGATCGCCTGATCTTGATGGCCCTTCCAGCCACCACCAAAGAAGGTCAGCGAACGGGGATGAAGCTTCAGCGGCGCGACACCCATCGCCCGCATGCGCTCGAGGGTGAAGTGCATAAACGCAGGGAAGCCGAAAATACGCACAGGCAACCCCTCCTCGGCAAAACTCTGCAGCGCCCGGATGCAACCGAAGGGGTCAAACTCATGGCGACCGTCGCCCGTATTCTTGAGCGCATATTCGACGCGATTTACCTGGGCATACTTGAGCAGGAAGTTGTCCGTATATGAGGTCCCGACTTTGAACCCCGGCTGCGGCTCGTAGCTATAGAGCAAGTAGTTGGTCGGCTCAGTCACAGTCGTCCAACCGTAGTGGGCGAAGATGAAATCGACCATGCGCTGAGCCCCACGAATCGTCCATTCGTCGAAGAATATCTGCGATTTCTGTCCCGACGTCCCCGACGAAGTCAGATGCAGATAAACGTCGCCTGGCGGGATCGACAGGACCTCGTGCGCTTTGAAAAAATTCGCCAGAATAAAAGGCAGATGCTCCAGATCGTTCGTCGTCTCGAGCTGTGCCGCGACAAAGCCGTGGTCCGCCAGCAGTCGGGCATAAAAGGGGGAGCGGGCTGCATGCCAAGCGACGCATTGTCGCATGGCCGCGCAAAACAGCTGGTCGAGCGCTTCGCCCGTCGCATACGGCGTCGCGAAGTCGCAGAGCTCCTGCACGGACGCGAGGGCGGTGCTGTCCGGTACACGGGGGGCGTCTTCCGTCATTTGGACACCTCGAGAGTATCAAGGTACATCTGTCGCCACAGGTCGACGTACTGGTCGATATATGGCTTGAACGAGCGTTCGACCGCCATGCCGCGGAAGTTGAGCGGCTCCATCGTCCGCGACATGATGATCATGTCGTAAAGTTCGCCCTGAATCTCCCGCATGGCGGGATAGATCGCCGACGGCAGAAACTGCAACTCGAGCAACGAATTGATCGCTTCCGTACGATCAAGACGTATCAGCGTCTCAATGTAGGAGGCCCCGTAGTCCGCGAGCTGATCGAAGAGGTGGCTAAGTCGGTCTTCAACCGTCGAAATCGGGACGTTGACGGCAAGCAGCACGCAATAGCGGTCGGGTCGGCTTAAAAACGCGTAGATCTCGACCTCGCCGTCTTCCGACGCAATCAGCAGGTTGGGCTTATGGAAGGGGTAAAAACGATCGGCCGGATCGGGGAACTTCTCGTGGCAACGGCGCTCGACCAGACGCGGCGCCATGATGAACTCGAACTTGTGCGCGCTCCGCCGCTCCGGCGCTGCCCGGTGGGGCGGCGGCTCGAGGACCGTCACCGGCTGGTCGCTCCCGAGGACAGCGTTCGCGATGTTGAGGATCGGCGCGATCCGCGCCGGCACGGCCTCGACCTGACGGCGACGCGTGAGGACGTCCGGCTGAAACTTCGCCAGCAGCGTCACGGACTCGTAGCTCTCGAGCCGGTGGGAGTTGGGGAAGATGCCGAGCGGCAGAAAGCCCTCTTTCAGGCACATAAGCTGCGGTCCCATGCTGACGGTACGAGTCGTCGCATAGATCGAAAGAATCTGGCTACCTGCCGTCAACAACGCGCGCGTGCCGGTGGCGATCATGCTGTTGGCGATCCGCATCTTTCGGTAGGCCGGATCGACAACGACGCCTTCGAGCTTGCCGATCCGATGCATCGTCTCGAGCTCGAAAACCGCCGAACCGATCAGGTGCTGCCCATCACGGGCAACCAACCAAAGCACCTCGCTCGACTTGATCATCCGCTCCATAGTCGGCGGGTCCGAGCCGAGCGGCAGAGGATAGACGGATCCGTAAACCGATAGATAGAGATGGAGGAGCTGGTGAATGTCCCCTGGCTCGGCTTTTGTGATCTCGATTCCCACCTGCACGCTCCGCTTCGGAGGAAAACGCAAAACCGCCCGATTACGCCGCTGATATTCATCGGCGGCGGCGGCGCGTTCCTGAGCGAAAAGTTCAGGCTAGGCGATAAAGATCAACTATATCAGCCTATATTCAGCGACCTGCGCGCGTAAGTTGCCCGTATCGGCGGAGGGACCAGCCTACCGGAGAGCGAACCCGGAAGGCCTGGCGGGGTCAAGACCCGCCGTCGACTCACGCCGAGTTTGTCTTTGAAGAATCCCGGAGCGCTATTTGATTCTCTGGCCGCGGACAGTTAGTTCATTTTTATAAACAAGTGGCTTATCATTCTGCGAGCCTTGTGCGCCGAACTCGTCGGCAAGAAACTTTTTTCCCGCGGAGCCAAGCATGACTTCCTTTGTTCTCATCCCCGGCGCAGGCGGCACGGCATGGTACTGGCACCGTGTGGTGCCGATGCTGCAAGCAGCCGGTTACGAGGCCATCGCGGTGGACCTGCCGGGTCCTGACGAAAAGGCCGGCCTGGACGTCTACGCCGAAATCGTGGTCAAAGCCTTGGAGAATCAGAAGGATGTGATTCTCATCGCGCAGTCTTTAGGAGCTTTCACAGCACCTCTAGTATGCGAGCGAGTCCCTGTGCGCATGCTCATCCTTGCCAACCCCATGATCCCCCTGCCGGGGGAAACAGCTGGCGAATGGTGGGGCAACACCAAATCCCATGAAGCGCAGGCGGCAGCCGCAAAGCGTGGCGGTTATAGCGGCGAATTTGACCAGTTCACCTATTTTTTGCATGACGTGCCGCCGGATATCATCAAGGACGGCGCTTCGCATCAGCGCTCGGAAGCCGACATTATTTTCAAACAGCCTTGTCTCTTCACTGCCTGGCCCCCGCTGCCGCTACTGCATGTGATCACCGGGTCAGGCGACCGCTTCTTCCCCCCGGAATTCCAGGCGCGTATAGCCCGCGAACGCTTGGGGAAGGATATTGATATCGTACGGGGCGGACACCTTAACGCCCTATCCTACCCGCAAGACTTCGTTGAGCGCGTATTAAGCTATTTATCCTGAGGAGGCCTTGCAGCTTTCTTAGCCCCCAGCAAGATATGTTGCTTGAGCATGGTAAACGGAGCGTCGGTCTTAACAAAGACGCCATCGTCGCAGTCGAGACGATGGCGTCTTTATAAGTCAATCTGACGAAAATCTCGCCAAGCTCATGGCATGTTCAGGCGAGAACTCTATTACCATTTACAGTAACACATGGCTCCCCCGCCAAGATCGGAGCCAGCCTCGCCTTGACTAGCGCAGACACCATAATGATTGTTGTCGTAGCAAGAATCGCCGACCTTATCGCGGCACGGCAGCGTCGAGTAGTTTTGGCTGCACGTTTCGGCGACTTGGCAATCGTTCTTCTGATAAGTGGAGACGATTGCACCGTAGCAATCGATCGTGCGGCAAGTCCGCGACGGCAGGTTATTCGCGCAAGCGTCACAGTCTTCGTGCGAGTTGCATTGCGGCGTCACCGGCGGCACACAGTTCTCGGTAAAGGTGGTGACCCCGCCCTGGCAGTTAATGACGTGGCAAGTGTGAGTGCCCTCGCTGGTGCAGGTGTCGCATTGAACGACGGGCGTGCAGCTGCCGCCCTGTGGCGGATGCGGATGATGATGAGCGCCATTTGCCCGGCTCTCGCCAAAGGCAAACAGCGATATGCCGATCAAAATGACTTGGATAGAACGACCGAGAAATGACCTCATAGATATCTACTCCCTTTTTGTGAAAGGCTTCCCTAGCTAAACCATCGACGCTTTGATTTCTAAGTACTTTTGCGGAGAGAGGCCCGGCGCGCTCTTACACGACGCCGACGCCAGCTGGAGCTGTTACGCCAATCTGCGATCCGCAGGCTTACCTGAACTCGCGGCGAGCGAGTAATAGGGCACTTGATCACAATCCGCAACCGGCAAGACAGGAAATACTTAGAAATATCTAATTCTGTGGTTTATTCCTGCGCCCCAAGGGGCGCCAAGGCAGGAGGCACATAGGACAAGCACCGTGAAAGCGTCGCACTCGGCGTCAAAATTAAATTATATCGACTAATTATCGCCGCTACCGCGTCGCATCGGCTCGCTCATCCTTCAAAAAGGACGCAAGCCAGCCGCGGATAGCCGCAAGCGCCACGTCGTAGTAATCACGCGTCTCGGAGAGCAGCTCGTGCCGCGCGCCCGGCACCATGCATAGCTGGACATCCACTTTAGCGAAACGCGAGGCTTTCTGCACCCAGGCCGGCAACGCCGCTAAATCCACGACGGTATCTTTCGAGCCTCCGAGCACCAGGGTCGGCGTCGTCAGACGCTGCAACGACGCCGGCGAAAAACAGGTATCGAGCGCCTTGAAGCTCGCCGCGACCCAGCCGAAGGTCGCACCCGGCAGCTTGTAGGGGCTCCGCTGCATACGCGCGTAGAGATCACCGTCGTGGGTGAGCGCGTTCTTCTCGAAAGGAATCGTGTCAAACGAGCCCGCTCCCGAGCTCACCGTCCCGAGCTGGCAAAGCGTCAAGAGGCGCGCCAGCGGCCTTGCGACTGAACGCGGCACGGGCGCGTTCGGCAGTCCGAGCAACGGTGACGAGAGCACCAGCGCCTCTGGCTTGAGGCGCCCCGTCAAGGTCGCGTACAGCGCGATGAGGCCGCCCATGGAATGCGAAAGGGCAACATAAGGCTTATCGCCCACGACCCGCTGGACGATGCGGCTGGCGTCTTCAGCGTAGGAGTCGTACGAGTCGACGTAAGCGCGTGCACCACCCGAGCCTCCCTGCCCGCGGTGGTCCCAGCTGACGAAAGCGGTATCCGCCGGCAGCCCCAAATCCTCGGGCAGGTACACATACTTCTCAAGCCATTCGGTGCGCCCGTTGAGGAATAACACGTAGCGACGCGGCTCGCCCGTGCCGCGGTAATAGACACCGTAGCGCAGGTCCAGTCGGTCGCGTCCGTCGCGGATCGTCTCGACTTGAAACCGCGCCGCCAGCTCCTCAATCCGGTCGATACTCATGCTCGTCAAGGGCTGCCTCCGTGAGCCAGCTCCGAAGCTGGCGGGGGTAATTTGTGCAGAGGCCGTCTAGGCCCACCGTCTTGAGAGCCGCCCAAAGACCTTCACGGCCCTGCTCCTCGCCCGCCAGCGGCACCCAAGCGTTGACGATCCAGCCACGAGCGCGCGCCTGGTCCATCATGTTCTCGTTCACCATGCATGCTTCAGGGTGCAGTACGTTCGTGCCGGCCTTCTCGAGAAATACCGAGGGCGCGAAGATCGCGAAGTAGGGCCAGGTAAACGTGTTATGCCCGAGCAAACAGGCGCGCCGCACCTCGCTGCGGTTGCGCTTAAGCCAAACGAGCGGCTCTTCGTTAAAGCTAGAGACGATCACCGCCTCGCGCCTAGCCGCAGACAAGACCAGGTCACCGACGACGCGCGCCAGCTCTTCCGAGCGGCCCTTGATCTCGATGTTCAGCTCGACCCGCGGCAAAAGCCGCTCGACGACTTCATCAAGAAAGGGAATTTGATCGCCGTTGTGTAGTTTGACGCGCGCTAGCTCGTCGCGAGTCATAGCAGAAATGCGACCACGCACCCCCGTCGTCCGCTCAAGCATGTCGTCGTGCAGCACAGCCGCGTGGCCATCGGCCGTGAGTTGCACGTCGAGCTCGATGCGTGCGGCACCTCCCTCGATCGCGCGCTCGAAAGCCGTCCAGCTGTTCTCCAGAGCTTCGCGGTTAGCACCGCGATGTGCGATCACGAGCATGCGTTCCTCAGGAATAAACAGAACCGCGGTCTAGACCCGCCGCCGCCCTGGCGGCGCGCCGTCCCACAGCAAAACATGGTCGCCAATAATCTCAATGAACACCAACTCCGGGCGAAAAACAACCGCCACCTCCGTGCCTTGCGGCCCTTTGTCCTCCCCGCCCCATGTTCGCGCCGCCGCCTAGGTGGTAGGATAGGGGGACAGCCACTCTCCCGTTCCTTCCCTGCGGCTCCCCCGAGTCCGACCACTTTCCCATCATGTATGAAGTGAGGACGCCATGACGTTTTCCCGGCATGTACCCTGTCTTTGCAGCGCCGCGCTGGCGCTCCTGTTCGCTACACCGGCCGCGGCGCAGAGTCGCCATTTCCGGATGAGACCCATCTCCCCGCACGAATCTTCGACAGGCTACCGCGAAGTGGTGGTGTCGATGCCGGCCGTAAGCCTGACCCACGAGATGGCGGCGCACCTCGAGCTCAACCTCGACGGCCTGGCAACGCTCGCCCTCGAAGGGACCCTCATGGGCCGCCGCGAGGAGGTCCCAGCGGATCGGCAAAAGACGACCGGCGAGTCGCTCGTCGATCAAGGGCGCGGCGCCTCTCTCTTGATTTCGCGCTACTGGAACGGCGCCCGGATGAGCGGTGCCTACTGGAGCCTGGGCGCCGGCTACCGCGAGGAACAGGCCAAGTGGCACGTTAAACCCGACCAAAACGACAAAGAAGTCGATATGTCGCTCGTCGACTCCGATCACATGTTGAACCACGAAGCGACCCTAAAAGGCATGACCGGGCATGCCCGTTTCGGCTACCGCTACGTCGGCAGCAATGTGCCTGTCGTGGTCGGCGCCTATCTCGGCCTTAGGCACTTTCAGCCGTCGGTCAAAGATATGCCGCCTGCGAGCAACGACGCTGGCAGTACAGTCACCTATGCCGAGTTGACTGACAGTGAGCGCCAAACGCTCCGGAACATTTCGATGACCAGCCCCGAAGGGGGCATCGAACTCGGCTTCGCCTTCTAAGAGAAGGTCAGCCAGCTCTAGGCCTAAAGCGAGAGGCGCGGCTAAAGCCGCGCCCCTCTTTATGTTGGGTTCTCCTCTAAGAAGTGCTTACAACAGCTCGTAGTAAGTCACCTGGATCTTGGCCCCTTCAGGCGGCACGTGGCCGGAGTCGAACTTCACGGCGTTGTTACCGGCATTATAGGACCAAGTCGAGGTGCTCTCCCCGTTCACGGTCACGTGAATCGTCGGTACGTCCGGATGGGACGGCAAAGCGATCTGGGTGATCTGCGAGTCGAGATCGAGACCGATGTTGGCCAGAGACGCGTTCCAGTTCGTCTCGCAGATGCTCTGCAGGATACCGCCCGACTTCTGAGCCGCCTTGATGTACTGCGTGCCTTCCTCGGCCGGCTGGCTGTGTGGTGAGCTACACATGGAACCATCGGCGTTGCGCGTACCGGTGATGGCCGAGACCGAGAAGTGACCGGCGCCTTTAACGCTCGCCAAATAACTGATCATATCGTCGTCGGTGTAACGGAAGCGGGTCAGGCCCATGTCCCAGAAGTTGTAGCCGGTATAAGCGTCCGTTTGCGACAGACCGATGCCGTCATCTTCCTCGTCCGACACGACGATCACCGCCAGGAAAGCGTCGGAGCGAACGAGGGCTTCATTCTGACCGTTCAGCGACTTTTCGACCGCTAGACGAGCCGCATAGAGGCCGTGCTCGAAGCCCGAACCATTCGTGCCGACATGCGCATAGCTGTTAAAGCGGCTGACGAGGTCGCTATCGCCACGGTGTAGGACTTTGTGGCCTGTAGTGCCGACGAAGGCACCGCGCAAGTGCGTCTCCGACGTTCCGCCGTAGTCCGCCGGGCAAACCCGCTGGGTCAGGTCGTCCGGCATCTGGTTTTGACAGACGTCCGTCGTCGTAATGGCGGTCTGAAAGTCATGACCGGCGTTGTTCAGCTGCGTGATCATGGCATTGAAGTTGTCAGCCAGGTACTCCTGTTCTTCGGACATCGAGTTGGAGCTGTCGACCACCCAAAGGATGTCGACCTTGCCAGCGGCTTTCTGCGTGACGTCGACCGTGCGCATTGCGCCGTCGATACCGCCTGCGCCACCCGTGCCCCCCGTCGTGCCGTCCGTGCCCCCCGTCGTGCCGTCCTTGCCACCCATCGTGCCGTCC